>Ga0307511_10001814_pt1 | contig 22446 bp, 12 predicted proteins | sample 13_EM_MG_FD_200266 | JGI IMG/M metagenome (GOLD analysis project Ga0307511, IMG submission 200266) | Populus trichocarpa ectomycorrhiza microbial communities from riparian zone in the Pacific Northwest, United States - 13_EM | ecosystem: Host-associated > Plants > Roots > Unclassified | place... | reverse complement strand
AAGGAACCTCAATGTAAATTATACAATATTGAAGGATGATATAAGAGACGTTGTCCTTCAGCTGGGCTTCACTAAAAAGTAGTTTTGTCTGGCTTTTAATGAAGTGGACTCCCTGAAGTAGGGGATAATTGAGAAGAAAACATCCTAAAATGCTATGAGAGTTAAGCTCTTTACTATTAGGGAAGAAATTTAGAGCTCTTGTGCGCGATTGGAGGCTTTGAGGAACTTTTATGAGGAGTTTCACGAGTTTTTTAAAGGTCTACAACATTGACTGAGATAATTGAGGACAAGATATTGTTTGTCATGTCCAATATGTATTTTTTCAAATAGTCAAGAGGAATGTAAGTGGACATCAACATTGCCTTCTATCCAGTCCTTGTGCCTTACTCTGCAGATGTCTTTCCTATTAGGGCTACAACTATCAAACATAGAGAATACTTTGCTAAGAAGTCTGGCCTGAATATTTAAGCTTTAGCCCCCTAACTTCTTTTAGCCTTGCAAACAACCTCGGTCTTATGAGGTTTGCCATTTTGTAATATACTAGAGTTTTATGAAAAATACTCTTTCATTTTCATGCTTTTATTGAGAAATATTTGGTAAACTTGTTTAGTCTGGATGAGTCTAATATACTTAGAAAAATATTTAGGAGGAAATCCTCTAGGCAATTTGTTTGGTTTAAACGCCTATATTTAGAAAAATCTTCAAAAGCCTATATTTATAAAAATATTTAGGAGAAAATCTTCTAGGCAGGTTGTATGAGTCCAACACTCATAATTAGAAAAATCTTGAAAATCTTGCCTTCGAATTTTGGCAAGATTTGAACTTTGTTTAACCTTTATAGGACTCGCCTCGTGCTTGGAATCGAGAAGAAATCTAGATTATATGTATACCTTTCTTCAGGAGATTTTGCTCCTTTAATATGGCTGTCTGTGAACATATCCCTTAACGAATTGATAAGAGGCCCTAAAACATCATCTAAAGGTTAGTGTCATTGCATCAGGGAGGTCTTAGACCCTTCCTTTAAAGAGTTGTAGGGTTATTGCCCTAGGGAGATCTCATATCCATCCCTTAGAAATTATGAGGCTATTGTTATATGAATGCCAACTCAATCCCTTATAGAATTGTGGTGTTATTTCTCTATGGAGATCTCATAACCATCCTTTAAAGAGTTATGAAGCTATTATCTTAGAAAGACTAAGTCAATCCCTTTACGAGTTATGGGGCTATTATCCTAGGAAATATCATATCAATCTCTTAAAGATTATATGGTTATTATCCTAAGGAAACCAAGTCAATCAATTAGAGAGTTGATGAGAGGCCTTTAGGCATCACTTGGAGAAATTATTCTAAGAAATCTAGATTGGCTCTAAGGTCTTGTTCATTCTCTTATGAGGTATATTAAACTACCTTATAGTTTGGACACTCAATTTTAGCTAGGATCATAACCTCGGTTCCATAAACAAGGAGAAATAGAGTTTCACTAGTAAATGTCTTCTAAGTTGTTTTGTAAACCCACAAGATTTTATTTAGCAGTTCTGCCTATTTTGACTTAGCTTCTTTTTTTTTTCTTGAGTCCATTAAGCAAAACTTTGTTAGTCGGTTCAGCTTGACCATTGGTTTGAAGATGTTATGCTAAAGAGAGCCTATGATCAATGCAAAGCCTTTGACAATGCTCTCTCATTTTATGGTTGCTGATTTGTGTTTTATTATCAGTTATTAATACTTTGGGAAGCCTAAATTGACAAATGATATTTTTTCAAAAGAATAAGATTACTTTATTATTGGAAATCTTTGTTAACACTCCTGCTTCTACCTATTGTGTGAAATAAATGTCAACTATTAGGACAAATTGTCTTTTATTTGTGGCCTTAGGGAATTGACCTAGGATGTCCACCCCACATTGAGCAAAAGGCCATGACAAGGCTATAATGGTAATTTTTACATAAGGCTAACCCGAGACTGAGGTAAATCTCAGACATTTTTGTTCAAAGGTGGCCCTATAGTAAACATGTAATGCTAGATAAGGGTTCTTCAATCGTTTTTAATATTGATGGGAGCAACCATAAGCTCTTCACCCACATTTGATTTTTCCAAAACTTCAACATAGACATCCACTTACAGATCTACATGATTGAAGCTTGTTAACCTAGATAGGAGATATGCCCAGTGGTTATCTTCCCTTGAAATACGAGTAATTGAAATGTTCTTGCTTGCAACTTGCTTGGAGAAATAAGGTTGAACCTTTTGAAGATATTATTGCATGGTTGGTTCTTTGACCTTATATATTACTTGGTATTGACTGACCACCAACTAGGAGTTGTTATGGACTTGGAGAAGATATGCATTTAAAGCCTCTGTAAGGCTTACTCCTGCCAGAAAAGCTTCATACTTTAATATGTAATTTATGGTTGGGAACTCAAAATGAATCATATATTTAAATACTTTTTCTTCAGGACTTAGAAATATTATCTCAGCTCCACTTTTATTAATATTGAAAGATCTGTAAAAAAACACAGTTCCTAGGTGGGGATTATTAGGGATTGTTTTGTTAGAGCTTCTAGTTTAGCGGGGAAAGTAATTATTGCAAGTGGGGACTCAGAAGCGCTCATTGGCTCTTCAAATGAGCAATCATCAATGAAATTTGGATATCTTCAAAAGCCTTTTGACAATATAGAGTCTACTCAAAGTTGGAAATGTTTCTCAATGTCAATGAAATTTGATTGACATTTAGATATCTTGAATAATGGTAAAGTATGCTTCTTCAAGCGAGATATAAATTGATTGAGGGTTGTTAGTCTCCCTATAAACTGTTGAACCTTTTTTACTGATCGAGAAGGAGCCATATCTAGAATGGCTTAAATCTTTTCTAGGTTAGGCTCGATTCCCTTGCTATTTACTAGGAAACCCAAAAACTTTCCTCATTTAATGGTAAAGATAAATTTAGAATGATTAAATTTCATCTGATGATGGCTAAACATAGATAAGACCTCTTCTAGGTCCAAGATATGTTGCTCAAAGGTCATGCTTTTCGCCAACATGCCTTCCATAATCTTCCCAAGTTGTTTCTTAAATACTTTATTTATCATTCGCTGGTAAGTGGCTCATGCATTATTAAGCCCGAAGAGCATAACTTTATAACAAAATATTCTCTATTTAGCTATGAAAGTTATTTTTTCTCATCATCTAGGTGTATGGGGATTTGATGATATCCAGAATTGAAATCCAAGGAGTTTAGGTGCTCAAAACCTACAGTGGAGTCAACTAATTGATCAATCTTAGAAAGAATATAGCTATAGTTTCTTGACTATTACCATATTTTCTAGTTAGGCAGGGTATATCATTTTCCTATTAAAGGATAATATATACAATGTTGGAAGGGTTATATAAAAAATATGTGCAATTCAAGAGAAAAAAAAAAGAAAAAAAGGTTAAAATGGTGGCCAGGGTTTTTTTATTTAATGGTAGAGTTGTAATATTGAATATAAGAGCTCTTTAGTCATTAATTGGAATATAATGAAAATCTTGTAAATAATTTAACTTTTTTTGTTGAATTTTTTTTGCGCATCATACAAGGATGTAGCTAAGACATTAGGTTCGGGAGGGAAAAAACATTCCAGCCACCTCCTACTTCCGCCCCTAGCGCTAGAGCGAGGATGTAAAGTGTTATGAACTTATAAAGTTTAGGATGTAAAATGTAATTTTTAAAACAATAGATGCAAAGTAAAAAAGTGACCTAACTATAGGATGATCAAGGTAGTTTTCCCTCAATTTTATTATGGTAATGAGATTTATTCGAAAAAAACAATACTTCTAGCATATTATTCACATTACCCTCTTTTAAAAGTATTTTATGTTCATAATTTTAAAAATTAGTAATTAGTTTTTAATACAAAAATGTTAAATTCTTATTTCTAGTCCTTTTATTATAAGAAAATCTAAAAAGCATGAGAAAATACGATTCATCATGCCATTGTTCACTCTCTTACATTTCGTTATAGTTTTCCATAATAATTTTTTTTTCATTTTGGTCATCAGATTTTTTTTTGTTAATTGCATCCTTTTGTGACCAAATTAAAAGCTAATTTGTTTCTATTTTGTTAAGGAAGGGGAACAATAAAAATTAAAAGATAAAAGACAAATATAAAAAACATAGAGGAACTAAATAGTCGTTTCGAAATTGACTAAAAAAGTTGATTATGGTCCTATTAGTTTGCAACATGCCAATTTTACATCCCTTTAATATATTTTTTAAAAATTTTAGTTTTAGTCCAAAACTTTATTTCTCTTTTTTTTTGTCCGGGTTTGAGATGGGAGAGAAAAAGTCATTGAATTCTGGTGTTAGAGAAATAAAACAACGGTTGATAACGATCCTGACCATTAAAATAATCAATTTTGGTGTTTATGAGTTCTATTAAAGTATTCTTTCACCTTTAAATTGTCTAAAAATATATATATATGATAACATGAAGTTTTTGGGTTTCATGTTAGTTTTTGTTTTTTGACCATTTTCCGGGTTGTTAGAAGGTATAAATAAATTTATCTAGGTCTTTATAGTGTTTTTTTTTTTTGACGTTAAAGAAAAAGATTAAAATAGATTTTTCGGGCATGAAACACCCTTTGCCTAACTTTTTAGCGACTAAAGGTTACTGAAACCTGGGTAGAGTAGGTGATGTATTGCTTGCTATTTTTTTTTTCTAAATCAAGCCCTATGAAAAAATAAAAAAAATTAGCAATCTTGTGCCCAAGTTGCTTGCGTCCATGCACTACAGCTTTTTTTTAGGCCCAAGCACACTACGCCCATCATGCCCGCGTTTCTAGGCTTTTTTTTTTCTTTTTTTTTAATCTTTTTTCATTGTTTTGATTTTTTTTCAATTAGATGGACTTTTCTTGGTATTTTTTTTAGTTTTATCTTTTAATATTTTATTGATTTTTAATTAGATAAAGTAACTTGTTTCATTTTATATTTATAACTTTATCACGAACTCAAACAAATAGTATGATATTTAGTTGGTTATCTAAAAATGTATATTTTTGTTATTTTATAATTAAATAAAAAAATAAATCTAATTGAGTTCATGATTTAAATTACAGATTTAGTTGATTAATTTTGATTTATTAAAAATCAAATTTTATAATTTATTTTAATTGCATGTATACTTTTTAATTTATTTAATTAAATATATACATTAATTTTTTTATTTATAATTATGATTGTTTATATAAAAAAAAGGTTTGAAAAAACTACAACATAAAAAAAAATATATACTATATTCTTGGCTTTCTGCTATACTTTTTTTAATTATTATTATTAATATGAATGTTTTGGTTAACTTACGCGTATCTTGACTAATCTTACCGGTCCTAAAATTAACAACCATATAAATCTCCAATAGCCCTAAAATTTATAAAACTTAAAAAAACAAACCTAAAACCTACCTATACACTTTAAAATTAATTGAACAAATATTTTCTTTTAATTTTTAATTTCACCAACACAGCTACACAAGTTTCAGTTTTTTTGTTTTCTGAAAAATAGAAAACGAAAACAGAAAAAGAAACTGGCAAAGATATCAAATGACTCCTTAATAAGCTCGCTGCAATATTAGATTCTGCCGTGCGAACTGCGAAGCAAACAGTAGTTAGTCACTCACACCGAAAGAATAATGCAAAGCTCCTCTGATTCGAGCACCTTCAAACTTGACCAGCGAGTCCATTCAACCAATGATCCACGCCGAATCGGTACCGTCAAGTACATAGGACCCGTGGAAGGCCATCCTGGCACATGGGTCGGTGTCGATTGGGACAATGGAGAAGCCAAACACGACGGGTCATTGAATGGAGTCCGTTACTTCGAAGCAAGGTCTCAACTTTCTGGGTCATTCGTTCGAGCCCAGAATTTGACTGCGGGCATTTCGTTTATAGAAGCTCTCTATATCAGATACAGAGACCAACCAACTCAAGAAGATGAGGGTATGTCTGCTTCTTCTTGGGTTTTTCTTTATGTAATTATTACTTTTAGTTTCGTTTTTAAGTTTTGGGCATTGTAGTATTGCTTAGCTAAGAATGAGAACGGGTAGTGAAGTTTGAATTCTTTTCACTTACAAGAAGAGGGTATGTGTTCTCTTTATGTAATATCCCAGTTTTGTGTCGTTTTCAGTTTTGAAAGTTGTCGTTTTGCTTGACAAATAATGTCAATGGATTCTAAAGTTTGAATCTTTTTGTACTTGGATAAAGAGGGTAAATGTTTTGTGTTTGATAAAGAAAAGAATGCTAATGGGTACTAAAGTTTGGATTTGTGTGCAGATGAAATGTATGTGCTTTCAGCTAGTAACAAAAGGGTATCTGTACAACTTGTTGGTAAAGAGAAGATTCAAGATAAGCTAAGTAGATTAGAAGAATTGACTGGTGCTTCCCTTTCTTATTTGGGTGTTAGCAATCCGGGATCCCCTAATGAAATCAGAAATATAGTGCCAAGTAAGTTGGTTTCTCAGATTCCCAGTTGCTGCCTTTATGATTTTTTATTTATCCATTACTAGCTTAGGTGCCATTGTTTAGTGAATGCTAAAAGTCATGGCCTCATCCAAGTCCAGAGAGCAACCACTTTATGTAAAAATGTTGAATGTAAGAACTGCTTTCAAATTCCCAATGCATCATATTTGGGTGGGGTTGTCAATTCATAATTCAGTAGAATGATTAATAATGCAATTGTTTATGTTACATCTTATACTTTTTTAATGGTTCTCTTCCAGATCTAAAGCAACTGGACTTGACTGGAAATTTACTTTCAGAATGGAAGGTAATATTTTGCATCCTATCAGATGCTACTTTCTTTTTCCACAGAAGAGATTTTAAATCCAGAAACTTGCATTTCCTGTACTGCTTTCTGCTTTTTGAATTTTAGATTGTGCTAATCCAATTTGCTGCTAATGTCTTTTGAGCTAATTATAGATTGTGCTAATAAGTAATTTTAGATGCCATCTGTACATGCGTAATACTTTGGTTTCTATCAAAGAGTACTTGTTCAGGTCACAATTATTGATTAAAAAAATAGAATTAAAATCATCTTATTATCATACTTATTTTCTCACATGACAGTATATTTGCTTGTAACTGAATATCCTCACTTCTGTGATATCTATTAGTTGTTTCTTTTATGGTTAAGATATTAATTTTATTCTCTGAATTGCTTAGGTTATTTGAGTTTGCATGTAGTATGCTATATAGTGTAATGTGTTCTGCTATGCATTGCAAACAATCAGAAACTAAAAATCAATAATGATAAACCATTTCTACTGTATTTTTTCATTTAATAAGTTGAAGGAAGGTCGTTAAACACTTTGGAAGCAAAAACCAAGCAACTAAGGAAAAAGGAAATTACAGTGGACAAGAGAACATAATCATACAAAATGAAATGGAAACTGGAAACAAAACAACTGAAACTGTAAACAGAAAGCAAAACAAACCACTACCAAACTAGCGGACCACATCAAGATACTAGACTCGGAGACAAAACTAAGCAAACTAAGGGGATAAACCTGCAGAAGAGTGAAGAGACAGCTTTGCAATGCAGGAGAGAAAAGGCAACAAAAGGAAGAACAACACTTTTGACTTCAAGGGTGCTACAATCAAGGATGGGGGAAGACTGGAAGAGAAACCATTTCTACTGTATGTGATGGAAAAATAAACCATTTGATGAAACTTGACTCTTCATTATTGAGTCTTTAATAGCTAAATGTTCCACTACATTTGGAAGTGCTCAAAAACATAATTCTTTTATTATATTGAATTAGTTTGATAATTTCATTTCTGAATTGAATGATGATTTTGATTTATATTTTTTCCAACTCTAAGATTGACCTAGTGTTAGGAATTTCTATGTGTTTGCTGGATCCTTTTTCTGCATGACTGTTCAATAATTGTGAAGCTTTTGCTGAATAACCATCATCTCTTGTTTGGATTAATCCTTGCAGGATGTTGGCATCATATGTGAACAATTACCTTCTCTTGCAGCACTCAATTTGTCTAACAACTCAATGTCCCATGAGATTGTTGGTCTACCACTACTAAAAAGCATCCACATTTTAGTTTTAAACAATACTGGCATAAATTGGACACAGGTGAATCAGTTTTTTTGTTCAATTTTTTCCCTATATATGAATTTAAGAAAAACTCTCAAGCTAAGTGTAATTTTGTTGTTGCAGATTGAAGTGCTTAAAGATTTATTGCCAGTAATTGAGGAGCTACATCTGATGGGAAATGGCATAAATGCAATAAAGGTAGTATTTGTTGAATATCCTACTTTGTTTCTTAAGCGGATGGATAATATGTTTCAACTTTGGGTTTGTTGAATATCCTACTTTGTTTCTTAAGCGGATGGATAATATGTTTCAACTCTGGGCTCATATAAGACTGCTATTTTATTAACCAATATAAGAATTCAATCAAGCTTGTCTTTGACAGGAGTTTGCTCACTCATACTCTACCTTTTAATTTGTCTGATCATCCATGTTCAGAAACTGCCCCTATTAATTCCCATTAGAATGAAATAAGGACATAATTCATACATGCAATGATAAACTGACCAATCAAGCCCAAAAACTTCCTGAAGGAAATCCTATAAGTCCCACCCCATATCACTATCGGTCACTCCCACCAAGTCTGGATTTCTACCGCTGTTCTCGGATGTAGAATCCTGTTAGCCTCATTCTCTGTTGCAAGAGTGAAGAAAAAGAGAGCAACAATCTTTGGAGAGACTTAACATGGTATCCCTCTAATTCTTCGTACTAATGACTAAAAGTTACATCTGGAGAATTGTTTAGATTAGCAACTTAACAAGACTTACATATACCTTCAAAATTATAACAAGCTGTGAAGCTCTTTTATACACTAGAAACCTCTAATCGTTGATTTTGCAACATCATGCTTATATTTGATTTTCCATTTTCTAGACAGCATCTTCATCCATTGTTCATGGATTTGATTCTTTGCGGCTACTGAATTTGGAAGAGAATTGTATAGCTGAATGGAATGAAATTGTAAAGCTTTCTCAATTAAGAAGGTGAGAAAGGTTATGTTAGTCCATCTGCAATTTTAGCATATGATTTTCAATTTGGGCTTGCCGAAGGACTCGATTATGGTCACAAGTTACAACATGGTTTATGTGCAGTTTGGAGGAACTTCATTTAAACAAGAACAATTTGAACCATATCTTTTATCCTGATCATGATACAATAGACAAATTGGTTGGTGGTGATGAATCTCATGATCAAAGCTGTATTCCTTTTCAAAATTTACGTTGCCTTCTTCTGGGTAATTAGTTAAAACTTTTTGATGCTATGATGCTTCCTTTATCTATTGTGCAAAATTTTCTGATCTTACTCATTTTTTGCTTCAGGAGGTAACAACATTGATGATCTGGCTTCTGTAGACTCATTGAACTCATTTCCTAAATTGATTGTAAGACTATGATGCGAAACTTTATTATTTTCTGTATACAAGATTAGGACGCATGTAACATAGTACTGCTATTGATGAGCTACATGTGTATTGGTAATGTTCATGTAGAGCTGGAGTGTTAGAACATGAAACCTAGTTCAACAAAAAAGTAGGTTCCAAAAAAGTACCCATCCCTATTTCATATAAATGTCTTAAACTTGAAGGCAATATTAAACATCCACGGAGGCACACCTTTATCACCTACAGTTTGATGATATTATCTTATTTGGGTAAGTGATGGTTTTACAGCGCAGAACTTTAGTCCAACAATGCTAATTTATAGAATACTTTGCAAAATTTTATTTAGTTCTGGATGATGTGAATCTTTATTATCTGCTCCATATCAGATTAGGAAGCATATAACACATTACTGCTATGTTTTATGAATTCAGTCTAGTAGCTCCTAAAACAGATGATTCATAGAAATATCACTTGTTATTCGATATGTTTTCTTTTGGTGTGTGCATTGTTATGATATTTCCAAGTTGTGGAGAAAAATTTGGAAATTCTCCCTCCCTTTTATCCATTTTTGGTTTGGCAAAGTGGATAGTTCTATCTGAGAGAACAAGTTGATAGAATGCAGGACCAATGTATAGGCGAGCATGTTTCTCCCTCCTCCTCATGTTTCGTGGTCGTGCCCTTTTTTTCTACTCCCATCTTGCAATTACTTCTTGATTAACCAAAATGATGATGATGATGATGATTTCATTTTTCTGTTTTTTTTTGTAAAAAAAACCTACTGGTGCTTTCTACTCTTGGATTTTTAAAAGCAAAGGACAGTTTCTTGTTGTGATGGTTTTTCCTTGGCAAAGTAGGCACGAACTTTTTCAGGAATGGAAAAATGGGCAACATAGAAAAAGTACATTCCAAAATTTGTGAATTTTAAGACTCGTCCGCTGTATTCTATGGTGATAATTAGCCTTCGCTCTCATATTTCTTGTTTACATTACAGGACATCAGGCTTTCTGAAAACCCAATTGCTGATCCTGGAAGAGGAGGTATCCCAAGATTTGTTTTGGTTGCACGATTAGCAAAAGTTGAAATCTTGAATGGAAGTGAGGTAAACTTCAGAGTACTATGTAACCAATTTTTTTTTCTTGGTGAGGTTGTTGTGGGTCTGACATAGTATCATCCACCATGCCTCTCAGGTAAGCACTCGTGAAAGAAAGGAGTCTGAGATCCGGTATATTCTCTTGTGCACCAATGTGTTATTTTCCTTTAATAAGAATTGTGTGGTGCTTTTACATAGCAAATTGTCTTACCATTCTGGCGTTTTCTTGCATGTTGATGATTTCAATTCTTAGTTTTTCATCTTTTACTAAGGTTTTCTTATTTGTTCTGAATATTTATTGCAGGTATGTCCGCTTAGTTATGTCAAAGTTGCATGGAAATCCAGATGAAATCAAACAGCATCCCAGGTAGTCTTAGTTCTGTAAGCTTTCATCCAAATAGATGTTGTCAGTTCATCTAAAATGCAAATGCCACTAAACTTCTCAATGGATATGATGGTTATCATTTCAGTAACACCTTACTTCCTGCTGATAATCAGCCTCAACTTGATTACAGGTTTGTTGAGCTGAAGAATTTTCATGGCATTGAAGATGAAAGGTCATCGGTTGGAACAACAGGCCCTCAGAAGATGGCTTCTGGACTCCTGTGTATGTATCCTTACGTTTTCTCATCCAATAGTTTTATGGAATGCACTTACTGTATACATGTTTAAATAATATAATAAAAGTGCAGCTGTCACCCTTAAATCTGTGGCTCCATCTATTGGTGAGAAACCTCCACTAACAAAGAAACTGCCAGCTGCTACTACGGTGATGTTCTCATCCTTTTATATAAAGTAACATGTTTGAGTAGATATTTTAAGACTAATTGAAGTATGTAAATCATTTTAGATTGGGAAGCTAAAGATTCTTTGTGAAACGTTTTTCAAGCTTGGGTCCATTAGGCCAAAATTGTTTCTTCAAGAAGAGGTTTGTCTCTACACTCCTTGTTCTTGATCACAATCTCTGTTCATGATGATAAACACCCTTGGAATATTGGTCATTGAGTACAGTAGCTTAGATTCTCATTGTATTTGGTCATTCTTTACCACAAGTTCTCAACCTTTAAGAGGCTTATAGATTGTATTTTTCAATCTTACCCTGTTTCCATATTTCTTCTAGAGAAGATTGACAAGGATTTATTGCATTTATAAAGAAGAAAGATGCACCTTTTGTGTGAGCTTCTTTCATTTTCCTTGGGTTGCACTCCCTCTGTCCCTTTAAACATTTTTCTTATCAGGGAAAAAACGAAGGAACCAAGAGGGAAAGGAGAACATAGAAAATCTGCTTTTGCTCGGTTACTTGTTACTTTTTGTCCCCCACCATATTTTTGAGATACCATGCTTTCAAATTTTGAGTGAGGAAGGAAGCCAATTATTCTCTTTCCAAAAAGCTGTAATAAGAAAATAGAAGTGGGAGCATAATGTCTCAAACAATGTCTTGAGTCTAGACTATACTTTCAGTATGGAGAACCAATGGAAATGTTTTTTTCAAAAAAGTGAAGGCAATAAATATTCTTCTTTGTAGTTCTTTTTTGTCCTTTGAACTTTCCACTAGCTTTGAGAAACAAAAACGTCAAGTACTAATTGACAAAAAAAAAAAAAAAGCAGGGTTCCCCTCTGCCGATATTGCTTGATGATGAGATGGCAACTTTGATGGATGTTGGAATTGGCAACGAATCAACTGTTCTTGTAGACGAAGAGAGTTAGTACAATTTGAAAAGGAGTTCATAACAGTCTACTGGTTTAATGTTTCAAAGGTCAAGGTATACAAGGTACTACTAAACTTTGTTCTACAAAATGCTTCAATTTTGCTTAGTCTTCGAATCCTGACCTGCTATACATATATTGGTTTTTGCCTAGAGAAGTTTCTTTTGTCTCTTGCTTTTGATTATGCACTTTACAATTGAATTTTCCCTCACAGGTATTTACATTTCAAATCTGCTGGGATTGTTTGTATTGAGACCTCAAGAAAGCTGCAAAGCTTGACTTCACACATTGTTCAAATTTCCTTTGCTGAAAAACCAATGATGGAGACGGCTAGGGATACTTGAGCCGTCTTAGGTGGTGAATTCTTTGCTCTGTCATCACCTGTGAAGGTAGGCTTGAGAACGAACCCTGTAAAACGTTGTGGTGTCTTTCTTCTCATAATGTTCTTATTTCTTCTATTTGCACAATTTTGAGATTGTGTTTGAATCTATTTTCCCAGCACTAGCAAATGATCATTTCTGCTCTAGAATGTTCGAAAGTCTGGTCATAGCAAAACACAAAATAAGCCAAGTGAAGATTCAAGAAAGATCAGATTGTTGGGATTGGCAGGCTACGAAAGAAATCTATCTACATGATAGATAGAGTACTTGAACTAAAAGAATAAGAAATAAATATAAATCAGTACCTGAAACTAATTATCCTTTTAATTAGTAATTTTTTTCCATATTTTTTTTTCTTTCAAATATCTCATTTTATCCTTTTAATTTGCTTACTATTTTTACTACTAAGAAGTTATAAACGAATTTAAAGACATTTAGGTCCTTATTATCTTTTTTTCACATTTTCAAACTTCTTTTTCCTTTCATTGATGTTCTATAGTCTAATTAGAAGAGATTACACTTTAAAAATAGATGAAAATAAAAAAATAAAAAAAAATTAAAACTACTTTCACTTTAGCATTTTGGTCAAAAAGTTGTTTATTCTTTTTTCAGTCTGAGTTGAGTTAGAGTGAGGAGAGAAATTTGTCTGGAAACATTGAAGAGAAAAGGTGATCCATTTAGCTATTTTTTTATAATAAAACTTGTTGTTTTTAGTATTAAAAGGTTTTATTTAACTAAAGGAATTTGATGGTTGTGTGTTTTGTCAATAAACATGTCTTATAAAGGAGATTGTTCTGTCTTAATTTTTTGATTTGATTGATCTTTATTTTTTAGATGATTTTGGGTTTTTAGGTAGTTTAGGGTTTAGGGTGGTTTATATAGTGTATTTTTTTTTAGTAAAAATTGATTAAAAGATGAATTTTCAACCTTAAAAACCATCATTGTGGTGTTTGAAGGCAGCAAAAAGTGTGTTGCTTTTTTTTTTAAAAAAAAAAATATATATATGAGCGGGCTGCAAGAACAAAGGAATAAACAAAGTCTAGGGGGCTTGTTCCAAGCCTGCAAGACTAGGCTTTTGCAAAAAGTCAGGTAACCTGGGATTGTGCGCTTGGGATTTTTTTTTATTCTGAGAGGTGATTTTTTTTAATTTTATTTTTTAATGGTGTTTTTATTTATTTATTTATTTTAATTTTTAATATTTGATTGATTTTTAATTAGTTTTTATGATTTGTTTCGATTTATATTTTTATGTAGTTATTGTGATCTTGTAAATAAATGTCATGATATTTGATTGGTACACAATTATTATTATTTTCAATTTTATCTTTCAATATTAGGTTTTAGTAGATTTTTTTGTTTTTTTTTTTTAATTTTATCCTTTCATATTTGGTTGATTTTGTTCGGTTTTCATGATTTGTTTCGATTTGTTTTTTATAGGATTACTATGGTCTCAAATAAATATTGTAACATTTGATTGGTGCTTAATTTTATAAATGTTTATTTTTTTAATCATATAATTAAGAAAATGATAATTTAAAAAAATATTAAACTAAGTGAAGTTCATTATCCGGATCATAGATTTGGTAGGTTAAGTTACAAAGGCAATATTTTTTTTTAAAAAAAATATCTTAAAAAAAAAATCAAACTATATTTTTACCAATTTATTTTTAAACTCAATAAATCAATTAGATGATGTTAAGATAACTTCTCCATGTATTTTTGTAAGGAGTTCTTATATTTCACAAGCAGACCATGCCAAAAAAAAATGGACAATCTTTTATGGTAAGAAAAATATTGGCATGACCCGCAGCAAATCACATGCTTGCAATAACCTAGTTTTTATTACTAGAAGTAAGTTTAAACCGGATTTGAAGACAATTTGATCTTGAGAAAAAACACTATGAGAAGCTAATATTGGACAAATAATTTGAAGTAAAATTTTAGCTAAATCTCTCGACTAGAGGCTCGGTATGGGAACTACGTGAACCATACATAGAGGCTTGCCACCTCCAATCTGTAATTCTTACGTGTTTATTCAGGAAATACATCCTCCCAACTCTTCGAAACGCAGAGAAGAAACCGAACCATCCTGCCTTGAACACCCAGTCAGAGCCTGCAGGTATAAGAGAGCTTATGAACATTCACTTCCTGCCCCCAAAATGAGGAATTTCTGCACATTGCTAACATATATTTAAAGCTCTTCTTTGTTGATTGGTTTCTCCTAGCAGCAGCAATGTCTCCCGCTGTGCTTATGATTGGTTTCAAAACGCATGCATTGATAATAAATCAATGCATGCGTTTTGAAACAAGGGAAAGAGCACCAAACAGGTAACCGAGAAATTTGAACTTGAGCTGCATTAAATAGGAGCATCATCTTGTTACAAACTAAGATGAGCGAAGGCTTAGAAGTTCATTCTACTATCAGAAACAGAAATTGACCTAAATGTCCAAAGCTAAATCTATCGGACAATCTAGAACATCAATCGCAAATGCCCAGCACGTCACCAACACAAATCCACCTACAAGGAAGCTACAAAATATCACTTTCAGCGTGGCGCAGCATACATCTGGGTTGAGTCATATTGAGGATAGCCAGGCTGTGGAGACACAGTTTTCCCATAACCAACTGGAGCAGTTGCCGGAGCAGCTCCATAACCAGCAGATTGTGGGACTGACTGATCATAGCTTGGTTGAGTTGGTGCTGGTTGAGCATAACCCTGCTGGCTGGCTGGTGCACCATATGCAGGGGCACTACCATAAGCAGGATCTTGAGACCCTTGATAGCCATAACCTGCATTGTTTGCAGCTTGCTGCTCAGGATAACCTTGTTGTGCAGATGGATATGACCCATAGCCCCCAGCAGGACCTTGCGCATAGCCAGCTGCTGCTTGTCCACCAGGCTGTCCAGGTGTAGGAACAGGCTGGCCACCTTGCTGAGGATAGCCTGGGCCAGATGCAGTTTGTGCCTGATTATACCCATCGGAACCTGATCCGGACCCATAAGAAGGATAGGGTTGCTGCATGGGCCCACTCGATGCATATGGATACTGCTGTTGCAGTGGTGGTGGTGCATTTGGACCATACAGTTGACTTGATTGCATAGGACCTTGATAAGACATATCTCCTGGTTGACCAGGCCTAGGAGGACCATATGACTGGGGAGGTGGTCCCTGTGATGGCATTCCAAATGATGGCTGCTTGCCATATTGCTGCTGAGCACCATAGCCTGGTTGGTTGCCAGCCTGCGAATAAGCTGGCTGTGAACTTCCATACCCATAAGGATACTTCGGTTCATCATATCCATGCCCGTAGCTCTGGTGAGAAGGGGCTGCCTGGGAATAGGGAGCTTGGTGCCCATAATCTGGACCATGGGACTGTCCATAGCTGTAATTTACCTGGGATGGAGGTCCACCCATAACAGGGGCAGGGGAATGACGAGAAGCAGGCCCAGGAATGGGAGTAGGCATTGGGCCAGAAACTGGATGATCAGATGCATGACCTCCTTGACTATAGTAATCATAGCCACTGGTATGTGTGTGAGGGCCCTGCACATTAGCAGGTCTTTGCTCCCAACCAGAACTGTAGTTACTTCTTGGGGCCATATGTTGAGGATAATCACCATAAGCTGGAGGATACTGCGAACCATGGGATGGATATGGACCCCGATGCTGATAATCATATGGCATTTTCTGGTTTGAATGAGGACCACGAGGACCCCAGTGAGCTGGGCCTGTGGGTCCACGGGGTCGATAGGACTGCTGCTGGTTAAAGCTGCTAGAGAGAGTTGATGGCCTCACAGTCTATCAAAGCAAATGACAAATAAGAAATTAGTGAACAGAACCAACTTCAATTACACGAGAAAAAGACTACAGAGAAGGCTTTTGAGTCTTTACGGAGAAAACCACATCAACTTTTGAAAGCAAAACACCACAAAGACCAAGTCACAATTCATGAGAATATTAAAAGGCATGCAAGTTTGACAGAATAAAAAATAAACTACGTAAAATATAAGGGAATTAAAAATAAAAGCAGGGAGAATCATGCTTCAATTCCTTTTTTTCTTGAAGTCAATTCAATTCAAATTGAATAACAACCCAGTAGCCAGTAACATAAACAAAGCAAAGCATCATCATAAAAAGGAAACATGGTAATATAGATGTGAACAAGTGCACAAAACATGCTGAATTTATAGAATCCAAGGGCCATTGAGGTTTAATGAAGTCCAAGCTGGAGAAGAAGGCCCAATGAGAACCATGAAACATTATTCGATGTCACATGAACCAATTTTGTGCGAGTTTCTGAATATGTATGGGTGCAAGGATATTCCAATTAACATTTCTTTTCTACCACTGAAGGACATTTCTATCTAACAAAATCAAATAAAGAAATTTTTTAATAGATAAACTGAGCAGTCAATGGACCACCTCCTTCCATGCATTGCAGCTTCTTACATTCCCTTGAATTAAATCATTTCAGATACCCTTTTACCGTAGATTGACATGAATTCCAGACATATTATATGATTAAATGAGAATTTACATATTCAAATATATTCTACTGAAGAAAAGACTAAGAATGACAAAATGGCATGGTTTGTTTGGAAGTTACTGTGGACAGATTTATATGCTGGCAGTTTACAGTTGAAAATGAAAATGAAACCCACAACTTGCAAAAACAAAATCCGATTACAAAATGAGAAGCTTGTGTAGTCAGCAAAACTGGTGCAAAAATTGCATGGTTAAGATAACATCATATCAAGTTCTATTCTACACACTCATGATGATCAAGACATGCACTCAGACATCATATAAACTAGGAATAACAATTCAATGTATATTATCAGAACTCATGCAGATCCTAAAATCCTAGAGATACCACAAAACGATCAAATCATGTCAGGTAAATCAGTAGAGTAGATTGTTGAAAATACAAGGCATATTCCCAGTGATCTTTACTAGCTGAAAATGCTTTTGTAGCCACTCCAATGCAGCTTATGGAAAATCATAGAGCATATAAAATATTCCTCAAATGTTTCAGCACAGAAGCAGATGTGGATTGATAAGTGTCGTTGCAATAAAAACTTCACATACAAGGACTTCACCAGGCATTATACTTTCTTCCAACATGTGTCTCATGCACAGAACATGGGGTACTGATGAGTGGTAAGGTTATGTAATTATTATTGTGTAACTTCGAAATCTCAAAGCAATCTTACCAACTATTACCATCCTGCAATTGCGAAATTTAATGCCTGATATCTCTCTTCAGTGGATGACAGTGAATAGTGGCTGTCTATTGCTACACCAAAAAAGCAATGCTGACCCCATGGGAAAGGCAAAAGCCAAATCTGCATTTTAAAGTCAACCAGTTCGAAATCGGCACCTTGAACACAAATAAATCATGGCAACCGACATCTTGGATGGAATATACATCTTCCTAAGAGCATTCAAGTGACCTTGGAATGGATCATTCATCAATACCACAAACTCTATTCTGTCATGTAATTAAAGCTCTAGCTCTCATAGAAAACTATAGAACAGTTCTTCTTGACATGGATGAATAGTGACTCGAACATACAAACAAAAGAAATCATGAATGCAATTGCATCTGGCTTTGGAAAAGCAAAACATACAATCCTCAGCTCCAATAATTTAGTTCAAACTAATTCATGCATAATCGAATAAAAGATGAACTTGAATCAGCCCAGAACTCGATTTCCTAAACAAAAGCTGAATAAACATCTCCCTATATAAAGGAACAGTCTGGTATAAAATTTATATTCTATAAAAAAAAAATCTTGGACAGGATGTTGTCAAATGATTATTCACGACTACAATGTCTTCCATATATTCGCACAGGCAGCAAATCTAGGTAGACATTGAACCTTCAAATAACAAATCAGGGACTAGGCAGCCCAGGTACAGTAAAATAATCCACACAAACAAAGTAACTATTAATACATCAAATTGGCAAGTTACTAAGAGAGAAAACGTATTAGGCAATTAGACAGCAACAGATCAGAGTGCAAACATTTAGACCCATTGTTGACGCAGTGCCTACACAGAATATTTCAAGATAGAACAAATCCTAAATTAGTATTAGGTTATACTACTGAAATAGATTCACAAAATCAGCTCATGAGATCCCAGCCATGAATTGATGCCTCAAGGAACCAAAGAAAGCAGTATTTGGTGCATGCAATGATACAGATCCAAAGCTCAACCATCAAAAAGGTTCCGATACAAAATTAGATGTAGGCCAATCAAATGCTCTTAATTTAATGGAATCAACACAACAATTCAGAAAAAGATGCCAACATAGCAGTCCTCTTGAAGCAACCAAAATTACAGAGAATTTGCAGTATATTCTACATAGGAGAAAAAGGTAATGTGAAAACAAACCTGATTCATGACATCCATTATCATTTCTCTGGCCATCTCAACTTGCCTCTTATCTCCAGTTACACGTACTGTTCTTTCTTTAGATCCATCCCCTTCTGGAAGGTGTTGAGGTATCAACTGAAGAAAACAAGGTTGTAAGGACCAGTCATACTGATATTTTATGGGGATGATGTAAAGGTCAAGGCCAGTAACATCAACTACCTGAATGCGAGCCCCAGATTTGGCTTGAAGACCTTTGATGGTTTCCCCACCCCGTCCTATAATTAGACCAACCTGGAAACAAGCTTACATCAGCATAGTTGAAAAACACAACTAACAAGATATGCATCCAACAAAAATCATAAATTAACCTTCTCATTGGGAACTGGAATCTCCAGCTGATCTCCCACTCCAGCAGTTTGTGCACCACTAGCAAGGCCCATAGCTACAAGAGATGGGGAACCCCCAGCATCAGCCTGCAACATGATATCCAAAGTAAGAGAATAAAAAAACAGCATGTAATCGTCGAAAACAATGCCAAGTTAATTCCATTTCAGTACCTCTGCAATGACTGCATTGATGAGCTTCTCAGCATTTCTTATACTGCTTAAAGTCCCTATTAATTCCACTGGCCTTGTTGTGGATTGTGAATCAGCTTCAGAATCCCTTGTGATTTGAATTTTTGCTCCAGAATTATATTGCAGGTAACGTATAGTATCTCCACCCTTACCAATTAGAACCCCAACCTGTCCCAGCATTTACATATGTATCTTAAACCTTTGTTTCAGAATAATCTTTGAGAGAGAACTCAACAATATATAAAGGGAAACAAAAACAAAGCAACTGTATCACCTACATATCACGCTCATAAACTGTTTAATAAAATGGGACAGTATATTATCCAATTGCCCCAACTTAAGCAGCATGAACAAATGATGTGCTAGAATTATCATGCCACTCTCTTAAGTTGGAGATAGCGCTAATGAGCAATTAAACTATGCCCAAACCCACTCATTTAGGAAAGTTTACTATATGTCAACCTAAATAAGCCTTAGGCTTATTCTGTTAATGGAGGAATTTTGTTGGATTTAATGTGATACGTTGAAGTTTGGCCACTCTGGGTGACTGTATGGTTTTCCAAATGAAGCACCATGCTATTTTATCACAATTTATTGTAGCAGAAATAACTTTTTTGCACTTTCTACAATGGTCCTTCCCTACCTTCTACAGATAGGTCAACATCTCCTGTTCTTTAGAAACAATGACTTCATTATCATAAAAAAAAATTCATTCCATTCACTCACATATCATTACCAATTCCCCAGCATTTTACCTGAACAAGCTTGACCAGATATCATTACACTATTACAAGAAAAGGCTTGGTTAGCACACCTTGTCATTCGGAACCTCAATTTTGCGCGATGTTGTTTGATCCTCAGATAGATGTTCCTCAGCATCCTCTAAAGACAGTTTCTCAGCATCCTCTAAAGACGGTTGCTCAGCATCCTCTAAAGACGGTTTCTCAGCATCCTCATCCTTGGAACCATCAACAGTAGCTTGGTCGGTATTATCAGTCTCCGGAATAACTGCATTTGTTTCTTCTTTATCAGTTGTTTCCAGTACCTCCTCAGATGGAGGCTCAACATTATCATCCTTCTCTTGCTCATTCTCAACACTCTGCTCTTCAGTTTCTTCCCTTGCACGTTCATCTGACTTGTCTCCTTTGAAACCATTTTCGCTGGCTATTACCAATAAAAACAAACCCATTAGAACCCACCCCCACTCTTTTTTTATAGCATTTTCAACAAAATAAAAAAAATCAAGATTTAAACAAAACCCATTATTGAAAAGAAAAAAAATCGCACCAACCAAAATTACATTTTTTTTCTTGATAGAATATTTCTTTTTCTTAAGAAATTACTTTATTGACACAAAAAAAAAACAAGAATAATATAATTCATTTCCAAATAAAATCATAAAAATAAAATAAATAAGAAATGACTGAATAATTTCGAAGAATAAATGCATATTCATAAACAGAAAAACCGAACCCTAAAAACAAAAACTTCAATTACCTAACCCATCGGTTTTGCTTTCATCAATCCTTAGCCGTTTAGTCTCAGGCGAACCACCATCCTCCACGTCATCAGCTTTCTCAGTCACTTCAGGCTCCTGTTCGTCGACCGGACTTGGCTCAGCTTGTTCAAGAACTTCCGGCTCTAAATCTCCCAGCTTTCTCTTGTGATCCGACGCCACTGGAATCACAGCAGGTGCCACAACCTCCTCTGCCGCCATTACTTCAGTAGGTTGCAAGAAGATTTGAAACAACTGTCGGTAAGAATTAAGATCAGAAAATGAAGATTTGAAGAAAAAAGAATTACTTAGATCAGAGAAGTTAGTAGTTGTAAAATAATCAGAGTGATGGGATATGGTCACTGTTTACGGGATAGAGTGTGGTGAGGTTGCGCGTAGAGGATAGCTATCATCAAGAGAGTGAAGAGAGGGTTTAAGCCTAAGACTTTTTATATAAGAAGACAGTGGTGGATGGGTAAATATTTGTGTGAAGGAAGAGAGAGATCCATTGGTTTTCGAGGGTTTGGATGTTTATGGGCTCATGTTCTTGCATTGGATCTTGGGCTTTTGTTTTTGAAGTTTGTGACATTGTTTGATTGGTTTTAGTGTTTGTAAAAATGTTTTTTTAATTAAAAATATATTAAAATATTTTTTATATTTTTTACATTATAACTTAAAAATGTATTAATTTAATTTTTATTCAAGTAAAAAAACAATTTAAAAAATCTTTGAAAAACAAAAATAAACACAATATCAAATATGCACAAATTAGAAAAGGTTGTGCTTTGTCCAATTTTTTTCATTTTTATTTATTTATTTATTGGGGGGATTATTTTTTCATTTTTATTTATTTATTTATTGTTGAATGGATTGCTTATAAGGTTTGGGTTGAAACATCTGGTTCTAGAGTTTAGTGTTGACTTTTTAATTAAAACGAAGGATTGTGATGTTATTTAATTAAAAAGAGAATTTTTTTTCTTCTTTTATTGTTAATTTTTTTTTTACAGGTCCATTTTTTAGATGATAATTTGGTTGTGGTTTTTCTCACTTTTGCCCCTTTCTTTCACTGGTGTTGTCATTTATGTTGACGTTTCTTCTTCCTTCTTCTTCTTTTGTTTTTCATTCAATAATCCCTAATATAATATTGTTTTTACTAGATTTGATATTTTTCTTGTGTTTATCTAGTATTTCTTTTTAGATCAAGACTTGATATTATTTTATTTATTTATTTTGTTTTTTTCTCGTGTCTGCTTGCATGTACAAGTCTTTGTACTTGTAGAAGTTTTTTTATATAGATTGCTAATATTTCTATTTTCATATCATTTAGCCAAAAAATACATACCAAGTGGAAGATAAGGTT
>Ga0307511_10001813_pt1 | contig 22454 bp, 11 predicted proteins | sample 13_EM_MG_FD_200266 | JGI IMG/M metagenome (GOLD analysis project Ga0307511, IMG submission 200266) | Populus trichocarpa ectomycorrhiza microbial communities from riparian zone in the Pacific Northwest, United States - 13_EM | ecosystem: Host-associated > Plants > Roots > Unclassified | place... | reverse complement strand
AACCCGCTGATTAGTACTTAAAAGTGCATTCTCATTAAGGCTTTATATCATCATATTGCACCTAAAGTATTATTAAATTCCCTTACTAAAGCATGTTTTATAATAACAAGTCTGATAATATAATATACCTTTAATTTATGGTAAATGCTTATTTTGAATGCAGGTATATCTCACAATTCAAATGATTGATTGATGAGATTAACTATTGAAAGTGAAGAGACAAAAAGAGGACTAAACTTAGAGAAGAGATGCTGGTTCAATTCAAACTAGAACACCATTCGGTTATTGGGTTATAACTAGAGTTGTAGACCTTGGATTTAGGTATGGTTTATCTTGATGGAAAGCTAAGACATAGGCCTAAAACTTTCATGAAGAGTCTAAGATTCAAATCTTCCGTTTTCAAGTTCAAATCTTCCATTTTCAAGTTCAAATCTTAGCATCAAAAGAGACGTCTGAATCTGTCCTGCAACCCAGACACTATTCAGTGTTCAACCCATATCTCGAGTTCTAGAAATCCAAATGAGCTCTGGTTTTTTTGTTGAAAAGCTGAGACAATTTCTCACAACTTTCAAGAAGATTATGTGCTTGAATTCTGATGTTAGCAATGACGTTTTGGCCAGCCAACAAAGTCAGTAACCAGCCACCATGTCAATGGTTGGCCACCAACTAAATAGTTAGTCAACCAATCAATAGTTTCGAATTTTAGCCCATAAAAGGAGGCATTTGTCATACATTTAGGCATCTTGGTTTTCAGATCAAGATCATTTTCTTGCTTTATCTCTTTGTAATGTTCAAGTTTTATTTCATGTTATAGTAGTTTCTTATTTATGTTTTTCATTTCCTTTACTATACTTAGTTAACTATGTTCTTATCTTGTTTATTTATGTTCTTCTTCTTCATTATGTTTAGCTAAGTTTATCATGTCAAGGTGAAAAGGTTTCATTAATGGTATTAGAGTAAGTATAATATAAACTCAACATGGACTTTAATGCTTATATCTAAGAGCACTTGCCATTAACATGTCTTATCTTTTTATCTTACCAATTCATAATACCTTACTTGTTAAATGGTTAATCTAGATTTGTGTTGTATAACACTTGGTACATCAAATGCTTGATCCTTCATAGTCTTCGGCCGACATCGTTGTTATGCGAGGAACTTGATTTGTTGTTAACATAAGTTAGCAACATGAATGCCTGATGATATTTATAAGTATGGTGTTACTTAGATAAGATGATTAATATGATCATGTTAATAATTTATAATGAGCTAATAACGATAAATCATCCGATTGGAACCTCTTTTGTGTATGGTTTCCGGTTGAGTAATAAAAAGAGTTTATATTATATTTATTTGAAATACCATTAGTGAATCCTCTAACCTTCACATCTGTTTTATCATTGCTTAATCCTTAAACCAATATCACATCCCAAAACTCTCTTCAACTCCTTTTCTGTTATTATTCCCTTCAAATCTTTTCTTTATTTGTAATTTATATAGTTGACATCCCTGTGGTTCGATCCCGGTCTTGTCGGGATATTTATTATTTCGACACTCCTGCACTTGGGATAAGACATCAACTCTTTGATTGTGTCAATCCTAGAATTTCAGTTTTGAACTGAAACCTTCTTTTGGGCAAAATCGTGTGATTTTATCAATCATCAAGAGTTTTGAACCCTTGATTCTTGTTCTAGAGAAGTTTATGAACAAGAACATGCCCTATTTTATTTGAAATCCGCTCTGGATTGAGAACTACATTTTGAGGGAAGATGAAGAACATTCGTTTGTTTTTTTTTTTTTGTCTTTTCTGTTTTGATCCATTTATGTTTGAAATTTTTATATTTTTTGTGTTTTTCATCCATTTTGATCTGTTTCGTCTTTTTCTTTCTCTCCTTCGATCTGTTTCTAGGTTGACTTAATTGGGTCAGCCTCAACTGAGTCAACCCATTCGGGTTGACCCAGCCCAAAAAAAAAGATAAAAGAAAAATATATACATATAATAATAAAAAAACAAAGAAAAATCTTTTTTTTTCTTTTTAGGATTTTACCCCTTTTAGGAAAATTCCTCTTAAACCTCAATTTTTTTTTAAGGATAAAACCACAAGTAAAAATTAAAAAGATTTTTTTTATGTTACATACGACCAAGTGTCTTAAAAATACAAAGAAAATCATATTGTCTGGTGTTTCCATATGAAAATTCAAAATACATATTTGCATGTATTTTTAGGATTTAATAACTAGTTTATTAAATTCATGAGAATTTGACCAATATTTCAACAAATCACCAATTGTTTTAATTCATAAGAATTAATGGTTAAGAATCCTAGTATAGAATGTTGGACCTACAAGTGAGGTTAGTATTTGAAATATTAGAATTGACCAGAAAATTCTCAGAGTTTATTTTAAATACTCACCAATTTTAATTAAAAGTATTTTTTTTCTTTTATAATGCACAAATTACGAAGAGCCTTTTTCTAAGAATTTATTTGAGTACACGAGTCCATAATAAATTCTTAAACACCGGATTTATTCATATGAGTAAATCTCAATTATCAAATTACAGATACACCACTAACTAAAAAACCCTCAAAACCTTTGAACCACATCAAACTGCAAAGCAGCTTATCTAGAGTAGGGTGTGCTAGGGGTGTTAGGCCTTGTTTGTATTGCATTTCAAAAGTGCTTTTGAAAAAATTTAAAATTTTTTATTTTTTTTCTTTGCTTCAAATTAATATGTTTTTGGTGTTTTTAGATCATTTTGATGCGCTGATATCAAAAATAATTTTTTAAAAAAAAAAACATTATTTTGATACATTTCTAAGTGAAAAGCACTTTGAAAAGCAACCGCAACCACACTCCCAAACAGGCAATCTTTGACAAGACCAGTACAGCCGCATTTCCTAACGATCTTGAACCAAACAACTAGGTGGCGACTCCTTTGGCCCTTTCAAAACCCACCTTTCGCCACGTGCGACACTTAAAAAGAGTATTTATACTCTTGAAAATAAAAACTCTAAAGGATTTACCCTTATGGGCTAAATTGGTCTGCTTACAAAACTGACCCAAAATTTATACTAATAAACCTGAAAGCATGGACCCAACAAGCCTTGGGCCATTGCTGGAAACTAATTAATAATTAAGGTAAAACAAGTCTTAGGCCTTAGCTAATTAATCAAACCCAAAAGTATAAATTAATAATGGGAAAATAAGTGTTAAAGTACTCTCTAAGCTATCGGAACTTAAAACGAGCCAAAAGAAATAAAACACAACTAAAACTAAAGCATATATAGAGTCCCTAGCTACCATTTATATCATGGGAAAGAAAGGACTCTAACTTTTCAATGAATCCAAGTTACATTAGGAATCTTTGTAGCCCAAGCTCATGCACAAGTTTATGGCCTAAATAAGCCTTATTTAATATCTATTTACTGTCCAAAATTAACTCACTACAGGTTTGGATTGATTGGGCCAAAAATAGCCAAGAAATAACAATTTTTCGATGAATCTGCCAAAACATTAACAACGACTTCAACCAATTTAAACAATATGTTACTAGACTTTAATTAACCTGAAATTTTACCAAAATATATTTTCATGTGTCTAGTATCTTCTTGTAAAATTTTAGCTATATCTGATGTATGTTTTGAGAGATAAACCTGAACTTGCAAAACTAATCAATATGTATTTTAAGGAAAAATTCGAACCAAACTTGGTTCGTATTAGCATGGGAATAACTCACCCACACAAAAGATAGCAAAAATATCAATTTCTTTATTAAAAATAGTATTCTCTTCAAAAAGTCTCGACAAAAGAGTATTTATACTAGAAAGAATCTTAAGTCTAATAGGATGTTCCTAATGAATATAGACAAACCTAATAAATAATAATAATAATAATCCAATGAAACAAAATTTAAATAAAGGCTTTAATATCTCTAAAAATCCTAATAATAATAATTAAAATATAAATAAAAACAATAGCCCAGCTAATTTTAATGCAACTGAAATCATATTAAAATTCCTTTTGTAGCTCTAGTTATAACTAAAATAGTAGTGAAAGGTCAAATTGACAATTTTGAATCTTCTTATTCTAATCTTTTTATAATATTTGGATACCCACCTATAAGTCATTCTTGAACATGAATTAAATTAATCAAGGCTTGTACTTCATTATTTAATATCTTCTTGAAGTTCACCTTATTAGCCCATGTGTTTTAAAAAAGTTTCATTGAAAGCCTCTTTGAAACTCTTAGCCTTATGTATTGTCACTGGACCAACAAGAACCTCTAACAGATATCATGATGTTCCTTGGATCGTATCAAATCATGTCCCTTTTTTGGTGTGAAGTTTTGGCCTAGAGGTGTGTGTGTGTGTGTAGAGAATGAATTTGGATGGTTTAATTGTTATGAAATTTGAATTGAATTATGTTAGGTTAAGTTTAAAATGAATGGGTAATGTGGAATTGAAAAGAAATTTTGAAGAAAAATCCATGTCTCCTTTATGTGTGATATTCGGCCAACTTAGTGTAGAAGGGTTTGAATTTGTTAGTTCAAATTGATATGGAATATGTATTTGATTATGTTATATAATGTATTTGTTAGAAGGGTTTGAATTTGGGTATGGAATTAAATCACAAAAAAAAAAAACAAAAACATATATTTCCCATGGCAAGAAGTTTTGGCTTAAACCAATAAAATGGGAATGAACTTTGATAACTTAGTTGTTATGAAAGTTGGGTTGAGTTTTGTTAAGTGAAATGTTTAATAGTTGAGTTATAAGAAATTTAAATGAAAATTTGAAAGAAATTCATATTCTTTTTTTGTGGTGGTTTTAGCCACATTAGGGGGTTTAGATTTATTTTTTTTTAATTTAAATTGATGTAAAGAATTGTGTTAAAAGGTATATTTTGAGATTATATAAAAAGAGAATTTCATGAGATTTGGAAGGAGACCTTTAGTTCCTTAAAAGATAAGTTAGGTCAAAACTTCTTATAAGGAGGGGTAGGACTCATAGTTTGCTTTATGTGTTCTTAAAATTATCATTGAACTGAGGATTTTAACAATTGAACCCATAAGAATGAATACAAACATAAAAAGTGTGCATGTGTATGGAATTTTAAGGATTCCCTTGTTATTGGTTAGATAATATTGGTTGGATAAGAATTGGAATGAGATTCTTAGAATGAATGAAATGATAATGATGATTGAAATCCTAATTGTACAGGAGAAGTTACTAGATTAAGGTAGCAGCATGGAGCAACAACACAAGCACGGGTTCTAGGTAGGTGCCCTGTAATTTTTCTGCTTAATAGATTTCTTAAGTCTTTTGAACTGCACATTTTTTAAAATGTGCATTTATTTATATAATTATTAATACTAAGAAATGATTGATTTGACTAGTTGTCCTGCGTAGAGCTAGTGATATCAGTGAAATTGATGGGCGTGGTGTTTAATTTGACTAGCTATTTGGAATGGAGCTAGTGACGTCAATTTAATTGATTGTAGGGATACTTAATTTGACTAGTTATCCAGAGCAGAGCTAGTGGTGTCAATGTGATTAACTGTTAAGATACTTAATTTGACTAGCTATTTCAAGTGGAGTTAGTGGCGTCAATGTAATTGATTGTCGAGATAATTAATTTGACTAACTGTTTAGAGAGAAGCTAGTGGTGTCAATGTGATTTCATGTCAAGATACTTAATTTGACTAGTTTTCTAGAGCGAAACTAGTAGCGTTAGTGTGGCTGACTTGTTGGGTTATTTATGAATTATTTAGGTTGAATCAAGTAGATGATAAGTAGAAAGAGATGGCACATTTATGTTTAAAGTGTTGATTTTGGTTTAATAAAATAAAACTGGAGGTGTCTATGTTTTGTTGTATCACTTGCTGAATTATATACTTATATTGTATAATAAATTCATTTCAAGCTCATCACAGACCAAGCGGAGCAATAAATTATTTATAGTATTTTCTTTTGTTTAGGCAAAGATAATGTAATTATGGATAGGTAAAATTCCCTTTTTGTAATATAATTTTTGTGACTAACGATTGTAATGTAAAGTAAACTGGTATTAAAATGCATGTAATGTAACAATTGAATCTTTTTTAGGTTTGAAATTTAACATAATACTTATTTCAATTTATTAAATTAAAAATGCATGTAACTAGTTCATAGTGTTTCTTATATTCATAATTATGTTCTTTATTATGAAATATATTTAATGTAATTGATTATAGATTGTGAAATGAAGGGTGGTTTATGTTGCTAATGGAAAAAGGTCCAGGATGGTTGGACCATGAATTAAGTTTTGATAGTGTGTATGGATTGTGAATGTTGATACTTGAAAATGTTTAGTTTTAGAGGAGTTTCTACTGAAATTTCGGTAGAATCTTAAATGACTTTTAAGATAGTAATCTATAATCATGAATTATAAGATTAAAAAAAAAAATCACCTTGGTTTTCAAGAAACTATGACTTGATACTATGCTAAACCTGGATTTAAAACTTGGGAATGTTATAAGGAATATGAAAATGTATTTCTTGATGATGTTCCTATTAGTTTACCTCTTATTAGATGAATAAAACATCAAATTAATCTCATGACTAGAGTTACAATTCTCGTTAACTAGCCTATAGAAGTAATCCAAATGAAAAAAAGGAGCTTCAAAGATAAGTAGAGGAGTTATTGGCTAAATGATATTTTTAGAAGAACATGAGTCTGTGTACTATTCAAATACTCTTTATGCCTAAAAAGGTTGATGTTGTTAGAATCATCTTAGCAGTGGTTTTCTTTTAAGTTGACACATGGAGGAGGTGTAGCTCTAGTGTGGCTTTGTGGACTCATTTTTCTCTCATTTCTTTTTATTTTTTTTTATAATCCCCTTTATTTTCACACCTAATTCCTTCTAATCTTCTAAAAAGGGTTTCATTTTTTTTCTATTCTTCAATTGTTATCCCTTTATTTCTAATCTTTTTATAAAATCCAAAATCTAGATATTTTTTTGCAAAATGAAGTGTCAACTTAATGACAATAGTTTTTTACTCTATGATAGCCCCACATCAAGTTAACTGAAATAAATAATAAAGTTCAATATCTAATAAAATCAATATGAAATTATCAAATTAAAAAAAAATACTATTTGTTGAAGAAAATTGGCACCGTGTGAATTTTATGTTGTTAATGGATGTAACAATGTTTCACCTAGCTAGTTTTAGTGTTATGTTAATTTATTCATGTACAATATTGTTCTATAACCTAAGTATATAACTAAAACCTGAACTTAATTTTTTATTTTAACATCAAGGAAATTCTTGGGTAGCTTTCACACCAAGATTAAACCTAAATTCTAGTTTCACGTTTATATATATATTTGAAATTAATTTTTTATTTTAACATCAAGGGTTTATGTACCGTAACACTATGGCTAGTTTTTGTTATGCTAAATCTCAAAAAAAAAAAAAAAAAAAAAAAAAAAGGAGTCCATGCTTCTCAAAACTATGGTATACCGTAACACTATGGCTAGTAAATTGTAATTGTTTTACAAATTCATATGGACAAACCCTAATACATTGGGTTTATGTACGTTTTATTGTTGCCCCTACTTTCTAAAAATAATAGCTTTTTGGAAAAAAAAATTCTGGAATCAACAAATACATTTCTTCCAACACCGAGTTTCCCAACGTTGGATCAATCTCCATGACGTCACTCACACTTCTGGAACAAAATCAGAATCCAATCCAACAGTTCAAAACCCACGTCGCAGGTAAACTAAAATAAAACTTATCACTTGGAATCCCTACCCAGACAACTTCTCTAAACATTTTTATACATGTGTTTGGAATCTCCATCACAAGCGTTGAAGCACATCCCTTCATTGGGTCCCACTTTCTGGACAGTTATTACAAAAACTGGAAAAAAAATCACTTGTTACGAGGGCACCAGGATTAAACGGTAAAAAAATAAATAACTAAAAGGATATAAATAATATAATAATAAATATATAAGAGGATGCGTATAGTTTACTTAGCAATTATGGCATCCCTGTATTTTTCGAGTAAGATTTCTATTTCCTTTTTTTTCTTTTAGAAGTAAAATAATTTTTGTAGCTGTATTTTATAATTTGCTGAGATTTAAATTCACGTGGAATTGAAGGCACGCCTAAAATAGAAAATGGTTTGGTTAGTTTTTTTTTATTAATTCATCAAAATAAAAAATATATATTTTTTAAAATAAAAAATAACTTAGTTTTCAGCTTGTGTTACCATATTGGTTGGATTAAAAAAATTAACCTAAAAAAATATTAGACTTCAAAAAAAATATTTGACATTATTATTAAACTCAACACAGCAACTCAACCTTGAATTCTCCTAACTTGACTCTTTGTCTAGCTATGGTTTTAAAATTAAACAAGTGAGAGTTGTCTAACTTAATCTAATCTACTTAATTGGTCAAAAAACAAGCCAGACAACAAGTAAAAAAATATTGAAATGACAATATATTAAATTGATCTAGATTTCAAGGTTTAACTTACCGAACACGTGACTCATATCACGGATTCTATTAGGTTTAACAATTTTTTTAAAAAAATATTTTTTATTTAATGATATTAAAACAAAAATAAAAGCTCATAGAATTGAATATAAACCAAAAACCAGAACTTTTGTTTAAAACTATAGTAACCTTATAGAAAGCAAACATAAACAAATTATAAAAATCAATTCAAAATTAATAAAATATTGAAGGTTAAAATTCATTTAAAAAAAGGACAAAAAGTATTCAATACAAAGGAAAAAAAATTGAAAGATGAAATTTTTTTAAAAAAATTATTTGACATTATTATTAAATCAAATCTAATTGATCAACCTTGAAACCTTTCAACCTAACTTCTTGTATAGATGGAGTTTAAAATTAACCTGCGTGAAAGTTGATTCTGCATAATACAATTAATTCGGTGAGTTTAAAAGTTATCCGAATTACCAATAAAAATATAATTTAACTTTTAAAAAAAATTCAATATATTTTTTTTAATATTAAGGTTATAATATATTGAATCAACTTAAGGTTTCGTGGCTTAACTAACAAAACTTGTATTGATATTATTTTTTATTTAATAAAATAATAATAAAAATATATATTTGCAAAAATTAAGTATTAACTAAATATCGAGATATTTGTTTAAAACTATAATAACCTCATAAAAAAACAAAATAAAATATAATGATTAATTTAAAATTAAAAAAAATATTGAATGATAAAATTAAAAAAAAATAAACAAAAAAAAATTTAAAATAAAGTGTTTTTTGTATTTATATCAACAATGAAGTATTATAATATAAATTGTGTTTAAATTATATTAAAAAAATATGAAGAAATTAGATACACGAACAAGATTGTAAAGAATCCGAAAAACAACAATATTTTTTTAAAATTTGAATTTAATATAATATGAAATTTCCTTTTAAAATATATGGTTGAATTTAAATCGGATAAAATAGCATAAGCTATAAATCAATCCAAACAAAACATATATTGTTCTTTTCTTTTGTACAGGAGCTGAATTAAAACACGAAATTAATAGTTTGTTGGCAGTATAATAATAGTTGTATTTTAAAATATTTTTTATTTAAAAATATATTGAAATAATATTTTATTTTATTTTATTTTATTTTTAAAATTTATTTTTGATATTAATATATTAAAATATTTAAAAAATATTTAAAAAAATTAATTCTTTTAAAAATAAAAACTTAAGAAAAGAAGCAGCATCACTTTATTACATTAATTACTTTTGTTCTATAATTACATCATTACGTTGTAGCTAACTTTTTCAGAAAACAAATAGCTTTAAACTTTTTTAAATATTCAAAAAAGAAAAGGAAAATACTTCACTTTATTACATTAATCACTTGAGTTTTATTTTGAGGTTTCTTCTGTGTTTTTAACAATCTCTTGTTTCGTTTGCTAGCTTGAGCTTCCACAAGATTTTCTTCTATTTGTTGATCTAACACTCTTGGTCTCTCACTTGATCGATCTTTACTTTCAATGGACAATGAAAATCCTAGAGAGGGAAAGTTTTTAGAGAGAGAGAGCAAAAGCAAAAGAAAGCAAAGTGAGTGACTTGACACAGAATTTTCGTGTTGAATTTTGAATTAAAGATTCAAACTTTGAAAAAATTTCAATCTTTTGAGTGGTAAAGGTTTAGTTGGTCGTCTTTGATTTGTGTGTATTTGATATGGGTGGGTGTTTTCCTTGTTTTGGGTCATCAAACAAGGAGGGTAGTAGTGGTGTTGGTCTTGTTAAAGAATTGAACAACAAGGATTCACTTAAAGAAGGTTCAGCTGGTCAGTCTCACCATGTTGGCAGAGTTAGTTCAGGTAACAAAATTTGATTTTTTTGTTAATTTTGGTGGATGAGTTTTGTTTTTGTATTCTTTTTTAAAGATCATTTGATGGTTTTGTTGTGTTGAATCATGCTTTTTTTAGTTTCATTTAGAGGTTTTTGGTGATGGTTTGCTGGTAGAATTGGGTAATGCTTTGATCTGTTTCATTAATGAGTGGCTTGATAAATTGGGTTTTTTCTCTTTTAGTTTTGCAGTTTTTTTATTGGATTGCTAGCTTCTTGTTTGCGCTGATTAATTTTTGTTCTAACGGTGTAGTGCCAAGCGTTTATTTTGGTGATCTACTCTTGTTTTTAGTAACTCGATTTGTGTTGTTTCTTATAATTATGTTTTGCTTTATGTCTTAAATCATCATTATTAGGATGAAATAGGATGGTATTAATTGCCTTTCAAACTGAAATCTTCTATTTCCCTAGCAGATTGGGAATGAGAAACCGAAAACTTCTGAGGTGATCTGTGTTTCTATGTCCTCAGTGTTTCTATGAAGAATGTAAAATTAGTGATGTGTTAGGCTTAAATTAATGTTGTCTTCGAAATATGAGATGAGATTGTTGTCATTTCTGTTTGGACAAAGACTAGTTTCAGAATACTCACCCATAAGAAAAGCCCAACATCTCGTTTGCTGTTCTAGCTTTATATGTAGTATTGTTTTGGGAAGTTCATCTAATTGTAAAGTGCTCAGAGTCACATAAAAAGTATAGAGCAGCATAAAGATATGCTGTTCCATATTTTATCTATTTATTTATATATATCTTTATCCTCTCGACTGCTGAATCGTGCTCCATAATTTAGCTTGCTTGAAGTTCTGCCTGTAGCAATTCATCTGTCTGTTTTCTGATTCACATATTCATGCAGACAAATCAAAATCTCGGAGTGGTTCTGATCCTAAGAAGGAACAATCAATTCCCAAAGATGGACCAACAGCTAACATTGCAGCACAGATATTTACATTCCGAGAATTAGCTGCTGCCACAAAGAACTTTAGACCAGAGTGCTTGTTAGGTGAAGGGGGTTTTGGGCGTGTTTACAAAGGTCGCATTGAGAGCACTGGCCAGGTAAGTTGTGGTTTGTTGAAATGGATGAACATATTATCATGCATGTATACATTCTGTAGTGTTTGTTTTACATTATGTGCACTATCTGTTAGACTTCGTGACTTTTGATATTAAGCTTCAAATTCTGTGATCTTTTACCTTTTTAGCCTTTTGCTCTGAAATGTAATTTCAAAGAATGTTGTGCTGATCTCCTTTGATGATATTTGGTTGGTTGGAAATTGCATTTGCAGGTAGTTGCTGTGAAACAGCTTGACCGAAATGGCCTTCAAGGAAATAGAGAATTTCTGGTGGAGGTTCTCATGCTCAGCCTCTTACACCATCCAAACCTTGTCAACTTGATTGGCTACTGTGCTGATGGGGACCAACGCCTCCTTGTTTATGAGTTTATGCCATTGGGATCATTGGAGGATCATTTACATGGTTAGATTCTTTGCCTTATTTGCTTTAATACATTGCATTCATACAACCTCATTGCTTGTGGTTAAATTGTTCTGTCACATCACCTGGTAGAAAAATGAGATCCCCTATGGCTGACCACTTGTCTTTTCAACGTGCATTTACTTTAACTCTTTCTCTGGACAGACTGCTCTATCGCCCATTCATGAGATCAGGGATGAATCACTGGTTTATGCACTACATACTGTTAAAAATATGTATTTCAGGACATATGTGGATATCATACCTCTTTATGTATTTGGTGATCTGCATGAGTTTTTCTTCCTAGGAGAGTGAGAGAGTTGACTAAGAATGGACAGAAAACACGGGTATCTAGCCCTGGTCTTATCCTTTTGCTGAATTATTCTCAGAATAAAAAGCTTAGGAAAGTTTTAGGAGTCATCAAATCTATGTATAGATCAGCAAAAGGAAGTGAGGGAATTGACTGGCCAACTTGTTTCTTTGAAACATTTTGTCAGTATTTAGGGGGTAGTTTTAAGGGGGGGGAAAACACTCTGCGTTTTGTGGAATTGAATTTGGAACCGACCACAATTGATGTTATAAGCAAAAGCATCATTGTCATTGGTGTGAGGATATTGAGACGAATTATTAGAGTTATGGTATTTGGGATAATCTAAGAATGATTTGATGATGCTGTTAAAAATGTCTTAAAAAGAGAATGGGATTGGAGAGTTGGTGATACATATATGCTGCTATAGTGGCAGCTGCTGTTTGAATTTGATTTGATAATGTTAAGATCTTTCTTAACAAAACAATTTATTTTTGAAGAAATGCAGAAGGGAGAAATGAGAGGAGAAAGGTAGATGAAAGTTGATTGAAACTGGAAACTTTTATTGCTTGCCTCTCAAGTTTCTGTACAATTGTGCGTTTATACAAGTGATTCAATCTTTTCTTACTAACAACTAACTTGTAACTGATTACTACCAGTCTAACTAACAAACCAACTAACTTGCCACATAATCCTCTTGATCTTTGTTGCAGAATTAGTTGCAGTTACAGTTGCAACTTCCATTGCTACATTCTGCCCAAACTTCACTTTTGGCCTGTTGATCTTTGCTTCTGCTTCTTTGCTTGTTTCTAATGCCAAACTTACTTGCACTTGTAACAATACTCCCTCCCTATGAGATTCTTGACCTCAAGAATCAAGGCTGGATTCAAGAAATTGACTTGAAAGTTCTTAATCTTCCTGAGTTGCATTTTCTTTGAATAGTTTGGACCATTGAATAAGTCTCATAACCACAACTCTATTACCCTTCTTCATGACCTTTCTATCTAGAATGGCCACAGGATTAACTTCAACTCTTTTAAACTCATCCACTTTTGGTAATGAAGAAGAGACTACTGCATTGTTTCCCACCTTTTTCTTAAGCAAAGATACATGGAAAACTGGATGAATGGTAGATCCTTCTGTAGCTGCAACTTGTATGCTACTAACCCAATCCTTTGTATTATCTTATATGGACCATAAAAACCTGGGATTCAACTTGATGCCTTTTCTTAATGTCACACTTGTATGTCTATAAAGTTGAAGCTTGAGATACACTAAATCCCCAACCTTAAATTCTCTTTTTATCCTTCCCTTGTCTATATTTGTTTTATTCTATGCTCAGCTCTTTCCAACTGTGTTTGTAACAGTTGATCCATGTTAGCCGTTCTTTTAATTACCTCTTTTACTGCAACTACTATTGTGGTTTCTTGTGTAGCTATCTCTCTGCTTGGTGGAGGATATCCATGTAGAGCTTGAAAAAGACTCATATTGATGGAAGAATGGAAGCTAGTATTGTACCACAATTGAGCCAAAGACAACTAGTGATGCCACTTCTTTGGGTTGTGCATTGTCATACACCTCAAATAGTTCTCTTAACCCTTTCGGTTTGGCCATCAGTCTGTGGATGGTATGATGAACTCATCAGTAGCTTGACCCCCAATAGTTTAAACAACTCTTTCCAAAAGAGGCTAGTGAATACCTTATCCCTGTCTGTGACAGTAGTTGTTGGCAACCCATAGAATTTGTAGAAATGATCCTAGAAAAGTTTAGTTATCTCTTGAGCACTAAAAGGAGGTGTTACTGCTATGAAATGCTTATACTTGGTAAACATGTCAACTATTTGAATGTTGCATCTTTTTCTCCTGAATGTGGCAGTACTTCTATAAAATTCATGGTTATATTTCTCTAGGTTCCTTCTGAATGTTGCATCTTTTCCTCTTGAATGCAGCAGTACTTCTATAAAATCCATGGTTATTTTCTCCAGGTCAATGGTTGTGGTAATCCATGGTATGCTTACCCTTTCTATCTTGCGCATGCACACATCATATTCTTCCACAAACTTTTAGCTTTTTAACTAAAGTCTTCATTAAAGGCCAGTAGAACATTGCCTTGAGTCTTTTATAGGATTTTGTATCCAGCATGGCCCTCTACTCATCAATCATGTGCAACACTTGCCAATCTTTCTCTTAAATTTCTCTTTTTTCCAATGACTATTTTGTTCTTATATCTCAGCACCCCTTCAACAAAAGTGTAATCTAGCCAACTACTTGCATCCATCATTTTCTCAGCAATAATTATTGAGAATCATCCTTGTAAGTCTCACTTCTTTATACCATGCCGGCACCACTATTGTAATAGCTCCCATCCTCTTGGAATCAATGGTGTTTCATTTGGGCTATCCACATCACCAATTCTTCTAGATAGAGTATATGCTACAACATTCTCCTTGCCTCTCCTATCTGAATTTAATATCTTAGCCCTAACAACTTGGGTAAACTTTTATTTTTTATAGGAGTATGAAGCCTTTGTTGCAAAAGGTGCTTTAAACTTTCATGATTAGTTTTAATGATGAATTGATCATGCTGCAGGTAGTGTCTCCATTTTCTACTGCCATTAGTATAGCCATATACTCCACATAGATTGATAGTCTAAGATGTACTGGACTTAATGCCATTAGTGAGCTAGTGGCCTTTCTTGGCTCAAGATCGCACCAAAATCTTTTTTCACACGCATCAGTCTCTAGCACAATGGTGCAGTTGAAGTTTGTCAAGGCTAATACTTGAGCCTTGCATAAGGCATCTTTTAACTTGTCAAAAGCATCTTGTGCCTTTCTATTCCAATGAAGCTAAGTTAATGGCTTCAAATCCCCTTATAAATCTCCAGTAATATCCTGTCAATCCATGGAAACCGCTCAACTCTTTAACTGAATAAGGAATGGGCCAATTCTTCACTGCTTTTGTCTTTTCTTGGATTAGTGGGCACACCTTCTGTTGATATGATGTGCCCCAAGTACTCAACTTGTTGCTCACAAAACATTTTGATTTCTTTGCTAGCATTTGTTTTTCCCTCAATGTAACATTTTGATTTCTTTGCTAGCAAGTGTTTTTCCCTTAATGTTTCTAGTACTAACTTCAGGTGGTGGATATGTAGTTCTAGAGTAGAACTATATACCATAATGTCATCGAAAAATACCTGTACAAACTTTATTAAGAATGGTTTCAACACAGTGTTCATCAAGGCTTGAAATGTAACTGGAGCATTAGTCAAGCCAAAGAGCATAACTTTGAACTCATAGTGTCCATGATGAGTTATAAAAGTTGTTTTCTCATCATCTTCTTCATGCATTCTTATCCGATGATAATCAGACCTAAGATCCAACTTGAGAAGAATTGAGAACCATGTAATTCATTCATTAAGTAATCAATTAATGGAATGGAAAATTTAGTTTTGATAGTCAAATTATGTAGTTGCTTGCAGTCAACAAAAAACCTTCATGTGTTATCTTTCTTTTTTACCAGCAACACTGGAGAAGCAAAATGGACCGCAATTGTGTTGTATAATCTTATTTTGCAACATCTCTTTAACCAACCTCTATCTCTTTCTTATGCACAAATGAGCACTTATAAGGTCTGATATTGATTGGTTTGGCCCCAGGTATGAGAGGAATCATGTGATCAAATCCCCTAGCAGGTCGAAGGTGTTTAGGTTTTGCAAACACTGAGTCGTATTCTTCTGGCAATGTTTTCACTTTTGAGTTTTACATAGCCCAAGTAGGTTCTTCACATACCTTCATGGAAAAAAACATTATCCCATAAAGCCATACACTGCCTCTCTCAAGCTCTTATAGTCCTTTGCAGTTGTGATCATTTGTAATCCAGCTTCTTCTATAATTCCTTTCGATTCAGTCATCCTACCATCCTTTCTGAATGACAATTTCATTTTGATGAAGTCAAACGGAATTGTTGAGTAGATTCTCAATCAGTCTACTCCAAGCACTCTCAAATCTGTTTGCAACTTGTATCCTTGCATAAACCATATGAATTTTGGACTGTGAGTATTACATTTCTGTTGGCTACTGTTACAACAAGCATAATAGTATTCTTAATGGATGCCTTTTTTTTTTTAATAACATATGCTTCAGTGAAGGTGTACTGCCACTATCAATCGAAATGACAATGTCTCTTCCTTGACAACTGCCTTTGATCCTTTTAGTGTTATGTGCATAACTTTCAACCAATGCATTCAAAGATAGACCATATTCCTCAATCTTGCTTTCTTCACCCATATTGTATGAAGGAGCAGTTCTTGGAATGAATCTATTCTTCTTGGCCAAAGCATTATTAGACTCCTCTTGCCATTCAACTTGATCAAAAACCCACATCAGAATTGTTGGCTTGAGGATCTTGAGCATTGGTTTGATGTCATCCTTGATTCCACTTATAAAGTTGGAGATGTAATTTGATTCTAGTGGTGGTGGATTTAAAGCATTCATTAAAGATTTAAGTTCTTCAAATCTTTCCACATACTCCTTTACACCTTTGTCCTGCACTAACTTGTTAAATTCTTATCATCTTTTCCACTACCAAGCCTCATACAGATGGCTCTTGCAAATTCTTCCCAAATAGCCAAATCATTTCCTCTTAGGAAGAATTCTTCATACCATATCTCTGTCTTTCCTTCAAGGTATAAGGAAGTTATTTCCACCCACTTATTCACTGGTGTGAAGTGCATCTTGAAGAATTTCTTGCACTTTCTAATCCATCTTGGATTTTCTCTCCAAAAAGTAGGTGATTCCACTTTAGGTAATGCTACATTGTACCAACCCTATGGATATCATGGTTTCCCATAGTTTCCCCATGGTTGTAAGCTCTATGGTTAGGTATTATCCCATCTGAAGCTGAGTTATCTCTTCTTTCTCTGCTTCGTTATTCATGAATGACTTTAATGTGGTCATCATAGCTTCCATTTGCACGTTGTTCTGCTCAGCCCTTTTTGTTTGTTCCTGCCATTGCTTCTGGTTTGCAGCTATGGAATCTTGAAGTTCTTAATGAAGGCTTTGCATTTGTTCATCAAGTCTTTTTCTATGCTCTTCCAACGCCTTAATCTTGTTATTTTCCACCATAGTTCACTTCCAAAATACCTCAAGATTTCAGTATTCTATTAGTGGCCAAAGATCTTTGCTCTAATACCAATTTGTTGAGATCTTTCTTAACAAAACAATGTATTTTTTAGAAGAAATGCAGAAGGGAGAAACTAGAATAGAAAGATGGAAGAATGCAAATTGAAACTGGAAACTTTTATTGCTTGCCTCACAAGTTTCTGTACAATTATGCTTTTATACAAGTAATTCAATCCTTTCTAACTAACAACTAACATGTAACTGATGACTACCAGTCTAGCTAGCTAGCTAACTAATTAATTTTCCACGTAATCCTCTTGATCTTTGCTGCAGAATTAGTTGCAGTTACAGTTGCAACTTCCATTGCTGCATTCTGCCCAAACTTCACTTCTGGCCTGCTGATCTTTGCTTGTTTCCAATGCCAAACTTGCACTTCTAACACGTAAACACTAGCAGAATGATGCCTGATAAAAATAGTCAAATCTGGGATAGTATTTATAAAATGCCACCACCAGTGTCATTAGCATTTGAAGTGGTACTGTTTGTATGTTTGATATTGCTAGTATCAGTTGTAGTTGAATCTGGCATGCTAGTGGTATTTTTAAATTGCTTGAATTTTGCAATTGATACCTGGTATTTTTCCTCAATTCATATGAATACCCCTGCGAAATATTGATGACAATTTCATGTGTTGTGTTGTTTTTTATTTGTGGTGTAGTTATCTGATCAAGTAGCAATATATTATTTTAGTTTCTTCATGAGCTGCGTTCCAACAATGAAGGCATGCTTGCACTTTTGTTGATAGGAGTTGCTATATCATATCCATAATTTAATGATAGGGCGGTCTTTTAGAAGAATGCAAAGTGAAAAAAATAAATTCAAGTATAGGTTTTATCTTGGTAGTTCATGGCAAACATGATCAATCAAAAGTATTAGTAGATTATTGCATATACAACTAGACTCACTGCAAAGCTTTTGGCAATATTGCTTACAGTATGTGTGAGATTAAAGTTGGGTCTGCTTCACATAACTGCCATGCAGAACTTAGAACGATTAGTTGTCAAACCTGTGTCTAATCTTTTGATTAACTAGCATCAACCATCTGTTAAATGGTTGCTTATGAGTTCCTGTCTCAAATTTGTGTTAAGTTGCTGAATTCAATTCTTCAACTGAGAATGGCTTTGTATAAGTACTATCTTTCAATATGAAGAGAAAAGATCTTCTGTTTGTGCGTGGACTAATCTTAAATATCTAATTTCCCATAGACAGAAGTGCTTGGCCTGAGAGTTGTTGTTTCATGTGTTTTTGTTCATCCCTTTCAGTATGAAATGAGAGTAATCTCTAGGAGTCTGGCAATAACTAAGTCTACAGGGAGATGAATAAGATCCTTGAAACTAGGGCAAAGGAACCACTAATATTATTTGTTATAGCTGTCATGGCTATCAAAGAAACCCCTGTTGAGATGATCGTGGATGAATTACGGTAGTAAAACCAGCATCACAAATTAATGCTATTGTCGTCAAGGGTAGCACCAACTGACGTTGAGGAAATTGAACTGAGATGGTCCTACCCTGTGCAGGAAGAGTATAGAGTGCAGTGTGATTGGATTCGATTTAAATTGAGGCAGGACCACAAGAAAAGCCTATCATAATCTGGTAAGGGATAATTAGAGAAGAGATAACTGCTGAAGGTATAAGAAAATAGCTGCGGGTGAGCTGAATGGAAAAGGCAGGTTCTTGCAGCTCAAGAGTGTGAGATTAAGGCTGTTGATAGGTTTGGGTGGCAATCTGTTTAGCTCTAAGGCTATGTGGCATAATATCTAGCTTGCGTTTGCAATTGAGTTTTTGAACCAAGGTTTGAACCAGAACTTAGTTTTAAGTGTCTTGAAATTCTGAAACTGTGATTTTAGAAACTTTACCAAATATCTGTTGGAGTTTCTAAACTTGTTTTTTTAACTCAAAACCAGCCTTTTGTAGCAATATCGAGGCCCTTGATTGACTATATCTGTTGATGCTTGGAGTTGTAACTTGTAAAACAAAGTACTGTTCTTGTTATATAACTTTTGGTGGTTGCTGACATTTCTTCATGACTTTAACATCAAAGATTCTTGATTTAGAATTACTCTAAAATGATGCATTTCAGTGATTGATTTTGATCCCCTTTATCTGCCTGTATGCATGTTTCAAGTTTGGATAAGAATAATATGGTTTCTGCAACCCACTCTTGTTAGCGTATTTAATGTTGTTTTCAGACCTTCCCCCGGGCAAAGAGCCTCTGGACTGGAACACAAGGATGAAGATTGCAGCTGGTGCGGCTAAGGGATTGGAATACTTGCATGATAAAGCAAACCCTCCTGTCATATACCGGGACTTAAAATCATCCAACATCCTTCTTGATGAGGGTTATCATCCCAAGTTGTCAGATTTCGGACTTGCAAAGCTAGGTCCTGTTGGTGACAAGACTCATGTCTCAACACGTGTGATGGGGACATATGGTTATTGTGCTCCAGAGTATGCCATGACTGGCCAACTTACTTTAAAGTCTGATGTCTATAGTTTTGGGGTTGTCTTTCTTGAACTTATCACAGGGCGCAAGGCAATTGATAACACCCGGGATCCTGGAGAGCATAATCTAGTTGCATGGGTAAGTGTTTCTTCCTTTCATTCATCAGCAAACTTTTTAATGCTTCATATCACTGCATCATGGAAATTTACGTCCTTTTTATTTTGTACACTGAATTAACATGAAAAGAAATTTATGTTCCCTCTGTTTTTTTCTTGGGACCTGGGGCTTTTAGGCAAGACCACTTTTCAAGGATCGTAGGAAATTCCCTAAAATGGCTGATCCACTGCTTCAAGGCCGTTATCCAATGCGAGGACTGTATCAAGCTCTTGCGGTTGCAGCTATGTGTTTGCAAGAGCAGGCTGCTACAAGGCCTCTAATAGGCGATGTTGTGACTGCTCTCACATATTTAGCTTCCCAAACCTATGACCCAAATGCTGTCAATCAAAGTAACAGAGTCGGACCATCTACACCTAGGAACAGAGATGATCGGAGGGGAATGGCTGATGGGCTGGATAGCCCAGACGAGCATGGACGTGGTGGGCGAAATGGTTCCCCTTCCACTTACAAAAACTCACCTGATTATAGGAAACGGGACCATGTTAGGGAATTCAGCACTGGTGCAGAATTAGGAAGGAGTGAAACAGGTGGATCTGGCAGAAAATGGGGTTTGGATGACTCGGACCAACAGGATTCTCAGAGAGATAGTCCTGTGAGTACCAGCAGAGCAAGGGAAACTCCAAGAAATCGTGATTTAGATAGAGAACGAGCGGTTGCAGAAGCAAAAGTATGGGGTGAAAATTGGAGAGAGAAAAGGCGGGCGAATGCGATGGGTAGTTTTGATGGTACAAACGAGTGATGGCACCACAAGGGCATTGTGAAGGGGTTATGGTCTTTTAGGCACAGCGTATGTTACATGCTTCTGAGGGTCATCATGACGAAAGAGGTTGCACATACATCATCCTTCATTGTCTTGGTTTCAATTTCCCACCAGGGTTAAGACTTCTTGTATCGAACTTTGACTGTTGTTTGTCCTGTATCATTCTTGTAGCTGAGTAGGAAAATGAATTCTTCAATTATATGGTTGAGGGAAGGACACAGTTAAAGAAGAGTTCAGGGGAAGGGGTAGTGTTCAATTTCATGTGATTTAAGGGTTACCCCACTTGCAGAATGATGTGTGCAACATGTCATTCTATGTATTTAGGGGTTCTGAAGTTCATATTCCATGGAAATCTGGGAAAGATTAGCTAATTTCTGCCCCCATGTATTTCTGTTTTATGTGGGGTGGTTTAGTGGGTTTGGTTTGGGTGCCTCATTGGTGTCACAGCTTGTGCTCAATAGTCTTGTATATGGATTTCTTTGAGTCAGTCGTGTTTCGGCTTATACAGAAAAAGTTTTCATGATATTGTTCTCCATGTATAATCTTATCACTCTGTAACGAACACCTTGCTTCTCTTCTCTCTCTCTCTCTCTCTCTGCCTCTACTTGCTTGTTGGGTCATGTTGTAGGATGTTTCAGGCTCGAGAATGATTTGCAAGTGTTAATTTCCAAGCCAATCTTTCCAATGAGTCACTAATGCTTACTATTGTTGGATTGTTTGAATTGTCATCTCTGTAGCCTCGTATGGGGATGGATTGTTTATTCTAACACTCGTTTTCAGTAGAAGATCTTGCTTAAATATCAACACTTTGTGACCTAGTCTCCATTACAATGCTGCTTCTGCCAGGGCGTAAATAATTTCTTACACGTTTTTTCCTTGAGAAAGAGCTATCAGATAGTGGTCTGTGTAGAACGAAGCCGTAGTCAAAAGTAAATTTTCAGACCACATTTTAATTGGGCAGTTGGAGTCCGCGAAGTCCTGCCCATTGAAGTAGTTCTGTATAATGAAACCTGTCTTTTCTGTTAGAGATGACACTGCTTTTAAACCTTTTCAATTAGAGATTACAATGGATATCTACAAGGTTTCTACTGTAATAATACTCTATTTATCTTTTTTTATGTGGACAGTATAAATCTAAAAATCTAAAAACTCAATTAAATTAATTTTTTTAAAAAAAATTAAATTGAAGCCTTGTGATTGAATTTAACTCAGAGATGACTTGTAAAAGACACTAAGATTATAAAAGCTGAACCCTCACTCAACATTTACGAAGAAACTCGAACAAGTATAGGAGGAACCATGAAGTTTGGTTAATTATTTGATGAGTCGGAGTAGTTTAATGAAGAATCAAAACAAGAAAATCCACACACCATACATACAATATACAGCAATAATGTATTCCAACTTAAAAAATATTGTCTTATAAAATAACATTTATACATGAAATAAAATAAAACAATAATTGATATAATGACTAACATCAACCTAAATTAAAATAAAACCTAAAGTATTTCAAATAAGGTCCAAAAAATGACAAATAATAAAAATAATAATTCTAAAAAATAATGTCAAGTTTCTACACGCTAAGAATAAAAAAAAAGTAATTGTTGAATGAAATCTTTGATTGAAAAGGATCCTTGGCCGAAATATTTATAGTGTTGCAATAAGGAAAACTCTTGAAGTTAATTAATCATTAGCCTCTTATGTTTTCACACATA
>Ga0307511_10001812_pt1 | contig 22456 bp, 26 predicted proteins | sample 13_EM_MG_FD_200266 | JGI IMG/M metagenome (GOLD analysis project Ga0307511, IMG submission 200266) | Populus trichocarpa ectomycorrhiza microbial communities from riparian zone in the Pacific Northwest, United States - 13_EM | ecosystem: Host-associated > Plants > Roots > Unclassified | place... | reverse complement strand
ATCGCAATTTAGATCATGGGCTTTGATTTAAATCGATTATCATTGGCTGGCTCAGAATTCGTCAGAAGTCAATTTTAATGTATTATAATCTTCCCAAACTTTTTCCGACATAGACGGGACACATTTAGTTCCTTCCCCCTTACAAGGGGACATTTGAGTGGGACTCCGCCTTTGTTGAACCGATTCAAAGGGCCTCACCGTCCGCGATGATAAGAATTGGCAGGGCATTTGTCAACAGGAAGCTGTCGACTGTCATTCAAGCAAGGAGCCAGGTCTGGAGCTTCGCTGCAATTGAAGGCGGGGTGTTTCAAATGATCCGCGCGCTCAGCGCTCAACAAGAGCCACTGATGGGTCGTCGGGAGCAGTGTACGTACTGCCCAGACCCACGGTTGGTACGGTGCATATAAAGCCCACCGCAGAAGTCCATTCCTTTTCTATCTACCTCTTTGTGCGCTGACGACGGCACCGTATGGATCATGGCCTCCTCCCAGTCCGTTACTGACCCATTTGCCATCGCTCGCACTTCCAAAGAGGTGCTCCTTTGTTTCTTTGGGCTCTATTGGTCTGTGTTCAATGTTCGCTTTGATTCCGGTCGCGATTAACGCGGGCACACAACGCAGCTGGGAGTATTGCATCTCCCTGTGGTTTGAGGGGAGGGTGGCGAGGAGGAAGTATCGCCTCAAATGGCCATTGGTATGTCCCACCTTTCTACATCTCCGCCGCTGCTGTGATCTCACTCGGACACGTTGAGGTTCCTTATTTTCTCGCGCGATATTCGGGGCTGGCTTCCTTGATTGCGAAGTGAGAGAAGTTCCTTGTCTCTCGACATGCTGATTAACCTCGTCGTTCCATTCCAGCATGGTCTTCGTTTACCCGCACAGGGAGCTCGACTGCCAAGGTGAGATAACCGCCCGGCCCCACCATCTGATCTCCGTTCCTCACAACCACTCCAGCGCTGCAGACGTCAATGGTGGTATGAGTGGATGTCCCCTCGGGGTGTGGAGCGGCTGATGGAACACCTCTCAGGTTCTTGGAAATATTGGAATTACTGCTGCTTCTGGGAACCTGATGGTCCGAGCGTACGTGGGATTTTCTGTTTTCCCGAGTCACACTTCCCTCATTCCCCCCCAGCATTCTTGTTTGGGATTACAAACGATGGGTGATAGCAACGCTATCCCTGTTATTCGTCGGGCAGTGGGTCCTGGTGTTCGTGGGTACGTGGGCACCTGGCATATACAAACCTCCCTCTCAGCTATTCCCTCAAGGCCTACGCGTCGGAAACGTTAAATGGAATCGGATCATCGGCGCGTGTGTGCCCACTGACTCCCGAGCAGAGTACGTGGTTCTATTAGGAGCCTTCTCTATCTACAGTACGCGATGGTCTGTGGATGGTTTGCTCGATACTGAATGCGTGTAATTCGCCAGCTGCGGGATTCGACTCCATCGTCGCCATTCTCACGGTCCTTGGGGTCAGGAAGTTTGAGAGAGGTGACTTAGCCACCTTACTCCGGCATCAAGGCATCGGATATTTCGGGTTGATCCTCGCCGTGCATACTGTCACCGTTGTGAGTGCCGGTTCATTTCGTGATTGAACGTCCCCATCTCACGGTTTCCTAGGCCCTGGTTTTCTACGACCTGAACTGTACGTGCAGGTGATGAGTGGGTTGTTTGAGTGAGGTTATCTGAACCGTATGCTATAGCGTTCCTGGGTATCTACGGTGGTCTCGCCGCCGTTGTTTTCAGCCCTATCGTATCTTGCAGACTCGTTCGAGCGGTTCGCGAGGCGCCATCCCAGAGGTCCGTTTCCCCTATCTATCGTGTCCCCTCGTCTAAAACCATCCCCACAGTCGCAGAGGAACCACCACTACCTCCGCCCCCTCGTCGTGGGATACGTCGCGCTCGTCACGTACGGCTCACCAGGAAACAGGCGTACAATTGACCACGCGGGTAGAGTTCTCACAGTCTGTTTCTCCCGTTGATATCCCCTGTACGAACCTCACCTTCTCTGCAGGTCGGAGACGGACGAATTCCACGAGATGCAATCGCCCATCGAAAAACGCTCCCACAGGCCCGGCAGCTCTATCTGTGGTGGGACTATTGCCAGCAACGTGTAAGAGCATCATTGAGTTACGGTTTTATCCAACCTCCTCTGTCGATGGTCCTTCCCCTCGTGTCGATCCACTTTCTACTGTATCATTCGTGAGTACCAGTAACGACACTCGGTACTGGAGCAGTTCAGTGCAAACCTGCCAGATGGCGCATGCCAGGGGGCCTTGCCAGGCGACAAGTGGGGGAGAGACCGGCAAGTGGAAGGACCGCTAAGTACTCCGGCTAGGTCGGATTGAGCCTGATCTGGGTTCTAGATCCCGTACCCATATCCTCTACGATACCACTACATGTACGACTTGGATGGCTGGTGGCCACGAACTTGACGAACACCTTAGTTACGTACGAAAGCATTGTCGAGAGGGCAATAAAGCTTGAAGATTCTCTACCTCTAAAGGTTGACGGTAAACGCACGGGCGCCCGCCTTGCAACCAAGAGTACCGCCTGTTTACCAATTCCGACCGACAAGATTGGAGCGCCGTAGGTGTGGATATTCCTCAAGACTCGTTGCCAACCACTGGTAGTATTCGTCAGAACTCCCACCTGCTTGGCGGATCCCTCGATGCGCAACCGCCCCCCAACCATAACGACACTGTGAGTACACCCGGCACAAGGAGTACTGGGTACATTTCTACATTTCTAAGGCTGCCGTAGCAAGGTGCCAGCAGCCGAGAGTCGCCACTAGCGACCTGACAGAGGAATTTGGCTTATCTCCGCCTCCCTCGGAAGTTTGAAGTCCTCAAATATTCGCTTTTATGGGAGTGTGATTGAGTTGGACGAAGAGGTGATTGCACACCACCACTGGACCGCGACACAGTACAAAGCGTTCTGTACTTCAAGTACATCTGTGAAGCTACTCCATCGATCTTACGAGCGGTGTGGCCTTCTGGATCATGGGCCAATATAACGACGAGAGTTTGACTGTGTACGTTGAAATCTGGGATCTGATGATGAACACAACACAACGACTTTCTAATGCAGATTACCCTGATCCAACGTCACGTCCGTTCCTCGTCCGCGTGACTGCTGTCCGACGTCCATCACATCCAATTCTCACCATAAGCCACCCGGTGAAAGTTTAGGCTAGAATCCGATCGTATGCATCGACGTCTCCACTCAGACGCCTTTTTGCAAATTCCGTGCAACAACGGTTGCAGGCGGGCATACAGAAAAGTACGGTGGGCGCGTAAGATGCTTAGGTGATTCCATTCCCAGAGGTACCATTGAGGGGCGCTCGCCGTCCCTCGTAATAACTGAAACCGCAAAAGGTCGCAAGTCAACTTCGAGATGCGAAGGTGATTTTTCCGCTCGGGGTTATGTAATGCTTAGCCCTCTGTTTTTGAAAGGTCAGTGAGAGCGGGAACGAATCGTGTGCTGGGGCAGGTCCGTTGAACGTGGACGTCATTCCCCCACCGGCGATCAACGAAGAGTGTCAACGGTGAAAGGCACATCCAGCCGATGCTGACCCAGGTCTGGTGTGAGTTTTATTCACCATCACCGTCCCACCGGTGTCTTGACGGAGTAAATCTTGAAGCCCCCGGCGGTGGTCTACTAGGAGGTCACATTGTCGCGCTCCTGATTGACATATTTTGGTATCCCTTCCCTTGCATCGCTAGGCTGACTTCCGTGAATTCCAGGCATAGAATTGAGTTAGAGTCCGCGAGGCCGATGGCCAACTGTCATTTTGCGACGATATGCCAGCACGTGTCACCACATTGATGGCACGCACCGTCGGGGCCAAATCACCTCCCCCCATCAGTTTCCCCTGTGGCTGCTCAATACGATCCTTGCATAATTGCGGTAAGTGTTTCAGAGTCGTCTGTCTCCGACCAGGAACAACCTTATATGGGTGTGAGGGCGCTATTCACCTCTCCCATCCCTTCTCACTCGCTCGATCGATATCGGTTCGTTTCAAATTTCGGTTGCCTATGGTCCTCGACATCACGGTGTCAGGGGTTCCACGTGTGTAACCTCTGTGCCTGTTGACTGTAACGTCACTTACGGTTGAGGACTTTGAGATCCACGACCAGCACTGGCTTTCGCTCGGGTACGGTGGTCCATGAGATCTTGAGGTTTTGCTATTCCTGATGGTCGTGGGGGCGTACGCATGTGGTATGTCCTACCTGCTTTTACGTTGGTTTGCTGCTTCCGACCGGAGATTTTCTCCATAATCGAGGGATCACGGAGTCTCATCTCTACCTCTTCGCTTCCAACTTTTCGGGCGAGCGCTCCGTGCATAGTACACGGGAGGAGAAGGGGCGGTGGCGAAGTGGATCGGAGTGTTTACCGAACTGCGTGCCAACACACGATTAAAGATCCCAAGTTCTCGCTCCCCGGGGTTTTGCCCTGCTGTGTGTGGGAAGGGGTTCTGTTTGAATCAGTCGCCTTCTCTTAGAAATACCTTATGGCGACGTAATGGTATCTGGGGTCGTGTTGGAACCGTTCTCGTTTGTAAACGATCCGGTTCTTCTGAAATCTTCCTTGGAAGTTTGGGGCGGGCGTACTGGGCCGGCTCGGTTTTGGCGGCCGCTGGAGTTATCAGGTGCTGACCCAGCCAACCGCTTCCCCCTTGGTCTCTCTTTCCATCCTATTCCCTGTTAGCGATGCGACAGTCGTCCACGGGCCCGATAGGTTCGGTGACCAACAAAACGGCAGGTGGCTTGGCAAGTAAGTAACTGATAGGACGACCGTTAGGCCAGCCGTTTAGGTTAAGATGGCGGGAGCGTTGTCCCAGTATATTGCGGTTGCGCGCTGGTGGCTTAGAGCCCCTCACTTGGAAGTATCTGCCGAGCCGACAAACCGCCCTCGCTCGGCCTCGTTAGCCCTCCCGAGGGGTCCCACTGAAGTTATCTACTCATCCGGATCGCGACGGCCGCTTGAGCACAACGGGTAGACTTCGCGAGAACGAGGAGCCCTTTCTTATTTCAAACTACGTTACAAAAGCGATACAGGAGAGAACGGGGCAGGGTTTGGCCTAAAAGAGCCGTGGAAACCAAGAGTCCGAACAAACTGCCGAATGAGTGGGTTGGTTGGGGTGTCGCTGCGGGATGTGTTGGGTAAGAGAAGGGAAAATAAAGGATATATCGTCAAGACATCAAATCAGAAAGGACAGGGAAAGCAAAAGAAGGGGAAAGAGGGGGAACAGATTGGATAGGGCGGTTGTAAAAATGGACTCTAGAGATATACAAGATAAGCACACGATACATCTAGCACCGGGCACCTGACATCGACGACGTTCGTTGTCTTATCGAGGGGTAAATCGTTGATGGAGGGGGATCTAGTTGGAGATGGCAGGAGGGATGTTTGGAAGTTTGAAGATGACCTCTCGCAGGTTGACCTTTGAGGGGGATATGTTGTGTCTTTGAGTTGGGGGGGGGGGGAAGTTAGTACCCGCTGAAGGAAGGAAAGTTGGTTGTGCTTACTCGTCCTCGAGGCTCTTCGTGATCTTCCTCTTTAACTTGTTTGCAGCGGGACCAGGCCCCACAACGATCTTTAGCTCGGGAGCACGAGTCCTGACTGCCTGATCCCAAGCATCCATCACCGCCTTCATAGCTTCGTCACCTTTCAAACCCTCGATGTTTTTCGTGATTGGGCCCGCCGGTTTTAATGGTTCTGCATTGAGACCATTTTATTAGTACTTGGTCAACCGGACATTAGTTTATCCACAAAGCAATTTACCTTCTGGTGTTTGGAGCGGGGGCAAATCTTGGACGCCCAGTTTCTCATTCCACCGGTTAGCACTAGCGCTTATGCTCGCAGTGCTCTTGGCAGGCGTGGGTGGGGCGCCATTCTCAGCCTCCTTGTTCAACTTCTTCTGTACGTCCTTGTCTTCCAAGGGAATGATGCGTTCCTTAGAAGGCTTCGTATCATCTAACCCGCTCCTGGTCGTTTTCCCGGTGACGCTCGCATTATCCCCACCAGCGTCAAGTTCTGACCGGTCGCCGCGGACGCTCCGTTGCGGGCCTTCGGAAGATTTATGTTCACCTTTGATGCTTCCCACCCCGCTTCCACCCCGAATGGATCCATTCCCGGTCGGTTGGCGAGGGAGTGGCTGAGGAGAACCCCGCTTCGTTTCGCCGACGACGGGATCCGGAGCGGACTTATCATCCTTGACGGACGGAACCTTTGAAACCGTAGATCTAACGGCGGAAGGTTCCCTCACAGACCTTGGAGGCTTCACGCTATCCGCTTTGACAGACCTATCCCTCGACTCTCTCAGTTCGCGGGGATCCCTTCGGATAGGCTCGACAGGGATATCCTCACGAACGCTAGTGTCGTCCAGGACGCTACCCTCATCCTTCGCGCTACCACCCCAGATTGAGCCCCAGAGTGAGCCCCGGTTCGATTTGGGTGCGGGCTGGTCTCGAGCTCTGATCGTCCCTGGTTCCTCGTCCTTCACAGAACCTCCCCACACAGAACCTCCCCCGCGGACAGATGGGGACGGAGGAGGACGGACAGTCGACTCAGAAACGCCAAGATTTGAACCTCCCCAAACGGAGTTGCCCCGGACTGGAATCATGGAGGGCTTAGCTGAAGACTCTGTCCGCTTATGTTTTGTGGTAGGTGTCGGCTCGTCCGAGTTATCTCCCTTGTTGTACGATGTCTTCTCTGGCCTGGATGCAGCATCCCTAACCTCCTGTCCTGGGCGACCATCGCCGCTCGGGTCCCTTCCGGTAGCTGGGTCTTGGTCATCAAAAGCGCTGAAGGGAATATATTGATACTGCGGCGGTGGGTCGGACTCTCTCCTCCTGCCAGTGTCCTCAAACCCCGAACCGACACCCGTAATATTCCCGCCACGGTTCCCAGGTGGGGTCATCAATGGGTCGTCGGTGGGATCGTCGTCAGTAATAACGGAGCCTTTGGCCATGCCGGGGGGTGTCGTGAAAGCATCCGGCTCATCGTACTGTGAGCTGTCCAAGCCGCTCTGATATTCACGGTCGTCTCCTTCCGTGGTGTGCTCGGAGGGAGGGGGAAGATGAGAGAGAACTTGCGAGATGCGCGACGATAGATGGGAAATGTGCGAAAGCCGGGACACCTGGGAAGCTTCTTGTGATTGAGTAGCTTCTGGTATATCTGACAGAGGACGGGGACGGTTCTGATCGAGATCTCTCTGAAGAGCGGTAGCGGGTACATGGTGGGGTTCGGGCATTGTCATTGGCATTGGAATCGATTCGAAGTTGTGAGGTGGGTCGGCGACCAGAGGAGGGGACTGTGCCTCTTGAGGGAATCGTCGTGGTTGGCGTGTCGTATGTTGGGGAACATGGTTGTAGGGGATATCAGCATACTCGAGATCGGACTCGCGCCCACCAGGAGAATTATGGGGTGGACTGAGGGGGAGCTGGGCGGGAGGAAGGGGTGATACAATTGAGGGGGATGGTGCGGAGAGAGGGGGTGAGATGATGGAAGTGAGAGGAGGGTGTCGTGGGGCGGGTTGCTGGATTATCGGTGGGTTGTGGACGGTTTGGCGAGGAGGACCAAGGATTGAACGGGGGGTACTGAGAACTGAGCGTGGTGGGCTAATGATTCCTGGACGCGGTAGATCTGACGGCGATTCACGTGCCGGGCTCGACAAGGTGGAATTTGGTGGGAAGAAGGTGGTTGATTGCGGAGGACTGAGGATCGAGGTTGGGGGACGCGAAGGGGTTAGAATTGACGTTGGCTTGGGCGAAGGACTTGTAATGGAGCCCTGGCGCGAAGGAGTGAGTATCCCGCGCAGTGGGTGCGTCATCTGGTTGGGGGGAGACATGACCGAAGTGGTGGCATTGGTGTTTGTCACACTGTTCTCGGTCTCGGACGTGTAGTTGCCGGGGACGCGGCGACGGCTGGTAAGGATAAACAACTCCCCAACTGGACTGTGTGCTCTTGTAGTGGTGCTTTGGGTCCGGGATACGGTGCGCCTCGAAGGGGTTGGGCGGCTGGACCTGGAAGGACGACCACGGGAGCGGGAGCGAGGAGGGTTCAGGTAGTTAGCGAGCTCGGAGAGGGATGGGAGGGGGGGAAGATAGTCGAGGAAATCGAGGTTGGGGTTCTTGAACCATCTACGGAAGGGGCGGGTCATCCTCCGAAACCGTTTATCGCGGTTTACTTCCGGGAACACGTCAGAAAGGATCATTCCTAGCCCAGTCCAGAGGATGACTATGGTGATTCTGGAGAAATTCCTCGTGAGGATGAAGTCGATGAGCATGCGGAAGACGAAAGCGATATAAGGGTCGAAGCTGGAGGGAAACTGTCGGACGAAGTGGTTGAGGACGATTCCCTCCCAGAGGCCGATGAGGATGCCATCGACGCGAAGACCGTGGTATTTCGTGGCAGTGTCAATAAGAAAGCGTAGGCCGAGGCCTAAACCAATAGAGTATAAGGATTCCATGTAAATGGAGGATATAGCATGTGGGTATTGGAGGGAGGAGGAGCAATCGTGAGAAGAGAGTGAACCCGGGCCATGTGGCAGTTCCCCATTGTCCGATTTTTCCCACGGGGGGGTACAGGCTTCTCATTTGAGCGCGGACAAAGGGAGGGTGGCCAGGATTGCAGAGGAGCCCTTGACCGGAGTCAAAAGGATCATAGAAGCTGATACGGATATTCTTCACTCCCCGTCCGTTTTGTTTTTTTCTCAATCCGAACCGGGTACGTGTTCGGCATAACCTCGCGTTATGTTTAATAGGTCGTGTGGGCTCACCCCCTCTCCGTCTTTGCCTCCGCTCCCCCTCCCGGATCTCGCCTAAAGGTCGCGCAAGACTTCCAGCAGTGGAAGACAATAATGAACGGAGCGGGGGGCGGGAGGAGGTGAGGGATGGGAAAGTGCACGTGATCGGCTATGGGTTCCGAATAAGGAAAACAATAATGGGCGTGGGCCGTTCCGAAGAAGCGACAATGGACCAGGCGAGATATTATAACGAGGTGCGGTCGGTCAATGGGGTCCACGCCCTCCCTCTCCCTCGACGACGACTTTCTTTTGATCCTCCCCAGGTCGCCGGTCGACAGTGTTTCCCTTCCTTTTCTCCCAATGTCTGCACGCTCCATCTCTCCTCCTCCAGTTTACGACCCAGCAATGACGACCTCCCTCAAGCCATACCTCGAGCTCCCCCACCTTCTCTCCTTGGCTTGGCTGGCCTATCCAATCATTTCGCTCCTCTTCGTCGTCTTCCGACTTCAGTCGTCCGGTGATTCTGCCCAGAGTTCCGTCATTAGTGCCAAGGAGAACCTTCTTGCCAGCTGCAAAGCCGCGGAGAGAGCTGCCTCCTCCACCGCCAACTTTCCTCGGTACATGGCTCTTGCGGCGAACCAGCAGTTTATCGACTCCGTCAACGGAACTCTCAATGGTGCTAGGGCCGCTCTCGTCCTTACCTTGACCGTTATGGAGGGCATCATCAACTTCTTGGTCGACATCTACCGTTCCACCTTCCTTTGCTTCCTCGAGCTCATCGTCCGTGGGACGCTCTCCGTTCTCATCACTGCAACTCAAGAGGTTCGTTACTGTTATCTTTCAATATCTTTGTCTCCTTCGTCTGATCCTGTCTTCACAGATCACCAACTTCATCGAGACCACTCTTGGCAATCTCAGGACATCCATCCAGAACGACGTCAATTCCGTCAACAACGCTATCAAGACTGCCGTTGACGCGATCAACAAAGTCAATCCCTTTGCGGACATCTCCGTTCCCCAGTTCTCTGTCCCTTCTCTCGATGGCCTCCAAAACGTCCAGATCCCCGATGATTTTACCCAAGCGTTAGTCAAGCTCAACAGTTCAATCCCCTCCGTCGCGGAGATCAAGGAAAAGCTTAACGCTGTGTGAGTTTCCAACGCGTTCTGGGACTGGGATTGTCTTCCTCATTCGTTTTCCAGCCTCGACACTCCATTCGAGTTGACGAAGAAGGAGATCAACGACACTTTCAACGGCGTTTCCTTCAAACCATCCGTCCTTGCCGTCCCTCAGCAATCCACGATCACCTTCTGCGATCAGATTGACACCTCCGTGATTGACGATCTCGGTCGTGACCTCGTCAAGATGACCAAGATCGGCATTATCATCATCATCGCCGTCATTCTCATCCTCATCCTAGCGAACTGCACGCTGGAGTGGTACAAGTGGCGCTGCCTCCAGAACCACCTCGAGTACACTCGCCAGGCTTGGAACACGGATCCCACTGTCTATCACCATACCACCACCCATGCGACTCCCAGTATCCAGCTCACGAACCATAACCTCCTCACCCTCCATGGAATCACTGCTCATCCTCTTCTCATGAGATTTGCCAACAAAATATCCGCTCTTCTTCACCTCTCCCCTTCTCAGCACATCCACACTCAATGGTTCTTCAGCTACATCTTCCACCCACCCGTTCTTGCGTGCCTCCTCATCGGCTCCTTCGGTCTCCTCTCCGTTCAACTGCAACTCTTAGCCCTTGGTCCCATTGCACAGTCTTACCAAAATAAGGCGGTCTCCTCTGCGAACGACCTCTCGAACACGATCGCTACAGCCGTCAACGGAAACATGTTGAACCAGTCCGCGGTCTACACTGCCCAGGTCAATGCCGAGGTAGATCTCATCCAGAGTACCATCAACGACGGGGTCTTCGGTTGGGTCAACTCCACCACCTCCACCCTCAATACCACGCTGAACGAATTCTACGGAGAGATTCAGGATTTGGTCGAGACAGTCTTTGGTGGAACCATCCTCGAGAAACCTATGCAGGATTTCGTTTTCTGTCTCATCGGATCCAAAGTTGATGCATTGTCCAACGCGTTGACGTTCATGCACGACAACTTGCATGTGGACATGCCGCGGATGAACCAATCTTCGCTAGTCCTTTCTCCTCAAGATGTGGACGAGGTTTCTCGCCCTGTTGCTCTCGCGGCCATTGGGAGCGGAAGTGGCAAAGAGGAGGACGGTGGGATTATTGGAGGGATCGTCTCCAGTTATGTCAAGTCATTGAAGAAGGAACGCGTCATGTTCCTCATCTTTATCGCCATGTGGGGTGTCGTGGTCGTCATGGGTCTTCTAGTCATCTTCTGGCACTCTTATATCAAGGCTTTGGTCGATCAGAGGAAGAAGAGGAGATGGCAGAAGGAACAGAGAGAAGGCTTCGACCAGTTCGCAGTCCGTGGCGGTCACATCACTGTGACTGACGAAAGCTCAATCGAGAATGGCGGCCGTAGTGGAATGAACCTCCCCTCGTTCACCCCTTTGGCCTCACCCCGACCTGGTTTCCTTGAGGCCATTACTTCTCCCCGACGACGAATTGGCCCAGCCAACAGTGTCAATGGGTCGCCCAAGCCCCACCCCCACCCGTTGAGGAACCTGGAGAAGAACTACGAGAAGAGTTGGGATAGCTTCATCGACTCCTCCAAGGAGGACGAGAAAAGCGCTTCTCATGTCAGTAAATCCACTGTTCAGTTCAAGACCACCACTCGAGGGTTCATCGGTATGGGCATGTTCGGCCGGAGGACAATGGACAAGGAGAAATTTGTCATCGATGCTGACGACGAACCTGTCTCTACCAACAACTCAGCCCCCACTTCTGCATCTCAAACTCTCGCATCCGTGTTCTCTCGTCTCGCCGCTCTCAACCCCTTTGGAAGGAAACATCAGGATTTCAAACCCCGCCCCATCTCGCCACCCACATACTCTAGTCCTCAGCCCGGGTACCGTTCACCACCCAACCTGTCCATCGACACCGGCCGTGCTGCCAACCTGAAGCCCGCAAACCTCCCAACGATCGAGACCTCTCCCACAGAACACGGTGGAAACGGGCCGAAGTCCACTTGGTCCGTCTCCCCCGCTGCCCCTCGCTTCCCTTGGCTGCCCACTCGTGGAAGCGATGGAAGCCAAGGGAGTCGTAAATCTCCGGCCACTCCGTTGAGAGTAAGGAACGTGGATCCAGAAGTTGATGCTCCGTCGCCTTCGGATAATGTCCAGGATGTCAGGGCTGAGAGGAAACCCATAGTTGTCAACGGTCCCTCAAGTCATCTCGCGCCCCCCCTTCATCACGGGTACCAGAGGCCAGTACCCCCCGAGATGCCGAGGAACGTTTCCCCTCTGCCTGGTATATCTCCCACTAGGATCCAAGCACAACCCCCCGCGAGGAAACCATCCCCTCCTCCGTTCGCCCAGTATCGTACCCTGGATGTGAACGTTGACACGAACTACAACTTCTCCCCTGGTCCAGGTCGACCCTTGCACCCCAGTTTGTCAAAGTCCTCTGCGAATGACGTCAACAGGGGTCAACTGGTGGACCCATTCGCTACGCCCTTCGACGATTCAAACGCCGTAAAGCCTCAATGGCAGCAACCACAGCGGAAACCCAGCCCGACTCCTACGAATCCCTTCTTGAACTCTGCTGAGGCGTGGAGGAGCTCCAAGAATGGGAATCCGTTCGCGCCTGTGGCGCTCTAAAACAGATTCCTCTCCCTCAACGCTCCGTCACGACCTTTCCACGATCCCTTACGAATACGGACGATCTCAGAGTTTCTCTCGCTACGGTATCCCGCTTGCCCCACTAATCGATATCACCCACTTCGGCGTCACCATCCCCCTCACTGCATAACCCTGGGGGTTTTCTTTACGCACATCAATTGTATCAAGTCGTCTCCTCCCTCAAGTGTATCCTCTACATCGACGTCTGCGATCCTCGCGATCTAGCTTGCTAATGCTGTCTTCCTCTCCTTTCCTCACTCCCCCGTTATACCACGCTCTCGCAGATATCGCCACGTTCTTTATGTAGCATATCGTATATATCTATAGTATACACACGTACCGGCAGAGCCCGTCGTTGTTGTTTTTCAATATACTTGTTCATGTGTATGAGTCCCGTTGAACGTTCAACGGCGGTGGGCGATGGCCACATGCGAAGTTCCCGGCTACTGGGAACTCCCCCGGCGGCCAAGCCGTCTTGACGAAGGACACTCAGATGCCCCACCACGTCAGTTATTCTGTGAGTATCTTTTTCGTAATGGGCACAGGTCAGCGCGATTTGTATTGCCTTCAGCCCAAGGAAATCGTTGGTGTTGACAGTCCCCTTGCTTCGAACACAAGTATCCAGGCAGGGGGTTAGGCACTCTAACTGACGATGGATCCAATGTCCATGATACCCGAGGAGTATTGTGCACCTCTCAGATCTCATTCGTCGTCGTTTGAGCAGTTAGATTCAAATACCTGGCCAAAACGGTCAATACGAGGATAACGGGGCCCTACGGTTTGCGTGCCCACTCCCACTGTCCCCCTCGTTTCTCCATTTCATGAGCGATCCACAAACGGCCGTGGGTGCACCCGCCGTGTCTCCGAGCGGCCGGAAGTCGGTATTCGTTGCCTAGGGCCCTCGTCACAAATTCTGTTTCTGAGGAGCATCGTAGGCCGGCAGAGGAATACGGAAGGAAGCGCCATGAGGGTCTCGGTACGTCCTCCGTTCTCATGGGTGTTCTATGTATACCTTTCCACCCGGGCACCGCTAACGATCGCCCACTCCGCATGAAACACTTTTCCTGCGGAGATGGGACATGTTGGGCTCTCGGATACCCTGGGCCTAAATGAATCTTCGACGCAAAAGTGACACTCAGTCGACTCCAAGTTAGATTCCATTATCTAGAAACAGCCCCGTCGACCTGGCCATTATTTGAGCTAGGATTCAGGAACCTACAACGAACGGACCTGAGTCCGGATGGCTGTTTAGTTCCCGCTCACTGGACCCACACCCTGACACGTCTTGACACGGGATTTACCGTGCCTACCTACGTCTTAACCCATCCTCATACCCAACCACCCCCATGACCCCGACCGCTCTCAAGGTGACCGTCCAGAAAGCGCCTCAGGAGTGGCTAAAAGCCGCGCCCTCCCCAACAAAAGCTGTGGATATGGAGCATGCCTGGGATGCCTGTCAGTTCGCTCTTGTCGAGGTTCCGCCCGATAAACGCGATGCATCGTGGATCGCCACATCTTCGCCGCGGTTTGCCGTTCATTAATGTGCCAGGAATATCTATATATCACCCTTACTCCCCAGAGATCATACCTGTGGTTGCGGGAGGAGGGGATTCCCATGGAGCCCACCCTTGAACCACTTGCCAAGGAGATCATGTCATTGTATCAAACACCAACTGGTGACTCCACTTGGCCATTCTCCGGATTGATCTCCGCGCCGCCACCCGGAACCACGGGTGTGCCCTCGGATGAGCTGCTGGAGGATGCGCGGGCGCAGCTTGGAAAACTCCGTCACAACAAGGAAGTCGATGCATTACTCACGAAAATGGGACAGCTCACGGTGGAGCTACAGAAGGTCACTTTGATAGAATCGACTGTGGCAGCGATTCTGGAGTCGAGAGGGTGTTGGGACACGGGGTCCCGGGATCGCCTTGGAGACTTTGAATAATTCTCTTCAAATCTTTTGACTTCCACTTTCCGTTCACCACTTCCGTTGGTTACTTCACATCACCAAATTCACTTCTTTCCATCTCGACAGTCTTGTCTTCGCCCAAAGCCCGTTGTACAATCAGAATGACTACTGGTTATCAAGAGTTTATCCCAGGCTACGTCAGATTGCAGGAAGGCCGGTTGCAAGGATCACTGTTCGTCTGGGGGGGTTCCTTGCTGGGAAGGATTCGGATGAGTATCACTGTGAAAACTGTAGCGGCTGAAATTCAGTCACCGAAATTCACTGAAATCAAGTCGATTTGTGTCGCCTTTCAGCTGAGCGCAGACCTTCAGCGGCCTACTCCGACTGAAATCTCGAACTTTTTTCAGTCGAAAAATGACTGAACTTGTAATTCCAGTTGAGTTTTACTGAAATTCAGTTGCTATATTTTTCACAGTGTATCAGATTAGTTGCTCGATGACCTGAGATCCTCCATATCGTCAATCAACATCGTCACCACCCTGATGACTTCTGCGAGACTCCCCTACCGAGGGGGGCGTGGGTCGTATGGTTGGAATGAGATTTACTTGGGCCCCTTACCCCTTGGGTCTTGTGCACCGTGATCAAGGAAAGTTTTGGAGGGGGATCGCGAAGTCTAATCGTGAAGTCCCTCGCGAAGTCGAAGCCCGTTGTAATCACCGTGATTACAGTAAGAGACTGCTTGTTCGTTGTGAGGATAAGTAAGGGAATCGCCGCTTCAACGTGTGATATGAAATGCTGTCTACCCCTCTGATCAAGATAACCACGTTTTTCCTCTCCGCGTCTCAAACACTCGTCTCTGTCCGTCTCGTCATAGATCCCTTGTGTGCCCTTCCCTCCTGACGGCTCCACACACCCAGGTGATTCCCACCAATGTCTTCGTCCACGAACTTTGCCGCCCTCGAGCCAGCCATCGTGAGCGCATGCGCCCAACACGAACCCGAGAATGGGAATGACCGCAACTACAGACGCTGCCTCCCATTCGGCGAGTACTTTGTCAAGTTTGACTGCTACTCGACCTTCTACCCCGAGGCCGTGACGCTGAACTACCTGGCTGACCTCGCCAAGAGCGATGCGAATGCCCCGCGGGTACCACAGGTCTACCACTTCTTCCATGACAATGGACGGATGGCCTACGTAGTCATGGAGTACATTGACCTGGTCCAGGTCTCGGAAGAGGTCCTTGCCCCGAAGGCTGCACAGGCTGTCCGATGGATGCGCAGCGTGCCGGCTCCGCACGACGTCGTCCTCGGGCCCATGGGCAACGGCCGTACCCGCCACGTAGTTTTCAAGGACTGCGAGGCGCCCCTGGACTTTGCCAGCCTTGGTGCTTTGGAGCGTTACTTCAACAAGGTCTGTCTGCCTGACTGTGTCCACTTCCCTTCGAGTCTGCTGACGCACAAATTTCCCCTCTTCTTTCCCAACAGGCTATTGCGAAGCTCCGCCAGCGATACCCATCCATCGCCGATATCCGCATTGCCCACGAGCCGCTGGTCCTTACCCAGTCCGACATGGATCCCAGCAACTTCGGCGTCGATGCCGCTGGACGACCGGTTGTCCTCGACTCCGGCGAGATCGGGTGGCTGCCTGAGTCCCTCGATCTCTACACGCTCCTCCGAACCACTGGCTTCGCCCGGAAAGTTGCTGTACACTTGTTCGGTCTCGACGAGGTTACGCACCTGTGTGCACAACAGAATCTGGCTTCGATGGCCGGGGTAAGAACGCTTTTGGGCATGGCGGCCGGGCCAAACCTTAGTACGTCCGTTCACTCATATTGTTTGGAGAGTCGTAGTGATCGCATTCCCCAGATTTGGACAACAACGGCTACGAGAGGACTGGCAACTAGGTATATTTCTATCTCGGCGTAGCACCCTCAAGCGTACAACTGTGAGCGAGTCGATAATTTCCGGCGTTTCTCTAACTGAACAGTCGGCTCTGAAAGTCGGAGTATTCTTTCATCAGTCTTTCCACTCGTCTTTCCACCCTTATTTCCACACCTCTTTACCATAACGAACTGTTGGAGCCCAGTGGCGATCTCGCCCCCTCCACGCCGAGTCCGTCAACGGATGATTGGGTCTTGTCTTAATGACGGGGAGTTATCTGAACTAGTAAAGTTCTGCGGGAGGAACGGCCCAGGCAAGAAGTCACTATGGTTGATCCTCCTGGTTATTTTTGCCTCAGTAAATACACGCGTACCGTCATCGAGTCATCCCTTATTCTGCTGCATTTCGTAAGGCCTGCTTATACCCGACGACCTAAAGGCGGGTTCCATTTCGCGGAGTATCCTCAAGCACGGAACCACCGCCACTGCCATCCATCGTCGACATGGTGCCTCTGGTTCTGTTTCGGGTCAAAACATTCCACCGAGTCGGGCTAGTAAACCCGCAGGCACCAACATACAATCTGCTCTCCATGCTTCGGATCCGGAAACAAGTCGAATGAAGATAGCTGACTTCCAACCGACGAAAAAAGCATACGAAGCACTCTTAGCGACGCTAGTACTATCAAAAATGGGATCACCCCAAACCCCGCACACCACCCACGGTACCCCCGCAAATCCAAATCCTGCCGGACCATCCGCACTCACGCCGCTGCCCTCGTCCGCGCTCTGAAATCCCGTGCTGGGAACTCCCCTTTTGTGTTCCTACCATCCATTTCTACATCTGTTCCGGCTTCGTAGCATACTTTCGGGGTTAAGGCCGGACGTCGCTGTCCCTTGCAGAGTGTATCCCTGGCGCAGACCTGTCGGCAGACCTAGCTGTGGATGCGTTTCAATGAATGTTTGTTTCTAGCTTTCCAACACTGTGCACTTCACCGGTCGGCTTTTTTTCGGTGGCAACGATACATGTCCTCACTTCATCTGCGAGGCGAAAACGACAGCAAAAATGGAGCCGGAAATGCGCTTCGGTTTCTACCGGATCCGGAGTTACAAAGGGACAACCCTCGGGCGTAAAGCGATGTGGAGGGGACGGAACCAGCCCAATACTCCTAGATTGCCTGACCGACGCAGAGACGACATGGGTACTAGATTTACAGCCTACGGGCACAAGAAACGATGGAACACGGGGAACTCTACACGCAAGAAAACACATACACCCAATTATGCGAGGGTTGCAACCTCAAAGGCTGGCGATGTAAAAGCAGGTCGCCGGGATATTATATCTAGATTACTGTAAGACCACTAAGCACCCCCACCCGAATGTTGACTGGTTGTAGTCTTCAGCTCAAAGTGTTCTGTGTCGGGCTCCCACACTTCGGAGCCGCTCGCACGAATCATTTGAACCTCTGTCGCCTCGATTCGAAGGATGAATCTGCAGATGGAAATTGCGATGATTGCCCACATAAACCTCAATTCGCGGTGTCAGAATTGACTTCGACCAGGGAATAAGGCGGAAGGGTTAACTCACGAGGCAACCAAGAAGGTTTCGGAGCTCTGAGAGAAGGGGGTGTTTCAGCCTCCGCACGAGAGGATCGGTACGGAAGGTTACATACCCCGACGTTCAGCGAGAAGGCCAGGTTAGAAATCCGGATCGCTAACCACTTCACTCAGGACAAAGAAGCAAAGACAAAGGCCGAGGATTACACACCCAAAATGGTCTGAAATTTCAGTGAGACGTAAGTGGCCAAAGTGTGCAGGGACAACTGGAAATGGTCCATACCAGGAAGAAGACGATTCCATCTTTGCGGAGGTTCGACATCACTTCAGAAGTTTCGCGATAGGGTCGGTTCAACGCGTTCATCAACACCAACACGAATACGAGCACGTCAAACGACACCTGGTAGGTGCATGTCATTCGGCAATACTGTTTGCCTCGAATCGTAGGTATCTTACCATCGCAATCCAGATCCCGTTTGCCAGTCGAGATGAGTGCGTTATTACGCACGAATTAATGGGTGCGAAGAAGAACACCCCCTCTACGGGGTCATTAGTCCATGTTATAGAGGGAAAACGAGGTTGTACTCACTCCGGAGGTCATTTATGGTAATAATGAAGCATACAACTGCGGCGCTGTAGGTTACTGAAAACCCGCCAAGCATCGTGTACGTAATTTTTTTGTTGGAGTCCCACAGAGCGCCGACCCGCAGCGTGAGCATCACTATACAAGCCCCCGGATCAGACTGCCATTTCAAAATGCAATAGAGGGGATACGCACGATGAGAGGCAGCCATGCAAAGGACCGCCGCTGATACCACTGGTATTAGGAACGTCTTGCAGCTGGGACCAGTTTAGACACCGCTGTGCTACGACTGCTCAGTAGAAAATAAGTGACCTACCCCTAGGTCAAGATCCACTCAGTCAGTTCATGCCCGAAAATTCTTGATTGGAAAGAGGTGCTCACGCTGTCAGATAACCTCGGACGTAGCTCCACCACCACTACGATGTAAAATTCTCAGCTACACAATAGGGCCTGAAGGGCGTGCGAGTGATCACGAACCGTACGCCGTCCCAATAAGCGCCGCTTCGACGATATACCGATTCACGAGGAATATGAGTTTGTTAGACCACTTACGAGCGCCCCAGATGTACTCAACCTCATCGTGAAATGTGAGGATGTGGTCGTACAAGACGAGGGTGACGGCGATGACTGCTTGGGAGATTTGCAAATTAGGCAACAAGCGTGAGTAGAGTGGCGACATCTACTCGCCCATAAAGTACCTCGTCCTCAATAACACCGGGGCAGCGTCCCGAATGGCCTCGATCATTTGCAAGAGCCCCGCATCCACATCACCCATGACTTGGCAGCGCTGTGTCACCAAGGGACAGATGTTCGCAACGCTACGTAGGCCAGGGGGGACGATCCTGGGAGAAGTAGGGAGGCGGAGGAGAAGTAGGAGAAGGAAGGGAGTAGAGGAGCGTTAAGAGGGTCCCAAGTAAATATAAAGTGATGATGAGCGATGATTAATGATGATGGACAGGACTCGGAGCCATCGATCAGTCTACGTTGAACCAAGCATTCTTACTTCAATCCAAGGGTCAAGTCCCGGCGTCGAACCGTATCCGGAAGATCGTCAGGTCGGAGCACACCCACCCTATTCAGTCCCGGTCTCTATAGATGAGGAATCTGAGCGGCCAACATTGTGTGCCGTCCAGGGTGCGGAGCCGCCAACGGTTGTTCGGAGCGGAAAGTGCGAGAAACAGGCGTCGTATTGAGTCTGCGTCGGCGTGGGACCCATGAGAGGACGCTTCCGTCCGCGCAAAACGCCCCCTCGTAGAGCAAGACTGATACGTGAAAGGGTTGTTGATTCCTGTTGCGAGGGCTGCGAGCAAGCTGAACCGGTCAAGTTGAAACATGACGTTCCACTCTGTGGCCGACGCAGGAAGGGATGTCGAGACACTGATCTCGGTCAGGGTCGCCCTTTGGTTTCCCGACCGATACATCACAGATCATGATTGGTGCATACCTGGGATTAAGTGAAGTCTGGCTGCATAGGGCGCAATCCCGACCCCTCCCACCTCAGTGCACCAAGGGAGGGAAGTGACTGCCTGGCGGGATCCTGTAACTCTCCATCGTCCGGGTGACAGGCAGGAAACGACTCTGGGCAAATACGTCATCTCGAACGGGGTCGCTCCGTACGGACTCCCACAGGTGCTGGCCGGCTCCGTGGGCGTTTCAGTTCCGAAAACTTGAGCCTGGCCTCCAAAGGAGGCCCGCTGCTTGGTTTCCCCAACTAAACCACGACGGTGATCGTGGATGGAGGGCAACGAAACCAGTATCGGGATTTCCCGAAGTCAGTGGGGTATTGACTTGAAGTTGTGCCGCCGGGGAGACCGAACAGGACCTCACCTTATGTCAAGTCAATCAGATCCGGTCAGGGAGTGACTAACCAAGGAGCTACCTAACTTAGAATCCGCACCCTTCCAACTATCCTATCTCACCATCCAACTCTTCATACGGGCGGGGGTTCGGTCCATGGGTCGACTTTGATTCCGAGTTTTCGTGTCACCTTTAATTTGATCCAGCGGGCGGTGAAGTCCGCCGATGCCAACCATTCACTCGCCAATCGCGCGGTAAATGTAAAACTACTGAATCATTCCCAGCGCCCCGTCCGCAATATTTTCTTTGTCGCTCGGATAGCTACGAGGTCCTCCGCGAGCCCTCTGACCTTCTGCATATCGGCGGAGAGCGAATGGGAGGATGCGAACTTGTCCACCATAGTCATCAACTGCCCCGTCTTGAGTGAGGAACTTCACGTCTAGCTGGGGTAGGAGCTAGAAATAGCGGGTTGGCCCTAGTCCATTGTTGCAGGTCACAGTGGGGTGGATGTGGGCATGGCTTTGGCGTTGCCGGAACCGTTGTTAGCAGGGCAGTCTAGATAGGGACCTCAGTACACTCGGAGGTGTCGGTCCGAGCCCCGTACTGGCTCCACTTGGACACGCCAATATGACAGACCACAATGGACGAAATTGATGACCATACTGTACCCCCGCAGGTTCCCAACCTCAGCGCTTAGGGGACTTCTGTTTGTGTTCTTTCTTCTGATTTCCCTTTCCACTCCCAATAATGGGTGTCGACGCGCCCATCACCCACCGAGGCAGCACAAGGGCCGTGTATAGTGACCCCCTCAAGAGCTTCTTCCTTCCCGTTGTAGACAACTACTCCCTTCGGCCGGAAAGGGAGCTGGGCAAACACGCGGAGCATGGCCATCAATTTCGTCCGCCGTGGCCCGTCATACGCCAAGATATCGAAGGCTCAATGTCAAGGAGCGCTTTGCGGCGGTCCTTGGCCTAGCTAGGTTTCCTGTTACGGAGTGAAGTCAAACTCCCGGTAGTGGCCAGCGGGTGTGGCTTACGATGGTTTTGTGCACGTCCCTCGCATGCTACACGTGGCAGAGGTCGTCGTAGAAGTCTGCGGGCGCTCCCCGAGCTCCGGATAGACCTTGATTGACTCGGCGACGAAGCGGGTAAGACAGGGGGTGGTATTAGTCGTGTATCAGCTGTCATGGTTAGTTTTGATGATTCCGTAAACAATCGCCTTCAGATTGACCTCCATTTTAGCCCTTCGTGTCCGGGGAAACCGTATCGGGACCAGTAATCCCTGCGGGTGAAGGGGTGTTCGACTTCGGGGTGGGAGTAATATCAACATGCGTCGGACTAACCGTAGGGTTTGGCCCTTTGGTACAGTCCCCGTCCTTCTCTCCTCGACCGTAGAAAAACACAGACAGATAAGGGTCCAGGCGAGCGATTTAGCCTCGTGCCGACAGAGACGGATTCCACCACGTAGAGCTTCCTCTGACAGCCCAGTGGATCGCAGCAGCTCGTCTGCTGGTATCCAGTGCGGTCCGCGAACCGGGCCGGATCAAAACTAGTGACCTTCTTGTCGTCCCACAACAAATTTCCTACGCTGGCATCGCCTTCCTACACAAAAGGAGTGGCCGGTACGATGTGAAGTTCTCCGATGCGTGCGTGCTTAGCGCAGGAAGCCCAGATGTGTACACAGGATGCGCTTCGATCATTCACGCCCGGGCCCACTACGAAGCCCCTCTGCTCAAGATAACACATTCTCCTCCCCGCGCCTCAAACACTCGTCTCTGTTCGTCATGCATCTCTCCCGTGTCACACTCTCCCGATGGCTCCACCCAACCAGGTGACTTCCACCGATGTCTTCGTCCACGAACTTTGCCGCCCTCGAGCCAGCCATCGTGAGCGCATGCGCCCAACACGAACCCGAGAATGGGAATGACCGCAACTACAGACACTGCCTCCCATTCAGCGAGTACTTTGTCAAGTTTGACGCGTATTCGTCCTTCTACCCCAAGGTCGTGACGCTAAGCTACCTGGCTGACCTCGCCAAGAGCGACGCGAACGCGCCACGCGTGCCGCAGGTCCTCCACTTCTTCCACGACAATGGACGGATGGCCTACGTAGTCATGGAGTACATTGACCTGGTCCAGGTCTCGGAAGAGGTCCTTGCCCCGAAGGCTGCACAGGCTGTCCGATGGATGCGCAGCGTGCCGGCTCCGCACGACG
>Ga0307511_10001811_pt1 | contig 22459 bp, 19 predicted proteins | sample 13_EM_MG_FD_200266 | JGI IMG/M metagenome (GOLD analysis project Ga0307511, IMG submission 200266) | Populus trichocarpa ectomycorrhiza microbial communities from riparian zone in the Pacific Northwest, United States - 13_EM | ecosystem: Host-associated > Plants > Roots > Unclassified | place... | reverse complement strand
CCTTTTTGGTACAAAAGTAGCTTACTGCGGGTTGCTCTAGATTCTTACCAGGCTAAGCACCAATATTCACTCCGAGGCTCCGCGACATCTCATGCTAGCGTGTAGAGTACCTATATGATGATCACTATTAGCAGTGATTAGCAGTACATACGCCATATGTATCCATCAACCCACCCTCAACTCTGCAATCATAAGCGATTCTGAAGGTACCTCATAGTATCTTTATTTTGCGCCAAGCGCCATTAAGACATAGATATTTCCCCTCAATTTCGTACTTACATACATATCGATAAAGCCATCTATATTATACCCCTCTTAGTATATATATTAATGCCTTTTGGTACCTATATTGCTCCGTGAGGGTCAGTGATTTGAATGATAAATTAAGCCATGTTCGGGCCGATGTACTGTATGAGACGTTTCCGACGCTATTTGTCGATCTAATCTATTGCATCTAGGTAGACCGTAGCTTTGTATTACTCTGACCCTTGTCTGGGCCTCCGAGCTCAGCTTTATGTTCAGCATGTGAAGCTAAAGCACCGTCCGCCTTTCCTGAGCCCTCAATGAGGCATAGAAATTGAACATATTTCGCGTCTATAGTATCTCAAATGTAAAATATATTGGTAATTGCTTAGTTCTATGCTGTAGAAGTGCATGCCCTATCTGAACACCTGCCTAACTCCAAAGATGGGCCAACCTTTTAGTGCCTAAAACATTTATATCCCATGAATTCCAACTTGTACATACCCTCCCGACGCTTCCCCGACTATCCGAACGCAGTATGACCCGTGTGCTACCACTATATCCCAACATTCCGAAGCGTAGACACCATGCCTCCTACCAGAGAGCCTACTTAACATCATTTCCATTGTTCATGCGCCTTTTCCCCACTTGTAAGGGCCCTCGTTTCGCGTATTCGATCTTTTTGGCACCTCATAAAATCTTGGTAAAACCACTTCATTTCATCCTCCTCGTAGAACTCAATATCAAACCATTTGAAATCATCGAACTGTTCTTCGTCCGAGAAGCCCCCATTTGCACCTTGGCCGAGATTTATTGCGCCACACGTCGATACACTGAGGTGCCCTGGCACGAGGGTTGCAGCAGTAGTAATAGACGATTGACCAAAGGTCTTAGCCCGGATAGAATTGTTAAAGGCAGGACGGCGGGCGGAGGATTTTAATCTAAGCGTACGTGCCTTTTGCTTCGCTTCTATATCGAGATTCTCAGTGACTGTAACGTATCATTATTAGTCGCGGTACCGGACGTAGGAACCGTTTGGTTCAAGTGCATGGAGAGCGGGAAACCTACTGAAGGTAGTACAAATCATCTCATCCCAATACATGACAATTCGAGTGTTTGTAACTTTCCCATGATTCGTTTTTCCTTGATATCGCCCATGCTCATGAAAAGCGGGCACTTCTCTCCAGATCTGCAACCTCGCACGGTTTGTAACAGTTTCTCCTCCTACAAGGCCCTTCTTGTACCGAATGCACTTTACAGAGGGTCTAGCAGGGTATTAGTCTTTTGTAGTGTAAATTAGCGTGGGAACTTACATATCAGTCAGTACTAGTTCACCAAGCCAGGCCAATTGGAAATTGAACATGTCGTCTAGCCTCCTAAAGCGGTAGTAGAAGGTTTCAGCTCCAATGTGCTTGGTAGTCATTCGGCGTGTCCCGTCTCCCACGCAACCAAAAGAGCTCCTGACACTTTCCCTGCGGGCCTTTCCATTTTCCTCCAAAAGCTCTTTATCAACCGCAGCCTTTTTTTCTGTTACCTTCCTAAGGAATATAATTGGTACCGTCTCATGCATATGGTGTGCATACTCTGGGACCAGTTCGGTGTCAGAAGGGTCTATGAACTCTTCATCCACAAGTCCATCGCGAAAAGTAACCAATCTAAATGTCCCATTGTCACGTTTGAAAATTCTCACAATACATTCGCCCCACTTTCCTGTGGGCAATCCAGTGTCTGACACGAGGGCATTCACCTCCCAGAGCTCCTTGGGTAAAATTTCTACCTCTCCAGGTTGTGCCTCATAATCATTCCCTTTCTCTCTTACAGTCGCGCGAGCTGCAGTATTTTTCAGTACCCGGGCCTTGGAGCTCTTCTTTGTCTCTTTTTGAGATTTTTTGCGTTGAACCGCCACTGCCGCCGCAACTGCCTGGGGTTCTATGGGCTGTGTGTTTTTCGGGGGGATTATCTTCCGAGCTGGTGTAGGGGACGAAATATCGTTCTTGTTAATTGGCTCTCTGATTTCTCTGTTAACTGCCACTACCTCGCCGGATGCCACTGAGAGTGGTGCCACGGGCGTTAATGGAATCTTCCAAGTGTCTAGAACTCTTCTGCTTGTCAGTATACTACCAGATGACATTCCTGGCGAAAATTCGTTCTTCTCACGAGGTCCTGAACCTGGGGTTAGTAAGCTACCCCATCCCCCTTTCTCATGGATATCAGCACGGGCAGTTTTCAATGCACGTGCCAGAGAGTGGGAATGTTTCTTCGGCAGTTGGAGAGGTGCGGGAATAGTCCGCGAATTTTCCTTACCCGACATACCAACGCATGGTACTGCTAAGCTTGCACCAGCTTGTACAGTAGCTGAGATCCTGGCCCCAGGTTTATGGATAGTCCCGGTTGTTGTAATCTCTTCCTTCGGCCCGGTGCCCATGGTGAGCTGCACACGTGGCTCGGAAGGTTTGATAGCTGCCGCTGAGGAGCGGCCTCCGGCCGAACTCATTGTACCTCCAACCGGCATCCGCGGCCGGGTGGATTGCTTAGCCCTTTTTCCCCCAGGTATAGGCCCAAAAGCAGGCCTTTCTGTAGGACTCAATATGCCGTTGGGGTCTTTGATGAGTGGAGGTGGGGCAAGTGGACTCAGGGGTGGATGGAAGTCCGGGTGTGAAAGTTCGGTGCTTGCAATGTAAGGGCCACTGTGATCAATGTCGATACTAATATCGGGTATTTGGTGCAAAGGCTTCGTAGTAAAATCTATAGAAAGGTGCTCGTGGAAACGGGAACCGCCAGGTGCGTTGTTGACTTTCTGTTGACTGTTATTGTGTGGTGAGGAATCTTCCTTTGTTGGACTGTTCTCTTCCCAGTAGGACGAGTCAAGTGGCTCATACATCTCATATTCAGATTGAGGAACCGCTGCAGGGCTCATCATGGACCGGATGTCAGGGCTTTCTGGTTCTGGCTCAAGGGCCATAACAACTTCTGCTTCTTCTTCATCTTCTTCTTCTCCTTCTCCTTCTTCTTCTGTAACGGATTCAGAATACCAGGTGTTATTACTGTACACACTGTAAAGGGAGCTAGTGGAGCTATGAGAGGATTCGTATAAGGTGTGTGAGAATCCGCCCTGTCCCTCTTTATCTTGCTCCCTATGCACCGGTAGCGGCGTTTTGGAGTCTATGTTGTCTCCTTCAAATTGGTCTTCATCAAGATCATCTCGCAAGATTATTGGGGAGTATCTGAAGCTAGGCTCAACATAAGCATCATCTGTGTCATTCAGGTCCTCAGTACTGTGCTCCCGCACCAAATTAGGAAGCTCATCCGCTACCTCAATCTTGCGACTTAGAGCGAATGAATTATCGTACCCCTCAAGCTCCCAGTCTTCAAAGCCAGATTGCAATAGTATGACCCACTCTCCATCTGCAATCAAGGCATTCAGATCCGGTACTTTCATACACTGCTCCTGGAGTAGCTTTAGAGTGAATAAGAGTTCCTATAAACCCCCAAACAAGTGAGGGTTAGCTTGGGACAAAAGATGCAAAAGCAACCCGGAAGAGCTGTGGCTTACACCGGAAATCAGGGATATCAAAGCTTTCAGCTCATCTGATGACTGTCCAGACCGTAAATCCTTTCGTATAAGCGTGAAGAGCCATCCCGATTTAAGAAGGTCGAGGTAGGCATCTGGAGGAACACTCTGGCCCACATCTGTACGATTCAGTCTTCTTGTAGCCTTTGGGTGCGATCGATACCGATATTGCGTCAGTAGGTTTTTTTTAATCAACGGAGCACCAAACAAAGTCATAAAGGAGCTTACTTTACGGACCCAAAACATCAATACTCTTAATGCTGCTTCAAAAGTGACCTTCCCAATAAAGCACTGTCCATCGTACATAGCGAGGTCTGAAAACTTTGCCTGGAGATCAAAGCTCTCTATTCATCAAAAGCCTAAAATTAACGCAATATCCTTGAGGGCATGAGCCTTGTAAACATACCTTCTCCAACCCTCCTATCCCGAGCATATAAGCCAAGCTGCTCCTCGCATACCTTTGAAAGAATTCCATCTAATTTATTTCCGGTTGCTGAGATACGTCTGGTATAGTCCCCATGCGCACTCACCCTCAAAATCATCCTTCCCGTCCAAGTGAAATATTCGATGTTCTCCTGTGCTTCTCGATATTGCTTACCGCTTGAAGAGCCATCATCCAAGAGAGCCTTCGCAAAACGCTCCCACCATTTTTCATCTCGGGGCCCGTCAACCTTGGAACTCATGAGTAGCAACTCTAGCTCTTGCATAAGGTCCAATAATCCATGTGTGATCAATCCTAAAGTTCCTAACCTATCATCGATTTCACATCGTATAAGTTGATGCAGCACATCTTCTAAAGTCTCCATTGACTGATGCAATGCCAGATAGGCAGTTGGGGGAGACCATGGACTGGGTGCAAGGTTGTAGAAATAAGTCTGGAGGATTGATGAGAGCTTTCGTTGAGTTCGGTGTAATATCTGAGTTTTATTTGCGTGTGCCCGGATAGGACTACCAATCCCAAGTGCTTCCCCGGTAGTTGAATCGACATTGTATATGTCTATGATAGACCTGAATGCTCCGTATGAGATAGCTCTTGCCATATCAAGAGTGTCGAATACAATCTGTGAACCTGCTCTTAAACTACGTTAATCCGAGTCCCAGCTCGGAGAAAGGGTAAAAATAAAAATAAAAATCGCAAGAAAGAAAATAAATATGTGCACGGCACGCCAATCTCAATGAATTACGGAAACAAATTGTAAAGTCCTGGTGCTTATAACAATAAAAGCTCCGGATGTTCCAGGAACCTCGGAACATTAGCGCTTACTATATCGAACATTCCCAGTACCGCCAGAACAATCCAACCTTATGATTGAACATACGTAACCGCCACAGGCACAATAGTAATCATATACACATTTTTTCTATTTATATCCCGGTCTGGACACCAGGATCTAGCTTGGATGATTACTAAGGAACTACATTCTAGGTACCGTAGTGATTGGGATGTCTCAGAGCAACTCTACTGATGTGGGCAAGATTCTGATCTGGCTAAGCATAGATTTAGGTAAGTAAGCCTCAGGTAGAGCCAAATGCCGAGGCAAACCAGGATCTAGACAAGCAAATTAAGCACTCAAAAAAATGCCGTACAGAAGTATCCACTAGTACATTACAGCATGTAGGAAGTCCAATGTTATGTACGTCGTTCAGATGTCGGTAGTATTATGATGTTAATGGAATGTTACAGTAGGCCTTTCTATAGCGCCCACAATACGTATATACTTGCTCTCGTACCATATGCAGTTAAGCAATTTTAAGGTATATCAAGCCCTCCAGAAAGGCAGGCTGCAAAAGCCTTCTAATTGATAGATTAACCCACCAACTCAAATCAATTGCCTAGTCATGATACCCATTCGGCAACTTGTTCGACTTACTACCCCTGTAACTCAACCCAGATTCAAGCTCTGCATAAGTACGCCGAGTGGGAAATAGGAATGGATAGATATACAAATCTTGGGAACATTGATACATGATACATGCAGTCCAGAAATAGCACTAATGAAATTGCTCTCCTCCACGTTCACTGCAATGCTTGCCTTGCTTAGACTCAACCACCACTAACACGAACCCCAATGACATTAAACAGCCAACCCTCCATTGACTTTAACATTCTGCCCGTTCACCCACGTAGCTTCAGGCCCTACCAAAAAGTTTACTACCCCTGCAATCTCGTCTGGCTGACCGATTCTCCCGGATGGATGTAAATTAGAGAAGAACTTGACACTATCTTCGGTCTTTCCTACGAAAAAAAGATCCGTTGCTGTTGGCCCAGGTGATATACAATTCACGGTGATGCCACGTCGTCCCAGGTCCTTAGCTAAGATCCGAGTCATCTGCTCAACTGCACCCTTGGCTGATGTGTAAAGAAGGTAATTAGGCATAATACCAGATAGTTCAGTGGTAGAGGAGCTGAAGAAAACGAGTCTGCCGTCGGATGGAAGATGTTTTGCTGCCTCCTGTTGCAGGTGTAACCAATTAGCCCCCATTCAATATTCAACCAAAGCAAATATGATAAAAAATACATAAAATCAAGCCCATACATACCTGGGCTAGGAAATAGGGCCCATTAACATTGATTGCATAACAGCGATCGAAATCCTCTTCAGTTGTCTCGGCCAGTCCCTTATAAATTCCAACACCGGCATTGAAGATGACTGAATCTAAACGCTCAAATCGCTGGATGGTTTGTTGGACCAGACTGCGAATTGACTCGACTTTCGAAACATCAGCTTTGATGGCAATGGCACGATCTGAGCCAATCTCCTTAACGACCTCATCTGCTGGAGCTTGGTCTGAGGAGAAGCTGATGACGACTGAAGCACAGGACTTGGCAAGACGAAGGGCCACAGCACGACCAATGCCTTTGGAGGAGCCTGTGACAATTATGACCTGCCGGAGAGAGTACCCTCTGTAGACATGATGGTGGTGATGATACCGCTATGAAGGGCGGTGGTTCAGATGAGAATATTCGCCGGGGTTCTGTCGAACTGTCAAAGCTTTTGATCTTTCAATGAAATTCGATGTCGATATAGGGGCCTGATATATCGATAATTAAGGGTTGATGCAATAGATTTAGGTGTACTGATATTGGTCCTGAATCAAGCCGATCCTAGAAGTAATTTGGTTTGACTGCAGCTATAATTTGCAATTGAATCAAGCATGAAATATCTCTTTATATATATGTTTTTGGATACATACCTAGCTATACTATGGATATCGAGGGGAAATGTACCTTACTGTACATATACATGTACGGTACAGGAGTCCAGGTGAGTTCCTCACTTCTTAGGTAACCAGACTACCCAAGCAGCAGACAAATTGAATCTGACTGTGCTTACGGAGTACTTACGCTGAAATTGGATGACGTCAATGGATGGTGTACAATACTACCTAGCCTTACTCAGCATCCTTGTTTGGTCAGGTGATAAGTGCCACCGACCTCACCCTAATCAGAGTTTCCGAGAAACACTCTCCTGACAAGTATGTTTCCTACACTCCGTCGACTTGCAGCGCACTCCGCAAAGGATATCTCCCTCCTTCCTCCCCTTCACCTCTATCGCCGACTTTTGCGAGCGCATCGACATAAACTACCATTAGATGTCCGATTGTTAGGGGACGAATACGTCAAGAGCGAGTTTCGGCTCCACCGTGATGTCACCAATCCCCTGTACATTATCGGTTTCTTGACGGAATGGCAAAAGTATGCACAACAGCTAGAAGGAGACTCCTGGCGAGAAGGCAAACTGGATACTGCAAAGCTGGATAAAATGAGTGGTATGTGAAGAAATGCTCATATTACGAAAATCAAATATGCTAAGGCCTCTTGAATGTAGATGATCAAATTGTGCAGTTGTACGAGCTCATGAGAACAGTGAAGGGAGAGGGTGATCAGGGGGGTTCTACGAGAAATAAGGGATCTACAATCTCATAAGGCTCACCAGCGGTGCTGAGATATTGAAGCACAATCAAAAACTTCAAGATGCCATGCAAGTCCGATATTTCTTGATCCCTGTCTCCCCGTGCTAATTCAAAATCAAGGTATATACTATAGGGAAGCAAGACGCCTTTATTGACGCTTTTCGAGACTTTGAATTATATTCCGCTCTTAGAACCATTACAACTCCATAACCAAAGACTATGCTCAACCTATCCAGGTTACCCCTCTGATCATCTTCTTCGCCCCCCCTCCTTCTATTGACTGGGGTCTCGAACATCACCTTCACTGCTATGTTAGCAATCACCCTTTCATCCCCGGGGGTTTCCCTACTTACGTATGCCTTTACCCCTTTGTGAATATTGGTGTTGACGGGTCAGACGAGCTATAAGCTCCCAGAGACTTCACCCCCTCCCCTCCTAACTTCGCTCCCTCAGTACCCTGAACCTCCAAATTGGCACAAACCGGATAAAACTGCGCATTGCCTTCTTTTGGTGCGCCATGCAAGGCGAGTAATTCATGTCGAAGCACGTACTTGACAGTAGGGATACTTGGTGGAATACATAGCTTCACTGTCATGCCACCTTCTTGCATTATATCTGAAGCCCATCGACCCTTTTTCGCATCAGAAGAAACAAGCCCGAGCTGATGGATCTCATGGAATTTTAGGGTTGTGAGATCGACGCTGGATACGCCGCCATTGGGGATGGGGCGAGGTAAGTCATAGTGGGTCCGCGGTGAGCTAGTAATGCAATTAAAGTTAGCGCTTTAGAACGGTACGCCCTCGCGGGCTGGTAGAAAAGATACTTTTGTGGCAATATCCGCACATTCTGACCATTTTGTACTAATCATCGCTTGCTTTGGCTTTCCCGAAAGGCTTTACTTTTACTGGCTTTGCATTCCGAGAGCAGGCAATTTAGTTAGTTTGCAAATCTTTGGCGCTCACTAGGCCATTGTCATTATAGTCCCACAATCGGGATTCATATTCCCCTTGGCCCTGTATGAGGGTTAGTAAGTGCACTAAGTATTCTAACTGTTATTAAGTAACTTTCTAGCACGTTATATTTAAGCAAGCCTAAACATGAAGAGAGACCTACGGGTTGTTTCCTGGGAATTCCTTCCCCGCAATGGTGATTTTTATGATAGACCCATGTGCCGAGACAAGAATTGCAGACGTAAAGGTGGCGAGAATGATATAATCTTTGAAAACTTAGCATTGTATTAATGTAATATCTATGTTGGTGATATTAAACTATGTGCAGAGAATGTAAAAGTATATGCAATGCAGAAGTACCAGACTTCAAGCAGAAAAATTAGAACGGAAAAGAATGTTATTGAGTTCCAGACACTGCAGTTGAACTCACCAAACCAAAGCTAGTTCCTAAGTCCTCTTTATATCTCTTCCGATAGGCTTGTGGAGGAGGGCATACGATGTGCATTATCTACATACTGTAGATAAGCACTTAATTAAGAAGCTGGGTTTAAGGTAAACCCGTTTTTGTCCAATCGACCGAACGGTGAGTGCTGACCTGCATAATTCAAGCGAATATCTCCCGGTCACTGTTTCAAGCTTCTTCCCATTATCTTGCATCTTTGAATTCCAAAGAAGTTTGACATTCGAATGGAGTACAAATTTATCGTTCACTAGGCTTTACCATGAGCGCTTCCCATACCTCGGATTCGGAGATAACCGAGTAACCTTGAAATCTCCAGGGTTCAAAATATCAATGGCAGCGTTGAAACACTGGGGGTGAAGGTAAAAGACGCTTCACACTAGTGATATAGGCAGTTGAAGTATTCCGGTGAAATTTTCACGGTTATAGGTATACATCATGCGATGATAAATATCTCGATAACTAAAAATAGGTTTCCAGCGCCAAGCTGTATATCCGGCCAAGCTAAACCTTCCGGTATGGTTTATGCTTGAGGTCACATATGTATCCCTTTAACAAGAGGTATTGACAATGGTCTAAGAGCTCCCAAACAAGAAGTCATCTGTTTGTTTTCATCATAAATGACGCATTTGCATCATTTATGGCGAAAACTCCTGTATTTATATACGGACAAGTCAAGCTCGAAAGTGGTCGTTACAAGCTGAGATTCTAAAGTAAGGATCATTCAAGGTTCTTTATGACCCGGCGCTAGCAAACAAGAACGTGGATTTTATACTCTGAAAGAACATGCAGGGTCATTAAAAACCAGAAAATACTGTACCATGAGCAGTTATTCAAAACACACCATGCAAAACGTAGGTCCGAACCAATCAACCAACATGTATGTACACAAGCTAGAGTCATTAATCTGGAGAAGTCCAAAGCTGGGACTGCGACTTGGGCGAATACGAGGTCCTCTAGCCCAACCTAGTCTAGACAGACTCGTTGCTCGTTGACGACATCATTTCGCATATGTATTGTATCAAGAATTCATAAATCCCCAATGTCGAGCATACGCGTATAGCAAGCCTCAAATTCAAACCAAACTGTCTTAAAATGAGAGAATTTTGTTTCTCGGAAGCCAAACAACTGCGCATGAAGCATTTGATTATGAGAGCGATTGCTTGTTCGTGCCACCAGACCTTGATATATAGCGATCTCAATTGGTCAAGCAAGCCTCACCACCGAGGGTAATCAATAGGTCCAAGTAATCTGATCATGAACAAACAGCTGCAACCATATCGTACAGCGGCACACATTATGGGTATTGACCCGAAATGTAAAGGCAGTTGATGAAGCTCCAGTTCGGGGACTTTACAACAGGGCTGGCTAAAGCAAACGGTTCTATCCACCAGACCCTCTATCCCTTACTCCTGCACCTCTATAGCGGGCTAGCGCCAGGGTGAGTGTAACTAACCGCGTGCTTAGCCTGTTCAAGCAACCAGGGGCAACGGGACTAGTCCAAGACTAGGGACTACTTATCCAAGATTCTGCAAGCCCAGGCCTTCGATAATTAATTATTTAAATACACTATCGATATCGAGGTTTGATTCATGTAGAGTGGCTGAGAGGTTGAATTTATAGGTATATTTTAGCCCTTTCAATTCACAGGCCCTGGAATTAGAACCGACCTCCCTGGGCGTACACTTACAGCCCCCATCGTGAGCTCGAAGTCCGTGGGCCCCCTTACCTACCGGTACATGAAACGAGCACCACCCTCATTTCCAACTGAATTTCCTGAATTCCTGACTATTCTTGCCTATCCTCAAAATATGATAAGCGACGCGACCGAACTCGACGGTTCCCCTCGCCTACAACCATTACCAGACTTTCGTGCTGTAAAAGCGAACCCTCTCGGTACCTTAAGCTTGCCTCGGGCGGTCCCATTGATTCCCAATCTTCGAGAGCGGATAAAAGGGAAATTTGATACAGCTGTCGCCCAGAGTCTGGTATTCTGCAATGGATATGCTGTGGAGGAAGTCGATGGAGAGTGCTTTACGGTAGGTTTGACTATTTACGTTGCTCTCAGCATCGATACCATGATATTTTTAGGCTTTGCTAATCGTTAGGATAGTTCTGTATCTTCACTGCTCATGGATTATCGAAAAAGACATGTTTCTGGACCAGTGATTCTCCAGAGCCTAAACCTACTGCAGGCATGATAGTACCGATACTGAGACATGTACACATTCGACCTTCGCTGTCACGACAAAACTCGCATGCTTCGACTCTCCTTCCGAGTCTGAAAACATACCTCCAGTTGAAAGTGACCATGCCTAGTACTCAAGGAGATGGATTCCAGAATACCCGGAAATCTAACCTTCCTTCAACAGGCACCTCCGTATTGACCCCACCACCACATAGCCCATTCTTGAACCCAGAGCCCGAACTCACAGTTGGCCCAATTGGTTCAGCACACGCCTTGCTGCTCAACAAGTACTGTGTCTTACCCCGGCAGCTCCTCCTAATCACGAATGAATTTCAGCCACAGGAAGGAGAATTGCGAAAAGAAGACTGGAGGGCCTTGGTGGATTTGTTGGTACAACTTCGAACAACAACAGATACAACAAAACCACCGGAAGATATAGTTTTTTTCAATTGTGGGAGGAACAGTGGTGCAAGCCAAGCTCATCGACATCTCCAAATTGTGGAATGGCCACAACCAGTGTCTTCTGAGAAAGGTTACAGAGGGAGATGGTTCCCCGAGGAGGTGGCAATGCATCTAGGCTCCATAACGCCATACAGTCATCCAAAAGTGACTTTCACTCATTTCATTCTACCATTACCTCAGATTCCAACCACTGGCATGGAATCTCGACTTAGCAGCACTTACCATCAGGTTCTCTACCAAACATATCTCACATTGCTTTCTTACGTACAACGTTCAATTGCCATATACAATGAGCAGAACTCGATGGACCTGCCGGTGCACTATAATATGGTTATGACATCAACCTTCATGATGTTAGTCCCACGAACACGAGGTTATTGTGAGGGCCCCAAAGCTTGTCCGCAAGTATGGGTGAATAGTGTGGGGATGCTGGGAATGGTTTGGGTGAAGGATCGAGAGGAGGCCAGGGGGTGGGAAGAAGTAGGATATGAGAATGTGTTAAAAGCAGTAGGCGTTCCTCGATGAACCATTCTGATCGAGTTCTATAGGACTATATGCACATAGTTCGATTAAGGAAGTGAAGGAAATATGCAGTGGAGAATTCTCATAACTGGCGATAGGCACACCTGCAGCTGCCTTGAGGGTTTGCTGTCAATCTTCTTTACTTTAGGTGTTTCGGAGCTAATATTCGTTTTTCTTGCTCTATTCAGCGTTTTGCAATTGGGTAGCGTGAATCATTACTGGCCTTTGGCGTTAAAAATGTAGTAGTAATTTGACTTGCATTAATTATCGATCCTATTTATTTTTCTTTTTTTGTAGTTTAGCAATAACATGTCTACCTACAAGCTAGGCGCTGACAACTTCTGCGTTGAATTTTAGTCATAATAGCCATGAGCACGTGCAAACACTATCAATATATCCTTACTCACATCATGAACATCATCGTGCATGGTGATTCCATGGACTTCCAGACATGGTATTAACTCTGGTGTTAGATCCGAAAGTCCTCATCATATGCACGCATACTTATTGCTAGGTACTAGGCAGTAGATATCTGCATGCTCCATGCAACGATAATACTGTATGTACAGGGCAATATGAGTAACGGCATAGACCTTGCGAAGATCCTGCTAGCCCAGTTATTAACTTTGAATTTTGGAGTTCTTACTACAGTATTAGTAACTGTCATTCATGCACATAACTACTTACATTAGTAAAGGATCAATATAAATACTCCAGATTTTTAATATATCTGTTGATCAATCATTATAGCGAGAGGGTATTGCCACATGTAATTCAATACTGGGCTGGGCATGAGCCCACCTTTCATGACTTCTGTAATTTGCACGAAGATATAATCGGTGCTTTGAAGTTCGGAGACAAATCCGGCATAATGCAATCTACGTAAGCAGCACACATACCCATAACTTGAGATGCGATATAAAGTACTGGTGTTTCGAATATCATTTTCTGATTGCATTACCCTGGTAGAGGGCTGCCCACCGCAACCTCAATTGCAAAAGAACTAAAATATTTACAAAAAAAAAACCTCTAAATCCGAATTGAACCTAGATGATGCATGTAAGTCCTTCCATCAAGGGCTCACACGGAGGAAGTAGTACCCCCTGGTTTCGCTCTATATCTAATCTCTAAGTAATAAAAAAAAAACGCCATCTGGTGGACAAGGAACCCATCTCGTCTCAGAGTTAATGTACAAGATCTTCATAACCCGCCAGCTCCGTTTAGGTCACATAGTCGTAACATAATAAATCACTCTGAATATCCATCAATTCCGAGATTTTTATGTCTCTCACAAGGCCATGTAGTGTGAGTGTGTCATTTAATGTTGCTAGCACCCAGCCAGTTTCTGGTTTCCGTGATGTAGTCATACCCGCAATCTGAGTGAGTCTACTATTCAAGTCTTGACTCTGCCACTCCCACCATAACTTATCGATGTAAGTGTGGTGCAAGTAGAACAGTGGGTCACCGGGACTCGAAACGGCGTTTGACATCTCCCCCATAACACCATTATGTCCGCCCCGGTGGGGCAAGTTTTCGAGACATGGCCATGCTTTATCAAAAGTGGGTAGTTGAAGGCAAGCCTCAACATTAACCTTCTCGGACATCAGGGAAGCAGTCTCATTGACTTTTCGTGAGAGGCAGTGAAGTTGATTCGAGTACCCGGGACCTATGGAGAGCATCATCCCGGCGAAAGGCCCATCGACAACACAGCTGTTCTCTCCCATCCCTGTTGCTGAGCCGAATCCCGTCTTGGGCGAGAAAATCGACGATAAAGCAAACTTTCCTGCGTCCTGTTGCTCTTCCCAGAATGGCTGAGCCCCGGTATATCCGCATGCTTCTCTGAGGAGAGTTTCATGTGCCCACATATGGTACCGATGGAAGGGTAGAAAATGTCCCGACGAGTGGATATGGTCAGATTGGATTTGGTGCACGGCTTGCATGTCGTCAAACAAGTTCCGAACAGCGGGATTGACATTGGTGAGGCGGGCAGGGAGTTTCGTCATACACAATTCTGCGTCAATGTATGCCTTGCGTTCGGTAGCCGTGAGGGTATGCCTGTTCACCGGAATTTAGAAAATGTGAATCAAGTGATAGAGGCGTTCATCGTGGCATACCATGCTTTTCGATATAGCTTTGGCCTCCCAGAGCACGTCCCGGGCCTCGAACCCAGGTCCAACGCCAAAGTGCTGGTATTGTTTACCGTATCCGTAATATTCAAGTTCCTGCTCCCCACCGCTAGGACATGTGTATATTCTCTTCCATCCGCATGCATTGGCAAAGCAGATGACAATACTGCAAGTAGTAAGAACGAAAATAATGTCTTTGAAATAACCATTTTAGTTCCAGTGTATCGAATTCAAATAACAAGTTCTTCCGTATTAAATATTAAATACCGAAAATAGAAAACACTTGAAGTGGCTCCCGGCCTGATCTGCGTCGGTAGTATCAATTGAAGAAGGGGGGAAGAGTGTATGTAAAGAGAATGTAAGAACGTAAAGAAGACGGAGGACCCTCAATCAAGCCCAGCAAGATGAATGAAGGATCCGTTCTAAAAAAGAAGTGGGCTATGATAGAAAGAAGAACAGAAGAGCGTAGCTGAGGGGCGCATTCTAAGCTGGGGGTAAGCCTGACCTTATATCCAGCTGAAGTATTTACACAACATGATCATTTCTACATATCACCCATGTCAGCGAACCTTCGGTGCATGCTTCTATGCCACACGAGGTAGTGGGAGATGCTTACCGCCGCTGGATACGGTACGGAGATGGCAGTCGTTGCACCATCCCGGTCAGTGCCTGGGTATCTAGGTACCGGTACTGAGGACTTGGTATATCAATTTTGATGTCCAAACCTCGGGTGGGATGGAAGTACGTACGCTACCAGTGATTGTAAGACCTAAGAGAGAAAGAACAATGTCCCTTTGTTTCGAACATACTCAGTAAAAGTAATACCGGAGTTCGGCATTGCTGACATGTTCTCCACTTGGTCGCGGTAAGGGAATGAACCAAACAGTATACTTCCTAGTGCGGTGTGCTCGAGGGGTCTATGTATTCTCTTTTTAGTCGTCGCTGAGAAAAGAGAAAGAATCTATGCAGGCAGGAGGCCAAGGCAGCTGGCTGTATCTCATACATTAATATTGAGCTCAGTTCCACGGGGCTGAAGGTAGTATATATTGGCGTTGAGATTCCCTCTACCCAGCCAGCTATTTGATTTGCTCAATTAAGTTGAGAAAGCTGAGTACATACAAACATCTCTTTCTTAGCATTTGAATCACATCACAATTTGATTCATGGTGCATCCTGCAACCCTAAGGCGCATGGATCCGACGTTGAAATTTATTGTCATGCTTCATGTGGGGTCGCAAGCTTCCTCAACCTTCCAGAAGCGCCGCTCCACAAGCGCCAGAAAGTATGATAAAAATACATTTCTTGACTAGGTACCCAGACTCACGCCAAGACCCCCCTGCCCGCCCCCAACAGTGTACCTGCTACCCGCTACTCTAGGTATTATATGCACCTCATGTAGAGTACCCCTCATAGAGGGACTATGTATGTATGTACCTAGAGTATCGTGCCCGCCAGGCTATCTCTTGTCGTCGTCCCCGATTTCTACGTTAAAGCCTCACCTATTTTTCACGTTAAAGCCACCTGCTGTAAGGTCTCACGACGCCAAGGGATGTAGAGTTGGTTGTGCTTACGTTAATGATTAGCCGAACTAGACTAGATTAGCCACAGGAAGTCTAGCAGGCTTGGCATGCTCTGTCAGACAGTGATTGAAGATTTATTACGGTGCCAACCTGCCAACCAGACTAGTTAGCTTACACATAGTCCTACCCGCAGCGGATTACATAACCCGTAATCACGACGTAACTCCAACAAAGGAAATACATAACTTGGCGGGCGGCTGTGACTCGAACTAGGGCTTTCCTCCAAAGAGACAACACAAGGCCCGAGTACAAACCACTCGGCCAAGGGGGCACACCCCAGAGACGACCTGGGCCTTACTCGCTGAGCCCTGGACCTTACCAGTCAGACCACGGGAAGCTAGCAAGAGAGCACGGGACGGTGGCTCGAATTATGCCTCCTGGAAATAGCCACAAGAGTACTGTTTAGGAGGAACCATCTACTGGACCTTACCCTGCGGATGCTGACACAGATGGAGAAAAGGGCTTTTCTGAGATATTTTTCCGTGTACAGTGCTATGTATGTATCTACCTCGATATAAGAAACCTTGACATAAGAAATCACGCGATATAAGAAACCCCCTGCCAGAACCTATGGGAAAATAGGGGACCCTCGATATAGGAAACTCTCTTAAGTATTTGCTTAGCACAGGAGTTTCTTATATCAAGGTAGTGATAGCCAGGGTCGCTTGAGCCGCAAGATGGGGAAATACCCCACAACGAGCTGATCTTGCTCCCTATCTTATTTCATGGCAAGGCGAGGTGTTAAACAAGCATCACGGGTTTTTCAGGCTTCGCTCAGACCTTTCCTAGTTCCTTATACATGTACATCTTTTGTTATAAGAGCTCTCGCGTTATAAGAAACTTATGCCGGTCCCCGGAAGTTCCTTATACCGAGGTAGCAACTGTATCCGGAAATACAGTCTGTCACCATGTCAGCTAGAGAAGGCGCTAGCTTTGGGAAGCTTATATCTGGACCCTGCTCTCCCAGGAATTCAACGCATTAGTGAAGTTGAAGATAAGGCACTACCGTCTGCCTTGGATTGTAATAGCTGAACTATTGAGTCCTAGCTGAAAAAGTCGGAGTGACCTAATATGGCCAAAGCTACTCCATCGAGACCTGTTCGCTGGCGTACCGGTAAGCGCTCCAAAGCTGTTCGCTTACATAACGACTTGGCACGAGGCTAGTCTAGTTGCACGACACGGCTAGTAGCGTACCTAGTCTGGTGGGCACGACTGCAGGGTACTGAGGGCTACAATGCCAAAGAAGTTCTTGACCTGTGAGGTTCGCGATGTAGTCTCTCTCGTCTGATCTAAGTCTAAGTTCCTCATCTCTTCATCATGCCAAGCATTCTTAGCTAGTAACCACTTCCACGTCCATCAGTACGTACCAGTGATTGAAGATTTAATACGCTGCGATAACTTTGTGGTTAGCTTACACATCAGTACGTACCAGCAGCCTGGTTGGTCGTTGGCAACTACACTAGCCGTTGGTAACCGTTTGTGATTGGGAGACTATTGTATCTAGTTAGCACATACTTCTGTACTTTGTACTTTTTTGATATTGCCTTTTGTCTAGTTGCGAGGCTAAGACTAAAAAGTAAGTTTAATTTATTTCCCTACACTAGTCCCTACACGTGTATAAGAGGCTTACGTAGTGTGGGGAAACCTAACTTAGTAAGATGCTATCAGCGTAATAGATGAGTTCTGTAAGAAGGTGGTTACGCCCACTATCCACCCTAGTCTTATCCACCCCGCTCCCCTGCCACTGGGCGCCTTTCTGTCCTCCTTATCCGTCTTATCTTTCCCGAGTCTTTCAACCTCGATTCCTCACAGTAGCAACAATGCCCGAAACAACTTCGACAACAGCGGGGGCCGAAGGGGCAGACAAGAAACCTACTTTCGAGCAGCAGATCAAACGTAACCCTCATGTACGGACCTCTGTACTTAAACCACCGGCCTGTCGTCGTTCTGTTGCTAATACTCATGAAGCTTGACTTTAACTCCGTAGAAAGCTCCCGACCACCATTTGATGTGAGCAGGGAGTTTTATTATACCAAGACCGCATCTCCACAATGGGGGCTTGGCTCAGGAGCCAATGAGGTTGATCCTGCTGCTGCTGCTGCCCCGCACCGGGAGATAGATCCCTATGGTGAAGGTCGTGCTCCCGGGGATAACTACAAACTCCTTATTTCCGGTGTTATCCCTCGCCCAATCGGTTTCATCTCCACCCTCAATACAGCTACATCCCCTCCTACAGCAAACCTTGCTCCGTTCAGCTACACCAACGTGGTCAATCATGACCCTCCTATTTTCTGCGTTGGCTTCTCCGGTGGTCGGGGAAACCCAAAAGATACGTGCCGGAATGTGCTCGAGACGGGTGAATGCGTGATCAATATAATATCAGAATGGTTTGCGGAAGCAGCAAATTACACTTCGGTTAATGCACCCGCAGGTGTATCTGAATGGGAACTCTCGGGACTCACACCTGCTCCGAGTAGGATAGTAAGACCTGCGCGAGTGAAAGAAAGTGCTTTTGCCATTGAAGCAAAACTTGTTGCGCACCATGAGTGGACAAGTCCTGGGAGTGGGAGGGCGACCGGTGTTACCTGCCTCTTTCAGGGAGTCAACTTCTGGGTTAGAGAGGACGTGGTCAATGAGCAAGGCAACATGATCGACCCGGCGAAATTAAAGCCGGTCAGTAGGTTGGGTGGTATCAGCTATGGGAGGACGACAGAAGGGTTTGAGCTACCGAGGCCGGATTGGGAGAAGGATACGAAACCGGAACTGGAGAAACCGCACACGGGAAAGCAAGAGAAAGAGATGGTTGACGGTAATGAGGTGATGACTTTGTAGGGATTGCCGGATCTGTGGAGAACTATATGTATGTTGCCTATGTGCACGGGGGTAAATAGATTTCATGACGAGCTTGAGAACATTGTTTTAATTTGATGTTCTCGTGCCCAGACCGATGTATTTTTTGGTGTGGTAGTCATTATCAGTAACGAAATCCCGCGCCTCTTCGTACGTGGGATCCCGTAGTCTGGTTGGGATCCCGTACATTTGGTGTGACTTCTCCTTATCCAGCCTGATAAGCACATTTTTGGTAGGGTGCACAAACCTATACTAGATCCCATGCAAGCAAGCATTAGTCTGGTTGCAAGCATTAAGCAAGCATACACATTTTGTACAATGGGATGTTATATATCCCCTATCTTGAGGCGCTGTGAGGGGCACACGACGGAGTAGTCTACTGTTTGTAGTCACAACAAACCACTTAGTGGCACTGCTCCATATAGCTTAAGCTCAGTGCATTGGTGTTACTCTAGCACAACCCCTCAGCCATAATACAGGAAGGGTAAGCTTAGAGATCTTAGTTATAAAAAAATCTGAAAATCGGTTTACTAATTCCTTGTGTTTCACATTTCCATTCCGGATCTGCATATACATGCAATGTAACTTCTCATCTGGTTTGTCGGGCACCGGCCAGTGTCGTGCCCCTCCTATAATGTAAGTAGGTGATAATACAATAGGGCGAAACACATATATACTAAGATAGATTATCTAGTCTGGTGTGGGTTACCATTTTCGAAAATTCTCAAGCAAAATATATCTGTAAGTATCATGAGAACAATCCAACATCATGTCAGCAATGACAGTAGTATGACAGGCTCAGTGAAGTACTTATGTAAGACGTTGCATGTACTCTGTAGGGCGTTACTTACCACCTAGAGATCACCAGTCGGTAATCAGGCTAAGAACAGGTAGTTTTATTTGCTAGATAGTTCATAGAGCGTTACTGGTAACCATAATACCGTAGAAACTCGATAGTAAAAAAGTACTTAATGGTAAGACAGTACTCAATAGTAAGACTATGAAGACACCCGTCAAGTCCTTCTAGGTAACAAAGGTACATGGCCTGACTGGGCAATAAAGACACTTTGAAGTTTGAAACAACATGGAACCCGGAGGCTATTTCTCTATGCTGGTTCTAGGTTCAGAACAAAGCAAACCAGGGTTGTATGGCCCGTTGAATGTCTTCATGGCCAACATCCCTCTATGTAAACTCGTTTGTAAGAAAGTACGGCAATGTAAGAAAGTATCTATTGTAAGAGGCGTAGAGCTCGGGCCTCGGAAAAACAAATCGTGAATAACAGTACAGTCGAATAACAGTACAGTCTTACTATCAAGTTTCTACGGTATTAGTGTCCAGGTGCGTTCGATCACTACTCCTGGTTATATTCGCCCAATTTAATATTAGGTGTCTGACCTTCAGACCTCAACGTGATTAAGCGAACCTGTCCTGGCTTGGGACGGCTCGAACAGGAAACAGGAAGTCCTTGTTTTATAACCCTTTTTAATGAGTCTTACCTTCATCTCAACATGAGCTGAAATGTGTCCCAATAACTCTTAGCTCTACTGATTACATACATACTGTATGCATGGGTGCTGGTAAGCATTGGAGCGTACTGGCACTGGAGTGGATGGATGTTGGAAACGACAAACCTCTACCGGTCATATTACGGTACGAGGCTAGGTACATACAGTACCAGGTATGTACTTAGTTTAGTAGCACTCGCAGAACGTAGTGCAAGTACTTGACTACCAACTAAGTACCTCTCTTTAAAACAAAAAAACTCATTCAATTTACTCGTGTACGGCCCCAATGAGGGGCCACGACGAGCCACCGGAATCCCAGGTGGATTCAAGGGTTAGACAAGCTACATCTACCAATCCTGCACTTGTTACTAGTAGATACAATGGCGGAAGTGCAAAGGAGATTGCAAAGGAATTCGCGATGTTTCTTCCCGTCCTTCCCTGCCTCTCGTACGCCTGGGCACGAGCCGACCGAGCTCGAGCCCGACCGGGGAAAAGCTCGACCCTGCCCTGAAAAATGACGAGCCGGCTCGTGCCCAAGCCTGCTCTCTCTCCCCCCCCCTCTCTCCCTCTCTGCCCTTCTCCCTGTCCCTCCGCCATGCTGCACCAGTTGCGTGAACAGGTAGCTGAAGAAGACCTCTACTGAATACTACTACTTCTTAGATATTCTAAGTGGGCAGGCCTAGCTTGCACAACTGAAACTCACTTAGCAAATGTATCACCTCTGAAAGAGGCCTGTTCTTCACGAGACAAGCATTGAACTTCCTCTACGAGAGCTTGTGCAACCGGATCATATTCTTCCAGTTGAGTAACATTCTTGAGCATAACATCTCCATTCAGGCCTCTAATTGCCAGCCGGCTCTATCATGCTAAGTTTCTCTCCCGAGAAAGTGCCTTTAGGTCCCATTAGGTCGTGCAATTGCAACCAGATCTACAGACTACTTCCTAGCCCTGCTTAAACTTTACATATACATTGTTTCACAGCATATACGGGCCAAGCCTGCCAGTACCCTACGAAGCACCTAGACGGACTTGTATGACAGCTCGAGCCTGAGTGAGTCGGCGTACAGAGCCTTTATAGGCCGGAAACGACCACCGTGATGCATGTCAACGCCACTAAGGGTGCCAGACAATCCCCAACCAGATAGGCCGGGGTTCCGAGTTTCAAGCTGATGCCGTATCACCAATCTTCAGAGCCCATTTCTGATTTGGCGGCCCGTAAATGGGTGCCACTGCATGACTAGGTCCAATCAAATGGCCTATAAAGATGCTCTAGATCTCCTACCCAGTGAAGTCATAGAACTAGCATACTTACCTAGCAGTTCACCACCAGGCTCTTGACTTCTAAACCTGCTCTAGGACGACAGGGACCTCCTGCTTACGCTCTAAACCTCGTGAAATCCAGTCATGTGCGGCACTTTCTCCAAATCCAAATCCACACCTAGGGTTCAGGCAACAAAGCCCAGCATTAGTGACCCATCACATTCCCATGCTACCAGAAATGGCGCGTCGCTATTGGGACGTAAGGCAGTGGATGGTGGCTTTCCTACGCCCATTTTTAAGGAGGAGGAGTTCAACAGGGGCGCTGCGATGGTTACTAGATACAGTAGAGCCCATCCTTCTAGATCCTACAGACAAGTGCCCTAGTCTCGTTGCGTAAGTCTACCAAAGTGATACACAAGCTCTCGTGGCTAATGTCCCTTCGGTACAGTAATGGGCTCCACTCGGGGTACATCACTGTTTTTATCAACCCGGTGAATGAATGGCATGCTACCATACATCGCCGGGAAGGGGGTCACCACCGGGATGTGGGTCAATCAGGTATTATGCGATTATTCCACGATATCGAGCCCAATATCCAACTAAATAGTTTTAAATTTGGGAATTGTATTGTAGATATATATTATTTTGTTGAGAAAAGTGAGGAAGGGCCAAGGTGCATTACTGCTCGACTAATCCAGGGACAAATGCAGCAGGGCACGGAGGAGGTTGGGACTAAGAAAGGTGAATATACAGAGGCTATGTAGGCTTAACTTGGCAGGAATTACTGTCCCTACTTGGTACTTATGGCCTAGATGCACTTTGTGTA
>Ga0307511_10001810_pt1 | contig 22460 bp, 29 predicted proteins | sample 13_EM_MG_FD_200266 | JGI IMG/M metagenome (GOLD analysis project Ga0307511, IMG submission 200266) | Populus trichocarpa ectomycorrhiza microbial communities from riparian zone in the Pacific Northwest, United States - 13_EM | ecosystem: Host-associated > Plants > Roots > Unclassified | place... | reverse complement strand
TGCATCGACCTAGCAATAACATGCGATTGTCGGGTTTACCCTACCCACATCGTGGAGCACGAAGAAACGCAGGGAGGGAACCAGCATCCCCCTCTTTGACCCCACGAGGTCCGAAATCCGACAGTATGCGAACGACGACTCGCCTGACCATTCTTTCGCACATCGTAGACCAATCAGTTTCCACCACATGGCGAGCCAAACGCGCGAAATCCTCGAATCGTACCATTCACCCGGCTGCGACACGTTCAGACGTGTCCCTCTCCCTCAAGTCCACAGCACGAAGTCTTTCCGCGATCCAAAAACACTGTGACGTACGTCAACCTATACCATACCCCCCTCCTCATAACGCTCACGGTCGCCCTAGCAAAAAACGGGGTGCCACCACGCGATAGAATCATTGGCTCCCCGAATTGAACTGCTGGCGGAAGTGCTCAGGGTGCCTCCCCTTGAGGGTGAGATCAGGGAGGAAAACAGGAAAATGATACTCAAACGGTAACCACACGCTCTCCGAGGTCAAGGGCCAGGCTGACGTCCACGTGGAACACTAGGGAACTCGACAAGGTTCTCCGGGATCTGACCCCACTGAAAAATCGGAAGAGGGTCACGAAACTCTTGAAAAGCGCCCCTGGTGTGGATAAACTTGGTGGCTTGATCGAAGATATCCGTGCCGCCACGGTGGATTATCAGGTTCGTCCTTGGAACTCTGACACTCACCGCCCTCAACATCCGCCCCAGAAGTCGTCGCAACAAGATCTCTATGACCAGGGATGTCGACTTATGGTGGGCCTCGCTCCCTTGGTGTCCGACTGCGCACACTAACTTGCGGATAGAACGGTGTGGACCGGTCCCTTCTGAACAGGATGAGTCACGTTGTCGGGGCCGGGCACCGTTCCGGGGAAAGGCAGGGGTGTATGAAGGGAACAAGGCGCGGTGTCCTCCAACAACTCGAAGATTGGTTGCACGACGAGCAAGGCGAACGATTTTCCTGGCTTAGCGGCTTCGCGGGGACCGGAAAATCGGCCATCGCCCAGTCGTTTGCCGAGATTTGCTTTGCGGATGGAATCCTTGGCGCGAGTTTCTTTTGCTCGCGAAAACCCAATGAGAGGAGTGACATCCAGCTCATCCTCCCTACCATTGCGTTCCAACTCGCCCACCGATATCCACGGTTCCGAGAGGAGCTAGTGAAGCTTCTGAGGACGAACCCTGACGTTGGACAGGAGAACCTCTCGTTGCAGTGGGAGAAATTGATCGTTGGGCCGTTCGAGGCGACACAGATCCAGACCCTGATCATTATCGACGCCCTGGACAAGCACGATAATGAATCTATTCATTCGTTCCTAACGTCCCTCTCTTGGCACATGGACGGGATCCCGAACGTCAAGTTCTTTGTCACTGGCCGCCCTGTGGGTGACATGGCGTATAGAGTTCTCCAGGAGTCGCCAGTCTACCCTATCGCAAAGGTGTTCAGACTTGATGACATTGAACGGTCGTTGGTAGACGACGATATCAAGCTGATTTTAAGGACTCGGTTGAGAGAACACGTCAAGGCGGGCGGGCACTGCGACCTCCCGAAAGGCTGGCCGAGTTCAAACGACATCGATATTCTGTGCCACGCGACTGGAGGGAGTTTCCTCTGCGCCTCGGAGTACATCAGACTTCTTACTTCTCAACATGATCTTTCCATCGAGAGGTTCATCCGGCGCACGAATCAAATCTGTTGATGACCCACTGCCAAGTCCAGAGACAATTACTCCTGAACAGATCGAGGCAGAGTTCACCGCGTTTGCTGAAGAAATGTCACAAATGCCCACGGACCCACTCACAACTCACAACCCCCGATGAGATTTACAATTTTGACGAACCGGAAAAAGTGAACGAAGGGGGTGAGGTTAGGGACCTCGGTGGCGCAGACCGTTCACACATTGGATGCAGGGTAGGAAGGACTGGAGCGTTGATGGTATATTAACATTGACCGGGTTCGAGCTAGACTAATGTGATAACACGAGAATTTGATAAATGGTCCCTGCCACCCTGTGCCGACTTAGGCCCTGATCGGGAACTTCGTCAAGCTCCAGCTCCAGCTCCAGCTTACGGGTTCTACCCGGCCGACGCGCCCGTTGACCGGCGTGGGAGGTTGGCTTCGCAAGAACCCGCTACCACCTACGTTACTAGTCATCCGTAATTCCGCAGGCCAAGCAATATAAGTTGAAAACCCGACCACGCCTGATACGATACTATATACTACGATACAGCGATAGATAATGGTCGCTATGATGCTCAAAGACGAACGGTGGTGGCGTGCGCTCTCATTGTTCCTCCAATTTGTGCTGGTCCTCGTGTTGAACAGGCTCTTGCATCATTAACGCCAATCCCGGTGGGAGCCTTGATCCTGTTGGGACAGGCGTGGTTGGATGAGCTCCTGCTTGGCCATCCAAAACGTTTTGAGGAACGGTTTGGAATGTTGGACTGAGTGTTCCGACTGTTCCCGAGAGCTCCAGCCGGGTCACCGTGTACGAACGGCCCATGGGGTACCTCTGCTTTGCAAGGACTGGGACCAACACGGGTGTTCTTCGGGGGTGCTTCCAAGAGAGTCTTTCTGGGGTAGGTGGTTGTCTCTCATTTTATATAGACACCAGGGTGGAACCGGTCATCCAGTTTCATCGAATGTGTTCTCGGCCTGCCCGTATCACCGTCCTCCACACAAAGTACCCAAAGGAACCCACCGGGTGTACCTTATATCAAGAGAAATTATCAATCCTTGTCTGAAGAGTGTCCGGTAAATGGGACGTGAATACTACGGCTTGGGGGGAGGATCTAAAGTAATTCCGAATTTAATATTTATTTACGAGGAGAGTGACTAGGCTAGGCGGGAGGGCGTTTTGCTCTAACGAGCACCACTTTTGGCATTTTCAAGCTAGGCGGCGCAACACGGGAAGTAGGCGGCTGGCGTCAAACATTTGGCCCATAAGCTGGAGCTTGACGAAGTTCCCGATCAGGGCCTTAGTGATTGTAAGTTCTGCCACCCGCCAGGCTGAGGTAGAACCTGGCCCAAAGGAGTTCTCCCCCCAACACTACAAATTACATGGCCACAATACGTTTGATCGCGAAAGGCACGAGTTCTTCCACCATTTCACAACGGATCTTCATTTTTCTCCACACACTCAAATCTACCGTCGATCAGCGGTGCAACCCGATGTTTCGTCCAGGGTTCCCACCATTCGCCTATCTCTTCCATACAAACGGCGGGGAGTTCCATCCCGCAGGGTTCCCCTTCCTCGCTAAAGAGTTCGAGTTCCCCAACATAACCCCGTAACATCGCAATGCTCTCCAAGGGGAGCTGAACCTTTCTCAGCCCAAGCCTTTCCAACCTGTACCCCGCGTCTGACCGAGCTTTGAGGATCTTCAGCAAATCTCCGGTGGCCGGTGAACCCAGCAGGTGGATGGTCGAAGGGAGAGGGCACGACACGTTTCTGTCGGTGTCTAGCATCCGGAGAAGTTGACGAATGGGGCTTCCGCCAACTGTTGACCTGACGGCTAACTTTTCCAGATGGCTGAACCGGGGAAGAGGGGGAAGTTTGCACTCTCCTTCCCGCTCGACATGAATCCACAGCTCTCTTAACGGGAATTGTGGACTCGTCAGTCGAACGAGGAGCGAGAATATTTCCGCGAGGCCCCCGTCGGAGTCTGAATGCCCAACAACCCTTATTCGCATCCCGGGGTTGGTTCCCTGTATGATTAATCCACCACCAGGGATGTAAATGATCTCAAGGGAGGTCGCTGCTCGGAGGGACATCTCCGGTGGTAACGTGGCAGGGAACACCCGGTGGGGTCCCAAGGCGATATTTGTGAATTGCATGGCAATCCCATTCCGGGCGAGGTCGACGGAACCCAAAAACTGGCGTACCAGGCTGGCAGCGGTGTAACGGAAGTGTAGCTTTTTCAGGGTGTACAAGGTGGCACGGGTGGGAATCCCATGGGGGGATGGAAGAATACCTCTAACAAAACACAGACATAGGGATAGCTCCTCGAGCTGAGGGCTGTCCCGTAGCATCGCAAGGAGCGGAATCAAAACGGTAGGGGCATCGCCCTTAGTTGACAGTTGCAAGTGGAAGGATGATAGGCCGCCGAAGTGGTTGTTGGGCCAAGGTTTGTATCCATCGATGGTTAGCCTTCGGAGGGACGGAGAGTCACGGTCAAAGAGAGTCTGTAAGGGCGGACTTTCGGTTTCGGACCAGTGGGGGAGAATGTGGAGTTCTTCAAGGAGTGGTGCTGGACGGTCGCTGAGGTTGGGGGACTCGCTGATCGCGTACCCTTTGCACCAAAGAGTTCGCAACCGATTGGTGTGTGGGGCCACTACCGCCAAGCCATACCCCACATCCGCGTCTAGCGGTAGCTCGCCCGACCTGTCGATGAACAATCGGGTCGCATCGTCGAAGTTACTACATGGCTCTCTTATGATCAATTGCGACCATAGGTCCGGAGTGGTAATCGCAATGGCGCGCCAGTGCTGACAGGTGTTGGTCACCACGAGTAAGTCCTCGAACGGCTGTCTTTTTTGCCAGAGTCGTTTGGAACCTCCCCTGATCACTGGTCGAAGATGAAAGAACACATCGCAGAGGATCTCAGGAGGGAGTCGGTTGACAGGGGTTAAGGCATTGGTGGCGAACCGAAGCTTGGATACGATCCCAACCGCTACGTATTCCACCTCCCGTAGCTGCGTCGTTCATTTGTAGGTAAGGCATTGCAAGGTCTGATGTATTATGCGTAACCCACCTTGGTCAAGATCCTTTCCCTTTGATCGCAGAGGGTTGAATTTCGAATCTGGGTGCAGGATTGAGCCAACTCGTTTCATTTTCCCCTGATCGCCGGGAGCAACCGAAGAGCACCCCGCGAAAGCCAGGAGCGAGCGGGAACAGGAGAGCATGTGAAAATCGAGGTAACAATAATACACCGATATGACTACCCTGGCCTCCTCCCACCGGTCTCACTGAGATGGTCCAATCCACCCAACAGAGTCTGCAGACAAAAGTTCAGTGAGTATGGCGCCGAAACGCATTTCCAACCCTACACGATCTAGGAATCCACGCTGACGCTAGGTAGTTGGTTGGAGTCTTGTGCATGGGGAGAATACACATAGGGCATAGTCCCATTGACGGAGATCTCTCGTGATAATGAATCTGGTTGGGACAATCGTAACAGCGGGTGGATCAGGCCGCGCGAAAAACAGTTGAGTATTCTTCAGGGCTAAGAGTTTGATCTGAGAAAGTTTACGATATTCGGAACGCGTTGCTCACCCTCAGCAGCATCCATAGACCGGAGGTGGAACAGTCTTATCGATGTGGCGTTCGTTGAGAGTCTATTGAGCCGCGGGTATATTTCCAGATTGAGGTCCAGCCCGGAAACTAGATGAGTTTCAGCAACTGCGTGGAGCGCAAACGACCTATGAAACACACCCGAACCGGAAATGCAGATTATCGCGCAGGCGTCACCTGGACCTTCCATGAAGGAGATCTCATAGTACAGTGAGTTGTCCCTGTCCTGCATCGAAGCTACACTCCAGTTAGCGTGGTCTAAGAGAATGGTCAACCGCTTGCCTGTATGGAACGTTGGCTCCCCAGCGAGGCCCTCCTCGATGCCCTCATCGTCCCTGACGACGTAACGTCCTGTGTGTAGGATCGCCTGCTTCTCGATCGCGGCGCCTTTGGGTAAAGAAGGTACTCCTAAGAACACCGTTGGCGTATGCCTTTCCTAAATGGAAATGAAATTGGTTCAACAAAGCCGAGAGGATGACACCCACTGTTGCGAACAGTTTACAGGCAGCAGCCACACCTGCGGCCCGTTCCCGACCTACTAGCCAGTACATCGCCAGTTGGGTGTGTCCCTTCCACTGCCCACTCAACTTCCTCACAGCATCGGCCACCCTTGCAGTATGCTGGAAAACCAGTGCAGTCTCCGTAGCAGGGTCCTGGGGCGACCGGAGCGAAAGGTTAGCTGGGATCAACCCGATCTGACCAGAGATAAACATGTGTTCATTGATGAGAACCGCCTGCGAGTATGGTCCAATGTTTGCCGGCGCCCAATAACTCAAGCCTTGAACGTGAAGTGCAGTTCGTTGACCTGGATCCTTTTCTGCATACGCAAAGCAATCGAGCTTGACCCTCACGGAAGGAGGGAGATCCACAGCGACACACGCTCGCGTAGGGGGGCTTACACCAAAGAACGTGGCGTATATTGTATTTAGGGTGGGGAACAAGTCCATCGATGACAAGTAAACGTTGATGTGGGTGCAACTGGATAGATCAAGGCCGTAGTTCTTGAGCTGGGCTATGGTGGATCAGAACAACATCTCCTCAATGGATATAGGACTACCTTGAAGATCGCAGAAGCACTGGGTAACTTCGTCCTCGAACGTAATGCCGTGACCGGTCTCACAGAAGACGTTCCCAACTGCCACCCAACTGCCACACCGCGAAATTGACGAACCACGAGGTTGAATGGTAGACTGACAGGCAGCAGGCTCCGAAACCGTTGGGATCGAACTATCCACGGAGTGGTCACCACGCAATAGAGTTTGAATACGAGCGAAATCGATTTCTAGTAAAGGGGGTACGGTCAGGTCGTTTCCACTTGCTGGCTTCTCCTCGAGAGTAGCCCCTTTGACCCTAAGGTATGAGACGGCTGCGAAACCGTTATCCGAGTGAACCACGGTTTCAACATCTAACCTGTCGAAGTGGGATGAGAATATGTACATGACCTTTCCTTTCCCTCTTACAATTGAATCCGCTTCTTGAACAGAGGGCAATCCAACGTCAACGTCTCGTACTCCCCTCCTTCACCACAAATATGCGATCCATATAGTGAGTTCTAACCTACGTCAGCCGGTCGGGTCCGTAAAGGCAGCGTAAGAACCGTACCAATTTCACCAGGGTAGGCTGCATCTCGGCGAGGGTCTTCCCCAAGTGTTTCTCTGTAAGACCGATACCGGCCACCTTTATTACAACGGCGACCAAACCGGCGTCGATCATCTCTTGTAGAAGTTCATCTTGTTCCCTCTGCCATAGGTATGCCAGGACTGTTAGACCAAGCCTCCGACATCTAAAATAGAATGAGCAGTGAGCTCGTGAGGGAGTTGAATGTGACCGACACGTGTTCAACGCGGACTCGTTGATAACTCGACAGGATTGCACCAACGGAAACACCTTGAATGTCGGAGTGACGCGTCTGGGGAATTATAAGACGCGGAACTGTGCATATTATGGGGTCGCGTACCTTTACTGTGAAGAGGAGATCAAAGAGATCCTCTGTCTCATCACCACTGACCCCACCGGAGGTATTTGCCGTCCTACCCCCATATTCCGAGCCTTGTTCCACAGCCGTGCCCTCAATCTTTTTGCGGTAAAGCGGGACATCCAAAGCCTGAGCGACGAATTCGATCGCGTCTTGGCCGACGGTTTGGTAGAGATAAGAGTCTATCTCCTCTGGAAGACGTTCATGCCTCAAGATTTAAATGAACCGAGGCAATGAAGCTGGCTGAACCTTTTCCGTTCGGTGGACCCAAAGAAGCCACGGCGACGAGCTCGTGACCGTTCCGTTGACAATGGAGGAGATTGAAGCAGCTGTCTTTTCCGCCGCTGAGGAGGCCGACGTACTTCATGATCGCCGTTTGTCCGTGAAGTGGTGACTCGATCACTCATCTCTCTCCCTTTATCCACTGATCACAAATGCCGACCGTCGCTGTCGATAAAGAGGAACTATGGGAGAGACTTGGACACCGTTACTGTCCGTGGCCCGCAGATTTCTAGCCAAACCGCAGCTGACAATTGCGCAACAGCATCGGAGGACTTTGATCATCTGTTATTCGAGTTCGGATTGGAATTAGACGAAGATGTAGGGGGATCGCAGGAACGAAAATCGGACGTATGAGCTCATCCCCCGTTATAGACAACAGAGGAGGTTGAAGCCTTGAGGAAAAAGGGCCTCCCTGCAGAACGACCGGTGCGTGAGCCTACCTCGTTCTCACCGATTGCTGTCTCACCGAAATCGCCACAGCAACTCAAGATAGAAATACCCGCCAATAGGCTCGTCCGGTCTTCGATTCTGCAGCAAAATCTTGGTTAAACTCGTTCACAGATACGATCTACTTTGTATGGAAGGGATCGCCCGTGCTCTCCGAGTCTTCCTCGGCAAGGATAAACCGCCGGTATACAAACTGTACATCCCTCCAGGGGGTGAACGGGACCTAGTCGAGGTCAGGATTGCTCCAGAGGTACGTCCGTCGGGGATGCCATAAACCATTCCAGACGTTTACCCTACACGAAGACCAAGCAAATTCGACCATTGTTCGCCTGCGCCGTCCTGCGAGACGTCACTTTCACTCCCCAATCATACCAGTCTTTTATAGAATTGCAAGACAAGCTCCATCAAAACTTGTGCCGGCGTCGACAGCTTGTGGCAATCGGAACCCACGATCTTGACACTATCCAAGCCCCATTCCGATACGAGGCCCGAAATCCAAAGGACATTAAATTCGTACCACTGAACAAAGACAAGGCATATACGGCAGAGGAGCTTATGACTGTATACGAGGTAGAGGTGGAAGCGTAGGGTGATTCCAAAGCTCACCTCATTCCCTTTCTAGTCGGAGAAGCACCTCGCTCGATACCTACACATCATCAAAGATTCACCGGTTTACCCGATCATTTACGATACACAAGACCGTGTTCTGTCGATGCCACCGATTATCAACTCGGAACATAGCAAAATCACCTTGAACACAAAAAACATCTTCATCGATGTGACCGCAACCGACGAGACGAAGCTCCAGATCGTCGTGAACATCGTCACTACGATGTTCTCTGAGTACTGCAAAGTCCCCTACGTGTGAGGCAGATCCTTGGGGTTCCAGTGATTGGGACTGACACCCATGCAGGATCGAGCCATGCAGGATGATCCTCCCAGATGGTACCGCGAAGATTTCCCCAGATTTATCCACCATCAAGATGAAGGCCCACACTTCTTATATCAACTCGTGTACTGGCCTGTCCCTGACTTCCGCTGAGGTCATTCCCCTTCTCGAGAAGATGACGTTGACCGCTTCCCAATCGCCCGCTGATCCTGATGAGATCCTCGTGGAGATTCCTCCAACGCGACCGGATATCCTCCATGAGTGTGACATCATGGAGGACGCCGCAATCGCTTACGGGTTCAACAATCTCCCTGACACGTTCCCCGCGACAAACACCGTTGCCCAACCCCTCGAGATGAGCAAGTTGACGGATATTGTCAGGACCACCTGGGCTCAGGCGGGCTTTGTGGAGGTCCTCCCACTCATCTTGGTAAGGTATTCGCATACCAGATGCCCTCCCGCGTCTTGATGTTGCGCCTTCGTTTTCTAGTGCTCACACGAGGAAAACTTTGAGTGGTTGAATAAGGTCGACGATGGGAAAACCGCAGTGAAGATCGGGAACCCCAAAACCCTAGAGTTCCAAGTCGTCCGAACCTCGCTCATCCCCGGTTTACTCAAAACAATTCGCGAGAACAGGTCGCATCCGCTCCCGATCAAGGTGTTCGAATCGACAGATATCGTGCTCAAGGATCTCAGTCTGGAGAGGCAAGCGAGGAATGTGAGGCACGCGGCGGCCGTTTGGTGTAACAAGAGCGCAGGGTTTGAAGTTATCCATGGGTTATTGGATAAGGTTATGAAAACTCTCGAGGTAAAGAGGATCAATTCGTCGGACACCAAGTCCGAGAGCGGATACTACCTCAAGGAGAAAGATGGTAAGAGCGACCCACTATCGCTGCGACACCCCTTCTGGGATCCTCACCCTCCACTACCGTAGATCCCGCATACTTCCCTGGTCGTGCGGCGGCAGTCTACTACCGCCCTCCACCACCGCCTCGGGGACGTTCCGGCGAAGCCACCGTCAAGGAGAGCATCAAACACGCCCTGGGTTTTCGCTCCGACATCGAGCTCGGCAGCGTCGGTATCCTACACCCATCGGTTCTCGAGAAGTTCGATATTCCGTACCCTTGTTCCGCTCTGGAAATCACCCTTGAGCCGTTCAGACAGGGGTCCCATCCCTAACCCTCGTCATCAGGTTCTGAGGAGAGAGGATGTTGTTGGTATATGCTGTGCTGTATCTCCATACTGTAACGACAAGAAACAAGACTATTGGTGTCCATGTGATGGATTTGGGGAGTGGGAAGGACCAAAGAACAAATGAAAAGAAAACTCGTACAAGATTTGGATTACTCCCGATAGAGGTGGGGATGGCGAGGTGTGCGCAGAATGTTACCATGAAGCAGCGAGGGGAATTTCATCAGAATAACAATAACAAGAATAAACAACGCGAAGGTGGGGAGCAGGTGGGGTTAAGAGTGGGACAAAAGTAATCACATCAACCCAGCAGCCCTCAGGTCGTTCTGTAACCTTGCTTCCTCAGCCCAGGCCTGTGCGAGCCGGGCCTCTGCATCTGAAGACGGCGTGCCGAGTTCCACGCTGGTCCCTGTCAGGCCCGTCCTGGCGGTCGTCTCGGCAGAAACGGGTGTTGAAGTCAGGGAGTTCGGGTCCTCATCTCGTGAAAGAGAGAAACCATGTCGGAGCATACCCTGACCACCAAACGCCGCGCGCAACCTCCGGGAAAGCGGGTTCTCACTTGGTGCTGGACTTCCAGTATCAGAAGAAGCGAGAATACTCCGCTCCCACCTCTTGACTCTCCAATAAGACAAGACGGACGTGAGGAGGATGAACCACCCTATATGGACCCAGTCAGTGGGTCATCCAACAAAGGCACGGGGATACCACTCACCGACTGTCATCAGGAAGAAAGATATCCACTCCGAAGTCGTGTCTGCGAAAGGGGTAACGTAAACACCATCTGATGGCATCCCCGCGCCGGTGCCATTACCCGTCTGGTAGTTGTCTTGTCTTGAAACGGAGGAATGGTGGGTCTTGTAGTATGCGTCAGCTTCGGCGGCAGTTTCGAACGATGGTCGTGCTGGGTCCGTGAGTCTCCATCCCGAATATCCCTCAGAGCCGCTCCCATCGGTGTTATCGTATCCACTTCCATCCGAGAGATCTTCCAGTCGGGTCCTCAGGGCGAACCCGTATTGAATGAGCGTGACCCCGAGCCCAGCTCTGCTTCCGTACTTGGCGGCATGCGTTGTGTGCAGCAGGAAAGTCAAGAGGAAACCGACGAATTGGAAGGATATCGAGACGAGCATGTTCCACAGGAAGGAGAAGAGGGTCCCGGTCGGGAGTCCTTCTATGATCATTTCGCCGGGAAAGGAGGAGGTGGAAGCACCAGAAGGGAGGTGAATGGTGGTAGTCTCCCAATAAGGCGGGACAGCATCGGCTTGGGCAGAAGCGTAGGATGGTGGTGTATCCTTTTGGGTCTCCTCGGGTGCTAGGTAGATGCTATCGTCGCCCTCTGAGTGACGATACAAAGGGGGAGAGTCAGACTCTGCTATGATTGGTAGGCCCTGTGCACAAAATGCCACGTACCTGGTTGTTGCAGCCTCTGCCGCTCGGGTTTGGCGGCGAGGTTCGAGAACACGCCATCGTTCATGCCTCCGCCACCGACATGCGCAGCCGAGGTAGATGGGCCACCCAACCCTAACTGATGAACGTAATGCGAAGGCAATACGTTCGCCGCCGCCCTCCTAAACCAACTCCTGGGCCCTCCACGCACGTGTCCCGCGAGGTCTGCGTCGGTATCGTATGAGGGGATGTGGCCGTTGGTGTTCCCATAATCGTTCGCCATCGCTCGAGTAGGGGATCCAGGAGGTGGGACGTCGTAATCCACCCGCTCAAAATCGTATGCTCCCGGTATGGCTATCGGCGGAGGGCGGTTTTGGGTGGGAAGAGGGGGTGATGTACGGGATGGGTTCAGAGGCCGCGATTCGAAGGCTGGAGAGTTGTCGTCATCGTAGTCGGTCTCATCGTCCGAACCGTCGAAGGCGGCGTCGAGCTCGTCGTCGGAATGGTCTGGAGGTCGTTGGGTTGGGAGGGGAGCATAGCGAGCAGGCATGGTGATCGTGGAGGTGGTAAAGCGGGTGGTTGGCTGTACGGTTACCGCCGAAGCGAATCGTGGGAAAGGCCCGCCATTGGCTCGCGACCTTGGCTCTCAGATCAGGTATGGTTGTTCACCGATTTGATAGCCTGACCTCGTCAACGGTCCGGATCCATTACTCGACGTTTCAGCGTGAACAGTAACAGTCGGGGGATGCGCAGGAAAAGTCGAATACACTCTCGGTACTGCGAAACTGATGTTACCCATTTATTCGTCCGTCTGTGTTTGTAACCCACCCGCAACCTCCCAAAACCCATCCAACTCTGTGCGCATAATTTTCTTCCTACCGACCACACAGATCTTCTCGACGCCCTGGAAGTTGCAAGTGATTAGTTATGGATCAGCGCTTAGCGTTCTGCCGACGTGCTGCTCCAATGCCGGATCGACGCACGCCGCCTTCCCTTCAAGTTTGGGTCCCCACCCGAGGAAAAATCGGGCGGGTGTCGTACCCACCCCATCCCGAATTCATTAGCCATCGGACCGCCATGGACTTGGTCCATAACCGGGTAATTCACCCACTCACTTGGGCTAGTTCAGGGCGTGCGGACAACCCTCGCGATCCCGGACAACTCCCCAAACTTGAGAGGTGAACAAAGCAACAAGACGCTCCCTGGACTTCACCCCCCACGAAAATGTCATTGGAGAGCCGCAGACGGTAACCGGGGATCGGAGTTTTTTAGGGACCTCTAGTTCGTGTTGGCGTCCCATGGGAATCCAGGATCTCAGGGGGCGTGTCAGCAACTTCTCCCCATCACGACCAACGAAACCCACCCCAGTTGCTCAACGCCGCAGCTCGTGCCAATGTTTCCTTTACGTCTCGGGACTAGGTTCAAGCCTCACCAAAGATTGTCGGGTGGCTCATTCATTCACCGGGCGGAGGACTGTTATCGAAGGGGGGTGAGGATTGGTCCAACAACTTCAAGGTGATAGGTACTCCCGATCCCCCCTGTCGCCATCTGACTCCCTGGAGGTTTATATCGCTGGTATCACTGGAGTCTCGTCATGGAATCCTACCCGCGAGTGGGATAAGCCCGGGTAATGCTGATACGAAGGTGGTGGCCATGATGCATTCAAGAGTGGTCCACCGGTGAGCCGTGTCTCCCCAGGGTGCAGCTACCTGTGATGTGACGGTTAGTACCGACAAGTCCCGAAAAGTTATCCCCCATGCTGGCCACGAAGGCCGAGATCGAGTCTCTCAGAAAATCCCTGTCCTACGACCGTCTTCCGTACTGCAGCGGTACCGTATCTCCACCCCCTGAGGGATTCTACCTCTACTATGGCAAGGAAGAACCAAGGTGATGTTAGGGTCGAATGGTTTGTCTCACAGCATAACTTACCGTACTCACAGGTTCATCAATTTTGCCTCCCACACTCCCGAACAGTTGGTTCAACTCGCTGCGGCATGTAGTCCAGCGACATTTGGCCGCGGAGATCAAGATGTGTACGATGAAACCTATCGCAGAGCCCTGAAGATGGATGCTGCCGATTTTTCGGTCCAGTTCGATCCCACCGTTTCCAGCCTGATTGAGACAATCAAGGAGAACCTTCTCCAAGGCCAGACGGAGAAGATGGAAATTAAGTCGGAGATCTACCAGTTGAACATATATGGTAGATTTATTACCGCTTCTCCTCGTCGATCATTCTGAACGTTCCGTTATCCACAGGCAAAGACTCCTTTTTTAAACCCCACAAGGACACTCCCCGGGGCACGGATATGTTCGGATCTCTCGTGATCGTGTATCCAACCGCACACCAAGGCGGGGAGCTCGTCCTCGCCACAAGGGGCGTAAATGGAAGTTTGAAGCTAACGCCTTGACATCCTCGCGGCCTTCCCCTTCCCTCGCCTACGTCGCGTTTTACAGCGATATCGACCACGAGGTCCTTAAAGTCACAGACGGCTCCCGAGTCACCCTCACTTATAACTTGTACTTGGTTCCTCACGGTCCGGTCCCTCGGACCACAGGACCGCCCGAACCATCCACCACCCCGGTCGTGCCGACCCCGAAAAGTGCCACGAGTTTCAAGGCGAGGCTACATCAGTTGCTTAAAAGTCCCGAGTTCATGCCAGAGGGAGGTGCCTTAGCCTTCAATCTCGCCCACCTCTACCCCGTCACCTTCGACACGAAACTCGAGGACATTACCGCGTATCTCAAGGGGGAGGACGCGCACGTGTACCAATCTTGTCAGGAGTTGGGACTCGAGCCTGTCCTACAGATGATATACACCAGCCTTGGCGAGCGTTCGACTTTGAGCCCGGGGCACGATCTGTCCATCGGCGTTATGATGGGGGCTATCACCAGGAACGACGCAGACTATGACTATGAGGAGTCGAATTATCAGCAGAGTCTGATTGAGGGGCATGGCGCAGTCCCCGTCAACTTGAAGGATGACGTCCTCACCAGCGATTTGGAATATCATTGTGGCTGGCTTGGGGATATTCCGCAGGAAGCGCGTAAGCAGCTCACTTGGGTGACCGATTTCACCAAATCTGCGAATGAGTTGAGGGACGCTGCGGTGCATTACGGGAATGAGTGTACCGTGGACCATATCTACAGTAGTCCTTGCCTCATCGTCCGGATTGACCCCTCAGCTACCAGATGTAGGTCATGATATCGATGTACGATGGGTGATCGTTTCTATTGTAAAAGCTAGATGCACGCTTCTGATACGCCGTGGGTTTTTGAGGTTCGTCCTCCGGCTACTCGAATTATAAGGAAACCAACTACCACTTAAAAGGTGACCCTGACGAGGTGCTCCACAAATGTTTTTTTCCTGTATTCTCTCGATCTCCTGTTTTATGGCCGACAGTTTTCGCGAATCATCAGCATCAGCGAAGGCACCAGCACCCACGGGCTCCCTCCGTGGATCTCCTTCATACTCGTCAACTGGGTGAACACAGGTTCACATCCCAATGGCACGTAGATGATCCCGTGGTGAACGAAACTGCTCAAGGAGTTTTGGATCGTCTCTTCCTGGCCGCCTCCCCGACTCAGCTATCATCCCCGCCTGGGAGAATCCTCCCGACTAAGCGACACCAACAGGGCTATCCACCCAGATGACTTGACACAGAATAGCGGTCCTCCTTGGTGATAGTGTCACAACGGTTCTGCGTCGTATTGGCGGTATTATTGGGCTCGGTCAGGATTACATGGGTCTTGTTATTTTGACTCTAAAGGTTCAGGACCAGGAGAACCCACGCTGACCGCTATTCGTCGCACTGGGTACTGTGGTGCATGTTGGCCACGAGATTAAGAACCCCAGCTTCTCCCCAGGCTATGGTCGCTCAGTCGTAATGCGTGAATCTCAGAGACCAAGGCTCCCACAATCCCTTCTTCACCGTGCATTCCTTAGGTAGCGCTAACCCCCGCGATATTTTTCCATCAACGTAGTAGAACTCGAGCTTGTCGACGAACTGGGCCAGGGGTGCCATCTCCGCCTCGCAGCCGTCGAACCACCTCATACGGAGGGCCCTTAAACGGAACCCAGCGTCGGACCGGACCTTGAGGACCTCTCCGAACTTTGCCACCCCAAACACGTTCTGGAGTTCGAGCATAGACAGGAGGGGGAAAGGTACGCCGTCCTCATCGGGAGATAGCATTGGGAAAACCACGGAATCAAACGTTTCGTCGGAGTCGGTTTCGATGACCAGCGTCTCCAAGTCGCGGAAAGTGTGCGGGGGTGGCACTTCGTAGAAGTCATCCTCTTCGATATGTAGCCGAAGTTCCTTCAGGGGGTACACTTTGTGAGGCTTCTCCGCGATCCAGTGGAAGATTTGGTGGTTCCCCGGGTAGGATCGCTGTACCCATCTTGTATGTGCTACACCGTTCGTGGCATGGAGGATCACCCCGTGGACGGGGGGGTAGATGACTTCGAGTTTCGTCGCAGCACGTGGGGAAACCTCAGGCGTAATCGTCTCCGGGAAAGTCGCGCCGAGCTCCTGGGATATGGCCGAGAATCCCATGGAGATTCCATTCGGGAGAAGGTCGAGCGCTCCGAGGAGGCGTCTGGTAGCTCTGGCTGATAGGCGGCAAATTTGCAGCCTCTTGAGCGAACGAAGAGAGATGAGAGGGACTTCGCGTTCTGGGGGGAGTTGTGGTTCTTTGGTAGGTTTGAGCCTTCTCCCCAGAAGAAATTCTTCGAGGTGTGGGGAACACCGTATGATGTCGAGAAGAGAATAGATATGGGTATCGGGGTCCTCTTGGTCGAGGAGGCCTAATGAAGTAAGGGACCCGAACTGATTGTTCGGCCAAGGGGTGCACCTCGATAGGACCAACTCCCGGAGGTATGGGGCGTGGCCGGAAAAGAGGGTAGGCAATGAGGAAACCACACCACTACGGATCTCTAGACGCTCGACGTGTAGCGCCGGGAGAAGAAAACTGGCTAGTTGTTTTCCAGCAGCTTCACCCGCGAGCCCATACACCACGTTCCTCAGCCGGCGAGGATCCAGGATCAGCTCTTTAACTCTGAGCCGGTCAAACACAGACGAGGCGGCCGCGGTGATGTAGAAGTCGAGCGGTCGTCCTCCAGAACGACGTGCGCAGAGTTGAGCTATGGACACCTCCCGTTCCGCGCGCGGGTTATGGCCGAGGATGATATGCGCCCACAATTCCGTTGCAGTTGCTGCGATCTCTCTCCAATTGCGGCAAACGTGACTGACCGCGAGTAGGTTCTTGTACGGCATGATTTGGCTTTTCTCCCAATTATGGTGAGACCCTGGGCAAAGGAAGGAGAATATTGTGCGCAGAAGCTCGGGGGGAAGTTTGTTTGATGGAGTAATGGAGTTTGCAGCGTAGCAAAGCTTGGAGAGAACGACAAAAAGCCTGTCGCTCATTATGCGCAGCTGCATAGATTCAAGTTGTGGTATGGATTGTAGGAGTGAGATAGGCAAACGTACCTGGTCAATCGCCATCCGCTGTTGCTCTTGCATCGGTGGCTTTTTCAACTAACAGAATTGCGGCATGAGCTGTGGGTTGATTACTCCGAGGTCGCGACCGACTTACAAAGTCTGAACAGAAGCTGGTGGTTGATAATTCGAGATTGTCCATCACCTGTGAGAGAGCCTGCATGGTGGTGGTGGGAGTGAGGGCCCGCACGTCGATCTTGGCGATCGTCGGTAAACGTGGTCTGTTTGAGACAGGCCGATCCTATAGTACTACTACTGAGAGACACCCACCGTTGCCTTTCATCGCGTCATGCGCGGTACCCGTTTTGCATCCTCTGTTTATGTAATCGACGCATGTTGTCGTCCCACACACCGCAAGCGTGACTGTTGATTTGCGGGCGTTCTCCCTATCGTCCATCGTTTACCCTAGGCTCACCATGGCACACAAACCGGGATGGCAGATATACCAGGAGTAAGCCTTTGAGCTGGTCGTTCGTACATCAGGCCCCTTCTGATGCTCAAGGCTTCACAGAGAAATGAACTCCCTCAATTACGGTCAGGCACTATGGTAGCTCATTTTTTCTTCGACCCTGGCAGATCATGTCTCAAGACTCGGAATCCTACAACCTCTAGGGAACCCGCCCCAGCGAACTGCCGGCGCATCAGAATTGGAGACGTGGGCATCGTCCACCGAGGAAAATTCTACTTGCTGTTCTCTGCTGGCCGCCCGCTGGGGAAAAGACAGCTGGGGGTTGATGTTCCCATCACATTCGAAGAATTGACCGTTGGAAGGACGACACTCTCCCAGCCTCGACCGGCTGGTTGCATTCAGACTTTTCAAGAGTTCGGGGTCGGTCCCAGTGTCTCGGTGTCCACTCCCCCGTGCGTTCTATCCATTAGCCAATCCTTCGCTTATCTCAGAAATATGCCACCCAGGCCCCCGAAACCTGGCGTACCTTTCTCATTTAACCTCACTGGGAATCGCGGCGCGGCACTGCTGACGAGGTACCCGACGTATAGGGAAGATGCACGGTCGGAATCGGGATTCGAAAAATATACCAAACTCCACTATGAATCTTGGGTCGCGTTTGCCATTCACAAGGGATGCAAAGGGAACGTCCGGCCCGTTCTTGTGGTCGGTTTCGATATGACTAGGGACTTCGCAATGGTGGCGTATTCGAACATGGGCGATCACCTTGAATCTGACCCACCTCTTGCTCTTCTAATGCCCACCCCTACTTCTCCCTCCGCTTGGGGAACATGGTGTACGAGTCGCCCGTGCGACACTAATTGCGGGCCTCGGCAATGCGATCTCCCACCAGACAAACAAACCACAGACCTCCCCCCAGGGGACCCTAGAGGCATTCCCAACGGATTCAATCAATGTATCTTCATTAGGTATTGTTCCGCGCACCAAAGAATTCGGCTCCCGAGGTTTCCCATTGTGCTAAAGGCCGATGGACCACGCAATTCCGGCCCGAGTGACAACAGGGGAGGAACTTTTCCAGAGTCAACAATGCGATCGGGTGCCGAACCCACGACGAGCGGCAATGAGAACCTAGGAAGGCAACAGGGTCCCATCACAGACAAGGCGGGCTTATCCAAGGTAATCCACTTCCCCGTGTAATTGCTTGGTCGCTCAACTCAATGGAAGAATTCCAATGCTGTGACCGCACATGCGCACCACCAAGATTTAGTCAGAAGTCGTTCGGTAAGACAAGCGTTCACAACCTATTCTGAGCACTCACCTCGGAAAAGCTGGAGCATGCAGACTACTTACTCGTGTCATTGATCAAGCGTCTGAGATCACGCATCGTGACAGACGTAGATGAGGGTTAGCATCCCCTCCTATAAGCAGATGTTCAGAGTCTCACTTATTCTAGTGGGACGGTCAACCCGTCTCCATCTGGGGGTTGGTGATGTAACCCCCAACCCCGAGCCCCACCCAGTGACAGCCCCAGTATCAAACGCCGACATCGAAGTTAAACAACACGGAGAAGGCCCCGATGACATAGAATCCCCAGCGCTCCCAACGGCGGTGTGCCATTTTCTCATCTCTGCCCTGCCATTACTCACTGGTCACCTGCACAATATAGACCGCGTTGGTTTTTCCTATTAACGTGTATCTGAGATCGTCCTAATGAATGCGTAGGCAAATCAGGGAAGCTGGCCCCCCACTGCCGGTGCCGAGCTTGCTCCTCGATACCAATCACGGCCTTGTCGAAGATGTGGCGCTCCCTGTGCTTATAAGCTGCAGCGTCCCTGGAGAAGCGATCTTAGGTGACGGTGACACATCTGTGCTTCTACTCCCGCCTCCTCTGGACCCAGAACAACACACGAGTAATCCCCTCGACCCATCCACTACCATTGACTATGAACAAGCGTGGCAACGCTTGACAAGTCACCCAGTTCCCCAGGACGAACTCCCCTCACTTATCGAGACAATATTTTCGGACAAGAGGGGGACCGATATGGTCATGCGTCTCTCGGAGGACGACGCTCCAGCCTTTCTCGACATGATCGACGAGGTGCGTCACCACACTCGTTGACTTACTCCCCTTTCAACCTTGCCCATCCTCCTGGTCAGGCATTGGATAGCCTTAGCCTCCCACTACGTATCCGAAATCACTGCATAACCTCGCTATACAAGTTATGTGCTCGTTATTCCATACTTCCTAAATCAGTGCTGGTTAAAGTGTCCTACAATCCAGCGGATTTCCCGCACTCACACGGCGGGTTTGCGGATGTGTGGAAGGGCAAATGTGGTGACCGGGAGGTCGCAGTCAAGGTGTTGAGAGCGGACAAAGATGACTTGAGGAAGATTTCTCATGTGAGTCGCTAGCGGTCCTCTCCATTCCGGTGTACATGTTGACGCGTTGTAAACCATGCAGACGTTCTACAAAGAATTCATAACGTGGAAAGCTCTCGATCATCCGAACTTGCTACCACTGTTAGGAGTGGTGGTCGAGGATCGGTTTGCTCTGGTGTCGGAGTGGATGGAGAACGGGAATATCAACCGGTTTGTGGCATCACACCATTGTGCGAATCGATTCGAGCTCGTAGCCCCCCATCCGAACTCACGTTGTCCTCACATACCGCTGACAATTACGTGGATCTCACAGTTGGGCGACGTCGCAAGGGGCTTGGCTTATATGCACGACCAGAAAATGGTCCATGGCGATCTCAAGGGGGTACGTTCTTAAAATATATAGTCGCAACCTTCCAGTTAACGCTGCCCACCCGTTAGGCCAACATCCTTGTTGACCAAACTCACCACGCCCGTCTTGCAGATTTCGGCCTTCTTTCAATTATCCCGGACTCAGTAACTTCGAACTCGTGCGCACCAGGCGGCACTGTCCAATGGATGAGCCCAGAGCTTATCAACCCCGATGTCCAAGACTACCGCCGGACGAAATCCTCGGATTGTTACGCGCTTGGGATGGTGGTATACGAAGTTCTGCACGGACATCAACCATTTCACCGGTGTCCAAAGGAGGTTGTCGCTCTGAAGGTCCTAAGGGGCGACCGGCCCGAGAGACCTCAAGGAGCAGTAAGCATATGGTTTACAGATGAACTTTGGGGAATCTTGGAGAATTGCTGGAAACCCGAACCCAGTGAACGGCCAAATGTTGATCGTGTACTTCAGTGTTTGGAGGAGGCTTCGGGGTCTTGGACACCACTGCCTACCCTGGCAGTAGAGGACCCGCAAGTAGCGGATTCCACCTGCACGGACTTGTTCTGGACCTGAGACCTGAGCACCGAGGAAAGCGTAGATGGCGAAGCGGCCCAATTTCTTAAGTAACTCCATCTCAAGGTGCTTTTTGCGGAGTGGCCGTGCTGATGACAATGCAGATATATCTATTTGTGTTTGTTTCAACCTCATGCAATTCTCCTTGTGTACGTCGGCAGCCCAGTGGTTGTTGGAGAATCTACATATTTGTTCGCTCGTGACGTGGGTGGCTACGTGATTATCTCAGACTGATGTCCGAACTCTCGTTAGTTGACACCTAGCCGGCGGGACGCGGAAGACTCCGGAGGGTGACCCAAGGACTCCGGACCTGCGTTCACAGAGGCAGGGCGAGCTGTTCAGGGTAGGGATGGGGGTTTGTGTACAGCGATCATCTCGCTTCGACCATGACTCCCCGTCCCTCAGGAAGGTAGTCATCGATGGATACGAAACTTGGCGCAACAACCACTTCGGTGGCCTTTCATCCCTCCCCTTACGACCGTCATCCGAGGGTGATGCCCTTACCCTTTTGATTCCGCTCCTTGCGATGCTACGGGACAGCCTCCAGCTCGAGGAACCTTTCCTATGGCTGGGTCCCGCTAAAGATAGTCTTCCATCCGCCCATGGTATTCCCACCTGTGCACCCTGCAAAAGTTACACTTCCGTTGCACTCCCGCCACCCTGATACACCAATTTCTGGGTTTCGTTGACCTCGCCCCGAATGGGATTGCCATTCGATTCACAAATCTTGCCTCGGAACCCGACTGGGTGTTCCCCGCCACGTTGCCACCAGAGATCTCTCTCCAAGTGGCGACCCCCCCCCCCCCCCCCCGGAATCATTTACCGCTCTGGTGATGGATTGATAATACAGTGAACCAACCCTGGGATGCGAATGAGTGTTGCCGGGTGTTCGGCTTCGGCGAGGGCTGCGTGGAAGTATTCTCGCGCCTTGTTCGGCGAGAGAGTCTATGGCTCCCGTTGAGAGAGCTGTGAATTCACGCCCAGCGGGAAGAAGAGTATAAACTCCCCTCTTCCACAGTTCAGCCATTTGGAAAAGTCAATCGTCAGGTCAACAACCGACGGAAACCCCATTCGTCAACTTCTCCAGATGCTAGACACCAATGGGGGGATGTACCGTTTCCTCTCCTTTCGACGCTCCACCTACTGGGGTTGTCGAGCACCAGAGACTTGCTGAATATCCTCAAACTTCGGTCAGATGCAGGGTACAGGTTGGAAAGGCATGAGTTGAGAAAGGTTCAGGTCCCCGTGGAGAGCACTGCGGTGTTACGGGGTCATGTCGGGGAACTCGAACTCTTCGCCGAGGTTGGGGAGCCCTGCGGGATGGAACTCCCCGCCGTTTGTATGGAAGAGATAGGCGGATGCCAAATCCTGGACGGAACATCGGGTTGCATGGCCGTGAGCGACGACAGATTCCAGTGTGTGGAGCAAACGGAGACCCAATGGTGGAAGAACTCGTGCCTTCGGCGATTAGATGCTTTGTGGCCATGTAATTTGTAGTGGCAGAACTGGCAATTACGTCGGCGCGATGTAGCAGGGACCATTTATCAAATTCTCGTGTTATCACCTTTAGTCTAGCTCAACCCTGGTCAGTGTTAATATACTCTCAACGCTCCAGCCTGTCCTTCCTACCCCGGATCCAGCGTGTGAACGGTCTGCGCCACTGGGGTCCCTAACCTCACCCCCTTCGTCCACCTTTTCCAGCCCTTCAAAATTGCAATCTCATCGGGGGGGGGGGGGGGGGGGGGGGGTTTTGTGTTGA
>Ga0307511_10001809_pt1 | contig 22460 bp, 13 predicted proteins | sample 13_EM_MG_FD_200266 | JGI IMG/M metagenome (GOLD analysis project Ga0307511, IMG submission 200266) | Populus trichocarpa ectomycorrhiza microbial communities from riparian zone in the Pacific Northwest, United States - 13_EM | ecosystem: Host-associated > Plants > Roots > Unclassified | place... | reverse complement strand
ATACAAAACACCCCCTAAATATTAAGTACCTGAAAAATTGCCTGAGCTCCATTCAATATCTCAGGTCCCAAAGGTTGGGGACGTAAAGCAATCAAAGCCTGAAAATAGCATAAAATCCTGAATGAAAAATGTTGAACCATACAGTGAGCTTTAAGCAAATCAAAAAGGGATTCCAAGAACCTTCAATCCTGCGAGTAACCCAACACATATATTGGTAACACTGGCTTCATGCCATGATTGCTTTTTTCCAGCTTTTAGACATTGCTCAACCATTCCAAGAAGCAACAACATCCCACCATTATCCTGGGATATATTATCAGCAGAAAAAATAAATGTTAGACATCTCACCCTTGCAATTAAAACATTGATAAACGAATGTCAAGCCAAACACTAGATCCCCTTACTTGAGAAGCAAACATGATTCCAAAGCAAAGGAGCATCTGGTTCACCAACATCTTGTTTATTGTTTCCGGCTTCAAGAACAAAATAAAGTCCAGGATAAGGAGTAAAGTAACATAACAACAAGAATCATAACTACAAAAACAAATACCATAAAAAAATAATAAAACATCTAACGTCAACTAGAAACAATGAAACAGTCATTACCAGAGGAAAACTTGAGGGTTCATTGTCCCATACACAAGGCATAAGGCCATCTTTTCCACCTTGAAAAGCACGAACTTCATCTTCAAACCAATCCCTAATTAAAGACATGAGCAAAAACGTTTTTAGAGAGAGAGTTCAAGATTCTATATGAATTATTGAAACATGACATGATGATTGTAACAAAACAATTAACAGAAAACCCAACTTATAGAAATTGTAAAAGAATGGTACAAGAAAAATAATGAAGATCCAAGCACCTTCCAGGAATCCAAGGACCCAACCATGCATCTCTTTTGTCCAGCAGCAACCTCAAGCATGAACTTTCCTCACATCTAGCAGCATCCCTTTTATTCAACATGAAGGAACACAAACAAAATCAGTCATGCAATTCTTTCACACACACAAAACTGAAAAAATATATAAATTTTGTACATTAAAAAAGAGTGTCAATCTTCACAACAAAGAAACAAATGAAAAACGAAATAAATTACCACCATACAAGTATAAGACATGATTACCTGAATGGAATGGTACATAATTGGATAATCTGAGGATGGTCACTTTTATATGCCATTGAATCAGGGAGGGCCCGATAGGCCATTAACGTTCTGATGATGAATATGTCTATTGCAGGCTTAATATTAGGCAGTTCTTTACGTTGTAGCAGTAGTATATAGGACAGGGCACTGTTTTATAATACAATCAAATTTTTAGTATGAATCATAACACTTGATGAAGCTAAACAAATCAAAATCCAAAAGAAATGAAGAGGCTGGGTGCAGGTTGAAGAAACTCTGGTAATAACCGTACCTACTCAAGTATACCATAACTGGTTGAAGTAGAATCCCATTGTTTGCTGCATTATGAGAAATAAAGCATCTTACAAATGCTGTCAGTGCATCAACAGCAGCAGACCACACACTACAAAAAGCAAAAATAAAGAGCAAACACAATAACATCAGTAGCAACATGCTGTATCAAAGGCATCTTTTCAACTAGAAATGGTGATAAATAGGAAACAAAACAAAAGGTATTCTGGATTGGATATTTAGCAGAGATCTATCTCACATTCAATGAAGCATGGTTCCTACAAGAACTCCAAATTATTCTCTAGAACTCATCCTTTTCATCATAAAAATCCACAAGAAAACACGGAAACAGAAAAACAGCAAGTCTGCGTATTTCTACACTCTTTGTGCTAGGGTTCATTAGAATACCAAAAAAAAGGCTGACAATATTTCTACACTCTTTTATACTCGTATATGACAAGAGTGTCGAGATCTGATTCTTCCTAGGTCAAAATTGAACCATTCACTGATATTCGAAACTGATGTTGTTTGTTTCATTAACTTTTCATCAATATTTGAAAATTTCATCTAAAAAATGTACACAGAATTTTTAGTTGAGGCTGAAAAGCGACCTCATAAAACATTTCGAGTGATTTTTTAAGATATGCTTTGACAGGGAGGAGACAGAGCGTCTTTCTAATTATTGTACGATGACTTGGGATATGTGGAATAAGCTTATTACTCCAAGTTACAAGCATCCAAAATAAGTGAAACGATACTCTTCATGCATTGCTTTGGAAAAGGCAATGAATGCAATATTTTGTGAAAATGTGCTACTGGCAAATGCTACATCTTTTAGTATAGAAAACTTCTAGAATTTTCAAGCATCGTGCTCTTTTAAGTGATTGAGGGAGGATAAAATGATTCAAAACCTGCTTAAGGCACACTAATTCCAAATCACTTTTTTAGGTTATATTAGCTGACATTGAATGAGATGGGAAGGCTACTGATTGGATGCCTTACTATCCTTTGTGCAATTGTGCTCTCACCTTCAATCAACCAAAATTTTCTTTTCATCCCAAAAGGGAAGTTTTTTAATATAACCACATTCTAAGCTAAACAAAAAGAAAGGATGCGTTTGTTTCTTAAAAAGAACTGAAGTATAAAGAGATATTGAAAGATGGGATCACTTGTCAGTTGCAGACAGAGTATTAGACAAACAATGCTTTGATGTATGAGCTTACCATATAGTAGAAGCCAAATCTTCAATTTTTTGAATTTCTCGTTCTGGATTTCCACTAAAGAGGGTAGCCCATAGCAAAAGAATATCAAAAACCTGGTCTTCAAGCTCCTACATGCATCAAGAACAACACCATAACTTACATATAGTGGTTACAGAGACTAATGAATAAATATAACCATAACATTCACGCTGTGGTTACAGTACATAATGAATATAGAATGGCTGCAAACCTGCTTTGGCATTGAAGATAATAGCGAGGACAAAAGTAACCATCCAGCTTCTTTCTCAACTATTGCAGCTATAGGATTTCTTGAAGATTCTGTTAGCATTTTCTTTGAAAGTTCCAGCACTGATCTTGGTAATCTGAGCACAAGAAGACAATTATAAAGCAGTTTTAACAGTCAGACGCAAAGATAAGCATGAGTATAGCACCAAGAAAATAAATCCAAATGCAATGATGGACACACCATTATGTGGTCCACATGCAAATACATCTATCATGCGCTGTAAAATATCTTATGTAACCATGTTTTATGTTTATGGGAATTGGAAATTGGAAATTTCAACTCAAATAATAGGTCTGAAGAATCCTAGTATAAAATCATACTTCCAATCCTGCAATAGATTGAAAAGTTATCCTTCAATATTTTCAATGTACCGGTGCCTATTAGGTATGTAAAGTTTGAGCACCCTTCAAATACCCAACTTTTAGTTAATGCATGCATGTTTAAAAGAAACCAAGCGACTCTAAAGGAAATAAAAAGAAACTAGTAAATCAGAACAAGAGGGCTCTCTAGAATAAAGGAATTTCCCAACCAGACAAAAGGGTTCTCCAGACCTAGGAACTTAATAATTGTTAGCTGTAATATCTTGATTTAGGAAGATTGATTGATAAATTAGTTGATTTAGGGAGCTTGATCTAGAAAGATTGATTAATAGGCAATTAGTTGTATATAGTTACCTTCTTAGAGATTGTAATTATGGTCCAGTAGTGATTGTAGGATGTAATTATGTTGATACTTCACTATTTACAGAGAAAAAATCCTCGATTGAAAAGGCATTCAGATCATTTTGACAAGGTATTAGAGCTAAAATTCTAAATTTTGTGCTTAACTCTTTTAGTTAGTATTTTTTGTGGATCGTGTTGTGGGATATTTTTCTTGGGTTTCTTTCTTGAGACTTTACTTGGCTTAGGGCTATGGACAATTTCTGGGTGTAGAGAGATTCTGTTTTGGTTGGACATTACAGCAGCATAGTTAGGTACTTTTGAAGTTCCCATTCCTAACAGTTTAAAGTTCTTTTTTACATCAAGCTCTATTTTTTCACTAGTTCAATTCTTTTCTTCTGATTTATCATGAAATAAGAAAATTATATTGTTCGTTTTAATGGAAAGAATTACTCCACTTGAGTTTCAATTCAAAATGTTTGTTAAGGGCAAAGAATTATGGGGTCACTTGGGTGGGTCATCTAAGGCTCCCACTAATCCCAAGTAGATTGATTCCTGGGAGAGCAAGGATGCTCATATTATCTCTTGGTTACTAGGTTCTATTGAACTACATATGGTGAATAATCTTCGATCATTCACTTTGACTATGGAGATGTGGACTTATCTTAGGAGCATTTATTCTCATAATAATGTTGCCCGAAAGTTTAATTGGACTTAGAAATTGGCAACTACCGCCAAGGTAATTGGAATAAATTAGCATTTATTCTGGATTTCTTAATTTATGGAGTGAATATGCTAATATGTTCATTTTACTATTCCCAATGAGGTCTAGTCAGTGAAGAACAACGCCTAGTCACTCAACCTGGTCTTAATTCAGAAACTATCTACGATAGTTAATGTGGCATATGCTGCTTAGGGCAAAGGAAGATCCAAATCATAGACTTAACGCTACAATTGCAAGGAGTTTGGACATATTGCAAAGCGCTTTAACAAAAAAATTTGCAATTATTGCAAAAAGGAGGGGCACATCATTAAAAATTATCGAGTTCGACCTCAAAATCAACATGCTCTAGCCCCTCATAATATTGTCCAGTCTAATTTTGTGGCTGCCTCTTTGGTTCCTTCTCTATAACAACAATTTGTAAGCAAATTTTTATCTCCTCTCACTTGTGAGATGGTCCAACAATTGATTTTTTTTTCCTTCAGCATACAAGGTAGGGGGAATCTACTTACTTCCTGGTTGATTTTGTAGTTTCCAATCATATGATAGAACATATGCTATGCATAATATTTGTAAGTATAAGGGTGAACAACATATTCAAATAACCAATGACAGTGCTCTTCCTATCACTGAAATTGGAACTTTGAGGTCTTCCTTTAATAATGCATTTGCATCTACAGATTTATCTACCTAATTTATGTGGCCAATTGGTTGATAATAATTGTAAAATTCACTTTGATCATGATGATTGTCGTGCGCAAATCAAGCGCCGGGGAAAGTGATAGCAAAGGAGCCTAAAATGGGTCGTCTCTTTCCTCTCCAATTTTCCATTCCTAGATCTGTTTCTTTCGGTTGTGTTGTGTATTGTTAATAATAGTCATGTATGGCATAAGAAATTAGGACACCCCAGTTTTGTTGTTTTTACTTGTCTTATAAAACATGTTTATTTGGGCAATAAAGATTTGTTTTTACCTTGAGTCTTCTAAGTATGGTTCTTGTAAACTTGGTAAAAGCAAGTCCTTAACCTTTATTCACATGGCAGTCAAACATCTACTTGTTTTGAGATCATTCATAATAATCTATAGGGGTGTCAATTCTGTTATTTCACATGCTTAGTACAAGTATTTTGTGACTTTTATTTATGATAATAGTCATTTTTTACGGGTATATTTTCCTCATTCTAAAGCTAATGTACTTTTTGTCTTTCAAACTTTTGTTGCCAATCAATTTTCTACTTGTATTAAGATTCTAAGGGTGCATTTGTTTCCCTTTAACTTTTGAGTTTGCAGTGCAAAAAACGCAGTAAGGTGTTTGGAACACACCAAACTGCGTTTTATACTGTGGGGTCCATTAAAAAATTGAGTTTGAAACGCAGTTTTTATGAAGCAGTTTTTACATGCTTTTTTAACTGAGTTTCAACGCTGTTTGTTTTTGCGTTTCAAAAGCGCTTTTGAAAAACTTTAAAAAAAATTTAATTTTTTTCTTTACTTCAAATTAATATTTTTTTGTGTTTTCAAATCAATTTGATGCGCTAATATCAAAAATAATTTTTAAAAAATAAAAAAAATTATTTTGATGCATTTCCAAGTAAAAAGCACTTTGAAAAGCAACCGCAACCACACTTCCAAACACAAGTTTTTTGCTACACATAAACCTCAACCACAATTTTTACCAAACACGTATCTAAATCCAACTAACCACACTTTTTTAAAACTTACTTTTTTTTAACCACAACCACAAAAGCTACCTCAAAAACAAACACACTAAGATATGATTATGGGGGTATATATCCATGGACTTTCAATTTTATCTAAATAAAGGGTATTATCTCCTAATGTTCTTGTCCATCACACCTCAACATCAACATAATAGGGTTCCATAACGTAAGAATGATCATCTTTTAGATATTCATACTTTGTTAACTAACTCTTTTGTACTACCTAGATTTTGGGTAGAAACATTATCTACAACTGTATATTTAATTAATCGTCTACCATCCCAAGTTCTCAATTTTGATTCTCCGTATTTGGTGTTCCTCCTGAGTACAACACCCTTCATATCTTTGGTTGTGTTTGTTTTATTCACTTACAATCCATTGAACGACACAAGTTTGCTACTCAATCTATTGGATGTGCTTTTCTAGGATACAGTAATGTCCATAAAGGGTTTGTGTGATATGATTAGGATGCTAATATCCTTCGGATTTCATGAAATGTGGTCTTCTTTGAAAATCAATATTTCATTCAATCTCATTCTCATGATTCCTTTTTAGTTTTGCTCTCTAATTTTGATGATGTGTTGAGTTCTACTAAACAATTTAAGTCAGGAATCGTATATTAGATATGTAGCGTGTATTTGGCATTATGGTAGATTTTACAATTACGATTTAAAAAAATAGGTTTGAGAAAAACACTTTTAGTTATAATTTAAAAAATATATGTTTACAAAAATATATGTTTTCTTAAAACCATTATGAGATGTATTTTTGCATGCAAAATAAATGAAAAACAAGTCATTTTAGCTTCTGCAAAACCAATATTTGAAATGCAATTATATGTGAGGTCCGGGCAAAACGTAGAAGCTATTTGGCTAACCAAATAGTTTCTCTCATTGTGGTTTGGCAAAAACCAGAAGCTACCACTATACTAAACAATCTTGTAGCCACTAGTCACATTGTCTGATCTAACCTTCGACACCAGATCATGTTCTGGCTGAACCTCGTCAATCATCTCGGATTTCACGTCCAAATTCTCTCCTACAACTCTTCAACCTACTCTTAATACTACTACTACTAAACCTAAGTCTTACTAAGGAATATTGTTCATTGTCCTGATGGCATCAAACTTCTTGACTGCAAATGGGTTTATACCATAAAGCTACATCCTAATGGTTCAATTGCAAGTTACAAAGCCTGTTTGGTGGCTCTTGAAAATCGACAAGAGTATGGCTTGATAATGATGCGATGTTTGCACCTGTGGCTAAAATGACTACTGTCACATAGTTATAGCTATCGCTGCCTTAGAAGGGTGGTTATTGCAACATATAGATGTGAGGAACGCATTTCAACAAGGAGACCTCAAATAAGAAATATATGACTCCTCCACCTACATGTTCACTCACTCCTCCTCTGGTTTGTCGTTTAAAGTGATCTATATATGGAATGAAACTAGCACCACGTGTCTGGTTGAAGAAGTTTCATTCTACTCTTCTTGATTTAATTTTATTCAAAGTCAGTTTGACTCCTCTCTCTTACTTCAAAAGATTGCTATTAGAATTGTTGCACTTCTTGTATATATGAATGCTATTGTTATTACAAGGTCTAATTCTCAATTGATTGAGCAACTAAAAGCTCATCTTTACACTTCATTTCATAAGAAAAATCTTGATACCTTGCAGTATTTTCTTGGTAAAGTTGTCCAACTGGTACACTATTGCAACGACACAAGTATACTCAAGAGCTTCTCACCCTAGCTAGTTTAGTCCAGTAACTTGGTCCTTGTACAAATGGAGGTCGACTTGAAGCTACAACAAGATGATGGAAAGCTACGATTTAATCCCTCATCATATCGAAAACTAGTAGGGAGTTTGAAGTATTTGACAATTACTTGGCTTGATATTTGGCAATTTAGTCAGTTTATGCAGGCTCCTCACCATCCTCACTTGATCGTTGTACGACGTATCCTTCATTATCTCATGGTACTTCTGGTCACAGGTTATTCTTTCCTTCTAGGACTTTTTTACAGTTGAGTTATAGTGATGCGAATTGAGCTGGTTGTCCTGACACTCGTTCAGTTACTGGTCGGTCCATGTTTTTTGGTTATGCCCTTATTTCTTAGAAGAGTAAGGGATAGAGTTTCTAAATCCTCAACCGAGTCTAAATATCATGCTATGTCATTCATATGCTCTTAGATTGTTTGGCTTTGGGGTTTGTTGGGCAAACTTGGCATTCCTCAACTTACTCCTACTCCTCTCCATGCTGATAACACTAGTGTTGTTCAAATTGCTACCAATCTGATTTTCAATGACTGCATCAAGCATTGCAGTAGATTTTCATTCTATTTGTTAAGCACTTGACCAACATCTGATTACTCCTCCTTACCAAGGCTCTATCTCATCATCGACATCAATTCATAGTTGACAAATTAATGCTTTGTGATCCACACACATTAATTTTTGGAGGGTGTTAACTGTAATATCTTGATTTAGAAAGATTAATATGCAATTACTTGATTTAGAAGCTTGATATAGGAAGATTGATTGATAGGAAATTAGTTGCACATAGTTACATTTTAAGAGAGATTGTAATTATGTTCTAGGAGTGATTGTAGAATGTAATTACGTTGATACTTCATTATTTAAAGAGAAGAGATCCTCCATTGAGAGACATTCAAACCATTTTTACAAAAGAAAAATGACCATTGGCAGCTGCAAAACTTATCACTTTGCTCGAAAGGTATGGGATTCGAAATCTATAACCAACTGTGTTGCTTTTATATAAATATGCCAATTATCTCAAAGTTTGGTAGGATATAGTAGGACATTTTGAATCTAAAATTACATAGGCATTCCTCAAAGTGAAATTTCATTCATTCATTGTTCCCCTTGGTTATTTTTTTTTATAATGGACTCTGACTATTTACGTGAGCATTTGAAGAATAAATTACAATGATCAAAGAAATACAAACTCCCAGTTTGAATACCAAGCCACTCTTGCTGACTAGGTTATTAGGAGTTTATGGAAATGTGAAGCAATTCACTTTGAAACTCAACAGTTTGCAAAATTAAATCACGTTCAACAACCATGTAACATTAACGAGTTTAATGGAAGTAGGAACTAAACTAGAATAATTACCTGGCTGGATAGCCAAGAGGCAGTTTGGGTGAAATAGAAACCAAAGCAGCCAAAACAGTAGCTTGTCCATTCAAAGAATCAAGCTCAGTTTTCAGATTGCTTCCCTGTAGGAAGAGAATTGGTTAGGGAGCAATTATAAATGAAAAGCATGCAAGATCAGAAGCATAGCTTCTATTCGAGAATTCAAATTCAAAAGAATATCTATACAAAGAAAAATTCAAAACAGTGCGTGCTTGTATGAAACTACTTTTATAGCAGACATGTACAGAAAACCTCAGCCTTGAAATTGAGAGGGGACACAACATGGAAACCATCAAGAGCAACCAACAGAAACTTTTTATGAGATGGAGAGTTATATTATGATAGTTTGATCAAACGATGAAGGAAGGAAGAGAGGGAGGAAGAGAGAAGAAAAAGAACTGTTCAAAAAGGATCCTAAATTTTTTCACGTTATGCACTTCAAGCATTAAACTGATTCCAGATTAGTTATGGGAAGCAAACAAGACATTTAAATACAAGGGAGCAAACACTAACACAGATAGAACAAGAACCAAGTGTCATGTCAAAATATTAACTATACCTTTTCAAATGAAATATTGTCTCTCAAAGCACTTAGTGTGGTCACAACATAAGAAATCAAACCACCAACACATGTAGGATCGACCTCAGCCAAAACACGCAATGCCAAGGCAGCCTCAATGCGTACCTAGCCACAAGTTTGCAATTAATATTCAACTACCATGGAAACCATATAAATGCAAAAACCAGAAGAGTTAGAGCACTGAAATAAAAAACACTATCATCATTAAGTGTAGAAAAAAATGGCAGCAGGTGAAGATAGGGAAACATAATAGAAAAATGAACTTTTCCTACCCAGGTCCCCCCAGAAGTAAAATACTAGCATTTTTACTGGTTTTATATTTACACCAGAGCGAAAAAAAAGGGGAGACATTGAGTTTATAGATAAGCTTATATCAAGCTCATATTTTGATAGTTGTTTAGATGCCACATGCATCTAGTTCATCTCTTCTTCTTGCTTTTATTCTTTATTTTGCTCTTTTCCTTGTCTCATTGAAGTCAATGTTCTTTTAATAAAAATTTATAACTGGTCTCTCATTCATAACCACCATAATTTCCACCACTTTTCCTTCGCGAAACAGCTTTGTCCTGCACTATGATGACACAATCCTAACATTCAGTATCTTCAATTTAAATTAACCATAATTCAGATCATGATAAGGCCATAAGAAAGGTAAGGGTAGTAATTCTAGTCAAACAACAGTCACAACATTTAAGTGGGGACTTTACCATCTGTTTGACAGCTAGATAAAACAAGAGGATGTTTGAAGTAACTTTACAAAAAATTTACAGAAAAACTATTTGAAGAATTATAATAAGATTTAAAGAGTAAGACATAATGAAATCCTTACAAGTTGAGAAGAATGAGATACTGCAGCAACAATTGTGCTGTCAAAGAGTTCCTTGAATTCTAATGGAACCTGAAAAATAAACAGGTCAAGTTCCACGTTAAAAAATACTATTATTATGCATATAAACAAAAATGTACATAAAACAGCATAACAGTCTCCAATCCTGGGATTTCATGTAGTATTAATCACCAACAAGTAATTCACAAAAAGCGTACTTTATTAGTAGGAAAAACAAGCATAAAGCTTCTGCCATCAAATTCAAATCAACATGCTAAAGTGATTCACTTCTTGATTGAAATGGAGATATTAGAATGATAAAACTAGGGACCAGCAACGATAAGCATGCTAAAACCAAGATATGGTTAATAATAGCAGTATGTAATTCAATTATACCATCAAAGAAAATCTGCTGGTACAAATTAAAAGGTATTATGAAAAGAGACTAAAAACAAGTCAAGAGTTAACACATAAAAAAGAGACCAAGACTGCTCTACCAAAGGGCTCACTTCTGATCTGATTGATTAAAAGAAGGTTATAATTGTAAACCCCTGGTTAAAATAATTGAAACCAAAAAAAAAAATTCTTGACCTGGTAATGAAATGGGTTAAATAAAAAGTCAAAGAAATTTAATTTAAAGAAAAGGGATGAAATCTAATGAAATGAGAAGATGTAAAAGCATTAAATTTTAGGAGAAGGACTAGTTAGAAATTGGTGGGGTTAAAATCAAAATATGAAATATAGTGGGTAAAAGTGTAAATTCCAAAAGATCAACCTATAAATACATCTCTCTTTCTCACTCTTAAGGCCGACAGCTCACCAAAGGAAGAAGGGCATGGATTTTTTATTTTTTCTTCTCCATCTCTTGATGAAATCACTTGGAAAAGGTTAGCAAAGAGTGATTAAAAGAGTTGTTGAGTGATCAAAAGAAGAAATTAGGTGGTTTAGTGGGTTTCTAAAGAGTTAAAAGTTAGGGTTAGGGAGCTTAGGAGCAAAAAAGGAGGAGGGAAGGGAACTTAGCTTGTTCTTGCAATCTCCCACTTGGATTAGCATTCAATTAAGGTGAGAAACTCATTTAAAATGTTTGGTTTTAAATGATTATGCACTATGTGAATGGATGAATGTGTTAGTGTTGCATAGATGTTGAATTTCATAAATTCGATGGTTAAAATGTTAAATTTGTGATGGAATAATGTTTAATGACATGAATAATGACTAGGTATCAATTCAATTGAGAGAATTGAAGAAGAAAAAATCCATCCTCCATATAAAGCCAATTTCGGCCTAGGAGAGGAAAAAGGGAGAAGTGTAGGAAAAATTCAATTAATTACGATTCAAAAACCATTTTATCACGAGGTTAGTGGCATTAGACTTAAATATGCATGCCTAAATGAATTCAATTAGGAATTTATACCTAAATTGTAAGTTTTAAGTTAGGGTTTATATTGAAATGTGAGGGAAATGAGAAATTTATTTTGTTTGATGTAATTGGTATAGAGATGAATGAAAATAACTTAGAATATACACAAATGAAGAGAAATCCTAGTGCTATTGAAGGGGGTGGTGCCGACCATAAAGGGAAAGAATTAGGAAAATTAGAACAATGTATATATGTTATTTGTTTACTTATAATAGCATGTATTGAGATGTGGAGAATGAATTGAAAAGAAATGGAAATCTTGTATTTAAATTGTAATGAAAAGGTTGTTTATGCCTTAAATTACGAACATTGAGACTTCGTAAGAATTACAGAATTTGTGTTGTGTTGAATTATGGTTTGATGAAGAAATGTTAAAGAAAATGAATATGTTTCTTTGAGAGAATTTTAATTATTTCAAGTAGGATGTGAAATGGACTAATTGATTGATGGGGAGGTTGTGTTTAATGATGTTATAAGACATGTGGAAGAGAGATACTTGTCTTGAATAGGAAGGAAAATGAAGGAAAATACTTGGCTGCATGTTAGAAACCTTAGATTTGAAACTGGACAGATTCGTCACTCAAGTTCCAGGCGGTTTCTTCACAAAAGTTGTAGTTAGGGATATTAGCTTTCAAATGAAACTGACCTTGCATAATTTGGAGTTACAAAACTCCAGATATGGGAAAAAATCTAAGGGGAGGTCGGACTGGAACCTTACTGGACAGTCTTACATGTTGTGATAACAGATAGATTTTGATGTGTTAATGACAGAACTGGGTTTTATTTCCTTCAGCAAAGTTGTATTGGAGTATCTTAGCTTTCAGAAGAAACAAACCATACCCAAAACCGAATTTTATAGCTTCAGATATAATCAAAACAGTAACCAGTGTTCTAGGGGATAAGTAAAAACGACTAGAGTAGCAGACTCTAAAAAATCTTTCCTTTGATAAAAGACTTAAATGATAGAGGTTTTGAGAGTGGAATTTTTATTATAAGCTAAATTGTTATTAATGATTAAGTTGTGGGTGAACTTACATTGAATTACTAAATGGGGAGTGATGTGTATACCTGTTGATACAAGAGAGGTTGCTGGAGCAGGATTCCAAGGCAACAAGGCAGGACCTTCACGAGCAGCAAGTAGGAGACTGACTCCTCTATTATAAACATGCTAGAGCTATTAATGATAATTCTTTATTTTTCCGTAAATATTCGATGTATTTGGTTGTATGGGATGAGAGATGAATACTAGAAGGGAATATGAAATTGACTAGTACTCAGTATCGTACTAGAGGCATCAATTTGATTGATGACTAAAATATAAAATTGACTAGTACTCAATGTAGTACTAGAGGCATCAATTTGATTTGATGACCAGGAATATGAAATTGACTAGTACTTGGAGTAGAACTAAAGGCATCAATTTGATTTGATGACTAGAAATATGAAATTGACTAGCACTAGCGTAGTACTTAAGATGTCAATTTAGTTGACAACCAAGATACGAATTGATTCCGCAAAGAAAAAAAAAGAATGGTTTAATAATTGATTGTCTATGTATAAATTAAGTAGAAGATTTCTTTATCTTGCTATAACATATTTTAGTTATTGCTAATTGTTATAAACTAAATTGTTTACAGGATCTTCACAAGCTCATGATATGCAGTATATCACTGTTGTAGTTTTGTTAAATAGTTATTAAAGTTGTAATTAAGGAAAACATAAACTCCTTTTCTAATTTTGAGTATGTTCTTTTGGTATGTATGTAAATTTTAATATTAGGATGCATGTATCAGCTAAATTTATTAAACTATGACTTTAGAGATTCTTAAATCAATCCTTCTTTTTCTTTACAATTATAAATGCATGAGATTTAAATTATGATTCTTTTACCTTATAATTATTGATTAGTTACTGTGTGATGAATATGTTGTGTTTATTGATTGTAGTATGAAATGATGGATCAAAAGAATAGATATGGTCTATTCTTGATGGTGTTAAATTGTGGAATTGATCCAGGATGATTAGATCGATAATGGAGATTGAAATAGAAGTGAAACTTGTCCATGTCGATAACTTAGGATCTCTCAGTTTAGAGGAGACTCTGTTGAAATTTCAATAGAAATTTGGATAAGATTATATGTAGCTTACAACATATGTATAAAAAAAATTCCAGATTTTATGCTCATCCATCATTGTATAGATTAATGTGTTGGTAGAAAACGGGGTTGTTACAATAACAATGGATGTTCAAGACAGAGATCATCATAACACAACAGCTGTTTGGTGAACAGAAGAGACTTGCAAGTAACTATTGAAACAGCTTTGATGTTCCCAACTAACCAAGACAGGTAAAAGGGGAGGCAAGCAGAGGATAGACAGAAGACAGAAGTGACATTAGAGGGAAAGAACAAGGAGAAGCAAATTTAATGGAAGGGAATTAGGGGATCTAAACAAGAGAACAGATAAAGGGTAAAGGAGGGTAAAAAAAAGAGATGCAACAGCCGCCAGGGCTGGAGCAGATCTGTTTTTCAAGAAAAGGTAGAGCTTGTATATGTCGTCAAGCTAAAATAGTACTGTTAAAAAGTTTGACCTTCCCAATCAACTCAAGGGACCATCATTATTCAAATTATGTTGACCATATTTTGACAGTGCATTAGAAAGCAGAAGGAACCATTTTATATGAACAGTATAGTAATGTCTGACCTCGCCCAATGTTTTCAAAGTGTATGACAATGTACGTAAAGCAGCAATTTTCATGGAAGGAGTGGCATCAGAAGACTCAAGCTGCAAGTTTCCAAGAGAACAGAATCAAGACAAGAACCAGCTCATGATAAATCTACCTTGTTCAAATTTGCTTCAGCATACCTGCTTTCCTAGGAAAACTAAAAAGCCCCTTTGAGTAGGTTCAGTCATCTGATCAGTTACACCAACTCTGAGGACGTAAAGAATGCAAGCCTTCAAAACACCAAATGAGATTAGTTAGTAAGTATTTTGATAGCATGGAATGCTACTAACCAAGCTCTAGATGCAGAGTCAGTAACTTGCATTCTTTCAACTTGTTTTGATTTTATTCCTGTCTACAAACTAGAAATGAAAAAAAAAATCTATTATGATAGCCTTATTGTCAGATGCCAGTATATCCGACCACTCTGATAAGACTATGTCAGATCATAGTTGTACCAAAAGCCTACAATTACAAATCCAAAAGCCAGCAACTCACAGAATTTGAGAATCCTGATTCAGCATTTATTTAACAAACTACTTTTACACTACTTTAAGTTAATATTTATTCAACTAGTTCGAAACTACTTTCTCTTCCATAAAACATTGACATGAAGCATAGCAAACACTATCCTTGAGTTCCTCTCATCCCCATAACAAAAGCATGGTATTCCAAAGTTATTTTAAAACAGGTATTTGCTAGAAGATAAACACCACTAAATTGCAAAAATACTAACAAATTCTTTGACAACAAAAACAAATTGCAATATGGAATTGAAACGTCAGATAGCAGAACAGCATACAAAAAAATCAAAAGAATAGGAAGAACTAAGCCATGTCCCACTTCAGCTTTCCCTATGTTTAATATATATTCCACTTTGTCAAAAGAATACAATAAAAAAACAGCACAGCATTATCTCTTCATCAAACATCCTGCTTACAAAAAAGATTAAGAAACAAATATGCAATTTCTGTGAACAAACATGAAAATTCTGTGAAACAAATACCAGTGCATGAGCATCAACAGAAGTATCTGAGCGAAGCATCTCCATAACCTGCAAAGCATACTGCTGAAGCTCGCTATCTGGATGTAGATACTTTAGACGAATTGCCTGCAATATATAATTTAAGGAGGAAAAAAAAAAGTTAGAAACCAAATAACAAGGTTGAGATTAACTAAAGCTCACACTTCAAACCAAGCTCAACTATTAGGCAACACTCCAATAAGATAACTGGGCAATATATTTGGGCAATAATTATATTGATAAATTGATGATGTTCAACAATAGACTATGAATAAAAATTCTAGTAAATATTTCATTCATTAAATTTTCTAACATTAGACTTTAATCAAGAAAGAAATCTTTTAAAGGAAACCAAAGGGTGGGCAACCAAGAAAATAGATAGCACAGTAGAAGCATGAGAGAGAGAGAGAGAGAGAGAGAGAGAGAGGAAGAAGAAGAAGAAGAAGAAGAAGAAGACAGGAGAAAACAGGAGAAAGAGGGGCTAGGATTTTTCAAGGTAAGTTTTGTTAAAAAATACCTGTAAAAAGTAAACCCAAGATAAGGTTATGCCAATTCGCACATCCTTCAACCGAGTTCCACTCACTGCAATTTGTACTGTTTGTGAGTAGTTGTAGAAAGCCAATAAGCATGTAGACACGCACCAACTTTTAGATGAGCTACTCACAGGCTATCCAAGCCATCATAAAGAAAACCAAAACATAGAAGTGATAAATAACCAAAGACAAAACAGAACAGCAAAACCAAGTTTCAATTCAAAATTATAAGCACCATCACTTGATTTTTCAAATTAACCAAATTCAGATCCTGGAAAATATAGAACTCTTTCTCCACTGGAAATCAGTTGCTCCATATTCAATCCGAAAACTTGAAATACCCCGTACTAAATAAAACACCATCTATACATATTACACCAAGACTGTGATTTAATAAACATGATTTCAGAAGAAAATAAGAAGGTGCCAACACCTGTCAAATGTATACTGGGTGGTCAAGTAAATACCTTTTGTGAAGGGCAAAGCCAAATGCCTCTGCAAACCACCTTCTAGTTTTTTTGCTGGAGGAAAAGGACCTTTTCCCCTGGGTTGAACCTAGTAAAAGACAACAAACTATGAGATAGCAGAAAGGAAAAGAAGGAGGGAAAATGGGGGCCAAAAAAAGAGACATGACAAGAATCACATGTTTTATGAATACCTGAGCCTCTGGATTCATTCCAAGAGCTAGCAATGAGCCTAGTGCTTCAGAAAATGCATCCCTGACAAGTGATACAGGATCCTCAAGGGCCTACTAAGAGCGACAGAAATTTTCATATCTTCATAACATCAGATTCTTAAATATTAAATGTCTGGAAGGTAAAATAACAAGGAAAACATCACTAAGGAAAACCTGCCTTGACACAATAAGAAGCTGAATTCTCAATTTCACCAACTCCTAGGCATGGTCCACCAATGCTAGCAAATACCTTCAGACAACGAGCTCCAGCTATTCTAACAACAAATGATTTATCTCCTATAGCAAAACGTGTGATGAGACGGAATGCCTCCGTATAAGCTGTAGATGCAGCACTACCACCAGACCCTTCCAAAGCTTTTTCAAGCATCAGTAGAGCCTCTTGTCTCACAAAATCCTAGAGTTTAACATATCCAAAAGCATAGTTACAGATAAATGAACAGTTAAGAAGCAAAAAGAATAAAGAAAACTACCCCTGTGATAATTAAAACAGTTTTTTCAGCCAAGTAAATAGAGATCAAATATGATTTAAGGATTTCAGACAACCATAAGAGTTCAGAAATTCCAAGAAGCCCAAGGAAATAAAAATTCAAGTCAAAATTAGCACATGGCAAACCAGTTGCTTAATAATTATTTCACGCCTCAACTCACTCACTAAAGGGATGCTCAATGCTTTCAAATGCCTTTGCAATTTCTCTCTCCAAATACTGCAAGACTTAGAAGGGCTATTTGCCATTCCATTAATTCATACCACTTCCAATCCTCACAAATATCCCTCTCAAGCAAACTACCTAACAAATCACTAACTTTGGTGTGATCCTAAATAATAAATTAATGAAACGAATAATCCTCAATTCTCTTGGGATTTAAGAATATAACATTGGATACGCTAATTGCTTCACTTTTGCAAGAAAGTTAGATAAGATTATATAATATAATCAATGGTAGTTAATATTTAACATGTTGCTTTCATTAAGGTTCTCATGACAAAAACTATTGAATCAACAACCCAAAATTTAAATTGTGAGGCATTAGATCTTATCTCACTAAAAAATCAAATATATGATAACTTTGGTACATTAAAAAGCTGGATAAATCATGCATTTTAAGTTTTCTTTTTCTTTTTTTCATATAGTTGATCTACCAAATCAGATCTATCCATCTATCAATTTTGAGGTGGTCCAGCTTAGAGCATCTCATTAATATTAAGTGTCAACCACTTAAAAAGGCAGAGCAATGCTAGCCAACCTTACTTCCTTGAGCATTCAAGAAAAGGGTTTCAAAGCATCCAAGTGACTTTCATCCAAAGTGGAAGAGAACAAGCCTCCATTAGACTAGAAGATTCCTCTACAAGCCCCAGACTTGTGATGTTTTATCTATTGACCAAAGGAACTAACACTACTCCTCACATTGAGAATCTCAATCTGAAGAAGGAAAGTGTCAATCAAGTGGCATAGCAACCAGAACAACACGTAAAGTTCTATCCTCTTGCATAGTCCTAACTATTCTATTCCATTGGTCTACTTTAGACAGACAACCTCTGTCTCTGACTACCTTTTTGCAGCAGCTTTCAATTTAAAAATTTCAAGGCCTAAATCTTACACAAGGAGAAAAGACTTCCATACTAAGGCATGTAAGAGAGGAAAAACACCTATATCAATGTGCAATAAGGTTAGCAAAAGAAAAGGTAAAGGTCAATATGTACATATAACACATTGAGCTGGACTACCTCATGAAACTTCATAAGTTTTGAGGCAATAATAGTTGTTTCAGGCAATCCTGAGGTAATTTTTCTTCCGAAATGCTGATATAATTCTCCCAAGCATCGCACAGCACCTACAAATATTCAAAAACATGATGAAGATCAAACGATAAAAGTTTAACAAATAAGAAAAGGTGAAAGGGTAAAATGCTTCACTAACTGACTGCAATAATGTAACACACTTTTTATAGCTAAATTCTAATCCTATACAAATAAAAGGTTTCTGATAGAATGCCAGGGAAGAGCAAATAGTTTTTCTATAGGTTAGACAGAGAGTTGGGTGCTGCTTAACATCTAAATTTATGTATGATATAGTAACATTCATATAAAATAGTTACCCAACATGAACTATTTAGCTTCTTTTATTTGTGAACACTAGAAGAAATGAAATCTGAAAAACACTAGAAGATTATGGCATTGTGCAAAAAAAAAAAGTAAAATGTAAGGAATAATGCTGACAAAAAGACAGGCTTTCGCGCCTTGCTAAAGTTTAGCTAGAAAAGTTCTCCTAGAAAGCCCTTAAAGCATTACACTATAAAGATTTGAAGATGGAAAAATCCTTAAGAATTCTAGAATTCCTCTCTAACAAACACTAAGGAACTGCAAACATCGCACAACTACACAAAATTTTACAATCCTTTCTCCTCCCAAAACCCACCAAGTGCAGCAGCAATAAGCCTTCCACCCTAATGGTGCAAACGCATTGCTCATTGCAAATAGCAAATGACCTACTCCAAATCTCCCCACTGTTATGAAACACAGAGCACAAGGAAGACAGCCTTATACCGCCTTCTATATTACAATAAATCCTTCTTACTAATTTACAATTCAACATTGCCCATGTGAAAGCACTGACATACCAACGATGGCATCTTGACTTTCCAAATAAAATTAACTACAAGGAATCAAGTTCAGAGAAGAGAATGGAAAGCCTTGCAGGAATAAATAAATAAAAAAGATGCTTCCAAAAGTTCACACCCTACTATTGGATGTCAAGAAGAATCTAAAAGATTTAAAAAAAAAAAATGAAAACAGACATGGACACTCCTTGTTTAGGACTTTGGAGAAGTCCAAATCCAAGGCTTTACCTTTTTCCATTTTATAAAAATATAAATGGGTGCTTTGTACAATTTAAAGTGTAGAAAAATGAAATAAGTATCAGCTTTTATTTGCATTAAGGAAACGTTGGTTTTGGGTGGAGGGTGGTTACATATGAAATTAACTCCATGGTCTCATGAGACTGGTATTGGGGACTCTTAGAGATTCACCCAAATGTTGAATCCTTGGGGGGAAAAATTGTGCATTAACCCATATGTAATCCCTGGATTTCAAAGACCACAACTACATCCCCTGAATCACTCAAAGTGCCATCTACAACTTCTGTAAAAAGCACCATAACTAGCACAATGAAAGCCATTGCACGAATGCATACAAATCATTTTTTGGCATCCAAGAAAAAAAAATCCATTCAAAAGGATTCTCAAATCTTTCTGCTATCTACTAAAAAACTATTTGAAAACACTTTAAGCACTACACTAAGATCTTATCCCACAATAGTGTTAGCACTACACCAATATCTTATCCCATAACCAGTGTTGTCAAAGGCAAAAGGCACTAAGCCTGTAAAATGCCCAAGGCACTAGGCGCTCGCCCAAATGAACCAAGGCGATATGCTATAAATAAAAAAAATATATACGTAATATTATATTATATAAATCTAAAATATATATATCTTCCCAGTTAAGATTAGATCAATATAAAATCAAAAGAAAATATAAAATACCATAACATAGTCATATAAAGTTATGTTTTTCACCTTTAAAACAAAATAAGATAATTTAAAGTAGTGAGTAGCCAAATAGATTAAAATGCAAAATTAAATATCATCATCTTTATTCATTAATCTTCAAAAACATCTTCTTCCATGTTTTCTTCTCCTTCACTTGAATCCTTCATATCCTCTGTTTCATGATTATAATCCAAGTCCTCATCTCTCAAACCATACTACACTTGTACAGATGTGTTGTTCTCCGACTCCCACTATTGAAAAAAGAAAGTGTGGCTGGTGTTTCTCTTCTAAGTGCCCTTCATTATCTGTTTGTCTCCCGCTTTAATGATTTTTTTTTTTATTTTCTTACCCTAATCTTTGTTTTTTTTTTTACAAAATACCCCTAATTTGTTTCTTGTGGTAAATTAAAAAAAAAATGACAAATACGTCAAAACGTAAATAAGTTAAAAAAAAATCCAACAGAAAAGGAACTTCAAGCAGGCACTAGCCTTGATGCCTTGCACCCACTTACAAGGCGCTCGCCTAGGCGATGCTTCATTGAAACCCAACGCCTGAGGCTAATAAAGGCACTGGGGCCTCGCCTCGCCTCGCCTCGCCTGGAGCATCTCTTGACAACATTGCCCACAACTCCCCAAAACTCCCGAAAATTCTAGATGCTGCAATAAGACCTAATCTTACCCGTTCAGACTTCAAACATACATCTAAGCCAATGTCGTCCTGTCCCAGTGACAAGATTGACATTTCACTCAGGAAAGACTTAGTTGCCCGAAAAGTAAGCAGCACGCATACAATTACTGCAATAAATACAAACAGCTAGCAAGGAGTTTCAACACTGAAAAATGTATCCATTGATGGGGGGGGGGATTCAATTTACGATCAACTTGCATAAAATGCTAGAAGTAAATTTATATCATAATTTTCCATATCCAAGAAAAAAAAGTGATATTTTGAACCAACCGGCAACTCTTTGAGGTTCGCTTCTCTTAGCATCAGAAAGAAACCCTTGGAGACTACTCGCTCTGGAGTATATCGAAATACTATCCCCTCTAGATATGATCTTAGCCATTGCCACTGATGCCAAATGCCGCACTGGCCGCCGCGCGCCAAGCTTGAGCAATGAATACAATGCATCCTCGCATTTTCTTTGCCATAACAAAATAGATTCCTGACATTATTAAACCAAAAAAACAAAACGATAATTCAAAGAAAATCCAAAACGCACCGTAAAACAAAAAAAAAACTAAAGACCTGCAGATTTTCGAAGAATTAAAAAACAAGGCGTTTTAATAAAAGAAGAGAGAAAGGGAAGGGAAGGACCCGTGGCTCTTCATCGATGGCGGAGAGGAGATCGGAGAGGAGATCGAAAGAGAGGAGAGGGTCAGGGGATTGTTGGGAAGCGGAGGCTCCTATGGATTCTAATTGTGCGACTAAAACACCGAATCGAGAGAGAGGCACGTTCTCTCTCACGAAGTTCTTTGACATTTTTTGTTTCTTTCTTTCTTTCTTTTTAAAGATCTTGTATTACAGGGATTGAAGAGAGAGGGATTGTAGTTGAAGAACTAGACGCATTGTTGTTGTTGTTGTTGTTGTTTAAATTTCTCTAAGAATGAATTTTACAGGCTCGGTTGGGTAGAGACGAGAGAGAGTGAGTTGGATTTGATTCGAAGGGATTTGTGTTTGTTGCTCAGACTTGAAATGAATTGAAAGTAGACGTGTAAAAAAATAAAAAAAAAAGGTTCAGCTATGGCGTTTCTAAAATGGTAACAAAAATTTGTACCTATTTGATTAAGAGTGTTTGGTATGATTTAAAAAAAAATATTTTATAAAAAATATTTTTAATAAAAATTAATTTGATATTTATGTATGTTTAGTTAAAACTATAGTTGAAATTAAGATTAAAAAAAATAGTTTAATATATTTAGTTAAAAAATTG
>Ga0307511_10001808_pt1 | contig 22465 bp, 15 predicted proteins | sample 13_EM_MG_FD_200266 | JGI IMG/M metagenome (GOLD analysis project Ga0307511, IMG submission 200266) | Populus trichocarpa ectomycorrhiza microbial communities from riparian zone in the Pacific Northwest, United States - 13_EM | ecosystem: Host-associated > Plants > Roots > Unclassified | place... | reverse complement strand
ACACCCCCCCCCCCCGCGTTCCCTCTACTTTTTCAGAATGAAAAAGAAGAGAGAAGGGGGGAAGAGGAGAGGGGGGGATAAGAGAGAAAAAAAAATAAAAGAAAGGAGCTGGTTGCTGGCCCAGAGCGAAGGTAACCACCTCAGCGAAGGTTAGGGTTAGCCTTACACAGGAGGGTCAGGCTCAGCCTAACTTGTGTAACCCTCACCCTAACTTGTGTAACCCTCAGCCTAACTGTTGTGTAACCCTCAGGCTAACTTGTGTAAGGGTCAGGCTAACTTGTGTAACCCTCAGGCTCACCTTCAGCCTTTTTTTTATTCTATTGCTATCCTATCCTCTCCGGACCTCGAAGGAAAGAGGCAAAGCCTCTATTCCTCCGTTTTATCAATATTATTGATAAAACTCTCTCTCTACTGTCTTCTCCAGCGGAGCACCCCCTAGCGCAAGCGTACCCAATATTCAAATATTGGGCTGGTACGCTGGGGCAGAGAAGGCACTTTGTCCTACCGTTTTAAGTTTGGGTAGGACAAATGTAGTTTTTATTAAAAATATATATTTATATATATATTTTTTTAATAAAAACGTACATGCAAAATATATATATATATATATTTTTCATTCCGTTTTTATTCAAAATATATATTTATATATATATTTTTTGAATAAAAACGTACATGCAAATATATATATATATATATTTGCATTCCGAGAGAGAGAGAGAGAGGGAGGAATGGAATGGAATGCAGTGCGTCTCTCTTCCCCCTAGCTTGCTTAGAAGACCAGTGTTGGTTACCTCCTGACCGAAGCTAAAGCAAGCTCTCCCTAGCTTGCGTAGCAGACCAGTGTTGGTTAGCTCGACCCATTCCCCCTACGAACGTCCCCCCCTCTCCTCTTCCCCCCCCCCTTCTCTCTTCTTTTTCATTCTGAAAAAGTAGAGGGAACGCGGGGGGGTGAGGGGGGGGGAGCAGTTAGAAGAATGGTCCAGCCCATATATATATATATGTGTACGCTTGCGCTAGGGAATTTTTCCCGTATATATAGTAGATATATATAAAAGGACTGTCCAAAACAACTTCTCCATCAGGGTAGACCGAAGCTAAATAAAAAAACCGAACCCTAGCTTGGTTAGCTCGACCCTCACCCCCTCCCCCCCCCAATCTCCCACACCCCCACCCCCCTCCAGCGAAGCAGCCCCCACGTCTCTCCCATCTTTTTCATTCTGAAAATGTGGGGGGGGGGGCTGCTTCGCTGGAGGGGGGGAAAGGATGATCGGGGGTCGATTATTTATATTAATAAATAATCGATTTTTCATAATATATTATGAAAAATGGGTAGAGAGGGGGGAGGAGAAGGTAGAGCGAAGCTTAAGCAACGCGTAGCGTTGCTTAAGCTTTGCCAGTATACAGAAGGTTAGCGAAGGTTAGCGAAGGTTAAGGTAAGCGAAGCTCAGCTCGACCCAGACCCTCCGGCTAGTTTCACCCCCTAGCTTGCTTAGAAGACCAGTGTTGGTTAGCTCGACCACTGCGGTAGAGCGAAGCGTAAAGCGAAGCGAAGCCTAGGGTGAAACCAGGGTAGAAGTTAGCCAGCGCTACCTTTGTGAGGCTAAGGCATTCCAATTCCTCTGCACATCTTCCTTTAACTAATTAATTCTGTCTATTTGTAAAATAGAAGTACTTAGTTAAAGGAAGAGAGAGAGATAAGGTTCTGCAATGCTGAGTCCTACCCCCCTGTCCCCCCTAACAAACCGACCCAATTCATTATATTATAATGAATTGGGTCGGTTTGTTAGGGGGGAGAAGAGAGCAAAGCAAAGGAGCTAAGCCTAAGCATAAAAAAAGAATTTTAGCTGAGCTTCGGTAAGCGTAATTTTATAAATAAAATTATGCATTTTTTTTTATTTAACCCTCCAGCGTAGCAGCCCCCACTTTACTTTATATAACCCCCTCCCTCTCACTCACATATATATTTAGATCTATAAAATCAAATAAAATTGATTTTATTTAGATCTAAAATGTATGGGAGATGTGAGGGAGGGGGCCGGAAAGAAGGGGGGCTGCTTCGCTGGGGGGGTAAAAAGCTTGCGTCATCAGAAGCTCAGAAGCTCAGAAGCTCAGAAGCTCAGGAGCACTGCTATCCTATCCTATCCTATCCTATCCTATCCTATCCTATGCTATCCTATCCTATCCTATGCTATCCTATCCTATGCTATCCTATCCTATCCTATCCTATGCTATCCTATCCTATCCTTAAAGAGGAAAGGAAAGGAAAGGAAAGGAAAGGAAAGGAAAGGAATGGAAGGTCTAGAATAAAGTAGAATTTAATTTAACGATAAGTGTATTATATAGTAATTAATAGATTAGTACTCTGTACCTTAAGATCTTAAAATCCTTACAGCCAAAGCCTATGCCAGACCTTCCCGTAGGGAAGGTGTAGTTCGTGCTAGTCTTGCACGTATTTAAGAGTATCCTAAAGCTAGTTTCGAACTTTTAGATGCTTTCAGCTCTTATCTTTTACCAACATAGCCTTCCTGCCGTGCCTATGTTATAATTTACTTTGTGTAAAAGTAACACCCTATTCATCGAAAAAAAATTCGATGAATACATCAAAAATGAAGTTAATATTCGGGGCATAGACAACAGGTAAACCAGAGGTTAATATACCCAACTCCTCTCGTACGAAGGGGCTATCTTTATTTTACTCTAATTTCCTCTAGAAGATAGAAACCATACTGTCTCACGACGTATTTATGATTGTCCAAGTATTTTCATACTTGTCTAGACTATATCTTCAATTATAAATTGATTCGTTCAAATGTGCTATATTACCGTTTAAGGTAAATATTTTTGTTTCACTTTTTCAACATATTCTTCTAATGTTATATCACCAAATTCCTGGCGAACGTAATAAGATAGCATTATGATCTCATTCGTATTTTCTTTATTTAATCCCTTGGATAAAAGCTCTAAAATTTTACAACTATAAATTATCTTATTATATTTTATTAGCGGTAAACTTAGTTCGGAAGAGGAAACTTCTTCGATGGCTAGTTGAGGATCCTTAACCCATTCTAAGGATTCTTTATTCGTCATTTTCGGTAGAATTACTGAAATTAAATCAGATTTAGACCCCACTTTATATATACTACAATTTTTATTAATAACATATATACCCCCAGTATCATTAAAATACGATTTAATTTCATTTAAGAGTTCAAGATTGTGACTATCTTGAACTATTGTAAAACCAAAACGTACAGATAATTTAGAAGTCGAAGAGTTAAAATACACTGATAAACTTCCATCCCCATCGAACAAACCGTGAATAAAATCTAAGGTTAACTTATTTTGTTTAAAATTTTGAATACTTTCTGTTAATTTACTAATGTCTACCCCTTCAGGTTGAACATTATCTATAACATATTTTTGTTCCTCGGGAGTTAAGTACTTAATTTTACTACCTAATTTCCCCAAAGGATTAATGTGACTTGCTATCACTATTAAGCTTAATAAAATTTTCCTATTATTTCAGTGTGCCCTAGTAGACATCAACTCGGCAATATACTTAAACTGTAAAAAACTTAATAATTTACCACTTCTTAATTGATGCTTCATAAAAAATGGTATAATCACATTTAATAAATCACTTTGGTTAGTTACCTGGTATCTTATTGATTTATCTTTTTTATTTAAATACCAATGACCTATACCTCCGAATTTTTTTTGTATTTCTAATATCAAATCTTTATACTTTTGGCTTTGCACAATTGTAAAGACCAACGATATATTAAAATATTCTTTTTCACCTCTCGTTTTTCTAGTCAATACAGCTGAAAATGAACCATCCGCTTGTACAAACCCTGCTATGTAATCCCCTGTTATTTTTTTTTTATTTAATTCTCATTGCAAAGGTAGTGGAGATGAGTTAGGCTGCACAGAATCCTGTAAAGTAAAATTTTTATTGTTTTTCATGTTTGTAGTTTTTAATATTACTAATCTTAATCTGTTGTTTAGCTAATAGTCATGAAGACAGGTAAAAATGGAAGATAGCACCCAATAAGATATCCAATAAAGTTATTTTGTATAAATTGTTTTTCATAAAAATCATTGTAACTGGTATATATATATATAAATCGAAGGCACTGAAAGTGTCCCAATTACAGGGTAACTTGATAGTTCCTAACTGAAATCTTTAGGACTCTAGTAAGAGTGGGTCTTGCTGCTTGAGGGCTTTTGTCCCTCAACTACGCCAGTCGATTTTCGCCGTTGACTTAACAAGATAAGGTCCTCCTTACGCACAATTGACATTATGAGTTAGTCTATTTCAATATCAGCTTATTCCGCGTTGCTAAGCTCTCACTGAGAGTTCAAGAGGCGGCTCCCCGATATCTGTAGTGCCGTTTACAAAGGCTGCTCACCCGGACTTGTGACCCGGATACCCTTAAATTACTAAAGTATGTACAATTCCATTATTTCCTATCGCATATTTGTAAAAGGGAAAGGCTTCCAGGGACTCCAACCTCAAGGTAGTTGCTAGGGTGTTCCGCAGGAGTACAGATCAGAGAGGTGTTAGCACTCTATCCATACTTGGATCTTGAAACCCGCCCTCTGGACTCTGCCCTAGCCTGCCTTGAGGCCAGTTTCCTAAGTAATCCTGCTATGCGTAAAAAGAAGCGAAAAAAAAGAGAGTAATCCTGCTATGCGTAAAAAGAAGCGAAAAAAAAAGAGTAGGCCGGCCACGGGCTGGTCCGCAGCGGGCCGAAGGTAACCAAGAGAGAAGAAAAATTTGAAACATTGAAATTATCAATTTATAATGCTGACGGTCTTACCTATAGTTTTATCATACTATAAGTCCAACATAATATTATGTTGAGTCGTTACGGGGAGCGTTTAAATAGACAAATATAAATATTTATCTACTCGCTTTCCCACGGTATTAGCATAGCTATACAATGTATAACCTTAGCCTTCACCGTATTCTGTCAGTTTTCATTAGTATTCATTACATATACTTGTACATGAATTGAATACCTTCCTTATATTGTTCTAGTTATAAAGAAACTTCCTCACGGAAGAAGGGGCTAAATACTTAACCCAGCTCGTGTAGCTTATTAAACGACGAACAGCCGTACCCTTCATGATTCCTGCATTCATGTGGATAAGCTAAGCCGACATCGCTCCAGGCTTATCCTTATCTATGTGAATCCTTATTTAATAACTCTATTCGTCTAAAATTTTTAAGACGTATCTGCCTTTGTATGGCTTTTTATTCTTAGATCTCATATTTGCTCGGATTGAATCACTTGGCCAATTTAATTCTCTAGCTGCTTCATTTATTGAAGCGTAATAACTTTCTATCCCTGTATGCAGATCCAGTACATATATCTTCTTACTATTTCGCTTGGAGGCAGATAAATTCGCTTTATGTTCTTCTGTTAATTTTCTCCCTGTTGCTGCTTTACTTAATTTGGCTTTAGTTTCATCCGACAATATTCCCCCTAGTTTAGCTTCTTTCATCATTTTTCTAGCCTCTTCTGTGTGAAGTTTTCCATACATTGAGTTAGACTCCCCCACACCTGTATCTTTCTTACTTGTACTTATCTTTAGCTTTGATTCTTCAGTGTGAAGTTTACCAAGAGTAGAACCTGCTGTTGGACAAATATTATACTCTGGCTTTAGGCTATCAATGTAATGCTGTTCTCTTTCAAGAAGAACATCTAAATCACAGTACTCTAAGATTGTTAAGCTAAATTTAGAATACCCATATTTAAGAAGTGCTCGATAGATAGCCATAGAAAGATCCTCAGAAATTAAAGCCACATTAAAATATTTTAGAAGACGTCGCTTTAAATTCTTTGCACTTCCTATGTATCTTTTTCCATTTTCCTGATTTGTCCACATGTAAACAGCTGTCTTCCCCCTGCTCTCTTTTAACAGTTCTAGTTTCTGTGTATCCGAATTTTCATACACTTTAACTGGTACCAAAGGTGCAGAAGGAGTAGCAGCAACACCAGTACCAGTAGTAGAAATTGAACGAATGTGATTTTTAATAATTAGATTGTTTTTCATTGTAATATTTTTTATAAATATACTCAAATTTACATTACCTTTAAAGTAAAAAGATTAAGGCCCTCCTTTGGAGGCACAGAATATTAATTTAATCCTATATTTTGAGATTATTTCATCAATATTATCCCTAACCGAAGCTAGCGGAGCTCTGCAAGCAAAAAAAAATAAGCTGACCCTCCAGCAAGATTACCCTAGGTCACAGTAACACCGAAAGGATTAAAAAAACTGCTCCAGCTTTTTAAATAAAAAGCGACATTTATTCAAAATACAGCAATAATATTGATTCTTATACACCTACATCTATTTGGTTTGCACGTGTGGGACTCGAACCCACAATCAAACTCTACGTAAGAGAGCGCCTTACCATTTTAGCTAACGTGCGCAAAGTAATCATTGCAGACTTGCATCGCTATGACTACCTTGTTAATCTGAGTTACCAGCTTACAGTATAATGTAAGTGGCCACCCTTAGGGCCGAAAACACACAGGAGGGTCTGGCTAAAAAGTAAGTTAAATGTGCTTATTAGCCAATTTTATTTAAGGTACGCTCTTGCTATTTTACTACGAAGTCTATGCATCACCCACTATAGGGAGTAGCTTCGCTCAGAAATTAGTTGTTAGAGCTGCTTATGAAACTATTTTAGTTACTCTTCCCTCACGGTACTATAACTTATATGCCAACTAGTCTTTCAAACAGACGAGCTTGCTTTACCACCCGTCCATTTTACTTACTAGTCTTCTCAGAGTCCTTCAATTAATCTCCCCCAGGAACAACTCTGCCCCCCCTCTTCTTCTACTTCTGCCGAAGGCAGATGAAGAATGATAGCAAAGCAGCCCCCCAAGTCGTTTCCCCCCCACTAAACCTCTACTTCTGCCGGAGGCAGATGAAGAGAGAGAAATAAAAGTGGGGGGCTGGTACGCTGGGGGTGGGGGCCGGGGGGAAGGGTAATTGATTGGTATAAAACCACATCAAGGGGGACAGAAGCTGTCCCTGACCCAGACCCTCCGAAGGTGGAGGGAAGACATATTCCTTGTAACCTCCTAATAGTTTCTTTTTATACTTCAAACATATGTTTTTATGTTTGTTGTTTGGAAATACATTCCATATCGTTTATTATTACTTATATGATTTATGAAGTTTTTATCATATGAAAATTTTATATCTATATGAAAAAACTTCCTTCGGTCGAATTGCTCTAATTATTATTCCTATCCGCACTAAGTAGGAGATCTGAGAAGCTCGAGATCTAAAAATCTAAAATGAATTAATGAGTTATAAATAAGATTGCCCTTCCCAATTGAGACAGAAGGGCCCCTAAGTTTCCTTAGAGATTAGATCATATCTTCATCCAGTACCTAAGAGTAATAGATAGTACTCTGGATGTTGGCGTGTGATCGTTGAGGGGTTATTGATTAAACTTCCCTGCTGATTGTCCAATCTTTATAATTGTAACTTATTGAGTCTATCTAATAGATTATACTCTAAGTATATAAAGCTCTAAGGATATTCCAGCATACAGCCAACTTCTAAATTTATATTACTATAAACATTCCCCGATGTCGATTTTTTTGGTTTTAATTTTCCTACCCTTGCCTGCAGCCCGCTGCAGGCTAAACTTTGTTAGGGCAAAGGTTAAATAGGAAGATGATAATATATTGAATTATTTGTATCTCACATGCAGATGCATTTTTAAATTAATCGCTCCTTTAATAGTGCATAAATTAAAAAGATAGCCCTTCCCTCCGCCCCCTCCTCCCTTCACTAATCGGACTATATATATATATATACATCCGCTTAGTGAAGGGGGTGGGCCGAAGCAGCCCCACTTGTGGGGGGGAGAAGAGAGTGCTAGAACATACACAAACGAAACATGATTCTCCATATGTGCAACCAGCGAACTAAAGTTTAATTTTATACAACATTGATGCATGAAAATAACCAGAAACTAATGCCTGTAGCGCAAGGATAGATTTTCCAGAAATATAAATTCTATAGTGACCTTTCACAACATTTTTATTGTGAATAGTGCAGGCCAAACCATATTTATTTTCTAATACAGACTTTAATAGCATAACTTCTTCAGAACTAAAATTGTCTGTACAGAGAGTAACTCCACCTCTTTTTACAAATTGCCCATCATCTTGTAATCAGAAAGCAAGTACACCCGGAGTCAAAAGTTCTTCTATACAAGATGGAAGAACTTTAACAATTTTCCCTGTCTTAGCTGTATGATCCAGAAACAGTTCAGCAAAAGGCAGAAGAAACTCACCCTTTATTCAAAATTGATACGAAGTGTACTCCTTATCGTACCTCCCATCACGGTATTTATACTCTTTTGGTTCCTCCAGAGGAGAATGTTCTTTTAAAATACCAAAAAGATAATATAAATATTCTTTACTCGGTGTCCCTTGTCCAAACAGTAAAGTAGCCCAACCTTCGCTTCTTTTAAAACTACCATCACCTAAGATAGCTCCTATTATTACATCTTTATGTAATTGAGGCAAAGGCATATTACGTATTAATTGTAAAGACTCTAACATTTTATTATTTTTTTAAGCTATTGGAGGAACACCCTCTTTAATCTTAATACACCTAAGCAAAATTTAATTTGTTATACAATCACCAAACAATCGTCTCACCTACCCTCTTACTAAAAGACTCCCTGTATTCGCTTAGACCTAATTTAGGCCGGTATATTTAAATCAAGAATACGTATGTCCAATAGCAAACTTTCCCGGAGACTTTTTTTAGCCAAAGATTACAAAACAAACTATCATTTATATTATAAGTTGTATTACATCACCCCCCCGAGTTCGACTTAGAGTTATGAGCCGATGTAAGGTTAACATTATATAAGTATGCTAAATCTATGCGTTTACCAGTAATATTCTAGTTACTGGCTGACTCCCTAGATTCTTCTTCCAATACTCCACCTCTTTAAACTTAATTTTTTATTAAATTTCTTTACTTATACTTTTTATGAACTTTTTGTTTGGCAACCCGAAAGTAAAAAGCATATATACTTAGAGATAAATTTAATGTTTATTAAAGAGAACAGCTTAGCACTGCGTTAGGCTAGCGTTACGTGAGCTAGCTAGCGCTACCGGAGGTCTCTTTCAGAAAGAAGCACTGCGAGTTCGCAATTTTTATACTTATATAAGTCGCACTTTGTTCATTCGAAGCTTAGACTAACACTAAATGAGACTGGGACACGAGTGTGCCCTAATATCACCCCTCTCGTCCCCCGGGGGGAAGAGAGGGGGAGGAAACGTAATTATTTTTGTGGCATATGCTGCTTCATCCACTAGTACTTTAAAAGACTATCAGAACTAGTAGAACGCTTAATATAAAATTATGGATTTTTTTTTCAATATATTATCAACATTATGACATTTAAAAGGTGCCAAACTGCGCACTCAATTTGTACTCTCTGGCGCAATTAGCCTGTTATCCCTAGCGTAGCTTTATTCTATAATCCAAGACCTTTCCTTTCGTACACAACTTTATCCTTTCCGATCTTTCAATTTACTAAACCTTGGTACCTACCTTATTCAGGAAATTATGCAACCTCTTCTAGTATTGATCAATTCAGATTTTGCGGATTAGGCTGTTGTGTCATCTTTAGTATTGATTTAGATATTATCACTTATTTTAAATATATATTATCACTTATTTTTCCTATTACTTCCTCACTATACTCACGTTCCCCACCCCCACCTATCTCTTGCTAGCGGAGCAATGCAGCCCTTTTTATAGCTCAAGCAATGCGTAACTTTTTTAATCCTATAAATGAGGGGCAGTGGCTCCGCCAAGCCCATTTAAAGAAAAGAAAAGGGGGTGCTTCGCTCGTAAAGGAGGGAAAGCTGGGAGGGGTCCACCTCCCCCCTCCCCATCTTTAGCAGACGCTAAAGATAACCTACCTGGATTTTCATAATCCCTAACTGTTTTCTTAATTATTTTCTTAAAGAATTCATATTCAATCTGATTTCCCGTATCTTCTCTAAACCTTCTTTAGTTAAGTGAGCATTAGATTTCATTAATTCTGCCACCTGTTTAAAATCTTCAAAATCTTTTACTTTAACACCTATTAAAGGATGTTTATCGAAGAAGGGGATAATATTTTCTGTTAAATCCGATAATTTTTGAACTACATAATAAATGGCTCCTGAACGTGAATCCTGATTTATTTTACCACAAGATCCGCCAAAAAAGTTCACAAACCTATTCATTAAGTCCATATCACGATTATGCTGTGTCAAAATAAATCTTAGTCATGCAGTCTCACCTAGTTTAGAAGAAGGTGATTTTTTTAAATGTACAGAAAAACACCCATCACCTGCCACGAAACCCGCCATCCAAAAAGGATCTATTGAACTATTGATTTTCGGAACAGACGGTCTAATTACCGGTACTGTATTAGGAAAATCTGGACTAGATATCTCTAAATTCATGGACGCTTTTATATTTACTATTTCTTGTAAACCATCTAATGTTAAATGTTTTTTACATTTAATTAAACCTAAAGCTTGTTTAAAAAGCATAAAGTCGGACCATTTCTGAGTAATTAAAGGATATTTGTCAAAATGATTGACTATAAGCTCTAATTCCTTTACTGAGCTTACTCTAAAAGTAGCCTCCCCTACTTTTTCATGAATATAAATTTTACCTATCCCAGAGAAGAACGCTTGGATAGATTTTAATGCAGCCAAATCTTTAATGTGTAAACGGATAGAAAACACTAACTCCACAGTTCAACCCAATTTCATTTGATTCTTTTTAGCGACCCTAATATAGAAGCAAGCTTCAGCATCTGAAAACCCAGTAATAAACCAAGAGGTAGGATAAGTATGAAGCGTTGGCACAGTAGAAGTCAAATTAGAAGTAGACATAGAACGCAATAATAGGTTTGATGTCTGTTTTATAGAAGTATGTAGCAATGTTAAACCAGAAGTAAGAAGAGAAGTAGGGAGAGAGCAAAGAGAAGCCAGACGGTCTGTGGCTGAGCCAAGTCTTTTGAAATTCATGTTTATTAATTTTTAAAATTTTATCTTAATCTTTAAAAAGCTATGAAAAACCTGCACAGACTGTCCAAGCGTCCCGAGCTAAGGAGAATAGAAAATGTCTTACCACGTTCTGTAAGGGCGGTTAACCCCTACAGCTCGCTTGGCTCAACTCCAGACCAAATTTTGGCTTCAAACTGCTTACATCTCACAATAAGTCGCCGAAGTCGCTACCAAGTTTAGCAGAGCCTAACGACATACGGACTTACTTAGATTAGGAATCACTAAGCAGTAATCGCTGGGGGGCTGGCTCGGGTCACAGGGCGCGCTCTTCTTGTTAGGCAGTGTCATTATCTAGGGTCTCTTTAGCTCGTTTCACTCATCAAGTCCCGAAATAGAAAAAAAAGAAAGAACGGTAGCTAAGGTAGTATCTCTCTGATAATTAAAAATTTGAAGCTATACCAAAGGTATACAAAAAATTTTTAGGATAGTCCCCTCCCTTGCTTTAGCAGCACCTCACTATATTTTTACACAATTAAATCCTAATTTCTAACCCTCCCTCCCCCTATCTCTTCTCCCCACACCCCCCCTAATGACCCCTAAGTGTGGGGGAAGAGATTGGAGAGGGGGGGTTTGGAGGGGGGGGAGATTGGATTTAAGAAATGTAAAAATATGATATCCATTTGTTAAGAGGAACAAATGCAATATAAATGTTCTAATGGAACATTTACTTTTATCATTTACAACGATTATATTCCTTATAGATAATTGTGATCATAGCTCACAATGATAAAAGTCATGAAGGAGGGTTGCTTTCCGCGACGCTCCATTCTATTTAATTTTCTTACCTTTTACATACAAAGAAAAGGGCGGTACGTAACTCTGCCTATTTCCGTGTTTTTAATATATATTTAAGAAAGCTATGAGTCCCCACCCTAGCTTTTTGAACTAGTGGAAAGTGATTAATATGTTTATTTCAATAGCCGGCTTTCCCGGCGACTAGAGTACACCTTACAGTTAAAAATAACTGAAGAACCGTCTACTCGTTGCTCTTTTACAAAGCGTTACTTTGATTTAGATCCACGATCGCCCATTTTACTTTCGTCTATCTCTAGTAATATTACCATACCCCCAGTCATTAATGGGGCCACTTATAAGTTTCCTAAATAAGTTTGGTTACCAGAGCTTTAGGGCTTCCCCGGAGTTTGGCTCTTTTTACACAAAAATTAACTGCCTAAGTTAAAGTATATGCATCTTGTGATCGTATGCCCCGCTTACGCGACTGATAGACGTGTAGGTCAGACAGTAAAGCAAGATTAAGCCATTAAACTTGACAAGTAAAAATCAACATCACTTAAAATATTTTGTGTGCTAGCTAACTTGTGTATGCAGTGCAATAAAAATATTTTAAGCAACTAAAAATATATTACTAGCAGCCTTACGAAAAGGGCTAGTTAATAGATTTTATTACAACTATTTTCCATATAGTTAAAATCCTACTTGATTAAAATTTAAGTTTCTAACTCAATAGAGAACTAACTGATTAAGTTTATATAATTAATATAAGACATTTGAAATAAGATAATTATTTGATTACCTTAGACTAATATAACAGGAAGTATTTCCTATTATATTATTAAATTAAAATAAAAATTAAAATAAGAAAAATTTGTTATTTTAATTGCATATTAAATGCAATTTTACAAAGATTAATTTTGGATATACCCAGGTACTCTTTATGGGATCTGTGCCCCGCATAAACTGCCACCTAGCCGTTGTTCCTTTACTCACGAGTGATTTTTAAAAATAAAACTCACCTTCACCTTCCTTCCCCCCCTCTGGGGGTCCTGAAAGGATGAAAGATTACGAGTGAATAATAAAAATAAAACTCACTTCACCTTCCTTCCCCCACACTAGGGGGATGAAAGATAATTTTTTCATTTAATAATAAAAGTCACTTCCTTATTTTTAAAAAAAAAAAGGAAGGGAGAACGTTCACCGTTCCCAGCTATATGATAGACTCCAGTAAAGGTGTTTCAATTTTATCTAAATAACCAATTACCTTATACACTAAAACTTGTCCGATCATATGCAATAACTAGCAACAGTAAAGCTGCATAGGGTCTTCTCGTCTATCTAGAGGTAAGCAGCATCTGCCAATCCTGGTTAACTAAAGATGGTTTGCCCATCAGGGAGTTACTTCCACCGTGCAATGGATACCTACCGTGTGTGGTTAGATTATTCCACCTCCCTACGATATCACACTCGTTCCAGGATCCGACTGTACATTCGGACGGGCATTTCAGCCCAGCCCCGGCGAACCAGTCTGTAGCGACATATACAACTGCCGACGGTCTTTAACTGGAATGTCATTAACCGTTTTCACCTTTTGTTTTCTGCAGAGGATAGACTTGTTCGGTTGTATCCTTGTCTCAAGCCTATATTCCTTAATTTGTTTAGCAGGGCTAAACACCACAGAGTTGGATTTTCACCAACGCAGCAAACCAGTTATATAAATTATCTTTATTAACTAGAAGCACGTTTCACTGCTATTGTAATTTCACTGAGCCAATCATAGAGACAGCTGTTGTATCGTTAAATCATTCCGTTTCACAATTTCACCCTAAATATTATAATTCTTAGGTTAGGCTATTGTAATACCTTTAATCTTAAATACTTATTTTAAGAACCACTTTCGTGGCGACTAGAGCGCACCTTACACATACTATTTAGCATAATATGTGAAGAAGCATCCGCTCGTTGCTCTTTTACAAACAGATATAAATATTATACATCCATCTGATTTAGATCCGCGATAATCCATTTTTCTTTCGTCTATCTCTTTTGATATTACCATACCCTAAATCATTAATTAGGCCAGTTATAATGCTTCCAATTACACCTTGGTTAAAAGAGTTTTAGGATGTCCCCGGAGTTTGCCTCTTATCGCACATTAAAAATCAAGTTGCCTAAGCTTGATTTTACTACTACCAAACATATGTGTCATATCTGCTTAGGTATTTACTACGTTTCAGAAAACTTTAAGACCAACTATGATCTTGAATAAAGAAAGGCTGAAACATGATTTTCTGTATCTTTTTATAAATAAGGAGAAGCGTCGCCCCTCCTCCGGAGGGGCGAAGCATCGCTACGCGATGCGTTGCTTAGGGCGCGCGCTGCGCGCGCGCCCTATGCTACTTGCTATGCCTACAAGTAAAGGGAATTGCAATTCTATAAGCACGTAATTTTGTACTTTTCTTTGAAAAGTTTACCACTCTCAACATATGCTTTAACAGTGGGCCCAGTAGTATTATACTCAGGAGCAAAAGATAAAGCAGCCTCCCTCATTGAAGAGTATATCTCTGTTTTACCTGTTGACATATCAGTAACACTAATTTGCACAGCTTTATCACGGATATGCATAGTTTCTTCACTTTCTCATTGACATATGAACCCATGATAAGGTTTTTGAGATTCAATACGTCTATAAAGAGTTGTTTTGTTAGAAGGAGCTATACTATTAAGATAGGCTATACAATCATTGATAGTATCAAACAATTTAGAATTATTAGTATCATCCACAGCCTTAATAAGTACTTTTCTAGTAACCTTTTTAGCGTTTCGTTCTTCTAATCTATCTCTATCCAGCATATTGTATATCTCATCCTCCGTCATCTCACTAACTCTAGCTCCAACAACAGGTTTATCTGTAAAGATGTATTTATTGAAATACGTAGAACCTGTCTTTAAGCTATTGCTAAATGTACTATGATGTATACCTAACTTAAAAACGAAATCCTCTTGAATATCTGATCAATATATTAATTCAGATAGATCCTTAGTGTACATGAATAAATTTTTTGCTCTCACTCCTGAAATATCATTAACTACTCTTAGAGTATTAAGATTAAACTTAGAGTGCAACAAGAAATATTGCTCCAAACTGAGCTCTTGATTTTCAACATAAGACTCTGTTAAAGGTATAACCTCTAATTTAAAAGCACCTATACCTTCTTTTTTAATTAAAGGGATTAATTTCCCAGTAACTCCATGTGTATTATTAAAATAACCTATTAGTCTACGGGCTAATGAAGAAGATGAACCCACATACATATCGCCTGTAGGTAAATGAGTTCATATGTATACTCCTGGTACAGCCTTACCTCTTACTGTACCAATAGACTGCATAAACCGATCTGATCTGATAGTAGTTGAGTCTAGATTTGAGAATTCTAATCTTGGTCTACTTACACAAAGATCTAACATAGCTTGAGTAATACTAATTCCAGAAAAAGCTATAACATCATTAACTTCCTTTACTGTTATAGCTTTACCGATGCTAATATACATTTTAGCTAATTTATGTGCAGAGACTAAGGGCCCTCTTTTTCCAAGAATCTCAGGTCAAGTTGATCTAGACAATTTTCTATCGTCAGTAGAATAAAATTTTTTATTGTAAATTAATGCTATAGTAATAAGCGAAAGAACCGATTGGACCGATGTAAAGTTTGATTTTCTAACTAGGTTTTTCATGTTTTTAAATTATTAAGCTCGAATACGATGATGCAGGGTACCTTGACTATCAGGTCCCACGTGCCTCCCATTGTCCCAAGGTTAGTTATAAGGTGACTTACGAGTTTCACCCGGCAGGACTCTAATCTCCACTTAAAAGTTTTAAATAACTCCCAAGTTCTCCTCTGGATATTCGTACGGCTTCGCTTAAAATATGTAATAGCGTACCCTATACTAAAAAGCGATTGTCCATATACCGTAATTCAACTTCCTTCTTCCGAGCCGTTGTCTTTCTCTTCCGGTTGGAGCTGGCTTCATTCATTTTGTTACAAACGGATCCTATTAGTACTTGTTTTTCATCAAGCCTATCGAGCGGCCTTATTAGACTGTTTTATACTTGGTTCCTTCTTTCTTCGATACCAATTTAGTGTCTCCTGACACACGTCTTGGTTCCACAGGCTACTACCCCCTGTTTTCGTGCCGTTGGACTTCCCGTTATGCTGAAGTCATCGCTCGAGCCGCTAAAGCGTCTAAGTATATATTTCTCTACTTTATAATAAAGGGCTCACTATCCCCACATTGTGAGGTTCCCCATAAATCGCGTCATTCCACGCACTTCCACCAGAGTTATTCTACGAACTTTCCATTTCGCCAGTTTCCTTCTATTTCGAGAGGATAACTGCTCGCCTACACCCTTAATGTGCAGGTAAGGGCTCGAACCCTTGGGCTCTTTGTTAACCGAGGAGCCATTCTCGATGCAGAGGGAGAATAGTTTCGTTCACGATACCAGTTCCCCTCAGCTTATTTTCTTGTATTTATAAAAAGATTGAAAATTGTTCATAAAAGTAAATTAAACTAGGTATAAACCCTACTTAAGTAAAGCATTCACATTCATTCAAGACCATACATATTGGTCTGGAATTGAATGTCAAGATACAACACATACAGCTGGCGGGGAGGGCACCCTCCCCTGAGTTTATCTTCATGCAAGACCGCATTTAACGGCCAGGGTATTCCGCTACCTTTGGACCCTCATAGGTAAGGCCGCCATTGATCGGGGTATCCTTCAAAGCGTAGGGTAGAATCGAAAGATGAGAATGTTGAGGGGGTACGCAAGCTAGTGCTGGGTGGCAGAGATTGGTGGATCAAAGATCCACCAATCTCTGCACCCAACCACTAGCTTGCGTACCCCTCACTTCTCACCTACTAAGCCCCCTCCAAACCCGGCGAGATAGTTACCCATCACCGGGCTTTCCAACTATATGAACTCCAACTCTTATACTCTATCCTTCACCGTATCCCTAGCAAAGCGGGGTGGGCCACCCCCCTACCATCTGTGCTTCGCAAAGGAAAATATATATATATTTTTGGCATTTATTAGATATATAATAAATGCTTCGCTCAGCGTATCCCACACATGCTAGCTTCAGAGGGAGCGAAAAATATATATGTATATTTTGCTTTCCTCTCCCCCCCTAACAAACCCGACCCAATTCATTATAATATAATGAATTGGGTCGGTTTGTTAGGGGGGGAAAGGGGGGAAGGCGGTACGCTCCGGAGCAGTGCTCATCGACCCATTCCACCCCCCCCCCCAGCGTACCAGCCCCTATGTCCTTTTCCCCCCCTCTCCCCCCCCCCATTCCCTCTACCTTTTCATAGAGGGGCTAAGAATGAAAAGGAAGAGGGGCTGCTTCGCCATTCCTGATCAAGGGTGCAATTGTATTGCTAGGGTATGATATCGCGAATATCAATCCGGAATTATATGTTCTTGGTAAGGTAGTCTTAGACGTAAGAATTCATCGAGTAAAACGAAGGTTCGCTGAATATTCCTGACCTTGCTCCAAAGACTAGTGTGATGTAGCGAAGCAGCTTCTTCCGTTACGGGGCGATAGTTTGATGCGTTCTTTGAAATACTCTGTTTTCGTGAAACTTGCGAATGCCGCCCAAGAAGGAAATAAAGATTTGGAGTTCAAACTACCGTAGCATTTCGCCGCCCACGAAGTCTCCAAGAAGCCAAGCATATCGACCACCGCCGGTCTTTTTGATGTGGGGAGGCTCGGCATGCCGATGAAAAGCTTTTGATTCTTAACTAGCGAGACATTGTGATAACAATGGTAGGGATCTTCAGGGTGCACGTTGATATGCATACGCATGGGTTGAAATCCACAAAGGGTAAAATCAATGAGCAGAGAGCAACCATGGGTAATTATGGCCAACTTGATGTCCAATGAATTTGTATACAAATCGTTCATGTGGCATGCGTTGAGATGTATTGGTTGTTTCTCGATTGTTGGATGGAGACGCGCGCGCAGATGGGATTGGTTTGGGCTGCGCCACCGTTGGTACCTGCGTCGGGAGTTGCGGCATGTTTAGATTGGCGAAGGTTGCATGCGCAAGGGAAGCAGTGCCTCGTTTAGGCTTTGTAACGGTATTTGGGCAGTAACAACTGAACTGTGTGGTCAAATGTCTGGTGTTGAATTGAGAACGGGATTAGTTACTTGATATCTTTGTACCCGAATATTATTGGTGGGGTGAAAACCGGAAACCGAGGATTCAGCTGACATACCTTTGTGCCTGAAGTAGCTCCTTCATGAGATGTACAAGCTCTTCTGCGATCAAGATCGGCACCGGGTCTATGCATGTCATGGTTATAAGTACCTATGTAGTACGACACACTTGAGCTTTAGTATTCTATGTGCTGCCAGCCATGCCTCATATCTGGGGGTTAACAGCAATAACACGTTCGACAGTCTTACCGCCGATTTTGATCTGCGTTATTGAGGTTGTGTATATATTGGGACTAACTAGTATATTGGTGTTAGCTATGTCAGGCCCAGGCTTTAGGTTGGTCCTACTAAAGTTTAGAGGATATCCGTGCCGGAATCTTTCGTGATTATTGTAGTAATGGATCTTAGACAGGTAATGTATCATTTTCAGGTTCGTCGATTTGGGCTGACCTTAGGGATGACATATCGGCAATAAATCTGCTTGGAATTTGCTTTTCGAGCTTTGTAGAGCCCAGGAGGATTGCCATTACCCCAGCAGCGGTCATGGTTTGCATAGATGGACCCATCCCTCGAAGTTGTGCAATGAATACAAATGAACTATTTGTATGTGGTCATGGAACCGGAGCTTGAGGCCTGTTTTTCATTATAATTAGCTCTACTACGTACCCAATAACGTTAGAATATGGATGGAGGGATTATGGTTCTTCACCAAGATGAACATGTGCAGGCTAGCCTTCACTACGGCAGGAATGACGCACATGGTGAGAAACCCCGTTCCTCCTCCATTACAGGCTGCTGTTGGAGGGAATTTGCTGATGGGTCACAGGAGGGCTGCTCGAGCTATGAGCGTGTATCTATTTATGTTTCCCCGCTCACTTGGCTTTTATATAGGTAGGTTTATAGGTAGATTGATATATCGGAAACTCTAGTCTGATGGTCTCTTTACTGCTTCTGAGTGTCATGAGGCTGGAATACTGCAAGGGATCGATTTCCAGCCTAAAGGTGCTAGGAGCTGGGCGCATGTGGGGGATGACAAACTGTTCCTGAAGCAGAGATAGAAGACATATGTAGAGTGGTTTTTGTTGCAATATCTCATTGTGTCAGGTATAGAGCGGAGGTCGTACTAGTAACAAACTTTTGAGTCTGGGAAACCTAGAACTGATGTGAGCTTCATTGGGGCAGTAACATGAGGTGGCTAGCCAAATGCACTGGGATAAGACTTCATTGAGATAGTTTAGAGCATTTTTCGATTAAACCTGCATTCAACGAAGCAGAAAACCGACTGCACGGCCACAACATCTTAATCTGCCTTGACGCTTCATGTTAATTTGAGCTACCGGCTAGCCTACGATATATTTTCGAATTCTACGTAACTGGGTTAGGTAGTTAGGAAAGTTTTATTCCTTGAGGTTGGTGGAGGTGAACACCTAGAGGTACTAGACAGGTGGGGATACTAGAAAGGTGAGGAGGGGCTGAGGGTTGATATGATATCGAAGCTGTATCAGTTACTACTAAGTGAGTAACTAAAAGCTATCATACATAATTTTCCAATTTAGAAAAACCAACTACCGCATTTGGCACATCTCGGACAAAATTTATTTCATAGGAGCGGTCGTGCCAACCAGACTAAATTTATTCCCATCCGACCGTTTGCATCTAGGCAACCGCCAAGCCCCCACATTCCCTAAATCTTACCTGGCTTCTCATATTCTCCTCTTTCTCCTCCGCTCCCACCATCTCAACCGCCTTCCCCTTACCAAATTTCTGATCGCCTTCCTTCCTTAACCCTAGGAGTGGTAACGAACAATGGGCATCCCCGGTCTCTACTCCCTCCTCCGACCCTATGCCCAACCCTTCACCTTCCCCACCCCCACTCCCGAGTCCGAACAATCAACACATCTTTTCATCGACGGCCCGGCGCTCGCATATCATGTCTACCATACATCTTTGAATGCGAATTACTACGATAGTTTGGGGAGGGTGAGGAGGAACCCGTTTGATGCAGTAGTGGAGTATGATGAATTTGTGGAGGAGGTTGGGGGATTCTTGGGAAGATTGGAGGAGGTGGGATTTGCGATGTGAGTGCACTTTGGGTCTATATCCTAGCTCCGTTTGGGAAATTCTTTGGTGTTTGTATTGTGGTGTTTGATGTTTTTGATCAGAATTGGATTACCCTCAGTCTTGTCATGGAATCCAAGTTGATATTTCTTCCTACAAGTACCAAATGCATTTCTCTAATCCGCTTGTTTGCTTCTAGATCTCCACCAAGCTGATGTACCCCTCCTAGTCAAAAGATTTTCTTTGACGGTTATCTACCAAAAGTCAAGCTCCCTACCCGTCTCAGTCGACTCTCCCACTCCCTCTCACAGCTCATTGCATACCACTCCCTGCATCCTACGCACATACCCTCATTCAACTCCTCCCACCGACACGCCTCGTCCTTAGCTCGCGCTACCCCAACATCAAAGCAACATAATTTTCCCAGTCCACCGTTTATTGTTAGTACGGCATTGAGCTATCTGGTAGGAAGCAAATGGGGTGGACTGGTGGAGACTGTGCCAGGGGAGGCTGATGCATGGTGTGCGAGTGCAGCAGTGAGACGAGGGGGGTGGGTGATGAGTGGAGATACGGATTTATTGTTGTACGGGCATGATGCGGATGAAATTATGGATGAAAAAGGAGCGGAGAAAACGGAGCCATCAGTTTGGGGGGTGATGATGTTCCGGGACTTCAGTTTTTTCCAGGAGAAGGGAGAAGATGGAACTGACCACTGGGTAGCGAAGGCTATGGTATTCCGCCCAAATCATCTGAATAAGGTACTGTTTGGGGGAGAGGACCTGGCAACCATCCTCGCAGCCTCGCCTCCTCCTTCAAAACGGAGCTCATCTGGGAAGAAGAAGAGGGGTAAAAAGCCAAATAAGAAGTCGGTACCTCCAGCCCCTGCAATAATGGATCAGTTCAATCAGACAGGATCTTCCAAAGCCACCACTCGTCCGCCACCTTCGTTGCTAAATCTTGCGTATCATTTGCAAAATGAGCCATGTGCAAGCATGGCACGGCTTAAGCAACTTGTGAAAACATCCTCGCTACTGCCTGATGTGAGCCAGCGAGAGATGGTATTCAGGAGGGACTATGCACTTGTCACATCTCCACCCTTGGAGCCATGTGAAAAGCTAGAGGGCAAGAATCCGGGCCCAGAAGTGGATATTGAGTGGCAGATCAAGCACTTAGATCCCCGATTTTCCGAACTAGTCTATCAGCTTCCATGTCTATCAATCCAGGTGCACCCACCTATGCTCAGTGCCTTATCGCCAAAGCGGGTCTGCAAAGCTGGGAAAGTTGAAGAAATCGAAGTGGACTCATTTATGCCATTCCTCTACGAGGACCCAACAAGGTCTGGGGCATGGGATGTTGGGCGGGAGATTCGCGCGGTTGTATATGGTATACTGGAAGCATATCAAAATAAGGTGTCGCGGGAGCAAGAGTGCGTAGCCAAATGGATTAAGTTAGAAGTGAAGGAGTATGTCCGAAGGGGAAAGAGGATAAAAGATGTTGTGGTTGAAGGAGAAGGAGTGTCTGGGGAAGAGATGAAACGGGAGCATATCTTGTCCCAAGGACTGGCAGAGTACATCGAAGCCTGGAAGGGTAAGCGGAATATGCCGTCTACCAAAGGTGGAACGAAGAGGGAACGAAGCTGTGAATGCTCGAATTATTGGTGGGTGGAAATAATTGTTGAAATGGTTATGCAGGATTACGCCGAGAAAGGGAAAGATATGCCACTTAGTTCCGAGGTGGGGGTAATCGTGCACATGTTGAGCCAGGCAGCGAAGGGAGGTGGCCATAGGCATGGAGAAGGTGAAGAAGGAGTGTCAAGGAGTAAGAGTACTGTTATGAATACCGCTTCAGGTGCGCCGACTAACTCCACACCGGCGCCTCAAGAACCAAGAACAGACTCACCGCAACATCAGCTGTCAGGTCCTCCACCAGGATGGACGTGGTCCATGATACATTTGTTTGCACAGGTTCAAGCAGGGGTGTATTCGTTATGGATGTTGAAACAACTGATGGTATTTGCCTTGGCTCTGGGGAATACACTGTCGACGGAGGAACGGAAGAATATAGTCGATCTTGCTGCTCTGTTGAACAGGGTACCGCCGGTGGAGAATGTCATTGCGGGGAAGAAGTTCTTGGAGGGAATGGCAGAACAACAAGATGGAGTGGGTCAACGGCATTGCGAAGTTTGTGGTTTTGGAGAAGATTTAATAATGGGTGCGCTGGTCGACAAGTGGCATACATGGGGGGTGGAGCCTGTAGGAATGAGTCTGGAGGGGGGCGAAGTAGGTGATGGTGGGGAAGGACAAGAGGAAGAGGAAGAGCAAG
>Ga0307511_10001807_pt1 | contig 22473 bp, 15 predicted proteins | sample 13_EM_MG_FD_200266 | JGI IMG/M metagenome (GOLD analysis project Ga0307511, IMG submission 200266) | Populus trichocarpa ectomycorrhiza microbial communities from riparian zone in the Pacific Northwest, United States - 13_EM | ecosystem: Host-associated > Plants > Roots > Unclassified | place... | reverse complement strand
AATTTAATTTTTTTTTTTTTTTCTGGCGGGGCCATAACTCAAAATTGAAGAAGTTCAAAAATTCAAAAAGCATTTATCGGGCTAAAGCAGCATCCATTCCAATACCAATTGAAGAAAAATAATAATAAAACAAAAAACAAATGACCACAATCTGCACCGCCACTAATATTCCGATTTCCAACAAAGACAACATGATTGATGCCCTCAGATAACGAGACTTTTGTAGGTTCCACGTAGTACCCTACTCACTCTGTGTCCACATCCTAAGGTTCCATATTTGTTTTTAAATATATTTAGTTTGAAAAAACATTAATTTTTATGTTTTTTTAAGTCAAACCCAGAATGTCATAGAAAAACGTAACCTTTTCTCCTCTAAACGCTGTCGCTTTAAGCCTAACTTTAAACACTTGCCCCCAAAACGACACCGTCTAGCTCTAAAAAAACGCATTCCGTCATTTCCTTACAAGGAAATCAAAAACACCATCACCACCAACCAGCAACGTGAAGAGGGCGAGAGACAGCATTTCCTCCAGAGAGAGAAACAAAGCGACCCGACCCAAATCAGAAAAAAGATGGGCAAGGATCTGAGCGACGACCAGGTGTCATCTATGAAAGAAGCGTTCACACTCTTCGATACAGATGGTGACGGAAAGATAGCCCCATCGGAATTAGGGATCTTAATGCGATCTCTCGGTGGAAACCCGACCCAAGCCCAATTAAAATCCATAATCTCCCAGGAGAACCTGACTGCACCGTTTGATTTCCCTAGATTCCTTGATTTAATGGCAAAGCACATGAAAGCTGAGCCGTTTGATCGACAGTTACGAGATGCATTCAAAGTGCTTGATAAGGATAACACGGGGTTTGTTGCTGTTGCGGATCTGCGTCATATTTTGACCAGTATTGGGGAGAAGTTGGAGTTGGCGGAGTTTGATGAGTGGATCCGAGAAGTTGATGTCGGGTCCGATGGGAGGATCCGGTACGAGGATTTTATTGCCAGAATGGTTACGAAGTGAAAATTAATGATTTGGCTTGTTAAGAGTTTCAAGTGCTTGTGTGTTTGTTGTGGAAGTAATTTGTGATAAAGTAAGCCTGTTATTTGTTAAAAAGAAACGTTGTTCTTGTTTTGAGGGCATGAGTGTTTGTTTTGGGTTTTGTTTGTAATGGATGACGATGATGATGGTGTTAATGTTTTTACCTTAATTGACTCGTTGAATTAATTTTCAGTTTCTTTTTGTAGTGAACGTATGGCTGCTAATGTTGAATACGTGGTTTTTAGAGAAATTTGGGTTGAAATATACAGTAAGGAACTGTTATTTTAGCTTCTTTTTTTTTGTCTGCATGTAAGTACCATTTTGTGAATCTGGGGATTGTGTTAGATTATTGAAGAAGATGAGTTTTTTAATCATATTTCTGAGATTTTGCAGGTCTATGAGTTTCTTGGTTTTGAGAGCTTTTAGGTGCATAGCTATGGATAATTATAGAGAGAAGAAAAGAGGAACTGTAATCTAGTTCTTTTTCTTTGCCTGGTTTACAGCATTGTTTTCAGAGATGGTATGGGCATGGGATTAGGTATGAAGATTTGTTGAAGTTAATAAAGTAGATTTGGAATATAAGGAATCATTTGTGTTTCTGCCAAAAACATGTTTGACCAATACTGTCAGATAGATGAAACTAGTTGCAATGCTATAAAAGGATAATATTCGGTTGCGAGCTCCTGCTTGTTGACAGTTGTTATATGTGTTCGTTGTCAGTTGGTGCTTGATTTTCATGATGAAAGTAGATGACAGGAAAAGTCCAGGGCGTCATGAGTTACAGATTTTAGTTAGGTTATTAAGGTTTTGATTTTGAATTGTATTCTTGTTTCTTGGTAACTCGAGGTGGCAGTAGGAAAGTAGATGAATGCTTCCATTGAGTGTACTTAGCTTTGAGATATCAAATAGGCTCTGAACATAGCTTACTTATTTGGAGAATTGGGTAGAATAAGTCATTGAATCAGTGCTTCTTGTCTGGCAATTAGGTTCAACAGGGAGAAGCTTGTCCTTGCCTAGAACTGCCATGCTTTGTATTATGGTATATTTGGGGTTTTGCTGGCCAGACTTCAAATGGTTCTTTTTGTCGGTTTAGTTCAGTTTAGATCCCGCATTTTCTTCTTGAATTCTGTCGTCTTGTTGAAATTGAAGCTCTTGAAGATTTTCAATCAGATGCCCTGGTTCAACAGAAGGTGATGACTATCGTCTATTTTTACATACAAACTGATTCATGTGAGAAGTAACTAAAATTGAGAGTGGGAGTTGCAGGTGAGTTTGTTGATCTTGACCAAATGTAGTTGTTTCTGGGCATCTGATATAATGAAGATTTGTGAGTGATTCCACATAGCTTTTAACAACAGAGTAACCTTTCTGAAATATAGTAAATCGGTTAGTATTGAAGTTCCTTTTGTATACACGGCATCTCTCTATGTTGTTATGTGCATCCAATCTCTGATTTATTTAGCAATTCCAGTTTCATTTATTTGAAAACTCTGATAGTGTTGGCCATTGGATCTTCACAGGTTTCTAGTAGAGTTCTTGCTCGTTTCAGATGATCTATGCTGCAGGTGTTGTGTCTATATTCCTTTGTGTGGCCTGAAGCAGATTATTTCCACTTTATACAGTACGACCCTACACTAATGTTTGAATAAGTTTTATAATTGAGGTAACTATGGAATCTGGCTGTTCCAGACAGCAGTTCTTTCTTCCTTTTTTTATCCTGGGTAGCAGCATTTTATAACCAGCAGGGACAGAACAGGATGGACATCCTTTTCTTCTTAACATATGTAGTAGCTACCCAATTTCTAATTGCATGGTTCAACTTCCATTGTTAGAAGCTGCTTCATCGTCAGTAGATTGTTGCACCGTCGTCTGTTTAATTAAATTCCATTGACAATATACTCAAGGGATCGCTCAGTTTCTCAGGTCTCAAAAGTCTACCCCTGATATTTGTAAATTAACTGCAAGCCTGATCCTTCATAACAAAGCAGTAGCTTCCAAGTAAAGACATGAATTGAAGCGTGTTCATTCTATGCATATGCTGAGAGGAGTTGACCCTTAAAATTCCAAATGAATGATCTCTCCCATAAAATGCAATTTATCTTCTTCCCGTTCCCAGGTCCCATCTACTTGTTCCCAGGTCCCATCTACTTACTCTGTTCATGCATGACTTTTACGTCATCAACTTAATCTTCAATTGGTTAAAACATGCTGGTCATATTTTATGTCAAATTAAAAGTGAGATTCATTAACTTTTAGAGTTCAAACTAATTACAATTACATCTTAAAAGATAAGTTTTTTAATATGAAATATTAACTTGATAGATTAATCTCAAAAAAAATATTGGGTGGCATGTTTTTAAAAAACTCATTACTCTCTAAAAACTATCCTCAATCTAGCCTAAGAAACAAGCTTTCTTAATGGTCTATTTGATAGAAATGTGAAAAATTAAAATTAAGTTTAAAGGGTACCAAAGCTTTTAGAGAAGAGATAACTTGAGTAAAGTGGTTTTTGATCTTAAATTTGATCTTAAATTGAAATGCACGTAGATAGCTGCTCGGACCTATGCTTGAGTTTGCTATAAAATAATTTTTAGGCTACAAAAATATTTTTTTGTCTACTTAATTTTGGGCTTGAGTTTGGTTAATGAATGATTATTTTCTCTGACCTATTATCTTGTTCATCCAATGGATCAAGTCTCATCAACTTATTTAGGTTTTTTAGAACTAATTCTTCATAACTTGGATAGTTTTTGGAAATTTTTCATAGCGTTTTAAAACTAAAATTGTTAAGTTTAATTCTGGTTATATAGCGTATAATCAAGGTTGATTATGCAAGGAATTTATTTTAGTATTAATCATAATTATTATTAGTTTTGGATCCAAAATCCATTATCAAATGGGGATTGTGAGAAGAGTTTTCTACATTGTTTTTTCTAGATTTTACACACTCCCTCGCATCTCAATTTTAAGTGTTTTCTCCTCTGTTTTGATCTTTATTTCCCTTCAAAATCTAGAAATTAGATTCGGTCTTATTAAGAGATACTTGAATTACATTATCTTTGGTTCATGAATCTTGTTTAGAAATGCATGCAAACAAGGTTTTGTGGTTAAAATCTCAATAAGCTTATTGCAAATATCATTTGCACCAAATAAGGAGCAATAAAGTCTCAAGAACAAAAAAATCTATAACATGTCTGGTTGTTAGGTTGCAAAAGGGATTAGCCAGTTAGGGTTTTATAAGGGAAGAAGATTGAGAATCACTTTTTCACTCTTTATTAGGACAAGAGGCAAAAGAATTGGGAGAATGAAGTTAAGGGTAAACTTTGACGTAATGAACTGCGAGGATTAAATAAGGAAGATGTGGATGGTGTTCTTAGTTCATTAAGGGTCGATAAGTGGAACATGAGGGTATTAAATGATAATGTTTTGTCCATCTAAGATAATACTAGATCTTTCACAACTCATTAGAATCGGTCCATTTCAAATTTGAATTTGATATTTGCTTTATTTATAGGGCTAAGAATAAGACATGGATTTTTAAGTATGTTTTCAGTTTATTAATTTAGTTCTAAAAGGCCAACCACCTTAAATATACCCAAAAATTTTTTTTTTTAATTTTAATTTAGTCCCTATTAGTTGTAATTAGATCATTTTTAATTAAATAAATTCCATTAAATTTCATCCCTAATCTTTAGAACTGTTACAATTTTAGTATCACAATGAGGTGAACTATAGTTGATGGTACTAGAATGTCCCAACTTTTAAAAATGATTGCCAATATAAGGTTGTAATAAAAAGAAAAACAACAAAACCAATTAACCCATGTATGATTCGTAGAGGAGCTAGCATAACAATTCAATATATATCAAATAAGATTGAATAAATAACAAAGGTTTAGAGGAAAAGACCAACATATTCCCCTTTCCACACTCTAATCACCTTGATGAATGGTCATCATTGGTATATGGTTGAAACGCAAGAAGATCAATAAATTTAGATAAGGCCTGTGAGAATGGACTTTTCACATTTCGATGGGGAAGATCCAATGAGATAGGTATACAAGACAAATCACTTTCTTAACTACCCCAACACTCCACCCCAACATCAGTTATTTATGGCAAGCTTCTATATGGAAGGGAAGAATGTGGCTTGGTTCTAGGAGATTGAGAAAACTAGGGCCATTATTAACTAGAAATCATATGTTAAAGCCTTACAAATTAGATTTGTAGAATATATATACAATGATCCTATGAAGACCCTCATTAACATGAAACATGTATCTTTAGTGGAGAATTATAAAATTCAGTTAGAGTTGATCTAAAAAAAATAAGAGAGTTATCTGATTCCCATCAACCCAACTTTTTTTTTTTTATAAAAGGGCTCAAAGAATAAATCAAGATAGGAGTAAGGGTATTGAATCCTAGATCTTGGTGGTAGCTTATGACTTGACAAAAACACAAGAAAAAAATATTGTTGTTATTGGACGTAGTGGAAAGGTTAGCGTTAGAAGAGTCCCTAGAAAACCAAATATACAAGTCTATTATAAGGGTGAGACTAAATCTAGCCTACCTCGTAAGAAATTAACCCTAGCCCAACTAAAGGAAAAATAAAGGAAGGGTTTACATTTTAAATACAATGGCAAGTGGGGTTCAAGCTATAAGCGTGGAGACTCAAGGCTTTATTTAATTGAAGAAATGGATAACAAAAGATGAGGAAAAAAAGTTTTCCATAGTTGGATATCTAATTTATTTAGAAGATGTTTCGACACTAAAAAAAGAAGCAGAGATTTCCTTATATACAATGATTGGAAATCTTGATCCTAAAACCATGAAAATTAAGGCTATAATTAATAACTTTATTATTATAGTATTGATAAGAAATGTAGCATATATAATTCTGTACACCTTAAGGTTGCTCATATTGCCTCAGTATTGCGGTTTATCAACCAATTGGTGTAAAGATAACAAATTATACAAGAATTCAAAGTGAAGGTAGGTGTTATAAATTTGAGTTTGGAATATAAAGGTACCGATTTCAGGTTCAAGACTGTATGATTCAATTGGGTGGATATGATTTAGTCTTTGATGTGCAGTGGTTATGAGAATTAAGGCTTATATTATGGTTTTTTTATCTAACTATAAAGTTCAAAATACATGGGCTGAAGGTCTAGTTGAAAGGATTGTGAGTATAATAGCTGGAGATTGAATGTGGGCGGACTTTCTAAGAGAACTATGAAGAGAGGCCAAGGGCCTAATTATGTAAATATGAGAGATGAAAGCAGAGCCCAAGAACAATAAAATTAAATTTGTATTAGTACAAAAACTACTCTAGGGATTTAAGGAAGTTTTCCAAGAGCCCAAAGGGTTACCTTTATTTTGGGGTCATGGTCATCATATACCATTGAAGAAAGGAACTTATCCTATCATTATTAATCCTTATAGGTACCTATATTATTAGAAGGTAAAAATTGAAAGAATTATAAATGAACTCCTAGAATTAGGAACCATTTAGCAACGTTAAAATCCATTTTCTTCTATGGTATTATTGGTTAGAAAATTGAATGGGTCATAGAGGATATGTGTAGAGGAAATTATAGAGGATAAATTTTTTATTCCAGTGGTAGAGGAGATGCTAGATGAGTTATGTGGTTTATGCTATTGTTCTAAATTATACTTGTGGTTTGGGTACCACCAACTTAGGCATTATAAATTTCTAGCTATGCCTTTTAAGCTAATTAATGTTCATTTCAGTTTTCAATGGCTCATCAACGAGGTATTTAGACCTTTCATATGAAAAATTATTTTGGTATTCTTCAATGATATATTGATATATAACAAAATAATAAAGGACCATTTAGAACAACTAAAGGCTATTTTAGGCCTTCTAATACAATATAAACTTTATGTTAAATGGTCCAAATGCAGATTTGAATGTAAAAAAGTGAAATATTTGAGCCACATTATTTATACGGAAAGGGTTAAAGCCAACCCAAATAAGGTCAAATCTATAGTTAAATGGTTCAATAATACTAAGTTTATAAAAGGGCTTTTTAAGGTTCACAAGCTACCATAAAAAGGTTTATAATGGGATGTGGGGACATAGCAGACCCATTAACTAGGTTATTTAAAAAAAAAGGTCTTTTAATAGGATGATCTAGCTGATAAAGCCTTTAAAAACCTAAAAATGACAGTAACTAGCCCACCTATCCTGGCCAGACAAGATTACAATAAGAGTTTCCTAATAAAGTGTGAAGCTTTAAGTGAGGGTATTAGAGTTGTATTGGTGTAAAACGACAGACCTATATACTATCTTAGCAAAAGCCTTAAGAAAAAAAATATTCGTATTAACTTCTTAGAATGAACTTTTAGCTATTGTATTTACAATTAAAAAATGAAGACCTTACATTAGGGGTGAGCAAAAAAACTGAAAAACCGAGAAAACCGGAAAAAAAATAACCGAAAAAACCGAACCGTGAAAAAAACCAATTAAAATTTTGAAAAAACCAACCAGTTCGGTTTTGGTTTTACAAGTCTGAAATTGAAAAAACCGAACCGAACCGAACCCAAACTGAAAAAAAAAACAAGCCAAACCGAGAAAACCGAGCCAAACCGGGTTGAACCGGTTTTTGTCCAAAAAAACCGAACCGAAACTGGTCGGTTTGAACCGGTTTCGGTTTTTTTAGTTACTTTTTTTTTAATAAAAACCGAACCAAACCGAAAAATAATCATCCCTACCTTACATACTAGGATAGCCTTTTAAAATCAAAATTGATCAACATAATCTAAAGTACCTCTTAGAATAGAAAATTGGCATACCAACCCAACAAAAATAGGTACAAAACTACTTTAAGTATGACTTCACAATTGAATATAGGGTAGGAAAAGAGAATTTGATGGCTGATGCTTTATCTAAGAAACATGGGGATTTTAACGAAGGTTAGTTATAGGCCATTACTTCTTCAATTATAGGTTAGGTAGAAGAACTCAAAAGTAGTTATGTTATTGACTAGGAGATACATTGAATCATTAAACAAATAGAGGGTGAAACTCTAAGTTCTCTAAAATACCAAATTGAAAATGAAAATCTTATTATTTAAATGAAAAATTTATATATAAAATAATACCCTTTCATCAAACCTGTTATCATGTAATATATACATGATAGCCATATAGTAGGTCATTCAGGATATGAGAAGATCCTAAAACGAGATAAAAGAGATAATTTTTTTGTAGGTATAAAGTTTAAAGTAAAGGATTACATCAGACAATATAAAATTTGCCAATAAGCTAATAAGACCTTTAGAAATCTTGACTCGATTTCATGGATATATGCAGCCAAAAACTGTTAACTTTTTGCATACCTATTTATTTCATTAAAAATATCATACATACCATAAACATACTTAGAGGGTGTTTGGGAGTGTGGTTGTGATTGCTTTTCAAAGTGCTTTTCACTCAAAAAAGTGTGCCAACAATATTTTTTTATTTTTTAAAAATCATTTTTGAGATCAGCACATCAAAATAATTTGAAAACATCAAAAACATATTACTTCAAAGCAAAAAAAAAAAATTCAAATTTTTTGAAAAGTGCTTTCCAACAGCAATGCCAAGCGCCCTCTTAACATTTCCAATAATGGAACTAATCTTGGTATTATGTTGAAGATCACTTATAACAATTTTTGGAGCAACCTTTTCAAACTATAACTGAACTAGAAACTTAGCAATATAATGATGAAACAATATCAACCATATATATTTTATATCATCATTAGAGATCTACTATACAATTTTTATTTAAAGTATTTCTTTGAAATTATACTTGATAGGTCGATCCTCACATCTCCTTTTGTTTTAGCTATTTATCCTAATCCTCGCCAAGAACTCCCCGACAACGATAGAGGAACCAAGTGGCCTACTATGGTAGGGCGACTTTTTTGTTTCATAATAAGACTTGGACAATTATCCCTACCTTTGGTAGCTCACGAGTTTATGTCCATTCCTGGTATTTTAGATTTTCTGTTTGATTTCTCTCTTGTAGTCGTTATCCAAATTCGTTTAAGTGTGTCCACCCCTAAAGTATACTGAATGGATCGATCCTCAGTTTTCATTCTTCTTGCCAAGAACTCTTTGACGACGATAGATGAACCAACTCGCATGTTATGGTGAGGAGGCCTTTTTGTTTCACAATAAAGACTTGGATGATTATCCCTATCATCGAGAGCTTACGAGATTAGTGTGTTTGGTATTGTGGTAGCTTTTTTGGTTTGAAAAAAGTTGTTTGATAAAAAACACTTTTGGTTGAGGTTGGTTTGGTATTTATATATGTTTGGTTAAAACTGTGGTTGAAATTGAGGTTGAACAAAAAGTAGTTTAATGTATTTGGTTAAGAATGCTTTTCAAATTAAGATATATATATATATATATATATATTGATGATTTTTAATTTAAATATTGTAGATTTAACTACTACTATTACATCATAAAATAAATAGTACTTTATATAGAATATTTTTTATTGTTCCATTAAACTATCTACAATTCATCACGTATGAAATCCATCCGACAAGGACTGCAGTTTTCTTGGTTTCCTGAGCATGCAACAACATCAAGTAAAATATCAAGGACTGCAATTTTCATGGTTTTCTTGCAACAACATCAAGTAAAATATCAGGAGGAATAAAATTGGGATTGCGATCAAATTCTGTAAATGCTACGTTATCATACGATCTTCTTCTAATTTATGTAGTGTCATTGATAATGTTAAACACTAGTTTTTTTTTAATAAAACACAATTAAAAATAAAAATAAAAATTGAATTTTTTTTCCTGGGTCGGACCCTGTCCGGCTATGAACAGTGGAGTCAATCTCCACTATCAAGACCGCAGGAGAAAGGGAGAAGTAGCTTGAAACTGCTTTCGACAAACCTGTGTTTTCAACATAAATTATACTGGATCCACAAATAATAAATTAAATTTCAATATTAACCAAACATATTGTTTATATGGTTTGCTTTCAAAGAAAAAGCTGCCGCGTAATCAAATATTTACATTCTCGGGGGTATTATTTATCACGGTGGACCAGAAGTAAAAATCCAATGAGCAATGCAATTGTGTAAGAGATATCACCGGATAATCAATCCTGCGTCCAACAACTTAACGCTGACGAGGAGTTGAAAAAAGTTGCCGTCAATTGACTGTTAAGAACAAGGCACGTGCTTCCTTCTGCTCTCTAATCTAACCCACCAATAAAACAAGAATCGAAAATAATGACAAAAGTGCTATTACTTATTTACCCCCACCCACCCAAAATAAGAAGCCATTGCCAACGCATTCGATCAAGAAATCATTAAAAATAATCGAAAAGACTTGTCGATTTATATCTATAAATTCAATCCATTCAAAGACTGCAACTTTCTCCTCTCTTGATGATCGAAAGCAAATAGATTTGTAATTTAGAAAATGAAAGGCGTCTTCTCGGCGCCCGGAGATTATGTCTACTTCAAGTCTCAAGTTCCTCTCCACAAGATCCCTGTAACTTTCTCTTCTACCCTCTCTCAATTCTCTCTCTCCCTCTTATTTCTATAACATGGGTTTTAATTTTTGCTTCCAGCACTCTACTGGTTATGTCTTTGTTTTATCGATGATCTCCTTTTCTCCAGTTTAATTCTCTTAATCAATTGTTGAAATTGTGTTACACTTTCGATGTTATAGCTTGATCTGGGTGTGTTTATTTGCTGCTTTTTATTGACTGTTTTACTTGTTAATTCACCCGGTGTGTCTTTGTTTTGAGTCAATGCTGAGGTTGCTGATGAGCTTGTATGTGTATTGCTGTCCTCGTACTAGGATTGATTTGAATGAAAATTCTTGAGATAGGAATTTCATGCTGTGTAACTGCTTCAGGTTTTTGCTCCTTTATCCTCATTTTGATGATCTGTTGATGAGTGTTTTATTAAATTTTCTTGTGAGCTTGGTTTCAGCTTGGTTTTATTTTATGTACTAATTTTGCAACTTATTGCATCAATTTTGTTGACTAGGTTATCTTCACCTGTTGTTTTTGTTTCTTAAAGCACAGAAAAGGGGCACGACGGTTTATTTTCTTGCCGCTTCATTAGATTATTCTGTTCTTAGCATTGGCTCATAGATTGAACATCTAGCTCATTTTCTCCCGTTGTGTTTTCCTCTTAGATTGGCACAAAGCAATGGAGATACTATGATTTTGGTCCAAAAGTGGTCCCACCACTCATTTGTCTTCCTGGAATAGCAGGAACAGCAGATGTTTACTATAAGCAGATCATGGCATTGTCCTTGAAGGTAATTCGCTGTGTATTATAGCTCCTGATAGTATCATTCATACAAGTACTTGGATGTGTTTTAATCTTTTTTTTCTTTCCCTTTTCTCCTTGCTTTTTTTCTTGAAGAATTTGTTAAGGGTTTAGTAACTCTAGTTTCCCATGTTGGGCGTCTTATTCCTCTAACCACCAGCACTTACTTTTGGAGTGTAATGTCATGTCCTGAAGTGTGGAGAATTCATGTTGGACCTAATGCTGGATAGGAATTATAGTTGTCGTGACATCTATAGGCACGCTATTTCTTTAAGAAAATAGACAAATCAGCTAAAAAGTTATTAAATTTGTTCACCTGGAAAGGTTTATTCCTTGCATGATCTAGTATTTATGTACCATGAAGTTTGTATTTCTGCAGTTTGAGGAGACAGATTGTGAATGGCCAGCATTCATATTTTTTTTCTTAATTATGAGCCCTAAAGTTGTATCCTTGGAGTAGATTTTCTCTTTTTCCCCATCTTACCAGTGCGTTGCTAAAATTGGCTGCATTATGACCTCTTTTATACCTTACAAAGTCTGCACGTGAATCTTACCTTTGTAGCTGCAACAATTGCAAATTTAATTACTTATTCCTTAAATTGAATTTTTGCTTGTTTAAAAATCAAGACCGTGCTGAATCATTTTGCACTCTGTGGACTGCTTGAACTCCATCTTCCAACTGTCAGAGTGTTAACTTGGACTCCTTGTGCCAACTGTCAGAGTGTCCGCTTGAACTCCTTGTGCCAACTGTCAGAGAGTATCTTTATCGTTTTATAGAATTTGTCACTCCCAAATTATCTCTACATGCTTGGAAACTATAGTTTTAGAAAGTCAAACAGGTGTCATCATATGCATGTGTCATTGTTAAAAGGAATCACTTCTCTCTACTTTGATTATTTTCCTTTTGGTAGCAAGTAAAGTGCCCTTTCTGTTACCACAATTGTTACTTGTTTCTGGTTCATGATTCCAATGTTGTTGATAGTTGGCAGTGTTCATATTAAGGTCGTCAAGTATAACATTTTGCTATTTTTCAGGGTTACCGGGTGATTTCTGTTGATACTCCACGTGTATGGAATCATCATGAGTGGATTCAAGCATTTGAAAAATTTTTGGATGTCATTGATGTTCATCATGTAAGAACCTTCATTTGTACATGGCATATACTGCTCCTCCTGCTTACTATATATTATTGTTTGTCACATGCAATTTTTCAACTGGTACTTTTGCTTTAGAATCTTCTGCCTTTCTGTTTCATGTGGCTTAATATTTATATTTGGGATAGAACATGGTACTTCAAATACTTAAAGGAACCAACCTCTAGATCATCCTTTGCCTAGCTGGTATCCCTTGTCTGCAGACACTGGATTTGGAATCCATTTTGAAACTGGTTTGCTAACCTATACATTATAATTTCATAGCACCAGCCACCCCCATTTTGCCAGGAACATTATATGGTAACGGCCTTTTTTCCTGTACCAGCACCCATTTTGGTTGTGATCAATATGTTCCAAAAGAACTGGAAGTCTGGGCTTGGAGGCACATATTCAATGGGAATATTTTTGGGCTTGCATTTCTAATTGGATGAAAGGCAAACTGGTTGCCAGTGCCTGTCTTGGTAGAGCTCACTGCACAAGGAGAAGATCTCAGTAGATTTTACAAAGCTATATTTAATAGTAATCATAGCTTATATCATAACCTGAAAGTGGCATGATTAGAATCCGAGTTCATGAAACCTGTACATTTAGATCATATTGTTTGGTAGCATTAATTACTGAGGATTTGTGTGTACGTTGGTTATCTTAACAGATACATCTTTATGGTACATCTCTTGGAGGCTTCTTAGCCCAACTTTTTGCACAACACCGTCCAAGGCGAGTGAGGTCATTGATACTATCAAACACATTTCTGGAGACGCGCAGTTTTGCAGCTGCCATGCCTTGGGCTCCTGTGTATGTGGTCATCATGTTGCTTATGTTTATTATTGCATAACCTTTTCCTGTCGTCAAACCACAAAAGCCATTTGTGGTGTTCATATAAAAAATACTGCATATTCACACAATATAAATTGAACAAGAAATTATGTGATCATGATCAGTAAAAGTGGTAGCGCCAAATTTGTAAAAACAAGCTAGATGCAACTCTAGTTACACTCGAAAATGATAGGGAAAATATGGTCTATGAGGGAGTTTGTTGATAAGCAGGTGCAATTGACTAACAAAATTATTAGTAGGTAGTGATTTTATTAGTTTCAGACTGTGTTTTGTAAATTTGACACATAAAATCTGCCAATTTACTTGTAACTGAGCTAAAATGAGGCTCTAGACCTAACTTGTTTTTTGAACAGGGGTATCCACTTCCAAGAGAAAACATGAAATTTCGGGTTTTACCTTAAATAGAAAACGTGAAAAGGTGTTCAACAGTCCTGGAATTGCTGGAATAAGTATTCTGTTTCTGTAATAAAAGTACATATTTATATAGCATTAGTTTCTCCATGAGTGGAGATATTTCAGCACCGGTTGTGATGGAAAATGTCTGTCAAGTTGGAGTGGACGAGGAGATTCTAATGATGGTTATAAGGCTAGCTATCAAATGCATGATGATAAAGAACAAAATATACCTAAAAGGAGTGTGATTAAAAATGAAGTTGAGGATTATAAGATGTAGGTGTGCTTGGATGCAAGAATACCATAGATTGAATGCATCCTACTGAAGGTGGAGATGGGACCAATTGACAAAAAAGTTTCTGGAGGACAGGATAGATAATTGAATCATGTGCTTCTTATGATTTATATAACGATTTACATTCAATTAGAGAGGAAAAAGTAACTTGAGAATGACTTAGGTTGAAGTAGTAAAAAGAAAAGAATTTAGCTCTGAAGTAAGAGAAAAGAATTTAGTTTTCTAATCTCTCAATCATACTATGGGACAAACAGAATACTTCTTATGATAATTTAACTGGTCAAGGATGAAGGTGCAGGTAATGTAAGTTGTTATTGAGGGAGTTGTTGATAACAATCAGGTTTCATAACTGTTGATGCATTTAACCACCAACCCCTACCATTGTGAGATTGAAATTTAGTTAAGTTTCTATTGCATCTATTGGCAATTCATAACTACTCAGCGTAGAGTTTTCTATGTTCGCAGAAATGCTGAATGTTTTCACCTTCCATGACATGTAAAGGTTGTCAGCTACTTTTTTAAAGATTTTAACCTCAATGAATTTTATTTTCATTATTTTTGTTGTATGTTCTTTGTAGTAATCTGTAAATCTACTCTTCTTAACAAATTGACTTCAGAATTTTTGTATTGGTTATGCAGTGTTGGTTGGACCCCTTCCTTTCTGCTTAAAAGATACGTCCTAACTGGAATTCGTGATGGTCCTCATGAACCATTTATTGCAGATTCAGTAGACTTTGTTGTTTCTCAGGTAAAGTCTCAATTGTCCAGTTACTTCTATGATGGCTTTAAGCAAGTTACTATGATTGCTTGAAGCAATCTCCTTTATGCATTTAGGAATCATTATTTTTTCCAGAATACAGTATAACTTCCTTGTTTTAAGTGAGATAGCTATTGACCGAGGAGCAGTGTGAGGTGAAAATCATGTACGGTTCTGTTTTCTGGAATACAGTATAACTTCCTTGTTTTAAGTGAGATTGTTTCTGTGTCCATATTGTTCTTTATCATGTTGTAGTATCCTCAAGTCACTCTTCAGGATTGGGAACTGTGATTAGAGATTGTCATGCAATCAGAGTGTGTTTCTGGTCTTGGGTACCCAGCATCCATGTAGGTTTTGAACTCTCATTATGTGCTGAATGCCCTTTTGGTGGGTTGTTGCTCTAACTATTTATGCAAGGCATTGAGAATATTTTGTACAGTTGTAAACTAATGTAGGTTTGACCTCAGTTTCCTTTGAGTAGGGGGGCAAAATTTGCTTTGCAACAGAAGCATCTTTGTTCAAAACATCTACAAGTATTATTTACTATGCTGTAGCATATTTAGTACAGTTTTACACACTTTTTTTTAACTTGAACCGAATTGATTTGTCATTTATCTTGGCTGTCATCACTGCTTCTGTCTTATGTTTAAAACAATACTGTGGCGTAGTGTGGCCTTTTGTGTTGTTTATGAATGCTGAAATTCTGACTGAATGAAGGTTCTTTTTTTCTTTCCAAGAAAAAAAGGAGGTTGAATGTTGTCATCAATATCATATTGATTATTGTTTTTTTTCTTAGTTTTATTGTTTTAAAGATAACTAAGAAAAATGAGCCCTCTTGGTTCACAACAGCGCCACCTATATTTTTTGATAACCTAAGAACCAGTCTGGACCTCAGCCACCTTTTGTGGGCACTTCCTGAATCCTCAACCGTCTTGTCTAAAGCTGCCATTTTAAATGGAAAAACATGCGCTACATTGAAGAACCTGGTTCATCTGTTGGTTTTATGAAATGTGATTTTCAATTCAGGTCGAAACACTTTCAAGAGATGAATTAGCCTCGAGGTTGACTTTGAATGTTGATGCTGCTTCTGTTGGATCTCTTTTACTTTCAGACTCGTTCATCACTATAATGGATGTAAGTTTATCAGAAAACTGTTTCTATATTGCTTTTCGATTCCTTTCAGTACCCATCAGCCATAACATGAAGTTTTCTATTGCTACCCATGTTCTTGTTGATGATTTCGAGTGGATAAGATGCTCTCCCTTGTGGATACTCGTTTTAAGTCAATAATGTTCTCCCTCAGTTAATATGTTTTATGATCTGAGTTTCTAGGACACTGAGAAGCCATGTTGCATAGTGCCATTTTTCCAAGTGCAATTTATTTTATTTTTATTTTTATCTTGCTTCTTGCTTCTGGGCACTGCAAATACTTGAATTCTTAATGGTTCTTGGTGTTATAATACCAGCATTCCTACTTGAAGGTTTCTTTTAACTTAATGCTGTAAGATGGAAATTAGGGGGAAAAAGTATTTGCTCTATGGGTTTTTTTGACATGTGCTACCATTTCCTCCTGAAGACGAATGATTATTGTGCGATTCCTCAACAACTCAAAGATCAATTGAGTGAAAGATATCCTGAAGCAAGGCGAGCTCAGTTGAAGACTGGAGGAGATTTTCCATTTCTTTCACGCTCAGATGAAGTCAACTTGCACCTTCAGGTTAACAAATATCTGTATTTGCTCACAAGCAATTTTATGTTTATTGCTCTTGCCTGCTGACAATGCACTGTAATCCGTGATTGGCTATCTGCAACATGCAGCTACACCTGCGACGGGTTGGGGTAGAAGCTCGACCAGACTTGGTCCGGGGCATCCCAAATGATGGCACTGGTGGGAGCTATAGTGAAAGTGAGGATGGTAAAGGAGATCGAGATGATCAACCCAAAGATGACAGGGGAAACTCAGAGAGTCCATCCAGGGAAAGTGAGTTATCTCCAGCTCCAGAAAGTTCAGAATCTCATGGTTTAGATGAGCAGCTCCTCAATAATGCAAAATATTCATTCAATGGTCAGCAAGAGAGACTGCGTCTCTGTGAACTATTGAGTAAACAACAGAACATAGCCTCTGAACTCCATTCACGATTTACTCTGGAAATTTTTCTTCAATATTTGCTTTTCATTCGTGTGGGATCATTGTACATCATTTCCAAGCCGTTTCCAGAAACTCTAGAGAACTGGTGTAGAGTAGATATATGCACGGCTGTTCACGTGGTTGTATAAGATCATACGATTTCCCGGAGGTTACTAGTGTTTTGGTCTAGGAACAGTTTGATATTTTTGTAAAATTGTCGTTCGAAGATTTTTTTTCATTATTAAAATGGTCGATTGAATACAGTGTATGCCAAGATTTTTTAAACTAGCTTGCCACCAGTTGGTTGCAAGTTTGGCTGAATTTATTGCTGCCCTGCAATCGGAAGCCCTGGAATGGGCAGGCATGCAGGCCATGAAAGAGAAGGTATGAGATGATTGAATTTGTTTATTTGACAAAGGAAGATAAGATTCGATACCTCTTAAGAGGTGGAGTGGAGGGATAAACCGGATTTATAAAACCTTAAAGCTAATGAAATATCAAACAAAGGAACCTCGAATCCTAAACAAACTGGACCTCATCCTAGGTATCCAGCATCTTAGACAAATAACATAAACATTACCGATTAACCAAACTTAATTGGAGTTGGAAAAGTATTGCGGCATGGAGAGGTGTTTAAAAAATATATATTTTTTCTATAATATTTATATTATTTGACTAATCTAACCAAGTATGTAAATATTACATATTATAATAGATTAAAAAATCAAATAAATTGATATTATAGATCAGAAATTGATATTATAAATCAGATATTGGTTGAGATTTTTAAAAATCACTCAACTCAACTTTACCCGTACATATGCTTTTGTGCCCATATTTTTTTTTTAAGTTTCAATCCAATTATGTGTTTGATAGTGATATGTTGATGGATTATGTCATGTTATAATCATTAAAAAATTTATGACTTATTATTCTAATGATCATTAAAATTTTTATTTTAAAAAACAAAATTTACAAATATAAAAGAATTATAATTTCTTTTTTATTATCATAATTTTATTTGAATATAATAAAATTCACAATAATGGAAACATATGAAAATATTTTACAAAAACTTATTATGAAAGATTTTTAAAGAAAACTAAAAGAAAAGAAAGAAAATCAGTTAGTTGGTGATTTTTTAAATATATGAAAAGGGTAATATAATTACTTAATTAATATGACTTTTTATAGAAAATAAACCGTAAAGGTGAACTTATTGATTTTAAAAAATTATTAATGGAAGTTGTTGACGATATAGGTTGCACAATTATATATATATAAAGCAATGCAAATTGAGTCCTGGCTTATAGGGTTTGATAATTTGGTGGTTTTCGCAGTTGCGATTTAAGTAAAAAAATTTTAAAAATTAATTGTAATTTTTAAAAAATAAATTAAAAAAAATATGTTTAGTTAAAATTATTATAGGATGAATTTTTATATGTAAAATGATTAGAGAGCAAGTTTTCATTAACAAAAAAACATTATTTTAACTTTTATAAAATCAAGATTTAAAATGCAATTATACATTAGGCCTAGTATAAAATACAAAAAATATTTAACTAACCAATAAATTTTTATCTATAATTAAATAAAAAATAGAAAAATAAAAGCTACACAATATGAGATTAAAAGTAGATTCATATCGGCTCCTAGTCTTAACAAACAAATCCTAGCCAAACTTTTAGCAGCGTGATGAGCATTATTTGTAGCCTTCGTTGTATTTGGACTGTTTAAAATTGTAATAATTACAGTTTAAAATATTTTTTATTTAAAAATATATAAAAATAATATTTTTTTATTTTTTAAAAAATTATTTTTCATATTAGTATATGAAAAATCGATCTGATAAAAAAAAAAAAAACACCCAAATTTAAAGGAACACAGTTTATTGCGGATCCATCCAGTGCTTATTTAAAAATTGGAGTATAGGTCATGGTCCAGATTACTTCTCCAGATGAGGGAGAGCATTTGTCAATTTCTTTCAAAACGTATTACGATCACATATGGACCAAAACAAAAGTAATCTTCTTTGAACAGGAACAGTTAGTTCAAATCTTGAGTTTTATAGTGAAAACTATATACATGTTAGATCATTTTTAGTTCAGTAAAGTATTCTTTAATGATGAAAAATTGATTTCAAAAGTGTAATTTCAACCTGGAATGAGGTTGGACCATGGCATTTAAGATGATCAAAACCAAGCTGCCTTTCGATTAACAGAAACTACAAAAACATCAGTGTCTTGAAATAATAAAGAACCACCACCAGAACAAGGAAAAAACATAAGATAAAGCAACGCCTAGAACGACTTGTATTGTAAGAGAAATTCCAGAGTACAAGCCAAAACTTATAATCGGAACAGTTCACTCACTTTCAATCCAACTAAAGTTATCCTAGTAAAAGAAACCCAGCACTTTACCACCAACATTCTTTCTTCTGGCCTCTTCATGGTCCATAATGCCAGCAGAAGTTGTCAAGACAATGTATCCAAACTGCAAAATTCAGCCAATAATGTGAGGTCATGCAAGATATTCCACCATGAGGAACTAATTCGGTACTCAGATGAACAAATATTTCTAAACAGGAGCAACATATTTCATGAAAATGGATGCAATTAAAACACCCTGACAAAATTGAAGTTGGTATAAACTTATAAAGCTGAAAGGAGGTTACTTGGTGGCAGACAGTAAACTCTAAACAACATGATTCTGAACATCCATTCATAAGCTTACAATATCTTACCATTCAAACTTCACACAAGAAGCTGAATCTACAAATTGAATTTGAACTGAATAGAAAGTTTGGAGCTGACCTGTCTTGAAGGGAGCAACCTTGCAGTCCAAGTTTCAATCTCCTTGACACCCACATCAAAACGTGGACTGATAACACCACATTTGTTCAGTCTTCCATTCAATTCGACCACAATTTTACCTGCCCTGTGATCATCTACAAACTCAAACTCGCCAATATATCCTGCAGTAAAACCAAACAAACTATGGGCTCTGGTTTAAAGTAATTACACAACTAGAAATAGAATTCTGGTTAAAATGACATTGTACCGTGCTTCTGCATCACCAAAAGAAACTTGATGATCACCTTTGAGGAAGGCCTGATCATGACCTGACGCTTCCCACGTTTCTCTGCGTTGTACATGCTCTTCAGAGCATCATTCAAGACACTGACTCGCACCATTGTTGCTGCTAAACATGTATGTTAAGAAAAATTGTTAACAACTAGCAAACGATGTCTAAGAGAATACAAATTAACATTCTAAAACCAAAATGGCTACACGACCTTTGGTTTTCCACTCGACATAATGTTTATTCAACTAAGGCCAGAGGATGAACAAAGCCCCACCATAAAATCCTAGTTTTTCTTGATATAAGCGGCTTATCAGCCAACCTTGAATCAAGCTATTTGCTAATCTGAACAATTAATATCTTTAGCCATTCAGCGACTCCATTAGGGGCTTCAGAAGCATAGTAAACCCATTAGAGAAATTGTTTTTAAGTTACACCTATCAAGTAGCTATATCCAAACCAATCAAATCAAGCTCTAGGACTGCTTTCAATATTTTCATCTTTTTTTTTTCAATTCCCAGCAACCAAACAAAACATAAATCACCATATCCATACCTAGAGCTCCGGACTGTGAAGCAAGGAAACATACACGAGCTTATAAGAATCAATAGTCAAGATTAATTCTTTTGAGCAAAAATGAGTGAGAAATTAAAAAAAAAATGATAGATTTCTTTGAAAGAGACATTCGATTTATTGATGAGAACAGATCGAAAGAAGCATAGATGACGGAAAATCAAAATCATATGAAGAAAGAAAAGAATAAAAGAAGTACCGCTAGCAAAAGCAGAGAGCGATCTGCAGAGGCGCCTTCCTAGCTAGGGTTTTTGAGTGGAAGTAGAGCTGTGAAACGTTGATGAGAAATAGGGTTTTAAATGAGGCTTAGGTATTCGGGCTTTCTGTTACAAGTCCATCATAACACGAATGGGTTGGCATCGTAGATACAAACCCATTCTAGCCCGTCTCGTAAGCTCTTTTTTTATTTTTTTTATTTTTTTATTAATCTTTAGAAGAAAATAGATTAAGGACATGTTGTGAAAATAATAAATCGCTTAAAAATGAAATTATACCTTTAATTACATGTATTATAACATATTTGTATTGAAAATAATATTTATGACCATAATATATATATATATGTGAACTCAAAGAAAACGCAAAATATTCGTAATTCTATATTATCTAGAGTCCATAGAAAGTGTCAACTTCCTCTCTCGTTTAATAAATTTTGATGAAATTATGAAAAAGATGCAAGCAGACGAGGTAGGATGGGATAATAAAAGACGAATACAAAAGTTGTAACAAAAAAAACATCAATATTATAGATATATTTTCATGTATCATGATTTTTTTAATTGAAAAATAAAAAGATAATGCTTATTTTTAATAAAATAAATTTTAAAAATTAATAAATTAAAAAGATCTTAGATGCAAAAAAAATTAGAGTGGGTGTATAGAAGCTTTTTTTTCTTTTTATTTTTAAATGCACATTGAATTTATTATATTTGCTCTTGAATTAAAAAAAAAAGATTTTAACTTTGGTCCATAGTTATTTTTGTCATTTTATTATGGTTTTTTTGTTATTATCAAGTATACCAGGGGATAGATTTGTACTTTACTATATAATAAATATTATTACAAAAAAATAGCTAATGCACACGTCAATGCGTTAATGTTGTTTGTTGTGTTTGAGTGGGCATATACAGCTTTTTTTAGTGGTCAAATAGTAGCTTACAGGGTGACATTTTAATCCTCTTGGTGACTCCTTTGTCCTTAACCGGTGTGAATACTTGGTTTGGTGTCGGCAAACCTTTTATTTCCTATCTTTTCTCTCTCCTTCTCGGTTTTTGAAATTGACCCTCTAAATTTCCAAAACAACAACTCAATTTGTCTTTCCTTCATATCTGTTCCTGTTCTTTTTTATTTCTATTTTTTGTTCTTGGAACTTTTGTAAGTTTTTTTATTTATTTATTTTTTCCGTCAATCTTAATTTGTCATATGTTATTTTTTTTCACTTTGGTCATCATTTTTTTAATTTTTGATTTTTTTCTTAGCTTTTTGTGCGATTTTTATCGGTTTTCAATCTCATCCCTTAATCCAAATTTATGGTATTTTTTTTTCAATTTGGTCCTCATTCTTTAGATTTTTTTGTCATTTTGTTAAAGTTATTTTTCTTTTTAATTTCATCATTCAATTAAAAATTTGTAGATGATCTCTAGCTTCTTCTTTTTTTGCTACCCTTATTCTTTTAATTACTATTTTTTGTTTCATGATCCTTTTGTATAATTGGTTTTTTTTTTCTAATTTTATCCTTCAATATTTGATTTATTGGGGACTGGGTTTCACGGTTTTTTCATGTATAGTGTTTCTGGTCTAATAACCCGAGTCACGAATTTGAAAAGTTAACTTAGGTTGACATCTTTTTTTGCATTTGTTTTTATTTTCGATTCATCATGCAACATTATTTTTTTTAAAAA
>Ga0307511_10001806_pt1 | contig 22476 bp, 19 predicted proteins | sample 13_EM_MG_FD_200266 | JGI IMG/M metagenome (GOLD analysis project Ga0307511, IMG submission 200266) | Populus trichocarpa ectomycorrhiza microbial communities from riparian zone in the Pacific Northwest, United States - 13_EM | ecosystem: Host-associated > Plants > Roots > Unclassified | place... | reverse complement strand
AACTACAGAAAACATAATCCTCGACTTGATTGAAGGAGACCGTTCTATAACGAAGCTGGCACTCATGCAAATTCCGGAGCTAAATAATATCCATCCACGAACCCTAGACCGCATGCTTCGAGGAAAAGGCATTCGGAAGTGGATAGCAAGAAAGCGACCAAAGCTTCTTCCACGACATGCAAGTGCAAGATTGACATGGGCACTTGAAAGATAGGACTGGACTCTTGATCAATGGAAAAGATTTATTTGGTCAGATGAGTGCAGTGTGGAGCGAAGTAAAGGTGGGGGTGCTAAGTGGGTTTGGCGGAAAGAGGGGGATGATCCTTTTGCAGTGGACGTAGTCAATCCATGCAGGTAAAATCACCTACTTTAAAATGTTTTTTCTTACTAATATTGACTTGATATAGGACATCCCATGATATATCGGTTATGGTATGGGGGTGTTTTTATGGATCAACATTGGGATATTTAGAGACGTTGGATGAAGGACGGAATACTGCTATCAAATATGTTGAGGTCTTGTCACAGGTCCTTCCTGATGTCCGTCTGGAGTTAAGCGAAACTCTAGGCATTGAAGATCCAATCTTCATGCATGACAATTCGTCAATTCATACCTCCAAACTTGTACGTCAATGGTTGAAGGACAACGACTGGGTAGTTGCTAAGCACCCTGCCTGCTCTCCCGACCTAAATCCCATTGAACATATTTGGACATATATGAAGCGCCAACTTCATAAAAGGTTCCCTCATCTGAAGAACATGCCTGGAGGACCAGCAGCAGTGAAGGAAGCACTGGCAGATGCACTGCAAGAAATTTGGAAGGGTATTCCAGAGTCACTATTGGAGAGTCTTTACAGCTCAATGCCTCGCCGTATAGCGGCTGTCATTAAGGCAGAGGGCTGGTATACCAAGTACTAGACCCGTGGAATTTTGTATATAGTTTCATCCTGTCCATACTGCATATCTGTGCGCGGCTAAGCCTAAATAATGCGCGCTAAATATAAGACATACATAAGCCTCTTATGCAAGCCGTTCAATTCTTTTTGCCACCTAGCTGTATGCAATAGACAGCGTGCCTGCCAGACTACGGTAGTTATCAGGCCAAATAATTAAGGCGAGGAGTTATGCGGAGGCTTACTACAGGCTTAACTTACACAGCTTGTCCATCAAAACTAAAGCCTTCCTCCAAACCCAGATTAAGACTTACAAGCACTAGGCAGGTCTTCTGGACGCCAGTGGCACTTCTCAACATCAACAGGTATTTAGATATGCTTAATACAACATAATTGAAGGGGTTCCTATCAATACTTTAGAAGCAAAACGTCATCTTGTTAATTCAGTTCTGTGGTTTATCTGTCCCAACAAGTAATCTCTCTAATTACCCTGAACAAAGCCTGTGCCCTACAGTTCCAGCTTTTCTAGCCCTTCTCTATCACTTTTTGTTTTCTTTGGATTCTTTGCCATATGCCTTCACCAAAATGTTGTTAGAATTATATAGGATTATATAACTAGGGGCCAAACTTACGTGGGTTGCGTATTTGCCCTCTAGAATGATTAAATCTTGGGGTCTATAATCACGTTTGCCACTGAAATAGCTCTCTAAGATGCTCTTGGTTCCTGCGGCATATCTCTTTTGCGCATCAATGGTCGTTCCACTCATGTGTGGTACCATTGCATTTCCTCCGCCGAAGGGGTTCGATGCGTAGCGGAGAAGGTGATTCTTGGGAGCGGGCTGGGGGAACCAGACGTCTCCACCATATCCACGAAGGTGTCCTGATTTGAGAGCCTCCGCGACGTCTGCCTTCACAACAATAGCTCCACGGGCAGTGTTGACCAACCAGGAGCCCTTCTTCATCTTTGCAAGGAGGTCTTTATTAAAGAGGCCTCTGGTACCATGGTGGAGGGGGCAATTAATGGTGACAATGTCACATTGCTTGACCAGCTCCTCGACACTCTTGACACCACGGCAACCGATTTCTTTCTCGATTTCGGGTTTGAGTGGCTATAATGAGTGATTGTGAGTGATGGAAATTAATGTATGGGCGGGAGCTAAGGGATATAGCATACTTGGTAGTCATAGTACAGCAACTCCTTGCAGTCAAAGGGCTTCAAGCGTCTCAACACTCGCTCACCGATTCTCCCAACTCCAACGGTTCCGACAACTTTGCCTTCAAGATCGTATGAGTCTTTAGCTACGGCTGCAACGTCCCAATCGCCTCTAGCGATCTGTTCGTGGGCGGGGACAAAGTTTCGCACGAGACTAAGAATTGTCATGACAACATCTGCATAACCCAGGGGAGTTAGTCAGTTTTCCTAGTCGCTATAGAGCCATAGGCATTGGGATTTTCATACGCTCAGCAACGGAGACGACGTTACTCCCGGTAACCTCCGCGACGGTAATGCCCTTTTGACAACTGGATCATACGACCTTGTTAGAATAACTGTGATTCTGAGAATACGAAGAAACCACTCACGCAACATCGAGGTCAACATGATCACTTCCTGTAATTTTCAGACCATCAATATACGTAATAGGCCCTTATTAACCCACTCACTGGGGACATACCAACTCCCGCAGTGACAGCCAACTTCAGCTTCTGCGCTTTGTGCAACCTCTCTGCAGTCAGATACCCTGGGTGGAATCTATGCAAACCCAATTTCAATTTTGTTAGTTTGTTAAGAATCGAACGGAGTAGGTTATACACTGAAATGAAAGAGAACAAACGGCGTGGTTATGATGATTTCCGCATCAACCAGCTCCTTCTCAAAAACCGAGTTGGGGCCCTCCTTGTCCGCAGTGGTAACAAGCTCGTAACCATGTCCCTCAATCCACTTTCTCAAGTCTAGTTCATTCTCCACCGTGCCCAAGAGTTCAGGGACTTGCTTTGCATGCTCCCTTCCCTAAAACCAAAGTAAGAGAGTTGTAAACTTATTATTCACCCAAAATCTGATAGTTTATGAATTGACTCAGGACACCTACCTCATACAGGACTGCCAGAACTTTGCCTTTCTTTGCCTGTTGTGCTATTGTACGAGCTTGTATAAATGACGCTGATATTGGTAATGTGCTACCGCGTTTGGTAGGAGTTGCTGTCAGTGCTGTGAGTGATCGTGCTACCCGGGCGCTATGACTAGCAACAGATCGCAGAAGAACAGATGAAGGAATCATTGAATATCCAAAAAGGTCAATTGCAAAAGACGGCCAAAAGGAACAAGTCTAGCTATATGCAAATGTGGTTTAAAGATGGTTTCGAGATTTTCGACAGGTATGCGCTCAATTGCCTCACTGTAACAGAGATGAAGGGCAACCAGAGCCTCTGCTGCTACGAGAGCAAGAACAAAAACTGGGGGGATGCATGGTGCCTTAAGTACCTATAGGTTGACCTGGTGCTCAAGCTGTGTTCTCTTTGAGAGTGGGATAATATGGGGTCTAGAATCAATCTGAAAGGAGTGTAGTGCTTGGAAGATGAGGGTGTGATACTATTGGACTGCAGACATCCAGGCCGGACCAGTACAGCGGCTGTCAGGCAGGCAGATATCTCTATCACTGGAGCTATCTATTGGGCGCCGGAAAAATAGTCCTGATCCCTGTGTTTCTTAGTCTGGGTTGCAGGGCTTCTGCAGCCCAGCAGCTGATGATTGCAGTGAAAATCTTACGATAGAGATTCGTGATTGACCTCTAATACAAACGTTAGAAACTCTGATGTCACTCTGAATGGAGGAGCTGTCGTATTCGTTCTTGATTCCTGAGTTGCGGTAGGTAGCAAGCCAGCTTACTCAATTCAAGCTTTACCAGAGGCTGGTGCCCGCCAGACTACCTATGCAAGCATGAGGTTCCCTCAACAGCTCCTCATCCCCAAGCTCTCGACCTACTAACTTACTTAGTAGCGCTGGTATTGGTAGCATGTTGAGAGCCTTGCGACGTCACCTTGCCCCAATTGCACCGGTGCCGACACTGCGTGCCGAATGCGAGCCAGACTACCGAGTGCGCATGCAATGGGGTATTCAAACGGGTATGCAGAGTAGTTGCCGTAGAGCAGAGGTTAAATAGATCTGAGTCAACCTCCAACGGCTCCGATGCTCGCGCTCCAGTTTAACGCTCCAGTTTAACGTTCCAGCTTCATAGCAAGCACCGATTACCAATTATCGATACCTACCCGCTCGGCTGGCTTTCGGTCGGTCAAAAGGAGTCAACAATTCGAGTTCCCTATCACGGCTTTCAGGGTTGGAGCTCCGTTCTACTAACACAAATTGAGTTTCATATACGAATCGGGGTGCCCCTACATGAACGTATGTTAGTACTTATATGTCACTGCAGGACGTTGCATTACAGTGCATGGCATAGCATTGCCTTGCAGTTGCACCTTGATAGGCCAATTTGACATCGGTACCTCTACATATGTGATTTCGAAGTATGTAGTCTTGTTTGGGAGGTGAAGCTCGCGTAAAGCTTTGTAACAGGCGACCGGGGATGCTACTATGGGTATCCCGAATATCCGGTGTGAGATGCTTACAGATTGCGTAAGAGTGACTTGGAAGTAGCTTGGAAGCGCCTAAAGTATTCCATAAGAGAAATAATCATTATTCAGAGGAATAACAAGACTAGGCGTGAGCCGATTTATATAGCAAAGCCATTTTGAGCATTCGCAGAACGTTGTGAATGCATGCGGGAATTAGTACATGTGTAAGTGTGACGCAGCAATAGGAACCCCTGAAGCAAGTCTTGATGGTAAAACAAGTCCGACCCGAAGTGAGTAGGCAAAAGGAAAGATAGAAAATCGAACCTCAATGGTATAATGCACCGAGCTCCTATAACCAGACTACGAACTCCTATAATCTCGGAGAGTACTTATGTAGTCTCACCTGCCCAGCCTAGTCTAGTCTGGTTCACCTAAGTCCTCGGTGCGTTCGCCTGAGTAGTCTAGTTGGAGGTATCAGCGACACAAAGCATCCAGCTCATAATTATGCAGCTCAGAGTGTACTCTGGACAACAGCTCTTCATCCGCAATAGTACCCATCCCTTGTTACAGGAACATTTTTCATCGTTCTCTCCTTCACACACACACCCTCTTCTATACCATCACAGCTTATCTTCCTTCTCCACTCCTCCTCAACCTGTCATCCCCCTCCCCATTTTCGTCATCACTATCATCCCTGAACCCCTCCTCCAGGTCTCTCGATAGCCTTCGGGCTCCTTCTCCGTTCTCTTCATCTTCGCTTGGCTCATCAAGGTAGCCACGCTCCTCGCCAATCCGCCTGTATTGCGCCTGCCGTCTATGGTAGCGGTTGGCCATGGCATTGGAGATATTGCGCAGAGGCACAAAGTTGTGCCTCTTAAGAATGGGGGCAACGGCGTGTCGATAGAGAAGGAAGAGGACCATGGAGCAAGTGAGTGTGAGGAAGCATGTCTGTAGCATTTTTTAGAAAATTTCTTGCAGACAGGTTTGAGGAGCGTGTGTCCCCGTGGAATCGGGTGTACTTACTGTAATGAAGTTCACAAAGCCACTCGGCATATTTCGCTTTCCCAGAATGTTTGATGGTCTATTAGCACTAGCTCCGATATCCAAAGGGTACCTGACTTGCAAGGAAGTATTTTGCTATCGTATTGGGTATAGGTATCGTGATGTCAAATGAGGTGGGGATCATAGGTGATAGTTGCGTTCTCGGTAGGGGTTGACGATGCGCGCGGCTGTGAGACATGGACACTAATTAATACCAGTAATCAACTGTTAATCGTTCTTATATTGACCAATAGACTCTAAGCCTTGTGATATTAATAATGCCTTCACCAATAGGAAATTATGATCCTGCGATCAAGTCTACAAGTATCGTAGCGTTAAAAATTCAAACAAAGTTCACTTGTACTTCTGAAAGAATTAATTCCGACAAACTGGAGAACAGAGTCTGGTGCCGTTTGCAGTAGGCTAGGACAACAGTATTAGAAGCTTCATCTCGGAGATCATCAAGTTTATGATTCCATTTGGTCGATGTCTCTCGGGGTTGGGTTAAGTTCAGTCTACAAATCTCTACATAGGCTGGGGGAGGTCTTCCGCAAACGTTGGGATCCTTTCACCGACGGTGAGACAGTTGCTCTAGTCTGCAAGCCATAGGGCCAGTTCTAGGATGCCGGTTTCCCGCTGGAGCGCTGGAGCGCTGGAGCACTATGTAATTATACAAGTTTCGTCTGAAGTATTATTGCATCTGGATCTAAATGCCTCCTTCGTGGCGTAGCTGAAGTTGTCAGAAGGGGCCTGCTGGGCACGTGTACTGTTGTATCGTGTGGTCAAGAGGGCAGCTGGTAGAACCCCATGCCATAGACCATAGACCATGGCCCATCGACATCGACACTAAGGCTGAGTTGTGAGTAGGTACAACAAGCCTACAAACCATCTCGGGACTTCTCGACCGTACGGTGGTGGTGGTCATGGTCATAAGGATCTCATCCGCTGCAGAACAAGAAACGTTACATCCCTCTCCTGGCACTCTTCTTCATCACGCATTCACGCAGGATCTCCTTCTAGGAGCCATATCTATCGTAAGTGCCTTTCTATTAAAACACCTTTGGGTTTCGTGTGTCGTGCATCCCCGCCTCCCCGCTTCCCACCCAGACAGTTGTGTGTGTGTGTCATCCTCCTTTCCTGCTTCTTCTTTATCGACTTGAAGGGGTTTGCAGGTGGTACCTAATAGAAAAGTGGTAAAGCTTATTTTTTTCAGGGACCAACCAACCCCCACCTACAACAAACAGCCTTAATCGTGACAGCAAGAGCGTGCTCTGGCTTTGTCGCCGCACACCAATACACCCCCGGGAGTGCATTCGTCACGTTCTTCAAGCCGATAGAAGCTTCATCCGACTCGGTAGGACAGCTCGACCACACGGGAATTTGCTCCGGCTGTTGGCGTTCCCTACACTCGGCCACACACCCTGGCTTACTACCCCTCGGCTGGCTCACAACTTCAATAGGGGGTACAGATCGCTGGAGTTTTGCCGGTGTGACTGGGAACAGAGGCAGTTTGGGGTCGACCGTTGACCCTTTTGGTACTTGAGGAAGATTCGGACGACAGCGCGAAAACAGCAAGGGAGTAGTTGGCAGAATACGGGAGACATAGGTCGATTTTGCCGCCGGAGCGACTCATCACACGGAGGTGGAACTGGCTGTGATCTGCGATTAGGAATGCGTGGGACCAGTGCCTTGCCTAAGATACCTTGAGCGTACAAACAACGTCAATTTTACAGCAATACACAAGTCACAATGTCGTCAGGCAATTCACGGTCATCCTCGGGGAAGTCGATATGGGGTAAATTACACAAACAGACCCAGCAACCACCGTCGCCTACTCCTCCTCCGCCGCAGCCGCCACCGAGAGAGTATGAAGATGGAAGCAAAGGCCAGAGAAATGGAGCAAAGCCTGGTCATGGTAGCGGATACCGAAATTCAATATCTTCCATCAATACTGATTATCAACCACAGACTGGTGGGAATCCATATCAACAACCGGGATATGAAGGGTATATGGAAAGGCTACAGATGCCAGGCGAGTTTCCACAACCACGGCCTGGGTCTTCAAGGGGTGATGATGGCCATCGTGGTGATTATAATCACTACCAGTATGCCAACCATAAGTCAGCGCAGCATGATCAATTCTCGCCATATCCCCCAGTTTCTCGTCCTCCTCCATCGTCCTCATCTGGCGCATCCTACCAAAGCCAGTATAACCAACCTCGCTATAATACGCCCGGCTCAACAGTTTCCGTTATGTCTAATTCTAGCAGCACATCGTCTAATGCACGAAGTTCGACGGACCAAGGGCCCATTCCCGGTGCGGTAATGGCGTCGACTCGAGGCTCAATACTTTTCAGCAACCCAGACATGCAAAGCTTCAATTCGTCTACATTTTCCCCGCAGGAGTTTAACTTCCCTCGTCCTCATGATGACCGAATAATCGAGCAGCTATTTCTTGAGCTCATGATCAAACGAGGATGGACCAATTTACCAGAGCAAGCCCGACGGCAAATGCAAGCATACCCGGCTGACAAGAAATGGACACTGGTCCATCAAGATAAATTAACAGAATGGCAGGCAGATGAAGGAGGCAGTGGGCAGACTGGAGCACAGCGGGAGGGTAGTCCAGAGTGGTTTGTGAAAAAAGTCTTTGACAGAACAATAACCACCAAGCAGTTACAAAGCTTGAGCGTCAGTTTAAGAACACAACCCATTAAGTATATAAACCTAAACCCTTAACTAAGATGGCATGGTCAATTCTAACTATCTATTTTCCGCTATCAGTTGGGTGCGATCATTCATCGAAGCTCAAGGCCAAGTTGCCCTCACCAACGTACTAAAAGGCATCAATAACCATGGTTCGAAGTCTGTGGGAAACCAAGAAAAGGACCTAGAGAGGGAATATGATATAGTCAAATGTCTCAAGGCCCTTATGAACAACAAATACGGAGCGGACGATGCATTGCAACATCAAAGCTGCGTGGCAGCATTAACAGCATCATTAACCTCACCTAGAGTCACGACGAGAAAGCTTGTTTCGGAAGTGTTGACGTTCTTGTGTCATTGGGATCGGCCAAATGGACATGCAAAGGTGCTGGCGGCGTTGGATCAGATCAAAAATAACCAAGGCGAGACTGGTAGATTCGATGCATGGTTGAGGATAGTGGAGGTGACTATTGATGGCCGGGGAAAGCTTGGGAGCTTGGTCGGCGCAAGTGAGGAAGTGCGGAGCGGTGGGATAGGAATGGAAAATCTGCTCATGGAATATGCTCTGGCTACATTGTTTCTCATCAACAGTTTGGCCCAAGGTGCGGACGATGTAGCCACCCGAGTGCACATCCGGGCGCAGTTCAAAGGATGTGGCTTCTCTCGCATGGCAAGTAAGATGAAGCAGTTCAAGTATGAATTGCTCGACAAGCAGATTGAACGCTATGAGGAGGATTGTCAAGTAGACTACGAGGATTTGCTGGAGAGAGATGGTCAATCAATGATTGAAGACCAGGAGGGCGAGGTCAAGGACCTTAATGACCCTGTGGCTATAGTGGAAGCGATCAATTCTCGAGTACAAGGGAGTCGAACGCAGGATTACTTTATTTCAGCCCTACATCACTTACTGCTGATAAAGGATGACACTGGTGATGATCGGTTACGACTATTTCAGCTTATTGACGCGATTTTAGGACATGTCGTTATGGACCGGCGGATGCCGGATATGGATCTCAAGGCCAGTCTGAATTTTTCCATTCAGAATATAGTGGACAAGTTAAAGGTGGATTCTGAGGCAACTCATTATATGGAGGAGGCGGTATTGGCTCGACAGGCCGCTGAGGCCGCTATAGCAGAACGAGACACTATGGCGGAGCAGGTTGCTATGGGGGCTGATGGCTTAATCAAAAAATTAAAGGAGCAAATTGAGGAACAAGACCGAGCTCTTGAAATGCAACGGAGGGGGAATGAGGGACTGGAATCTGAGCTGAATGAACTGCAGATATCACATATGCAGCAGATGCAGCGAAACGAACTCGAGACCAGGGAGCTCTACTTAATGTTGCGAGAGGCTGAGGATGCAGCTACGGCTGCTGAGGTGGACAAAACCTCTGGGCTTGCTAATATGTCCGCCACTAAACCTGTGCCGAAGGATCCATCAATTGGTATCTTGGACAGGCAGAGGCTGATGGAGAAGCTAGAAATGCAACTCGAGCGGAGGAAAGCGCAAGCCAAGTTGGAAGGAAAGCACTGGCAGCAGCTAATGCCCCCAAGTGATAAACTGAGGAATTTGCGAGAGAAAATGGACGCTGTGCAGAGCGAGGCTAGGAGCCTAGAGCAAATGCAATGGGAAGAGCAAGTTAGACAAAACGCACTCAGTAACATGGGCTTGACTAGGAATCGCAAAAACCTCAGACGCTTCTCATCCTCTGGGTCTGCGCTAGATAGGAAGAATAGGCGATCTCGTGCATCTACAGATCGTGATTCTCTACTAGAAGAGGAAGGCAGCGAAATCGACTCCGAAGCTGGAGTGAAGGGGGTAATTACAAAAGCAACGATAGTCAACTTCAGAAGGCCAAAAGCAGACGATGCCCAGAACAAGAGCTTAATGTCTGAATTACGAGGCGTAGTGTCAAAAGTAGACGCCAGTGATGATGAAATGGCGGATGGAGACGACGAAGCCCCAACGAAGAAAGGACGCAAGGCTTCCGTTGAATATTCTGGAGAGGAAGATGATGGTGTAACTGTGGGTTCATCACGGCCTAGTGTCGGCTCAGATGCCCCTAGGACTCCTACGGACGAGGTACCGGGTGGAGGGGGTGGAAAGACGCTACTGGCCGGATCCACTGGCCCTCCACCGCCTCCTCCACCTACCTTGCCTGGTTTCGCCGGAGGTATGCCTGGCTTCAATGGACCCCCTGCCCCTCCACCGCCTGCTCTACCTGGCTTCGGTGGCCCACCTCCACCCCCTCCTCCAATACCAGGAGCATTCCCCTCACTACCTGGTTTCGGCAGTGTACCTCCACCGCCGCCACCGCCGCCTCCTCCTGGAATGCCAGGCTTCGGAGCAGGACCACCACCACCTCCTCCACCCCCTATGCCTGGTTTCGGCACGAATGCCCCGCCACCCCCCCCCATGCTTGGTTTCAATATGGGTGGGCCACCAGCGCCTCCTGGAATGCCCGGTTTTGGTGGAGGGCCTCCGCCGCCGCCTATGCCGCCTGGTTTCGCATTCGGTGGCCCCGGTGCTCCACCACCACCTCCTTTCCCTGGTGCACCATCCGGTGGTTGGCTTAATCGCTCTGGTGCTCCTAGTGCCCCTGCAATGAACCTAATTGGTGGCGGACCACGACCGAAGAAAAAACTAAAACCTATGCATTGGGAGAAATTGGACGGAGTCGAGTATACCCTGTGGGCAGCGCGGAAAGAGGGCAAAGAAAAACTCTATAGTGAGCTACAGATTAAGGGTGTATTGGATGAGATTGAATTGATGTTCTTCTTCAAGGAGAGCAAGTTAGGCAGTGGCAAGAAGTCAGGCAATGCAAAGAAGCAGCTTATTTCCAATGAAGTACAAAAGAGTTTCCGTAAGTGCTCCCAGGTAGCGCTTGACTTCCGTTGGCTAACGGACTAAATGTTTCAGAAATTGCCTTGAGCAAGTACTCTACCTTACCTGTCAGTGAAGTGATACGGAAGATCGTTGGTTGTGATAAAGAAATGCTGGATAACCCAGCCATCTTAGATTTCTTACTGAAGGAAGAACTTAATAATATTCCAGACAATCTGATGAAGTCGATGGCACCATATTCAAAAGATTGGACACAACCGGATAGAGACCAGCTACAGCGGGAACAGGACCCCAACGAGTTGACCAGAGAGGATCAAATCTTCTTGGAGACTTGCTATGAGCTTCATCATTATTGGAAGAGCAGAACAAGAGCGCTGGTTCTCACTAGGAACATGCAGGCAGATTACCAAGACTTGATACAGAAGCTTACTCAGGTCGTCAAAGTTGCTGATATAATCAAAGCCAGCGAGAGTTTCAAGGGAATCCTTGATGTATGCCTCACGCCCTTCCCCTTCACTGCTAATGCGAATATCCGTCATGCTAACTTTTGGAATAGATTATTCTATCGTTGGGTAATTACATGAATGACGCGAACAAGCAAGCCACTGGTTTCAAATTGGGTTCTCTCCAACGGTTAGTCAATACCAAGGATGAGAAGAATCGACGCAACTTCCTAGACTTTGTCGAGAAAACTGTGCGCAATAAATTCCCTGAATATCAAAGCTTCCTCGACGAGCTTCATGAGTGTCACGCCCTGGAAAGGGCTGACGTGGACAATCTCAGGAAAGAGGCTAAGATCTTTATCGACAACATCAACAATATCCAGCAGTCGGTTGACTTTGGTAATCTAAGCGACAAGTCTAAATTCCATCCACATGATAGGATTCTTCAAGTCGTGTTGCCAATTTTACCAGAGGCAAGGAAGAAGGCCGGCTACCTTAGTGATCACTTGAAAGAGATGAGCAATACCTTTGACAAGCTTTTGACGTTCTTTGGTGAAAACCCTAGTGATGAGAGCGCAAGGAAAGGCTTCTTCAAAAAGATTAGTCTGTTTTTGAAAGACTATAAGGTATCGTAATGTCACTTTGCTACTACTCTTTGATTCGTAAACTCACATTTCCTAGGCTTCACACCTCAAAAACTTGGAGATAGAAGAAGATGAGGCGCGCGCTAAAAAGAGGCGAGAGATGCTCGAGGCCGCCCAGAACAAGCCTGTGAAGGGGAAGCCCCCCAGTTCACCTATCCCCACTGGTGCTATGGACACGCTACTGCAGAAATTACGTGACGCAGGCCCTACTCAACGGCAACAGAGGGATGCAAGAAAGAGGGCAAGGCTTAAGAATAACGCCAAACAGAGAAAAGCTAGCGCTACTCTTGATGCTGGCTTGAGCGGAGACGACGGAGCTAGTGCGGAGAAGGAGGAAACTGGATTGTCATCTGGTGGTGGTGGTGGAGAGGGAGAAGGTGTTAGCGACGTTGGCACTGACGCTGATACTCCGGCATTGCCATCACCGACGATAGCAGGGGGTGACACACCCGCCGGTAGCAATACGAGTAATGTGCCTCGTAAAGCTTCGAGACAACGATCTCCGGAGGACGACCCTGCATCCCGGGCACAGAATATGCTTCAGGCGCTCAAGGGTGGCGGAGATGTTATCATAGGTGATGAGAGCGATAGTGTCAGTCTTGCTTCACTAGGGAGCTTCCGTACGAGTCGGCGGCCGAGTACAGACGAAGGGCAAGGACGTAGGGCAAGAAGGAGGCAGAGGCAGGCAAGCTCGAGTGTTAATGGAGGAGGCGCTAGTTTGTTAAATGGGGCATCAGGGTTGGGGATTGACCCGGGGCCGGCGACGGGCGAGGATGCCGCGGCGAGGGCTAAGACCCTGCTGCTAAGCATGGGCGCCAGAAGAGGGAGTGCAGAGGAAAATGGAGCTCCTGTTGCGCCGCATTTGTTAGGGCTTTCGGGAGAAGCGAGTGGTAGTACTGTTGTTGATGAGCCAACAACACTGGTGGGGGGGAGTGATAGTATGCCGACACCGACAATTGAGATTAAGGAGGTCGATTGAGGTGGTTAAATTTCTTGAGGGAAAGGGCTGAGAGTAGCCCAACGTGTAGATGGTCAATATATACCCTGTTGTATATGTTCTTTGGAGGGTTTCTGGACTGGGCTGGTTCTAACAAACGTTTTTTGAGGAGGGGGTGTTACTTTGGCCAATTGGTATACATTAACTTTTGTAATTTTTCTTTGTTTTACCGACCACATACCTTCTCCCACAGATTTCCTCCCTTTTGTGTTATTCTTTTCCCCTGTCTCTCTGCAAAGCTAGCTACATGTGTGTGCGTTCGTTTACTGTTTTTTGCTTCTGCTTACTGCAACTGGCTTCCTTGGTATCTCTCTCGTCATGATTTCTTTTTTCCTGATGTTGGTGATGGTTTTTGTCCCGTCTTGTTCGTCCCTTCGGATACCTATAGTTCGAGAGTGCCTTAGAGATATACTCCCTGCAAATACAAAGTAAATGATACTAGTACTCTCCCATGCTATAGAATTTCGTCTCTCGGCCACAGCATCGAACCTGCATTGCCCCAGCTAGGGGCAGTTGGATATTACTGGGGCATTGCTCAACTCATGATTACATAGCGGTGAGTCTTTCGTGAATCTTCACGAAAAGCTATTTGGAATTTGCAAAACGAATTCATAGTCTAGTATATATAAACCGTTTTTTTTTTTTACAAAAATACTCTACTCGTATGCACATCCGTAGGGGAACCAACCGGAACCTCGACTGGATTCAAGGAGAGAGAAAGAAATGTTCCCTATGGCCCCGCGTTAATCAGACAAAACAAAAACAAAATCTCCATCACCCCAAATCCATCACGCCAGTAGAAAAAAAATACACAACGCTCAACAATTCATCCCCGTTTCATCGCGCCAGTAGAATATATGAACAGTACAAGGAAGGAGTAGTTGGGTGAAGTGATACATATGTACGAGGTTCCTAAAAAAAAATTTGGTAAAATGGAATAAATAAGTTAGTTTCAAAGATAAAGTTTTCAAAGCCGTGAATGTTCTACGCACGATTCATATTTACACATGATGTATGTCCTCAAATCAAGGTAATACTGCCATGTACACCAATTGCCTATAAGCTTACCTAGAGTAGCCTCTGTCTCTTAGACTTGAGGCTTACGGCGCTTAATATGGATTTTACCCTCAGATATATGGTATGCATTGATTGCTGCACTGAGTAATCCTGTGCTCGTGCCCTTCTAGTGATTGTTGGTTCAGGGTAACCGAAATGTCGCATTCACGAAGCTAATAAAAGCGATGATGTCTGACATGATAAATTTGTGTGCTTAAGATGGTGGTCAGCTATACCATCTCCGAGCACAGCCCTCGACAATATCCCAGGCCGTCTATCCGGAAAACACTGATGTTTCACCTAGGATAGGGAGGAGGGTTTTAATTTTTTCTTTTAAAAAACTCAGTAATAGGGTCCGGGCATGAGAACAGCACCCAGTACTTGGATTAGCCCCATACTTTTGGATCGTGGGTGTGGTTATAAGAGGGAATGCCTAAGTATTAACTTGAACCGAAATTCTGGTTTGAGGTGGGTTACCACGAACAACAGTTGCTCCCAAGACCGATTATTCAATTCAGGAAAACTCCTCGATTGTGGTATAACCTCTCCCTTTCCCAAAAACACCCACAGTACGCACAAGTACAAAAAGCAACAAAAGCCAACCTAACGTAAAAAAGCTACATACACTACTCAAGCCATAGACGGTGCTTCTACATTATACCGCACTCCATTATGTCCTCAAACCACATACAAAGCGAGAGAGTAGCCCTCCACAAAAAAAAAAAATTAAACGCCCCCAATAGTCCAAACGCCTAAGAGTAAAATGAAATCACCCCTTAAATCCCAGTGAAAGGTAACTTTTTTCAATAATTCACGTTTCCCCATGCCAATGTCAAAGTAGCCGTAGGCTGTCAACTATACCAACATACCTCCGATTAGGCTCAATATAAGCCTCTGTCGTCTCATGCAGTTACCATAACTGGATTATAAGCGTGGTTGCTGTTGTTATAATGGGGCTCCTCCTCTTCCTCGGCCTGAGCAACAGCAAGCCCAGTCGCCAAATTCACGTTCCTGCGGAGAAACTCATCCAACCGCATAATCTCCGCATCCCACTTCTCATCCAATGTTCTCAGTAAGTCATATGAAGAGCTTCCTGCATCATTGGTAGGCGTTCCTCCTTGCTCTTCTCTAAGTGTACTCAATTGCCTACCCATTGATGGTCTCAGCATTGCTTTTACTGCATGTGTTCGGAGTGGTTGTTCAGAAATCGAGACCCTCCTCTCTTTCTTCCCTCCTAGTTGATCTACGCTCCTTCGATGTAAGAATGAGGATTTTATTGGTTGAGGAGGCGAGATATTTGCCGCACTGTTGGTAGCGCTGTTGGCGCTGAACTGCTCTTTCACGGCCTTAACCTGCTCAGCCCGATCCCACTCCATTCTCGGCAGGTATAGTATGGAGGTGTTGTATTCCAGTGCATTGACCATGGCAGAGAAGCCTTGAAGGTAGATTCGGTTCATGTCGCAATGGAGATGCCGTAGGGTATTATTTTTACGGAGCATCTGTGATAAGACCAGTGCGCCAGATGTGCCAAGAGTTTGAACTATTCGAAGTTAGTAAATGACATCCTCAAGCAAAGTTGTCTCCTTTGTAACTTACGCTCGATTCGCAGGGACTGCAAGGTGCGGTTTTCTGCCAGTCGTCCTAGGGCTGCAATGATCCCACTTCCCAGTCGAGCACTTTCTAACACTGCCTGTTCCCCAGATAAATCCAGCTCTACCAGAGTTGTGTTTTTCGCGAAAAGCTCCCCTAATTCTGCGCACGTCTCCGACCCCGCTTCGTATGGAAGTGAGACCTTTGATATATCGAGAAACTGTATCGTAGTATTGATTGCTAATGCCCTAATAAACTCCCGGAACATGTCTTCTTTCGGATAATCCACCATTCTCATTGTGAGATGGGATGGCGTGAGGCCCAATGCAATAGCTTCCACCAACTCCCTATGATTAACATGAAGATAGTTTTGCCCAATGTGCAGGTGCAAGTCTCTTGCTTTCCCGGGGGTTCGGGACATCGAGTGCATGAAGATAGCCACGTCTCGTGATGTAATTCCAGTTTGTGTGAGGTACAACTGATGCAGGGCATCGGATTGGGAACTGGCGAGATATGTCGAGACGGCGTCTACTGTTTCACTATTGAGTTGTGTTTCACTACACCCGCAGGCAAATCAGTAGAGCCTCTCCGAATGCAAATGAAATAGTCAACTACCTTAGATCAAGCTCTTGTAGTCTCCATCGGAGTAGCACTTCGGTAGTCAATAACGGATCTGATCCAGAGGTTCTGAGCACCCGAGAAAGATTTAATTTCCGCAAATATGGGAAATAGCACATGGATGTATTCAAGGAGGGGGCGTGGAGACGTGCTGGATTCCCGGACAGGTCAAGGGCTTCTAGTGTATTTTCGTGTGCAACCAAAGCCGCAAGGAATAACGATACCATGCGCTCTGTCAACCCGCACCTCCCAAGTTCAAATCCGCGGAAATGTGCAAGCTTTGAGGCAGCGGCGTCCACTGAAGCGATGTCAGCTGTTAGGTAGGGGTAAAGAGTGCTAGATGAGAAAATACCTAGCCAGTCGAGGTCGCTTTCCACAAGTTCAATACCCGTCAAATCAAACCAGTCAACGTTCGTGTAACCCCTTCTGCAGAGAGGCATAATCGCTTCAACGATGCCACATCCATCACCCTCCTCGCCTGAATTCTGAAAGTCACCTTTCTTCCTACGTGTGATACTATCACGGAAGCCCATTCTCCTCAGTTTCGTGCTGCACAATGCTAAGGCCCGAAGCTCCCATACGAGTAAGGGTCTCTTGGAGTCCGTACTCTTGACCTTAATCGGTCTGCCTTGCCTGGTAGCATACGGTTCATACTCACTTCCATAAGTATCAAAGGCTTTCATCAGCGGGTCGAGACTAATTCCTCTGAAGGATATGGAGCCAAAAGCTTCATTCCATCGCAGTGAGCGAAGTACAGCAAGTAACTCAAGATCAGAATAAGTTTTCCTCCGCTCTCTGAGAGGTGGATACAAAATGAATTGGGGGCCATCTTCAACGTCCGTTGAGATCCCATAACATATGCTGGATGCATCGAGATCATATGCAGCACCTAAAGTCCAATCAGCAATAGCCCTAGCAACCGAAACTAATTTACACTTCACTAACAGTAGGCAGCAATTGTCCGGTCAATATTATTATATTCATCCTTCAACACTGAGGGCTCCAAAGCAAGCGGTTCATCCTTTAAGTATTCGGGTATATCCATAGAGTAAGGCGGTATGACCCACTCTGGCCTCAGGTATTCCGATATCTGTCGTATGGATTGTATGATGTTCGCAACATCACAGGAAGCAAGGGTGAGTCGGATCTCTGGACGGCAGGGTAATCTTCTAAGCTTGGTTAATTATCTGCATGTATTGAGTGATAACAAAATATCTCACCTGAAGCCAAGAGTGAATGAATCGTCCATCGTTGACATGCTCATAGTAGTCAGGGTCAAGGTTCCAAATGACGTCGCTGGTCCAGTGAGAAGCAAAGAGGCAGCACTTCGGTTGGTGGACGTCTTCGGTATGGGTACAATGTGTACCTTATGAACTCCAATTGCAAGATAGCAGACTGTAGAATACATTTTGTGCAGATCATCCGAACTTGAGCGATGGTGTTTCCCGTTACTACCTCTTTGCACGATCGTATAAACTCGAAAGAACTGATCTGGTGCGTAGTCTTTCTCTGCTTCCAACCTCCGAGCTATGTGCGCAATTGTATCATTGGATATTGGTGGTATATCTAGCAAGTCCCTAGCAGCCGCTGCAGCCTTCCTAATATTGTCAAGCCATATATGCGCGTCCTCAATTGTTGGTAGTTGGAAAATAGTTGACCCAGGCCCTCCAACCTCATCCACATGATCTACCTGTATCGTAGTGGAATTAGCATCCATTTCAGGCGTATATACAGCGACAATTTGTTGCAGGAGAGTGACCACATTATCTGACGTTGTGAGGTCGCTCGCCGAACTGAAAGAAGCACTCCTTCCAGTGGTGGGTGTCTTGGGGTTAGTAGAGCATACGCCCAATTGCTCCCAGGCCTTTTGTTGAGACTTATATCGCAAAAGTTCTCGTGTTGTCAAAACCAAATACTCCTTCCTCCGCCGGAGAAGCCCTCCAGTCGACAGTGCCTCACCATGATGTAGGACAGTCGCACTAACATCCGTGACCTCAGCACTATCTCGTCCATGGGATTCATGGGAGGATGCAGCAGAGGAAGACCCTGAGCTCTCGGTGACAAAACCAACCTCTTTCGGCTTGAACGACCCGAACATGGACTTTGGGCGAGGAGTCTTTGTCAAAACCTTGGCTCGTGGGGAGTGGATCGTCAAAGTGGTCGATAATTCATGTGTAAACCCTGCACCGGCCCCAAACAGAAGAGACTTTGGTCTTGAGCGTGGGACTCTCAAATCCGAAGTCCCACTCTTCTGCAACGACTTTGGGACTGTGTTTGTACCAGAATCGGAAAGCTCCTGGAGAATTGTAGGCCTCGAGAAGAAGCCGAAACTCTTCCGCCGTTGGCTCATTGCTCCCCATTCTTGCGACATGCTTCTATTTCAAGCACAATTCAATCGTCCCTTCACCGTAATGACGCTCCCTAGGCAATCAACCACCACTATCCTGTGCATAAATCCTCCAACTCCCCCCAATCTGTTGAAACCAGGCGTCCCACTGTTGAATATAAGCTATCCTACCACACACAAGTCTCCCGGGAGGCAATAAAGGAGTAGAATATCAGAATACACTCAAGCAGTAGGCGAGTCCGGCTGTTTGATACGGATTGAGTGAGAAGCTTTGAGAAATCGAGTATTATGTCCGAATGAGTGTCATGAGCCGCTACGGGTGCGTATGGTATAGTTTGTTCGTCCTCGGCGATACCCAAAGCTGAGAGATGAAAATTCAGAAAAGCTAGCAATCCAGACAAACGACAAACGGTCAGTCCGCGGAACGGGAGGTCGGAGGCAAGCTTGGAGCAGCGACGTGGAATGTGTGTGAAGGAGCGATGGGATATGGAGCAGACGGAGGGCCGCCGGAGGATGTCGAAGAAAAGGCCCAAGCCTGCTCCGGAGGGGGAACAGAAGAGTGGGTATCGTAGTGGGGAGAGGGAACGGGGGCTGGCTGGGTAGGCTGGCCCCCGTACTTCCAAGGTTCCACCCACTATATTTTTCCGCAGACGGACCAGTGAGCTTCCTCCCACTCCCGGCCCCAAACGTACGTCAACCACCAATCTGCTCATCTCCAAACCTCTCCCAATTCGCACCACGAAAGAAATTCGGAATGCATCTGCCACCTGGTAGGCCGGGATAGCGAGCGACCTGCCCAGCGTGCTCACTTTTACAGGGGACCTGGAGTACTTTCGGCGAGGTTAGTGCTCAGGCCCCAGATATCAGACACAGAGATCTGCCTCCCATGCTAATCTCGAGATACGCCGGCAAGCACGTTCAGACTGACCAAAAGTTCGCAAAGCATAAAGATGCACACATTCCCACGAAAGCATGAACGCAGGCATACCCCCTACGATACAGTCGCTAGCACGTTTCATTTCTCGGGTTTTTTCTAGATCCATACATTCCAATGCTAGGTCCGAGACCTTCCCGGGCCAAAGGGGATCCAAGAAGCAATCGCCCCTAAGCTCGCTCGCTTAGAAGCATTGGTTGCCCCTTTGCCTTTCTGCTGTTGACCGTTGCGTACTTTTCTATTTTTCTTTATAGTGTTTTTTTTTTTGCTTTTTCTCTCAAAAAAGGAAAAGTTCTTGCCGCTCCCGCCCATGGTTGCTAGGTTTGTTTATTATGGTTTTGAAGGACATGTGGATGTGTTGCGTCACTCGCCAAGAAACAAGCAAAAATAGTAGAGCTGCAAGCAGCGTCATCACCTCAATCCAACGATACGATGCCCCGGCCTGGCTTGCAAGTGCAGTCAGGTACCTTAGCCTGAAGCGGTGAAAATCCTGAGATACAAACAGCAACATGAGATACAGGCGTTAAGGCCCGATCTGAGATGGCATCGATAAGATGGACGAATTAGTTTTGGCTTGCACACCTTGGGAACAAAGAGTACCGGTAAGGCTCTTCTGTTCTGGTAATCCAGCCAATAATTGTCTGACAAAATTCAATTGGTCTTGTGGATTTATTTTCAGACGTTACGACTCGCAGCAGTTTGCAGCAAACAACACATGTGCAACCGCAACTAGAGATGATACCGCCCACATACGGACAATGTCCGGCATCTCCGAATTGAATGCTGTGGTCAATTGGTGTCTCGTACCTGCGGTGTACTCTAGAGTAGATACGAGCTTATGCATAGCGCCCACTAGGTAGCCAGATCTGCGACCGTAGATGCCAAGTCTTTCAGAACAGGCTGGAGTAGACTGCATCTAAATGGTGCTTTGTACGTGCTACCGGTACCTGCAACCATACATACAGAAGGAGAGAACATGATGGCCACCGTCAAGATGGTTGGGGCGATTTGCAGTGGCTGGGCGCCTGGCAGCCACATTGTCCTTATTTCAGCTCGCGTTTGATACATACTAGGGGGTGGCGAATGAAATGTTAAGTATACCTTGCTGCCTACAATACATAGGTTCATCTCTGGCTAATCTCTCAGCTAGTTTGTCAAAATCGGAACACCCGTATATATACGATATTTATTACAAAGTAGTAACGCCACCTAGTGTGCTGTCAAATCACCTTCCACGTGTGAATCTACCAAGCTTCACCTCGTCGCCAATATATACCTCTTGAATCGATGGAAATTGTCTTGTCCCTGTTTTTCTTGGGCAGATCTTGGGTGAAGTGATACAAAGGTAAGACAACCAACCACATATCTATTTGATAACTTACACATAGGAGATTAAGGTTCCACAGAAATCAATCTCAAACCTGAGGCTCTACCTCCGTTCCCTGGAGGCCCTGGTCCATGATGATGCCCCACAGCTGTTTGCATAGTTATTACCTAGACACATACATGCACTGTACTGAAGCACATACATATGCACCCGGGAATGCATTACCCAAACTTGATCGAGCAGGCACATGATCTACCCCACTATCTATATCAATTATCCTCGAGTATGATGGGTTGCGGTGTACTGTCGGCCTGCTTTCTTGGGTGTATTGTAGTACAGGCTAGGATTAGGTTCAATCGGTTTGTCTACCGACATCATATTACCGATTGCAGCTGAGATATCGAATTGGGGTACCAGATGATGCTTGGTTGGACGAGATGGCGAAATCTGGGGTTTTCTAGTTCCACCTCTTTTTGCATACTTTCATGCACGGTGTAATGACGAATGACGTAGCCTGTATACCTTCGGCAACAACGGAAGGGAACACTTCGATTCCCGCTGCACATGCACTTGTGTAGTTGAAGAGATAAGGAAGAATCCTCCACGGGATGGTGCTCTTGTATTGCATAATGACATTTGAAATATCAATGCTATCTCTGTTAATCAATGGTGCAATTGGATGTCAATACGCTAGATGCAGCAAAATTGGTGTATGGGTCAGACGTGCTCTACCCTCCTTTCTATAAATATAAACAGTGCTATAACTGGTCGGCAGATGGCACCGAGGATTAACTTCACATGTTTACTCATGTATTCGCGATTATGTAATACTCCCGCAATCAAAATACTTAACTAGTATTACCGTAGAGTCTCATATTGGCGGCTAATGCAAAGGAGACCTACACCAATAATAATTCGGCATTTATAACCCACGCCTCCTGGTGTGAATTGGTATAATATATACCATCCATATTACTCTAGTGATGAAGCACCCCACCGGTGAAGGTCTTTTCAGTTGTGAACACCCGGCAAAAGTGGTTCCGCATTCGCTTCGTTCACTTCCAAAGTCTACTAGGGAAGACAAGACCGGCGCAGCACCCAAGAACCAACGTGGGGAAGGCCCTGTCAGGGTAAGGCCGGGAAGGGATGCTGGAAAAACGAACTACTTATGGCAAGTATAACTACACCTCAGTTGGAGACTATCTAATGTCTATTGCGTGCTTTCATGTGTGTGTCGACGAAGGAAACCCCGCTGGCTCTGCTCACATTTAGGCTCGGGTGTTTTGGTAAATGCAGAGACGGGGGAATAATTCAACACTCCACATTCCTCTTTTCTACGAGGGAAATCTCGGGAGAGAATGGCGCGACCCTCCAGGATTCTTGAGCAAGGTTGCTAGAAGCTTTGAAACGGCTTTCTCAATATCTAGCAATAGCTTCGGCCCGTTTTACTACGTTAAGAAGATAACCC
>Ga0307511_10001805_pt1 | contig 22487 bp, 19 predicted proteins | sample 13_EM_MG_FD_200266 | JGI IMG/M metagenome (GOLD analysis project Ga0307511, IMG submission 200266) | Populus trichocarpa ectomycorrhiza microbial communities from riparian zone in the Pacific Northwest, United States - 13_EM | ecosystem: Host-associated > Plants > Roots > Unclassified | place... | reverse complement strand
TTTTTTGCGGCTTTTTTTTTTTTTTTTTTGATATTGACAAGCGGGCTGCTTCTGCAGTGTGTCAGGTATGTGGGTTTGGAGATCATGGATTCTGTAGCGACATCACATCATCGTAAAGCGGCCGGCATTTGAGGTTTGGGGCAAATATTAATCTCACCATCACCCCCAACAGAACTTGAGGAATTACGGTCACAAACCGCTCTCCTAGTCGAGTTCTGATTCCCACGATTGAGGGCTTTTATAATGTTGTATGGTTCCTCCTACGTGTCCGCCGATTAGAGTTTATGCCACTATCCTCGATCTGGACACGAGATCACTAGCATGGCCCCATGGCCTAGCATGGCCCTGAGCTATTGTATGTTTAGCATGCAGCAGCTACCTTAACTCACCCCATAGTAACGTGCGGGGTAAAATGGCTTTGAAAAGAGGATACGCCTGACTAGGTCGGTTGAGCTGTCAGTGCATCGAAATTCACCCATCAATCGTTCACGGGAGAGTTGAATACGAAACATTCCTTGACTGCTGTGAATTAGTTATATGGCAATAACTGACGCTGTAGCTGTAGAGTGCTGTATAGCTCACTGTCGGGTTTAGGCGCATTGGGAATTGAGCGGGGCTGCGGGCGATCAGACGATGCCGTTCGAGACTAACGATGCCGCCGGTTGAGTTGGAAGGGTGTTGAAAGGGGGGTCTGTGGGAAAAGCCGGATCGTTGAGAAGCTTGTCGAACCATGGCAGCTGTGCGACTCGTTTGTTTTGCAACAGTAGTTGTCAGAACTCTAAGGGAATAGGTATTCTCGCTTGGTGAAAGATGTGTGAATATTTCCCATAAAGCAGCCAGGAGAGCAAGGTACGGCGGCTACTGCTTCCTCATTCTGTTGTGTGGGTGTTTTGGTTTTATTAATTTTCGAAAGGTCTATAAGGCATGGAATCGAGGCATGGAACTGTGGAAGCAAGTGGGGCCTGCTGTATGTTTTGCTGTAGCTACCTATAGCTGCATTGCTACCTCATACTCATCGCGCTGGCTGCCGGCCAGCGCCTCGTAGCTGTTTGGTTTCATCTATCTCTGATGATAGTACGTCATAAACATATCCCACCCTACAGCGTAGAAACAATTCCCACGCCGCAGTGACAGGATCATCGTGATTTGGGAAATATTTAGGCATAGGATCCAACTAGCCTCAATCCATCCCTGCCATTGCCTCAAACCTGACCTTCCCGCCGCGCTGTGCGGAACTATGATTAAAACCCTCAAAGCAAGGAGACGGCTGTCTTGATGGAACTTGTACATAAACGCACTTGCCACCCTCCGCCCAACAAGAATCAATCCCTCCCTCCACCCTACAGTGTACCACCTCACCAGACCCAAGCCCATATCTCCATCCAGGGAGGACCCTACATAAGAAATAGAGATCCAGTCAGCCGGCATCATCATCAAGAAGCAGTCTCAATTACCGGCGTAGCTTACCAATTCTATCAGCGGTTAATATATCCAACGGAAAAAAACAGGCCGTCTCATATCTTCAGACCTCTATCTGAAGTTTATTTATAAAAGTTCCTGGAGGCAGTTGTTTACATCGAAGAAGAATCGTTGGACTGTAAACCCAGTCAACAGAGTCTGAAGACCTAGGTAGGTGCGACTTCCCATTTTGGCATTCCACACACATACGGGTGAAGGTCAAGGTATCGTCGAGAGAGAGGATTCCCTGCTCTCGTTATCGATGCACGGGTACCTGGAAAAGAGCCAATTACCGGAGGATCAGAACGAGCACCTTTGCACATTACATCAAGAGTATTGTTTAATATAGTATACTGATCAATGGCCGACATTTATAATAGTCCCTATCACATCAACCGATTATCAGAGCAACGAGGAGTCCCTAGCACTGCAAGAATGTCACACGACGGCAATAGGAAGCGAGACGTGAAGCAACATCTGCTCTTTGAAATTTCGACGGAAGTTGCAAACAGAGGTCCGGTTTCCCCTTGCCCACGTGTGCATGCCGCATCTCTAGATCTTGCATCTTGTTGGATTATGGGCTTGATGCAAGGGTTTGGAGCCTCATTGGACATTCGGGCTAACTTGCTTGCTTTTTCCAGTTGGTGGTATCTACTCCGTTATCAAGTCGAAGGCGCCAGTTACCACAGCCGAATATGGGGAACGATACTGTCTTCTTGGACCACTCAACCGCACTTCGGTTCGTAAACCTTAATTTATTCACACGTACTGTGATTTGCGTACTGTGTGTAGTTGCTCTTGAAGTGCTATAGCTAATATTGAAATGTAATTGTGTAGGCTGCGGTCGAGGTAGAAGCTTTGGAGCCACGGGAAGGCAGCCCTCTCAAGAAGACTTTGGATTCTATGGCCGAGAGAGGTATCCAATACGTCTACGGAAGGTGGCTCATTGAGGGTGCCCCCCGTGTCATTTTGTTTGATACTGGAACTGCCTACAAGCACCTTGACGAATGGCGATCAGATCTGTGGAACATTGCAGGAATTCCAGCACCACCTGCAGACAGTGAGACGAATGAAGCTATTGTGTTTGGTTACCTCATTGCTTGGTTCTTGGGCGAGGTATATCGAGGATCCTCATTGGCTACCGATCGACACTAACAGATCCTTGTAGTTCACGCACCACGAGCAAAACAAAGCCGTCATTGCGCATTTCCACGAATGGCTAGCTGGTGTCGGTCTCCCACTCTGCCGGAAGAGGCGTATTGACGTTACGACGATCTTCACCACCCATGCTACTCTCCTAGGCCGTTACCTCTGTGCTGGTTCCGTCGATTTCTACAACAACCTTCAGTACTTCGATGTGGACGCCGAGGCTGGAAAGAGAGGGATTTACCACCGTTACTGCATCGAGCGCGCAGCTACGCACTCCGCCGATGTCTTTACAACCGTGTCCCACATCACCGCCTACGAGAGCGAGCATCTCTTGAAGAGGAAGCCAGATGGCGTCTTACCCAACGGTCTCAATGTCGTCAAATTCTCAGCTATGCACGAGTTCCAGAACCTCCACGCTCAGTCCAAGGAGAAGATTCATGAATTTATCCGAGGCCATTTCTATGGACACAACGACTTTGATCTGGAGAATACTCTCTACCTCTTCACAGCTGGTCGATATGAGTACAGAAATAAGGGTGTGGATATGTTCATCGAGTCGCTAGCACGATTGAACCACCGATTGAAGACTTCTGGATCTAAGATGACTGTTGTTGCTTTTATTATCATGCCGGCTCAGACCCATTCCCTTACTGTCGAGGCGTTGAAGGGGCAGGCTGTCGTCAAGGCTCTTGATGACACAGTCAAGGTCATTGAGCGAAACATTGGAAAGAGGCTGTTCGAGAAGGCTCTCAAGTGGCATGATGGTAACGAGCTTCCTGATGAGAAGGATTTGATGAGCGCCCAGGAGAGGATCATGTTGAAGCGGAGAGTGTTTGCTATGAAGAGGAATTCCCTGCCTCCAATTGTGACACACAACATGGTAGTGAGCACTTACCGTTTTTTTTCACCACATCTTTCACTCCGGCAAATACTGACACAATGTGAATTTAGGCTGATGACAACACTGATCCTATCCTTAACCAAATCCGACGAGTACAGCTCTTCAACCACCCCTCTGACCGTGTTAAGATTATTTTCCACCCTGAATTTTTGAACTCTGCCAACCCAGTATTGCCCCTTGATTATGATGACTTTGTCCGTGGTACCCACTTGGGAGTTTTCTCATCCTACTATGAGCCATGGGGATATACACCTGCCGAATGTACTGTTATGGGTGTTCCATCAATAACGACTAACCTCTCTGGGTTCGGTTGTTACATGGAGGAGTTGATTGAGAACGCATCGGACTATGGGATCTACATCGTGGACAGGCGAATGAAGGGTGTCGATGACAGTGTCAACCAGCTTACCGACTACATGTATGATTTCACTCTCAAGAGCCGAAGGCAGCGAATCAACCAGCGCAACCGTACCGAGCGCTTGAGCGATCTTTTGGACTGGAAGCGTATGGGAATGGAGTATATCAAGGCACGACAATTGGCCATGAGGAGAGCTTACCCACAATCCTTCGATAATAACGAGCCATTCAACTTCTTTGACGGAACGGAGCACAAGGTTTCTAGGCCATTGTCGGCACCGGGCAGTCCAAGGGACAGGAGTGGAATGATGACACCCGGCGACTTTGCAAGTTTGCAGGAAGGTAGGGAGGGATTGAGCACTGAGGACTATGTCGGATGGAGGTTGCCGTAAGTTACCCTTCCATTGTATGAAACTTTTAAATTCTAACTGTTTGTGCCTGTAGTGATGAGGAAGACCCAGACGACTACCCATTCCCATTGACCCTCAGGAGCCCGAAACAAGGAGGACCACTCCCAGCGGGAGCTCCAGCCCCTGCCAATGGAACGGCAACCGCCTGAATATTGGATAATCGGCCACAGATCTCTTTACAACGGTAATATTGAAAATGCCGAACCTACGGAATCGCTTGTGGTGGAATAGATGCGATGCATGGTACCAGTGGTGGAATTAGTGATATGGAATTCATGGGCATGGAAGGAAGCAATAAGAGGGGGACTATGTGGATATTCTGTTATATGGCAGACTTTGGTATGGCATGGTGCATTGGTTGGAGGACTTATGGGCAGTTTAACTACTGATGGAGCGGCGGATCTGCAGCTTTTTGATTGCTGTTTCTGACTTTGCACGATTTCCTTCACTTATATTTTCCTGTGTCCTGTATCATTACTAGGGGTGGATTTGAAGAATACTTAGATTAAGTTCTTATATGGCTTTTTTTCTAACGGGGTCTGGGGCATGGGCTTTGTTGGGATGCATTTTCTTAGTTCTTTCTGTGTTTATTTGATGGTGTGTAGGAGGGAGTTTATTTCTTCCTCTGCTTTTTTGTCATCAGATAATATTGATTTATCCATTTTTCATAATTTCTTTCTTTCTCGTGTCTATTCCCTCTATCGAAAAGAATCAAGTTTTTTCCTATTTAGTGGTTGGAGGGCAACTCTCTATTTAGTCAACTCAGGGCCTTTGTGCATAATTCATGTAACCAGACTAAATTCATGTATAAACTGACTTGTTACCCTGGGTTGAGGACTGTGCCAACGTTTCGCTGAGCTATTCCGAAAACGTGATCAACTGTGAGCTGTGGTGCCAAAGGTAATTAAAGGTAATCTTGTTTACTTCTTTGATAAAATCCAACTGAAAGCTCAATATTCACTACACCATAACCATGCCAATTACCAAAACTGTCCCATCCCATAAATCATCCATAAACCATATAATAAAAAGCACAAAGTAATTGCTACATCTTCCCCCAATCCCGATTCCAAAAGCCCATAAAACCCCACTCACAAGCCAAATCCACACATTTTCACCAACCTAACCAACCCACTTCCTCGCACTCCTAAACATCCTCACCCACGGCCCCAATCCCCCCTCCCATGGCTCCCCAAACCTCCCCCCCTCTCTCCTCGGCACAAACGAATTACTAACCCCCACCACACCTCTCTCCGGATGCGGCATCATCGCGAGAACCCTCCCATCCGGACTTCTCACCCCTGCAATCCCCTCCGGAGATCCATTCGGATTAAATGGGTATTTCTCGGTCGGGACAAGATTATTATCCACATATCTCATACAAACGAGCCCCGAGGCTCTAAGGCGAGCAAGATGGTTAGGAGAACTAAATGTCGCAAAACCCTCTCCGTGGGCGGTGGGGATAGGGAATGAAGATCCATTCATGCCGTGGAGGAACACGCTGGGTGAGGGAGTGGCCATTGACGGGGCGGGGGGGAACTCAGAGACTTGCACCATACAGAAGCGAGCTTCGTATTGCTCAGAGAGATTTCGGCCAAAGAGGGGCCAGATTGCGGTTTCTTTTTCCTTTTCTGGGTTGGATGGGTCAGTAGTGGTGGTGGGGGGGACGCCGGGGATTAATCCTGCGTGGCCGAGTCGAGAGAGGAATTGGCAGCCGTTGCAGGCGCCGAGGGCGAAGGTATCTGGTCGGTCAAAGAAGGATTTGAATGAGGATCTAAGCTCGGAATGGTGGAGGACGGATTTAGCCCACCCTGCACCTGCGCCGAGGACGTCTCCGTAGGAGAAGCCGCCGCAGGCGGCAAGACCGATGAATTCACTAAGGGAGGTGCGGGAGGAGAGGAGGTCTGTCATGTGGACGTCTACGGGGGTGAAGCCCGCGGTGTGGAAGGCGAAGGCCATTTCGCTGTGCCCGTTGATACCTTGTTCACGGAGAATCGCTACGCGGGGTTTTGATGGCGAGGAGAGAATGGATGGGGAAACGAGGGTGTCATTGGGGCAGAAGGTGAGGTTATAGGAGAGTCCGGGGTCGGTGTTGGAGAGGATGGATTGGTATTCGGAGTCGGCACAAGAGGGGTTATCTCTTAGACGTTGCATAGCGTGGGAGGTAGCAGCCCAAGCTTTCTGTAGGGTAGAGCGCGGGGAGGAGAATATCTGTGTGGAGGAGTGCAGAATGTTGATTAGTTGTGTTGGGGTATGATTTTGCATTGCTACTGGGTGAACTGGGATTCCAGAGCCAGCTGTGCTGAGGATCTCCTTGAATCGGGGGAGGTCAGAGGTGCGGATTTGGAAGACTGCACCGAGCTCTTCGTTGAACAGGGTAGAGATGAGCAATTCTGCGGTGGGGAGGGTGGGGAGGAGGGTAGCAAGGTCAATGTCCAGTCCTACTCTGCCAGCAAAGGCCATTTCGGCAATGGTGGTGAATAAACCGCCATCTGAACGGTCGTGATAAGCGAGGACGAGATCCTCGTCTCTAAATACATGGAGGGCAGAGAAGAAGGACTTGAGCTGCTGTACGTTCCTAACAGTAGGAGCTTCATTCCCGACTTGCCTAAAAACCTGGGCGATGGCGGACCCTCCCAATGCTTGCTTCCCACCAGCCAAGTCAACAAAGACAATGCTGGTAGGCTCGCCGACTTCCTTATCCCTAATGATTTGCGGCGTCCAAGTCTTCCCAACATCTTTCACTGCAGCAAATGCAGTTACAACGAGAGATACTGGTGCGGTGACTTCATTCTGACCCCATTTCATCTTCATGCTCATTGAATCCTTCCCAACGGGGATACTGACCCCAAGCTCAGGGCATAACTCCATGCCCACTGCCTCAACTGCTTCATATAGCGCTGCAGCCTCTCCAGGGTGGCCCCCTGCGGCCATCCAATTGGCGGATAGCCTCACTCTCCCCAGCCCGTCTTTAATATCCGCTGCAGCGAGATTAAGCAGGGACTCCGCCACTGCCATTTTTGCGCTCGCGCTGGGCGAGATTAGAGCCAAAGTGGGTTTCTCTCCCATGGCCATAGCTTCTCCAGTGCGGCAGGTAGAGGAAAGAGTGGTCAAGGTGACGGAGACGTCAGAGATGGGGGTCTGCCATGGGCCGGCCATTTGATCACGAGTGATTAAGCCCGTGACGGTACGGTCACCAATTGTAATAAGGAAGGACTTGCTTCCAACACTGGGTAGACGGAGGACCCTTGAAACTGCTTCACTCACAACACCTTCTGCTGGTGGGGTTGGAAGGTAAGTGCTTAGGCTCGCATCGAAGGCTGGAAGGGGAAGCTTCCTGGAGTTGACACTGCGAGACATCTTTGGTGGCTTTCCAAAAAGGACAGACATTGGGAGATCAATTGGCTTTGGATCCTCCTTCGAGCCACTATCTGTAAGAACCAATCTCTCATTCTGTGTGCTGGGAACCTCACCCTTCGCACGTCCTACAACAGAGAATCCACAACGTTCTCGGTTGGCAATAGCTTCAAAGGTAGAGAGCTTATCTTCACCAATGGCAAGGACGTAGCGTTCTTGAGCTTCACAGCACCAGATTTGCAGCGGGGACATACCCTTGTCTGCGCTCTCGACCTGGCGGAGCTCGAATTCCGCGCCGAGTCCAGCATCGTGGACAAGTTCTGGGAGTGCGTTTGACAGTCCTCCAGCACCAACGTCGTGGATGGAGAGGATGGGAGAGTCTGATCCAAGGGCAACACATGCGTCAATAACCATCTGAGCCCTCCTTTGTTGCTCTGGATTGCCTCGCTGAACCGAGGCAAAGTCGAGATCTACAGATCCCGCCCCTGAGACAATAGATGACGCAGCTCCTCCTCCAAGACCGATAAGCATAGCTGGACCACCCAATACGACAACGTAAGCACCGGGAATGATAGCCCCTTCCTCCTTCCTTGCGTGCTGTGGCCTAACTGTTCCCAATCCACCAGCAATCATAATCGGTTTGTGATAGCCCCTAACTTCCTCCCCACCTTCGGGAGTTGGGACCCTGGTAGTCATTGTACGGAAGTACCCTGTTGTACATGGCCTCCCAAACTCGTTGTTGAATGCCGCAGACCCAATAGGTGCTTCGAGCATGATGTCTAACGAGCTAGCAATATGGTGAGGCTTGCCGACATCAAGTTCCCATGGCTGCTGATTCCCAGGGATAAGCAGGTCACTGACACTGTACCCTGAAAGCCCAGCCTTTGGTTTCGACCCTCGCCCAACCGCACCCTCGTCTCTGATCTCTCCCCCAGAGCCAGTAGCCGCACCAGGGAATGGTGAGACTGCAGTAGGATGGTTGTGCGTCTCCACCTTTGCCACGAAATGTACTGGCTCCTTTATAGCCTCCCAAACCTGCGTTTCGGGGTTTGGAGCCCAGAATGCAGCTCCTTCGGACTCAGTGGCGCCCTCCAAGACAGCAGCATTGTCGGAGTAAGAGGAGACAGTCCACTTGGGATTCTTCTTGTGTGTATTGCGGATCATGTTGAAGAGGGAAAACTCCTTGCGCTCGCCGTCGATAGTGAAGTCGGCATTGAATTGCTTATGTCGGCAATGCTCTGAGTTGACTTGTGCAAACATGAAGAGTTCGACATCGTAAGGGTTGCGGGGAATTGGTCCACCCTTGGAGAATGCAGAAAGAAGGTAGTCAATTTCGGAGGTGTCAAGTGCCAGACCGAGGGACTTGTTGGCGGCTTCGAGTTCAGCTCGGGGATTGGCTGAGGTGAGGAGGTTGACGGAAGTGACTGGGAGGGGGGCATGGGAGGCAAAGAGAGCATCGTAAGTTGGAGGGGTCAATTCTAGGGTCTGGTCACACCAATTGAGTTAAAATCACAGGAACTGTGATGTGGGAATATCGTCCATACCTGCGTCATCCTATCGTGGAGTGTATCCGCAAATGCCTTCACATCGATCTTTTCCCCCTCAACTTCCAAGCCAAATACTATTCCACGCTCAATTCTCTCCACGAACTTCCCCAGCCCACAGACATGTGCAATACTCGTCGCCTTGGAGCTCCAAGGGCTGATCGTTCCTTTCCTAGGGGAAACATACACTAAAACCAACCCTTTCCCCTCCATACCGGCTTTCTCCCTACGAATCACTCGCCTCAACACTTCCGTTCCTGCATCTCGGGCAAGAGGGCCTGATTCGGCTCCGGCATCGAGAAGAAGAGCTTCAAGGTCCTGCCGCACTGCAGATGTGGTCTCAGCAAGCGTTGAGCGAGCGACGGGGCTTGAGGCGGGGTTGGCGTAGTGAACGTAGAGACTACGAATCTGGGTGACCTTTCCTGCAGAGCTGGCTCCTGTGAGAAGGATGTTAATGGAGGACTGCAGCGCGTCGAGACGGAAAGGAGAGTACGCTGGTGACCCGGGAAGCGCAAGGAATTGGGATTCCTCTGTCGGAGATAGTGCTGCTGGACCCATCTCTGCTGACTATAGGTATATGTCCTTTTCGCCTTCGCAATTAAGCTGCAGCAAGTGAGAGTGGGAAGGCTGTCTGTTTCCGAGTCTCCAGGAATAGTTAGAGACTAAAGAAGAGGAAACAGAAGGAGGGCGGAAGCAGGTGGGTATCTATAACGCACGCTCCGCGCCACGCCAGTCCAACCAGTGCGGTGACCCGGAAAAAAAAAATTAAGCGTGTGGAATGAGGGGTAGCTGGCTACTCACGTTAGGTATGCTATTCGCAATTAAGCCTGCTTCATTCTCAGCGCAAAGGTCGCACTTTAAAGCTCTGCTGCAGATAGCCCCGCCAAAACTTTTTTGGCGAGTGCTAGGATGGCGGGGACTAGGGCAGCACCGGGCTAAACCTGTTGCCGCCCAAGTAATTAGGCGAGCAAGGTCACTTCAGGGTAACTGGAGACGGGCTCAGGGACTCAGGGTAATCCCTGGCAGTAAGAAACTCGTAGATTATATAAGCTTGATACTAAACTGAAACGCAGGAAGGAAATACATGAAACTCCCAGAGTACCCAGAAGCAAGAAACAGTAATATAAACAGTACCAGACCACCTGCCAGTGAAATCCGTCCCAGCATAAAAGAAAAGCATAGTGTCTCCGGAAGGCAGATAAAAGAAATAAGACACAGAAAAGCAGCACACAATATTTTGTTCCTCCACAGCACCCCCAAGTCCCCCACTGTATACCAAATGAAAACAGATATGAAAAGGAAACAATGAAAGGCATTAAAACGTAAATTCCCAATACCAACTCTTCCTCCTCATCAGCCAACTGAGTAAAAAACCCCTACAAGTATGGCATCCAAAGGTAATCCGTCTGACATAGATTTAGCGGGTTTGATGCCTTACTAATGAGGTCAATAACCGTCTGATTCGCTGGCAGAACGCCCTGAGCACTGGACGCCAAACTCGCCGTCTTCTTCACAATCAGGTCACAGCTAAATTGCACCTTCTCTCTCAATTGACTATCCTGCAGATTTTGGCTTCTCGACTGAGTAAACCAGAAGATCATCTCATCCCTGACGAACACAGATAGGTGTTGGTCGAGATCGAACTGCTCGCGTGAGATTTCCACCCCCTTGTTACCAGGCGCACTCGAGGGTGGCTGTTGTGGGTTTGGTATCTCAGGCTCCGTCAAGCATCGTGCGATAGCCATGATAGCACAGGAGTAGATTCCCTCAATCGCAATAGGTCCCATGAGTATTTGGATGTTGGGTGTGAATCGGAACGGAATTGCCTCATTGTTGACGAAAACAGGGTTACCAGAGGCCATGGAGGGGAGAAGCTCTGTACCCCAGACATTCCCGGTGTTGCGAGAGATGACAATTTTGTGCGGGTACCTTGTTCCCATCGACATGATATACGTCATAAACGTCAGTGCTGCGTATTGGTAGCAGAATTGTCGTCGGAATAGGAAGAACTCGGCGGAAGAGGTGTACGACTTTGTCAAGAACTACAGCGTAAAGTCAGCAATCGAATCGCCGCGCATCTAAGGCCAGTGGTCAACTTACCTCGAGAGCCACATTGTTGGGGACCATATCATTTTGGATAGCATTGAATATCTCTAGTCGCATGTTCGCATCCACATGTCCTGGTTTCGTGGAATCTGATGTAGCTTTGTGCATCGCAAAGATGAGAGCTTCATCCTTGCTCATTCCCACTCTCCTGCAGTGGTCTTCGTATATCCCTTGCAACGAAATGTATGATTCATCATCCTCCACGATTCTTATGTGAGGAGCCAATGGAACCATAAGAGGAAGGTGGAACTGGAGATTCCTCCTTCGACTCTCCTTTCGTCGAGACAGTATACTAAAAAGGAATGTCAATGAATGGGCTAGGATGTAACTGGAAGAAGGGGCTCACCCATTGAAGATACGGAAAAGTTGTAGGATCCTTTCTTCCCTCCTACAGTGCCTAGCTGCAGGGTGTTGAATGGCGAATGTATGGACACTGCCATCATGTCCTCTTATTCTTAAGCGGCGGTGGCACACACCATACCCTCTTACCACATCGACCTTCGGCAGGAACCTGTCAATACGGACAAAGTCCTTATTGTTGTCCTTGTGCTGAAAGGAAGTCAGTGTGAGACCATTTTAGAGCAAGAGAGATTACACACCAAAAGATATTGACCTGGAACTTCAACATCATCAAAGCGCTGGAATCTGAATTCGCTCAACAAGGGGCTATAGCTCTCCAAGTTTTGTGTGGGTGGGCGACGATCCAATTTCTCCTCAAACCTATCCCTCCACTTCCGTAGTTTCTGAATATACGTGAATAGGTTTGGCTTCTCGGCTACAAAATCCGCCTCGAATGCCGTCTGCATGGATGTGTTAGAAAATTTGCGCCTCAATATTTCTATGTTGTGTCTTACCCTGATGTGCGGTGGTAGTATTGTTTCCGCGAACCGAGTAATATTAGATTCGGTCGTGGGAGGAAGTTTCGCGTGTTCTGGATGAGGAGAATGACGGCCAATGTACTGAAGCCCGTCATTAAGTAAGGCAACGATTAGGCGGTAGGCATCCTCATCAGGTGGACACTTGAAGAACTTTGAGATCTGATCTCCCATGGTCTCCATCGATAGAGCAAGAAGCGGGAATGCGGTCTTTAGGACAGACATTATCTCGTCAGCATATTCCCACGCAGGGCGCCTGACTGCAACCTGTGGACTCTGGGCAGCTGTGGGTGATGATTGTGAAGCCTGGCCATTTGAAGAGCCAGCAGTTGGAGTGGCACCTGCAAGCTGTCAGTATAAAGCATAGACATAATGAGAGAGTAGGCTACTTACCAGACATATCTGCAGCCTTGGGACTAGAAGCCATGGTAGTATCGCCGTTAGTTTGAGCGCCAGGAGGTCGTACAGCTGGTGACCCTGTTGGCCCACGATTGGCTTGGGATGCTGTCTGCTGCTTTTTGATGAGCTGATAGTCCTCCTTGCAAGTACGTAGCAAGAAGTAAAGTGCCTAAGGTTAAAAAATCAGTATCAACTCAAGGACCAAAAAGAGTGATCCGTCATACCTGAGGGTAGTTCTTCGCAATCTTGAAAAGTATGGTACGAGCCAAACGAGCCTCCTTATGGGAAAGAGACGTTAACAACTGAGGAATATATGTTATCCAATACCATACTGGAACTTCTCCCTTGTATTGCTCAAAAGCGGCAGAAATGACTCCATTCTCATCCAGACTCAACAACCAAAGCACCCTACTCAGCAACTTCCTTGCCCTTCCATTCTTATACAAACCAGATGCCTCCATATAGCAGCTTACCGCATTGCTCGCGTAGGTAATCTCCTGTGTGGCCTTGTACATCGAATCGTTATAGTAGCCCCATTCGGCCCAGGCCTTTGGAAGCTTCAGGTCGTGGTACAGCGCCAATCCAAATGCATCATTGGCTTCATCTTTCCGGTTCAACTTTGAGAGGAACATGCCTTTCAGTGTATAGAACTCCGCCTTCTGCTGCGTACCGAAATAATTAAGATTGGTATTGTTAATCACTTCTAGTCCATTGTTCAGCTCAAGGGGGTTCTGATAGTGGCATTTAGCCTGCTCTCGAAGCTTGAGGAAGGCTTCCTGAATCTCTATGTTAGGGAGAGTGTAGATCTTGCTGAGTTGGCTGATGCACACTTCCGGAAGCTGATGTTTGCGAGCGACGTGTGCGAAACGATTTATGATCCACGCAGTTTCATGGTATCCTCGGTATGCATACGAGTTGTTGCCATTGCCACTACCAGCGCTCTGCGGTTGTACGGGCAACAGAGGCAGGTAAGTATTATTAATGCTATGGAAAATGTGTTGTCTCCAAGTAACCAAGTCATGCCAGCTATTTATGTCATCCCAGACGTTTGGCAACCTGTCTCTCCATGTCGCGAGTAACAGCTTAAGTTCCTGAGACTTCGTATCCAGGTTGGAGGCATTCGTCTGCGACAAGCTCTGATAGAATATGTTGGCATCATGAAGCTCAATTAACATCTGGAAATTCTGTAAGAGAGGAATATGAGCATTGGTGATCCGCTCAGGTAGGTTATGCCACTTCCTCAAAGATAGTTGGATAGCCTCGTCACAAAGTTTTGAGAATTCTCCCAAGCCCTCTGCCTTTGCATGCACTTTCTGCAGGGCCATGAAAGCAGCAAAGTAGTGCCTCCTAGGTGTTGGCGCATCCATCAGTGACTTGACAGTTTGATCCACTCTTTCCGCATCCGGCCCTGTCCAACTCTCTACCAGCCTCCAGGCACATTCTAACAGCAAATCGTTATAGTTCTCATGTTTCGCGAAATCTGACAATATCTCCCACTGTTGAAGTTTCTGTGCGCACATGACCCAATGATCCTCCCATAGCATATACTCGGACTGTGAGAATGGTAAAACGCCGGTTCGCGCTTTAATTTGCGCTGTCTCGTACATCTGTTGGGCCCGGTCCCACATGCCGTTTTGTTCGAAGGAAAGAGCTGCATTTGTTTCCAAATACTGGCATCGGCGTCGCCAAAGACCATAGAAGAGGTCCTCTTCGGAGATGCCTGCGTAGAGCTCAGCGAGGGCGTCTAAATTGCTTTCCCGTACCGCGGCGCTATCAATCGGAGGCTTGATAGCTATCTCCTCCAAGAGGTTGAACGCGCTGTACCAAGCATTAAATGTTCTGCTGAGGAATTTCACAAGGTGTGGAGGTAGGGTAAGCTTGGGGGAGAGGTTTTCGACACCTTCCAGTAAACTCTGAATCACATTTGGCCTTTTATCTATTTGTTTCTGGTGCCATTCCTTTGATAGCAAAGATATAATACCCCGGGTAAGGTCGTTGCGATCCTCCTTGCCCAAGGCTGACCAACAGAGAGGGAAGAATGCTAGCCATGTCTTGTGACTAATATTGGCATCCAGGTGTTGAAGTTGTGCAAGCGGCTCTAGAATATCTCCGGCCTTGACATCCCCCAAGCTACGACAGAACTGCCTGTGCCTCACCATGAACTCTTCAAACTTTTCATCCAACATGAGGCCCTGCTTCCTCTTGTCTCCTGAGTAGCTTGCAAATAAGGAGGAGGCCGACTTTGTCTTGAGGTCCTCTTCATGAAGCTCGACCAATCCTTCCATATCAACAGACCCGAAAAGGAGATGTATAGCCTGGTTCAGCCAGTAAGAGTCTCCCAAAGCCTCCCAATTCTGGTTACCCAGCACAAAACTCAACCTATTGCTGATTGTCCTGCTAAGGCTACGGTCAAAAATAGACAAAAACCGATTCCTCATATTGACATCTTGCGCCCGGCAGCCTATCAAGAAAGCTGACTCGAGTCTAACGGTGAGTTCTGTTCGTGTTATATTCGGATCTTCGTAGATATCAATGACTAACTCAAGGAACTTGTGGCATAGAACGGGATCAGAGCGAGTCTCGAAATGGAACATCTTGCCTAGAACCGCCGTCTTCTCTTTCAGTGTTGGGAAACCATCAGTTGGCTCAAATACCCACGCCCTAACAATTCCCAATATCTTCAAGCATAATTCAGAACTCTGTGACTTCTCCACCAACTGTGCTAGGACACTGAGGAATGGCCTGCGTTGATCCCCCAACCCTGAGACTCTTGCAGCAGCGACATCAATAACCTTGCGCAACAAAGCAATTGTCTGCTCAGCTTCTGCATCTTTCGCCTGGGCTTGACCGTCCAGAGGTTTTGGGAGTGGCCCTGTGCCAGGAGGAGCCTGTGGGCCACATGAAGCAATATGGTCCTTAGCCAACTTCTGAAAGCACTTCATGAGGGAGATGACATGGGGATCGACGGCAGTAGGGCGCTTCTTCGATATTGTCCACAGTATGTTGACGCTTGAAATAACGCTCGCAGCGAAGCTTTCATTAATTATGGTGTTAAGAAGGCCGAGGAATTGCTGAGGGGTGGTTTCCATTTCCGGCTCCTCTTCGTCTTCCTTTGGAGGTGGGATTGATTGCAAGATGCGCGCCAAAACGGGCTGCACACCATCCTGTATCTCTGTATTGTCAGACCTTAAACACTTCTCCAGTAGCTTCTGCAGGTCAGGCAGCCTTTGTAGTATCCAATCATCAGGCTTGACCCCCAAGACAGTGTCCAAAACCTGCAATGAATTGACATATGCTGACAACGTCTGGTCGGAGATATCCTTTGTTAGATGAGGTTCGAGGAGCCTTGGCAGGAGATCGATCTCAAGATCACTCCAGTAGTCCGGTCCGAGGAAATTCTTCAGCAGCTTCAAAGCCCTTTTACACAAATCACTGCTGGTAAACTTCTCATTCAAGGATGTAATGAAGATGATGAGATGCTTGATCGTCATCAGCCGGAGTTGGGGGGTGACAGTTGGTTCTGGCTTTTCAGACTGGCCCGTCCCTGCTATAGGAGATGATTTTGTGTCTTGTGCTTGAGCTAGTCGGCGTCGAACAGGCGAGCTCTGGGCCGTTTTGACGCGCCTTTCCTCCCACATCCATACTAGAGTAACCAAACTTATTGACAACTTCTTATTCTCGGTAGAAGGATTGGGGTGTTGGGTAATGAGCTTGGGTAGAGATACAATGATCCATGAGAAAAAGTGCTCCCTAGATTCATAAAATAAATCATCATGCCGAACCAGGAATTGGAAGATATTAGTCATCTGTTGGGGGTTATTGCCATCCTCGGACAGTATCCTTCTCGGCCATCTTGCCCATATTGGATAGCGCGGATCTGGTGTGCTAGGGATACGCTTTCGTAAAACAGGAGCTATCAATTCCAATGCCTGAGCAACGAGTGCTCGGCCTTCATGTTGATGTGCTTTGAGCAATGCAACATAAATCTGTGTCACTATCTTAGCCGGGGTGTCGAACTGGCCAATGAAAAATGCTATCAAGACGTAGGCGGCCTGCTTATTCACAATATCCTCCAGCTTGATGTAGTTCCAGCCAAACTTGATGACGTCCTTCCTAGCTTCTTGGAGAATATTGGAGTGATCCTTGATTAAGAGGGCTGACATTTGAAGCAATTCCATTCTCGAATGGTCGAGACCCGGGGAAGCATCATCTCCGAGATCCCCCAAATTCGGTCGCCACACTTTGAGGTGAATGGCATCAATCATGCTTTTGTCGATGAGTTTGTGCCCATATACAGTCCGAGAGCCTCTTTGAACATCCATGGCTAATATTGGATTCACGAGATAATGGAAGCCGAAAGTCTTCGTCTCCTGAGTAGTTGTTTTTGCAGCATAGATATCGAGGGCTTTGAAAACCACTTGACGCCAGTATTCCACAGATTGGTGGCAGATGATGTGCTTATAGATGTAATGTGTCAGGATATTACCTTTCGTCAACTTCCCGGATGTGGTCGCAGCAATGACCTGAAGCAAATTGTGAGCGTTAAGCCAGGGCTTACGAGGAGCATGAACTTACCTGGAACAGGAAATCCAAATCATCTTCCTTATATGTCAGATATGTTGTGAATATTTTCATGAGAGCACCCGTTGCCTGTTCAACTCCTAATCGGACTCCTACTGAGAGCGTTTCCAGTTTCCCTCTCACTTCCATCATTGCCTCCAGTAGCCCTTCCAATAATGCCCTATTCTCTTTCAGCCATTCCTTAGAGCCTAAATGCTTCGTAATTGAGTAAAGTATCTTTATCGCAGATACTACAGCTATTGGCTTGTCCTGTTCATTTTCACACCCGATGGACGCTTTTATCAGCCCCGCAACATCTGCCATAACCGCATTGCGCAATGGTGTGCTACTCGCGTCCATGAGAAGTTGGGCGAATATGCGCCCATACTTCATGTCAGCTATATGTACCTGCTCCTTATCTACGACCACATTTTGCTCGTTCACCCCAATGAGATACCTCCAGGCTTCCACAGGGTACCTATTGATGAACTTGAGCAATGGAGCGCGCATTGGGCTGTGCTGTGTTCTCCTCAGCTTCCCTTCCAGGTCAAGGACGATAGAGAACATATCATTCATAAACATTACTGCAGCCGGGGGTAGAAGGTGAAAGATATTGAGGATAGAAGAGATCACACGAATATTAGGCGTCTGCTCTAGAAGCTTAAAGGACAGCTGTTGCATGAGGTTCGTTTCTGCGAGATTCTTTAAATGGTCCAAAAGACGGCTCCCGATTTCCACCTTAAAGTAATTAGTAAGAAGCTCCAATAATCGCGCTAGTCCTTCCAGGCCAGCAACATTCAATCGCTTCGGGTCAGAAAGGTTCATCAGGATAGGGCGAAGACCATTCTGAAGTAGATCCTTAGGCAACTTATTGGTCTTTGCGAGTACGCCTTTGAGGCCTGATTCCGCTGCTTCAATAACCTCATTGGACTTGCTGTATAGGGACTTGAAAAAAACAGATATGATACGCCCTCTGGTTTGAGATGTGGTGTTGGAGGTCGGATTGCTGAATTCTGGATACGTGACTGCCATGGAGAGCAGTTTTATACAAACCACTCTCAGGTTCAGGACCGATTCAGAAGTCCTGTGTTCAGTAACCTTATTGTTGGAGAGTTGCTCATCGTCAGCATCAGCCAATGCGAGGGCTTCAAGGAGGAGGCGGTTCATCTCCTCGTTGATATTGATAATATCCGCATTCAGCCCTAAACAGTAGGTGATGGCATCAATATACCCGATTTGAACCGCGAAGCTGAGTGCCCGAAGTGGCTTTCCGAATACTGGCATGAGGAGCCTATCCTTGACGGGCTTGATCAGCTCGGAAACCTCCACTCCCAAGATACTGGCTAGGGTGTTGAATGATTTCTGCGCTGTCTCCCGGACATGTTTGTTTGGATTGGAGATTTCAGAGACGAGAAGCGCACAAAGATTCCATATCTCGGATCGATACTGAGTTAAATCCTCTTTCCGCGCCTGTTTGTTGCACTTTCGGATCACTAAGTCAAGGGTTTCCTGCGCTAAGATTCGAGTGCTAGCCGGTAAATCTTGAGGCATATCCTTGATAACGTACAGTAGAGCTCGCACGAAATCATGTTGCCTCGCAAGCATCCATTCATCTCCCATCTCGAAACCAGTAGTCAATTCTCTAATACCAAAGCATCCTCCACTCTTAGGGTACCACTCCTCTTCGTAGCAATAGTGACAGAAAGTCTTCGCCATATCCTGGAAGAAAGGTAGTTTCCCCACGTGGCGTGACTCTCCAAACAAGGCCTCTGCTGCATCGTATATGACCTTGAGTGCTTTCATTCCAGCCTCCCTTACAGCACCAACATCAGAAGATAGACAATCGGCAATTGCTTCTGTCAATATGCGACTATCCAGGTACACTGGGCCTTCGCCACTAACGACTTGGAATGGCTGTTGCTTCTGTCTCAACTCCATAACCGCTCGTCCCAATTCTAAAATTGTGAAGTGGCGGCATACATCGTACATGAGTGAAGATGCCTCTTCTTGGAGCTCTGGAATCGCGATAGCGCTGAGGCACGCTCGCAGGAGTTTTCGTAGTGTCTGATCTTGATCGTTCTTCTTAAACACCGGCCTGTTCTTGTCGGGGATGGCAACTGCTGTGGTATTATCTGCTTCGACTGTACCTTCGATTAGATCATTGGCCTGTAATCGAACTGCGTACATGAAATCATCTGGTAAATGGTCCACCCCTATGAATAGTTTCAGGTTTGAGCCTAGAAGCCTGAGCGCCTGTCGTTTATAGTACACATCCACCTTCGGATCCACTGTTGACTTGAAAGAAGGGGGCTCTGTAAGTTTCTGAACGGCCAGGTCGACAGCCCCTAATATTGGGAAGGCACGCTCACTTGGAGCGCCGTGAAGTTTGATATTAATACTACAATCATCATCGGCATAATACTTGAAGGATAGCTGCGGAGGATGCGTCAAAAAACGTCGGTTTCTACCACCAAGTTTCCCAAGTATCCGCAAGGTGGTATGACTATGAAGGTGGTGATATGGAAGTGGCTTGAGATGATCCCAGAGCGCAGACATCAGATCATCAATTGCGGGCGCCATTATGGGATCAAGGTAATCTGCGGTAAGGTTATCGACGCACAACTCCAACGTTCGGAGACCCTGTGTGACTAGCTCCGGTCCGGCCCTTAATGCTACCACGAGTGGTTTCATGAGGTAGTTGAGATGGGGTAGCAAGTTACTCAACCGCGCGGGGACCGTCAAGCAAAGTTCCACGTACAAATCTCTCTCAGCCGTTTTCCGAGCCGAAGTGAGCAACGTGTTCAAGACCTCAAGGAGAACTTCGAGAAGAGGCAAGATTTCTTTATAGAGATGCTCAAAGCGACCACCCCCTATGCTTCGAAAGAGAGATCGCAGAAGGAGGAAATAATTCATGGGCTCTTCAGCGGTAGTCGATAGGCTGATGGATTTGAGGACAATCTGGCCAACATGCGGTAGCAACACTGATTCGTTCTGTGCAGAAAAGAGGGTGACCGCCATAAATGAGAGCTTGAACAGTCGTAGTAGAATCTGGGATTTTTTGACATCAGCAGTACCAACCTCCTCGATATGCTCCATCAAAAACTGCAACAGCATTCCACAGAAACTTGGTGAAGTTGCCTCACTGGCTAAGAAAAACTGGGGAACATGTAATAAAGCTGTATGCTCAAACATCATATGATAAAGGTGGGGTATCTCCGAATGGAATACTTCATGAAAGGTTGCAGGGTCGATACAGTGAAAAACGGTTGCGAAAGTCTCCAATAGGTCCTTTTCCTCCTTGCTGCTGGGCACCGCAAACGATCCTGCTAGATAATCTGCTGGAGTTGCACTAACTTCCATGGGAGCTTTATCCTGGTCCACCCCATAATACTTAAATACATGGGCACCTTCCCGGAATAACTTAGTGATGATATTAACCTCCTCGGCACTGAACCCAAAAGCTACTTCCGCCCAATTGGCAGGATTGTGCTCATTCGCTGCTTGCGGAGGATTACATGACCGAAGCGCATACAGCATACTCTTCAAGCCATTCATGAGATTCTTGAACAGGAACTTGTTGTCTAATCATCAGTTAGTATGATCATAGATACGTGAGGGCTTTATCTTGCGTACCAGAAACAGGATCTGCTCCCCTCTCTCGTGGATTCGATGTTTTAATAGGGGTCGCTTGAAAGATATCAATTTCGTCATACTCCTCCTTGGGTTCTTCCCGGTCATCAATATCCATAACATCGGTGTCGCTATTTACTTCATCCTTGGCAACCTGAGCAGTCAATTTACTTTGCTTAACCGCATTATCGAACTGCCTGTTCATAGCAGCGAATTTCTCTGCTATCGCATCTAGGATCATTATAAGATAGTGCCGGGCTGCTCACATTTCATCAGCCCTATTCTTTTAACGGGAATGATAACCAATACTACCTTCTTGCTTGTCTGGAAGTTTTGCGATGTATTCCGCTAAATTGAGCAAGAGTTTCGCGCTCATCGTCTGGAAGCTAGTCCCCGGAAAGTTGTCATGGAGGTTTTTTGTGTAGACTTCGACCGTCCGTCTTATTTGTTCCTTCCCTAAGGACTCTCGAACATGATGTATCAAATCGGCAAGCATACTATACGCCAATGGTCTATCGGGAAGAGGGTGTGAGACTAACGGTCATTCATTTGGATGGGGATCCTTACCTCATGGTCTCATATACCGTCAATCCATCTCCAATCAGCACCCTCTCATCTAGCAGTTCATCGATCTTCTTCAGAAAGATTTTGCGGAAATTGAAGTTGATTATGTGCCTAGTAGCAACCAGCAATTCTTTCCGTGCCCCGGATCTTTCTCTTGGGCAGTCTTTCAATAGCCGGACAACGATCTCTGGCAACATTGGCAGGAAATCGGTCAAGAGACCAGAATATACTCGAAGGACATAAGCCAGGAAGGACATTGTCTTCGTGCATGTGATTAGAAAATGCTTAAGGACAGTAGTAAAAGGCGGGATATGATGCGACATACCTTAACTTGTGCAGTAATAAACTCTCCGAAGGCCACCCGATTCTTGACATTCGGGCTGACTCCAGTAAAAGGACCTTTCCCAATGCTGGCTTTGTGGGCTTCCTCTTGTGGCCCAGCCTGAAGAAGCAGCATCTAATCAAAGCGGTCAAATAAAGTTCAGCAAGATGGCCATAAGGCACATACCTCTTTAATCAGTGGCACAAAAGATTTGACATTCTTATTGACACAATTTCGATGTGCTTGGAATAGGGAGACCACTATTATAGGGCACTCTGCCAGCACCTTGAAACTCTGCATCCCTTTGACTAGCAGCTTGGGTTGTTCTGGGTCAGGCTGTCCCATCATCGGTGAGCCTGGTTTAGGTGAATTGAAATTCGCAGGCTACCAAAGAGAAAAAATAAAAATAGTCAGTCGCCTAAACTAAAGATTAAGCAACAAAATGAGATTGAGTCTCTGAATTTGAGGACAGAATGAGATCCTAGTAAGCACTTACAGTTGCTGGAACAGCCGGGGTTGGCCCAGTGTTAGGATTATCGAATGTATCCTTCACCGCCTGGGGCATCTTGCTGAACATCTCTTGTATTAAATCTAAGAACGGCTGTACTTGATCCGCCAATTCCTTCTGGTAGTTACGTTGAAAGTCCATAATGGTCTTCATGCAAAGGACGGCATTGTCTTCGTTTTCTATCCGCACCAGGTCCATCAAAAGTTTCATCAACTCAACTGCATAACGTTCAAGACATTCGGGAGGTTGAAATGGGAGTCGATGTATAATATCGAGGATGCAGTTTCGTAGTTTCTAATATGTTCATTAGCTATGTATCAAAGAGTGGGTAAGATTGCCATACTTGC
>Ga0307511_10001804_pt1 | contig 22487 bp, 13 predicted proteins | sample 13_EM_MG_FD_200266 | JGI IMG/M metagenome (GOLD analysis project Ga0307511, IMG submission 200266) | Populus trichocarpa ectomycorrhiza microbial communities from riparian zone in the Pacific Northwest, United States - 13_EM | ecosystem: Host-associated > Plants > Roots > Unclassified | place... | reverse complement strand
CATTAATCGTGCCGCCATTTTGAGCATCGAACAGGGTGCCTGACGCATCTACGGTATATTTGCCCAGCAATACACTTAGCCGCTTATCCGTTCCGTCAAATTTATTGTAAGTACTCCAGGGCATTTTATAGCCCCCCCACTCATTAAGACTTTGACTGGCGGGAAGAGAGGGATCATAATAGGCGGGAGTTGGGGGGAGCACATTCGCCAACCAGTTATTATAGCTCCTGCCTGCACTTGCATTACAGGGTATCGCCAGAATAATCTCGCTATTACCGCCTTTATTGGCATAGCTGAAATTATCTGCATAATTGGCGATCAGGTGAAAACCCATCGTTTTAATTTGTTCGCCTATGGTAACAGCGTCCTGCCATCTTCTTTGGCTCATGTAAAGTTTCATCAGACCGGTGAGGCAGGCAGCGCTGGTGAAGCGGCCATAATCGCTGCCTGAGAAGGAAGAAGGCAACACTGCCGCCGCCGCTTTGTAGTCTGCTTCGATATAAGCTACCATCGAGTCTTTCGAAGGCCTGGAGATGGGTTTGGCATTAGGGTCTGCAGCTTCCACAGGGTCAAGCCGGATAGGTACGGGGCCATACAATTGGAACAATATCTGGGAATAATGAGCCCTCAATGCCTTCAACTCTGCTATATATTGGGCTTTCAGGCTTGCGTCCATATTAATGGATGATATGGCAGCGATATCCATTGTGATCTGCGAAATATAAGGCATCATATAAGTATAGATCCCTGTGATCACCCCATCATCAATGGAAAACTGCAATTGATTCATCCTTTTCCATCCGGGCCATCCCCAGGAGCATACGGTCTCATCTGTTTCCATGCTGGACTGTATTAACCAGCCATTGTTAGAGCCACCCCACCCCGCCTCATAATTGTTACCTCCAACCATCCCTGTGTACATTGCCGTCACGGCAGCACTGGCATCGCTGGCAGACTTGAAGAAGGTAGAAGTAGAAAGACTGCTATACACATCCGGCTTCAGGCTCTTTTCACAGGAAAGGGATAATAGGGCCATAGTGGCCATCACTACGATAGTAAGTACTTTATTGGCAGGTATTTTGAAAGCTGTTTGCATGTTAACTGATTTTAGAATGAAGCGTTAATACCAACGATAACAGAACGGACCATTGGATAGGCCAGGAAGTTTTGCAATTCCGGGTCCAGTCCTTTATAATTGGTGATCACAAAAGGATTTTGGACTCCGGCTGAAATCCTTAACCCGCTGAATACATTTTGCTGTTTAATGTATTTGTCCGGCACCGTATAGGCAAGGGTAATATCCCTGCAACGGACAAAGTCAGCTTTTTCATACCAGAAATTTGAATTGTCCGTGTATGCTTCATACCCCGTGTTAAGCCCGGAAGGCAATTTTGCATTGATGTTGGCAGAAGTCCATCTGTCTTTGACAATATTCAGCGTATTCCAGCCAAACTGGGCAAGATGGGCCTGCAAACCGAATGCGTAATCATAATCACTGTTATATTTCAGCGCGCCAAAAGACCCGTATAAATAAACGGACAGATCGAAGTTCTTATACCGGAACGTATTGTTAAAGCCCAGGCTGATCTTAGGGATGCTGCTTCCTAGATATTTCTCGTCTGCCGATGAGATCTGTCCATCCGGTTTGCCAGTCAGGTTGCCATTTGCATCATAACCATTGAGGTCCCTGACCATAAGTCCACCCGGTATAAGCCCGGGCATGGCTGCCGGGGCGGCTTTTTGTCCGTTGTAAACACCATCGCTGAGGTAACCATAAATGGCTTCGCTAATGCTCGGGTTATCCCGATTGTCGAATTGTCCCTTGGGATTAATATAGGTGGGCAATGTTTTCAGGCTGGCAGGGGAACGTTGGATCCAGAAACTGTAAAAATGCGAGAGGGTGAGGTCCGTGTTCCATTGAAATCCGCCCTTTTCATTATTCGCTATATTTTTGGAATGCAGCCCTATTTCCCATCCATGTGATCCTGTCTTTCCTGCGTTGCCTGCCACTTGTGAAACGGGAAAATCGGTAGTAAGGGGGATAAAGGTCAAAAGATTGGAAATGGTCTTATGGAAGTAGTCAAAAGAGCCGCTGATCCGCCCTTTGAACAGGTCGTAATCAATTCCCAGGTTAAATTCTTTTACGGTCTCCCAGGTAAGATCCGGGTTGGCTATCTGGCTCAGGGAAACGCCGGTGGCCTGGGTACTCCCGAATACATAGTTGAGCCCGGTGTTGTAATAGGCAAATGCATTTTGACCAATATTGCTATTCCCCGTTGTTCCATAACTGGCGCGAAATTTTAAATTATTGACGACGGGATGTATCTTTTCAAAAAAGTTCTCTTCAGAAACCATCCAGGCTGCTGATACGGAAGGGAAATAACCATATTTCTTATTCTCGGCGAAAATGGAAGATCCATCCCTTCTTAGGGAAGCCGAGATCGTGTACTTGTCGTATAAGGAATAAATGGCCCTTGCAAAATAAGAGGCCCATGTTTGTCTCGACTTATAGGACCCCACTGTTGGATGCGGGTTGGCGCCGGCACTTAAATTGTTGTACGAGAATTGATCGGTTAAAAAATTATTATTTTGGGCATTCAGGCCATCTCCGCCATTAACCTGGTAGGAGTAACCTGCTACCGCATTGATCTTTTGATGCTCCCCTATATTTTTAGTATAGGCAAGGGTATATTCCAATAACTGTGTAGTTGCATTGGTTTCCCCGATAGAGGCACTGCCGCCTGCTCTTTGCCCGTAGAGGAAGGAGGTGGGCATATATACGGATCTTTTTTCCGTGGACTGGTCATAACTGAAGTTAGCCCTTGCCTTTAATCCGGATATTATTTCCCATTCAGCGTAACCGCTGGTCAGTAACCGCTTATCCGTAGATTGATCCGTTACTGTCAGGTAAGACAATGGATTGGGTATATTAGGATAATCCGGAGAGAGGGGATAGGTTCCATCTGCATTTTGAACGGGGAGGTTGGCTGGAAAATACATCGCCGCGAGGATGATCCCTCCTGCCTCATTTTGAGATGTCTGGATGGCCTGGTTGTCCGCAGTGGAATTGGAGGTAACGATATTTACTCCCAGCCGGACTTTATCACTTACATTTTGGTCTATGTTGATCCTTCCATTATACCGGGTGAGATCACTTCCCCGGATCACTCCCTGCTGATTGAGATAATTGCCCGAAACAAAGTATCTCGTCTTTGCATTTCCCCCTGATAAGGAGAGATTATGCTGCTGAACGAACCCGGGCCGGGAAATACTTTTTAACAGATCAGGCTGTACGGCTGTCGTATCGATCTGCTGCTGAGTATATTTTGGGACAAAAGGAGCAACGGAGCCAGCGGGTGTATTTCCATAGGGCGCGATCTGGTTCTGCGCAAGATACATTTCATTCAGTATCTGATTACGCACGTTCATATAATCCTTCGTACCCAATATGTCATAGAATTTTGCCTCCTTTTGGAAAGCCTGGCTAAAGCTGTATTCGAGACGTGGCTTGTCACTCTTGCCGCGTTTGGTAGTGATGAGTACTACCCCTGCCCCTGCCTGGGCCCCATAAATAGAAGCGGCGCTTGCATCTTTCAGGATCTCTATGGATTCTATATCAGCGGGATTTATGAAATTCAGGGGCGACCGGTTAATACCGCCGGCGCCATAGGTCGGGTTATTCCCCGGATCGTATGCCGCATTATTGATGGGTATGCCATCCAGTACATATAGCACCCCGGAGGAAGCGAAGGAGGGGTTATCCCTTATCTGCACGTTGACGCCGGCCCCGGGTTGTCCGGTAGTCTGCATGGAAAGCAGTCCGGGTGAACGGCCGGCCAATGCCTGTGCAAAATTGGTATTGGCGCTGGTATTCAGATCATCTTCTTTAATAGTGGATACGGCGCCGGTCACCTCTCTGCGCTTTACAGAACCATAGCCGATCACTACGAGGTTATTCAATTCGGAAGCTGCTGCAACCAGCTTAATGTCTATGGTAGTTCTGTTTTCAACAGCTATTTTCAGGCTGGCATAGCCTATAGAGCTGAATTCCAGCGATCCCCTTTCGGGGACGCTGATCATATAGCTGCCGGTGGCATCCGTAGTTACACCTTTCTTTGTACCGGCGATCAAAACAGATACACCAGCTAAAGGTTTGCCATTTTCATCCGTCACCTTTCCGTGAACTTCGACCGGAGGCGGCGGGTCCTGGGGGGGATTCTGCACCGGCAATACCCTGGCCAGTTCTATCAGTACCACCTTATTCTTTATCTTGTAAGACAAAGGCAGGCCCCGGAGGCATATATCCAAAACCTGTGCTAACGGAGCGTCCTTCACCTCGATACTTATCGTATGAGACTTATCCAATACATTCTCATTCCAGAGGAAAGAGAAGCTGGTCTGCTCTTCTATCAGCTTAAAGGCATTTTCCAGGGTTATTTTTCGGGAAGAGATCGTTACATTCTGAGAGAAGCTATTTGCACTCACATGCAAAGTGGCGGTAATCATTAAAATAGCAGTTAATCTCATAACGCGCTGTACTTTGGTGGGCAAAGACCCTCTTTTAATAAGGGCTTTGCAATAAGCAGTCAGTTCCATACTTTTGTGTAGTTTGGGTTTTGAAAGTGAAACAGTCATTTTTGTTAGTGCCTGGTTGAATACCGGATGGCCCAAATTCTTCCCGGGTCCTGACGCCATCAGGATCCGGTTTTCTTTTGATCAGCCCTTTACTTCGCTTTTTGATTTCTATGTCTTCATTCTTTGTATTTAATTTTTGAAAAATAATAGTCCTGATCTATGGTAATATCGTGATTGTCTTTCCCTCCGTCTTATAATGAACCCCGTTCTCTCCTAAAAATTCCAATACGGTGGCCAAATCAACATCCTTATGAATAAAACCGCCAATGTGTACATTGGGAACATTTCCCTGAAAGATGACATTTACATCATACCAGCGTGAAATCTGCCTCATTAAAACCGGGAAATCCAAATTGACTAAACATAACCGGCCCTTTGTCCAGGCGATCACCTGCTCAACATCGACCTGTGAAGAAGATAGTTTCCCCGTTGCTCTTTCTATTCTTCCCTGCTCCCCGGGAACCAATAGGATTTGCTGTGAGCCGTTGGTGATTCTTACCGAACCTTCCAGTAAGGTCGTGCTTATATTTTTTTCGTCATTGTAATCCATTACATTGAAATGGGTGCCCAAAACCGCGATCTCAGCGTTGTTAACCTGCACCATAAACGGCATGTCTTTATTATGCGCTACTTCGAAATATGCCTCGCCGGAAACTGCTACCCTGCGTTCTTTACCCCTGAAAGCCGTAGGAAACCGGATCGAACTGGCTGCGTTTAACCAAACCTTTGTACCGTCCGCCAGCAGGAGCTGAAATTGTTTTCCCCTGGGGGTAGTCATGGTATTGTACAACACTGCTGTCTGGTCGCCCCCGTCCGTCTTATAGCTCAATTGACCGTTCTGTTTCAGCAGGTGGGTATTACCCTGCTGTTCCAGGGAGCCGTTTTGAGTGCTGTCCAACACGATCTGTTTGCCATCGGCAAGCGTAAGAATGGCGCCGTTCTTACCGGGAGGGGCGTCAAATTTGAGCGTCTTATTTTCCGCAACGGGTTGATCCGTAGTGTTTTGCTTACGTGAGTACCAATAAATGCCTCCTGCTATTAAAAAGATAATGGCTGCGGCAACTCCTACCTTCCAATACTTCCGGCGCAAGGGGATTACAGGGGCAGGTAAAGTTTCGTACCCTTTTTTCTCATTAATCTTTGCCAGCATGGAAGCAAATACTTCTTTTGTATCATGTTCTCCCGAACCGGCTGCAAAACCAGGATGGGAAAAAGCTTCTTCCAGCATTTCATCTAAAGCGTCAGGGTCATATTCCTTACTTATCATCTCGTATAACTGAGAAAACTCCTCCGGGGTGATGTTGTCGTCCAGGTATTTTTTAAAAAGATCCTGTATTACAATTTTTGACATAGACGCTTTTTAGTGTAGGGGGTTTATATGTAAAGACGGATCACCTATAAAAAGGAGAACATCCTATCTGAAATTTTTTTTAGAGAAGGAACAGGGCAAAGAGGAAACCGGAAATAAAAAGTAATTTCCCCGGGTTGTTAGCCATTTCTTTTCTGAGCGCCATCAGCGCCCGGACCATATAAGTTTTCGAGGAAAGTGGGGTAATGTTCAATCTTTTTGCAATTTCTGCATGCCGTAATCCTTCCAGATAGCTTAGTATAAATACCTGGTGGAGCCTGGGGGGCAGCTTGTTAATAGCCTCGTTCAAGGCTGATCCTAATTCTTTTTGTTCAAGTCTTACCTGCGGGGAAGTCTCATTATAAGAAAAATAATTAATCAGGAACCCTTTGTTGGATTCCCGGAAGATCCTGGTTCTGATATAATCGTGGATAAGGTTTCTTGATATGGTATACAGATAAGCGCTTAAGTCGTTTATTTCCGGTAATTTTCCCCTGTTATCCCATAACTTCAAAAATATATCCTGTGCGAGGTCTTTTGCCTGTTCGGGAGACTTTGTCAAACGCAATCCTGTACTATAGACCTGGTTCCAATACCGATCAAATAATTGCTGATAGGCCTGTATATCGTCTTTTGCGGCCAATAGCAACAACTCCTGCTCATTATATAAATTTTCTTTGTGCAAATCGTCAACCCGCAGCATTTGGTATAATGCAAAGTACAGATTTCCGCTTATTTAAAACTGCCCGTTTTACACAAACGATTGCAATGCATTCCTGAAAGTGAAAGGTATAAATTGCCGGAATAATGACCTGGTAATTTTAAATTTTTAAATAATGAAGCGATTTTTACAGGCTATTCTTTTGGGGATGTTGACTTCCTGCCTGACAACGCAGGCGCAAAGTGGCTACCAGGCTCCCAAAGATCCATTGGTGATCAGGCGGCTGGCTCAGTGGCAGGATCAGAAGTTCGGATTATTTATGCACTGGGGTGCCTATAGTGAGTGGGGAGTAGGAGAAAGCTGGACTATTTGCCCGGATGAGTGGGTCAGGCGTTCGGGTCCTTACAGCGATAATTATTTTGAGTATAAGAAAGCATATGAAAATCTGCCGGCCATTTTCAATCCTGTAGCGTTCAATCCGGAAAAATGGACAAAGGCCGCCCGGGAAGCCGGCATGCGTTATGTGGTCTTCACCACCAAGCATCACGATGGATTTTGCATGTACGATACCCGGCTGACGGATTATAAGATCACCGGGACGAAATCGGCTTTTGCATCGAATCCCCGGAGCAACGTAACGAAGGAGATCTTTGATGCCTTCCGGAAGGACAGTTTTATGATAGGGGCTTATTTTTCCAAGCCCGACTGGCATAGTGAATATTTCTGGTGGCCTTATTTTCCGCCAAAGGACCATAATGTGAATTATAGTACCCGGCAGTATCCCGATCGCTGGCAAAAATTCAGGGATTTTACTTATGACCAGATAGAGGAGCTGATGACGGGATACGGGAAAGTGGATATTTTGTGGCTGGATGGCGGTTGGGTAAAACCTTCGGAAAAGCTCAATGATCCTTATGACATGAATATTGATATGGCGCGTATAGGCGGCATGGCGAGGAGTCATCAGCCGGGGCTGATCGTGGTAGACAGGACGGTAGGCGGTGAATTTGAGAATTATACCACACCGGAGCAGGAAGTGCCCGAAAAGCCCTTGTCTTATCCCTGGGAGACTTGTATGACGATGGGGACTTCCTGGAGCTATAGTCCGAATGATAAATATAAATCGGCCCATGACCTGGTGCAGTTGCTGGTGAAGATCGTTTCGAGAGGCGGTAATTTTCTCCTGAATGTGGGGCCGGATGGGCATGGGGATTGGGATCCGGTGGTGTATGAGCGTCTCCGGGATATCGGCGCCTGGATGAAGATAAACGGGGAAGGAATTTATGCGTCAAAGCCGGTGTCGCCTTATTCTGCCGGGAATATCTATTTTACCCGGTCTGCCGTTAAACCTGTTATCTATGCCTTCTGGTTATCCGATAAAGAGGAGGTGTACCTTCCGGCGCAGATAGACCTGCCTGTTGAAGGGGTAACCGGCATCCGCAGTGTGGAGCTGCTGGGTGGAAAAGAAAAGTGTAAGTGGTCCTATGCGAATGGGCATATAACCCTGCGGATACCTGCTTCCCTGCAGCAGCATAGCTCCCTGAAGAATAGCGCAGTATTTAAGATTGTCCACTGGTAAAAGTAAACTCCTTTACTTATATTAGTGGCCTAATCTGCGCATGGACATGGTAACAAAGAAAAGGATATTCCGAACCCTGGTGATAGGCATTTTAACAACATCGGTAGGCTATGGCGTTTATTATTGCTGGGTATCTTTTCCCATCATCAGCGGCTATGGGGCCAAAGTGCTGTGTTCTTCTGTGTTTGTGGCTGGGCGTACTGAATCTCAGGTAAGAAAGGAGGATATTGCCTCTTTTCCCCTTAGCCTGGGGCATTTTACCGTGGACTACAAGGATTCTTCGGTGACGGGCTCCGTATGGGGGCTGGCTAAAAAGAAAGCCATCTACCGGAGTGGGCTGGGGGCTACGCTGGTCAGCGAGTGGACGGAGCAGCAGATCCGGGACGAAAGATTTTTGTTGGCGGAAAGGCCTTCCCTGCGGACAGACAGTTTATCCTGGCCGATGGGTGACCGGCTGGCGGATACCCTACCTGCCGGCCTGGACACGGCGGTTTTACACAGCGCCATCGATGGCATCTTCACGGAGAAAGATACGGCGCATCCCATTAAGACCCGTGCCGTGATCGTATTATACAAGGGACAGGTGGTGGGCGAGCGGTATGCTCCTGGATTCACCAAAGATACCCGGCTGCTGGGTTGGAGCATGTCGAAAAGTATCACCAGCGCCCTGATCGGCATGCTGGTCAAAGATAGGCGGCTTCGGGTGGAGGAGCCTGCTCCCGTGCCGGAATGGAAGGCGCCGGACGATCCCAGGCATGCCATTACATTGGCTAATTTATTGCAACAATGCAGCGGGCTGCGATTTGAGGAGAACTATACCAAGTCCAGCGACGCCACTAAAATGCTGTTCGAGCGGGCGGATATGGGCGCTTATACGGCTTCACATCCTTTGAAGGACACCCCCGGCACGGTGTGGTATTATTCCAGCGGCAATAGCAATATCGTAGCACGCATTGTCCGGCAGACAGTAGGAGAAGAAAAGTATCATGCCTTCCCTTATGAGCGATTGTTCTATAAGACGGGTATGTATAGCGCCGTCCTGGAGCCGGATGCTTCCGGCACTTTCGTAGGATCTTCGTATGCGTATGCCACGACGCGGGACTGGGCCCGGTTTGGTCTTTTGTACCTGGGAGACGGCGTCTTCAACGGGGAACGCCTGCTGCCGGAGGGCTGGGTCAAAAGTACTACCACTCCTGCTCCTGAAGCCCCCAAGGGAAAATATGGGTTTATGTTCTGGCTGAATGCGGGAACGAAAGGGAATCCCGGTGACCGGACCTATCCTCATGCCCCTGCCGACCTGTTCTGTGCGGATGGGTTCGAAGGGCAGAATGTGTTTATCATTCCTTCCAAACAACTGGTGGTGGTGAGGCTGGGATTGACGCACGGGAAATTCAATGCGGACCAATTCCTGTCGGAAGTATTGAAGTCCCTGCATTCCTGATGAGGATGGGGTCAGCCAAATACAGCTTTCGGGACAGCCCTACCTTGTTTACCGGCTTTGTACCCGCTGACCGAGTAATAAAGAATGTATAAATAGCAAGGCAATACGCATACGAAAAAGGAAAGATTATTGGGTAAATGCACTTTGTCTTTGAGGGAGCTGTAGATCAGGGTAAAGACTCCTCCTCCGACGATGCCCATCACCAGTAAGCCGGATCCCGTCTTTGTGAACTTGCCCAGGCCGCTGATGGCAAGAGGGAAAATAGCCGGCCACATCAGGGCATTGGCCAGCCCCAGCGCAGCGATGAAGCCGATAGCTATGTACCCTGTTGTGAGGAATGCTCCGATAGAGAATAGTATACCGAGAATAGCCGAGATCTTCAGGCCGGTCTGTTGGGAGATGATCTTAGGAATGGTAAAGATGCCTGTTATATAACCGACCAGCATGGCCAGCAGGGTAAAGAAGGTGAAGTTCTTGGTGATATCCAGCGGGAGCCCCTGTGATTTCCCGTAAGTTCCGATAGCATCTCCCGCCATGACTTCCACTCCGACGTATACGAAGATGCAAAGAACGCCGAGCAGCAGATGAGGGAACTGGAAGACGCTTGTCCGGGCGCTGTGCTGGGAAAGGACATCTTTATCGTCTTCTTTATCCGTATCGATCTCGGGAAGAGGGGAAAGGCGGATAAGGACGGCGAAGGTGACCAGTATAGCGGTCAGGATGATATAGGGAGAGACGATCCTTGATGCCAGTTCCGCTAAAAGCCCATCTTTTAAAACTTTATCGGTAGCCTCATTAATGCCCTTTTCCAGGGCTGTAGCATTATTTAGCAAGACAGCCCCCAATACGAGCGGGCTGGTCATTCCGGCTACCTTATTGCAGATCCCCATGATGCTGATCCTTTTTGCGGCGCTCTCGATGGGGCCGATAATGCTTATATAAGGGTTGATAGCGGTTTGCAACAGGGACATGCCGGTACTCTGTATGAATAATCCGGTGAGGAACAGGGGGAAGCTTCTGGCATGAGAGGCGGGTATAAAGATGACCGATCCCAGGGAAATGACCAGCAAGCCTAAGGCAAGGCCCTTCTTATAGCCGGTCTTTTTCAGCAGCCAGGAGGAAGGGATGGCAAGGAAGAAATAACCCAGATAGGAAGCGGAGGTCACAAAAAAGGCCTGTACATCATTTTCTAACTGGCAGGTAAGTTTCAAAAAAGGGATCAGGGTGCTATTCAGCCAGGTGATGAAGCCCAGCAGGAAATATAAAACGCCCATGATGAAGATCGCTTTGAAGTTGGAGGCGGGCCTGCTGGATGTTGGTTTGGTTGGGGTCATGTGTTTAAGATAATTTGTGGGATGATGAGCGTTAACGGAAGACATACTGTCTTCCGTTAACGGGTCTAATGATGGCAGAACTTCGGTCTGAACACTGTTCAGCCCTCGTTCGTAACCTTCGCTGCGCTCGGTTATGGCCAAAACGCCCGTGGCGTTTTAGAGCAATTCGTTCAATACAGTCTCTTTCTCCGTCAATCGTTGCAGCAGGGTGATCTGGTTATCCGCCCTTACCAGGTTGTGCCCTTCGTATCTGGCGCCGTAATAACTGTCATTATTGAGATGATCTGTCAAAAAGCGGAGGGCCTGCATATAGATCATGAATTTCCCTGCATATACGACATGGCGGAGCTCGGCTTCGCTCAGTTCCTCTTTCATTTCACCGAGGTAGCCCCGTACAATAGCCCTGAAATAGTCTTCCCGGATAGAGATCCTGCTGAAGTCTTTTTCTTCCTCGCTCACCGGGGAAAGATAGGTACGCATCATATCCCCCAGATCACTGATAAAATAGCCCGGCATGACGGTATCCAGGTCAATTACGCAGAGCCCCTTATCGTCTTTATCGAACAGTACGTTGCTGATCTTGGTGTCATGATGGGTCACCCGGATTTTAAAGCCCGGATCGTGCCTGATCTTCTCGAATAGCTCCTGTATATACCTGAATTCCCGGATCGTGGCTATACTTTCTTTCGCCTTTTCGATGCGGTCAGCGTTGCCTTGGATAAGTGCCGTTTCAAATTGATGGTAACGCAGGGAGAGATTGTGAAAATCCGGCAGCGTGATATGCAGGCTGCCGGCCGGAAATCCTGACAGCAGTTTCGTAAACTTTCCGAATTGCCTGGCTGCTTCATAAGCCAGTTGACTGGCTTCTGCTACGTCATAGCTATGTGAGCCGGAGACAAAAGGGCTCAGCCGGAAATACCCTTGTTCTTCGTCATAGACAAGGCTCTTGCCATCATGGGCAGGGAGAGACCGTACGAACAGGTATTCCGGGAAATGATCGCTCAACCAGGCTGCCAATACATCGGCGTTTTCCGCGATAAAGGCAGGCTGTCCGAATACCTCGTTATTGATCTGCTGCAGAATATATTCTTTTCCGGCACCGCTGATCTTAAACGTACGATTGATAAGACCGGTGCCAAAAGCCCTGATCGTGCATTCTCCTTCTTTTAGGCCATAAGCTGCTAAGACATTAAGGAACATGGTGTTTTTTCGTTCAAGTGATAAAATAGGAATAATTAACCGCATTCCTGATTGTCAAACTTAGGAAAGATGGCGGGGATCCGATCAGGCAAACGATTGCGTAGTTTTCCTTTGACCTGTCTGCTGCTTATTTTCGGGTGCGGTCTTTTTGGACCTCAAAAATTTTGAAAAAATCTTCCATCTTGGGCCTTCCTTAGAAAAAAACGTAATGATAACGGCAGGAGATAAAAAAGCATTGAAAGAATTCGGCGAAAATTTGCGAAAACTGCGGAAAGAGAAAGGTCTCAGTTTACGCGAAATGTCGTATGCTTGCAGTATCGATAATAGTAAGATTGCAAAAATTGAGAAGGGAATGATCAATATTACCCTGACGACGCTTTTGCAATTGGCCGTTGCTCTCGATGTACATCCTTCATCCTTACTCGACTATGAATTAAAATAGTCATTACTATTCCAGCCACAGATAACCTTACCGGTCCTTCTATGCTATACGCGCGTTTATGAACGTGTGGTAACCGACCAAACCATTTTATCATTTACCATAACCTAGTTCAGCATGGACCGGAAAGAAAAACTATTGCGACAATTCGGCAAACGCCTGACAGCATTAAAAAAAGAAAAGGGCCTGAGCACCCGGGAGCTGGCCGCTGCCGCCGGCCTGGAATACAGGCAGGTCCTTCACATCGAGGAAGGGAAGACCAACCTCCTTTTTACCACGATCCTGTCCCTGTCTAAAGGGTTGGAAATGACCCCGGACAAGTTATTTGAGACGTTGGACTGGTAAAAATACCAGGCTATTTTCCTATTGACGGAATAGACTTCCTTCTGTATATTGGCATCAGTACTGATTTTCAATAAGGATCGGTGCGTACTATATTAATCCGGACTATGAAAAATTCTACACTATGACAACCTTCGTGGGCCTATTCTTTTCCATCATTTCGATATTTGGCCTCTTTAAATGTAAATCCAAGAGAGCTATAAAAAAAGTCCTTTTGGTGGCATTCTCCATTTTCCTGATCGGGGCGCAAATGCTTTTCATGAACGATATACTGGAGGTGAGTGGCCAGGAATTCATCGCCCTCTCCGGTCTGCTGAGCGGCATTATCCTGATATTGGTCTTTCAAAAGAACGATCCGGAGGAATGAGCCGATAAACCGGCTTTCAAGGCTGACGCAGCTTACGTGTTAGTCTTTCTTCAATCTATTTGTCAATGTCTTCAGCCTAATTGGCCGATGGCCGATGGATCTGTTGTTTTCTGGCGGATTAACCTACCTTAGCCGCTGCTGCAAAACAACCCATATGTTAAGAAAAATTATCATGTTATGCGGTTTGTTGACCGCCTCCCTTGCTTCTTTTGCCCAATTCAAATCCATCTATCACGAGGGCTGGATCGATTTTAATAAGAATGGCGTCAAAGATATATTCGAAGATCCCGCTCAACCGGTGGACCGACGAATAGCCGATCTTCTTTCGCAAATGACCCTGGAAGAGAAAACCTGCCAGACAGCTACACTATATGGCTATGGCCGGGTGCTGAAAGACTCTCTCCCCACTCCGGATTGGAAGAATGAGATCTGGAAAGATGGTATCGCCAATATAGATGAGGAACTGAACGGCGTGGCTCGCAACCCACGTGCGGCAACATCACTGTCCTATCCTTTCAGCAGGCATGCGGAAGCGATCAACACGGTCCAGCATTGGTTCGTAGAACAGACCCGGCTGGGCATTCCCGTTGATTTTACCAATGAAGGGATACATGGGCTCAACCACGACAGGGCCACTTCGCTGCCTGCACCGATCGGTATCGGCAGCACCTGGGATAAGGCCCTCGTCCGTCAGGCCGGCCAGATCGTAGGGCGCGAAGCCAAAGCCCTGGGGTATACCAATGTCTACGCCCCCATATTGGACCTTGCCCGTGATCCCCGTTGGGGGAGGACATTGGAATCCTATGGAGAGGATCCTTTCCTGGTGGCCGAATTAGGCAAGCAGATGACCCTCGGCATCCAGGAGGAAGGGGTAGCTTCCACTCTTAAGCATTTTGCCGTATACAGCGTGCCGAAAGGAGGACGCGATGGCGCCGCCCGTACTGATCCCCATGTCGCTCCCCGTGAGCTGTATCAGCTCTATCTCTATGCCTTCCGCCGGGTGATCCAGGAAGCTCACCCGATGGGTGTCATGAGCAGCTATAATGATTGGGATGGAACGCCCATAACAGGCAGCTATTATTTCCTCACAGAATTGCTGCGGCAAAAATTTGGCTTTGATGGATACGTGGTCTCCGATAGTGAAGCCGTGGAATACCTGTTCTCCAAACATCATGTCGCTGATTCTTATAAAGAGGCTGTTCGCCAGGTAATAGAAGCCGGACTTAATGTCCGGACTAATTTCACACAGCCAAAGATCTTTATCGAGCCGCTGAGGGAATTGGTGAAGGAGGGAAGTGTCTCTATGAAAACGCTGGATTCGCGGGTCACAGATGTATTACGGGTGAAATTTAGATTGGGCCTTTTTGATCAGCCTTACGTAAAGGACCCCAAAAAAGCAGAGGAAGTGCTGAAACCCGGCAGGACGCATGATTTTATGGTGCAGATGGCTCGTGAATCCCTGGTATTGCTGAAGAACGACAGCGGTCTTCTTCCCCTTGACAAGAATAAATTCCGGCATATCCTCGTCACCGGCCCATTGGCCGCTGAGACATCCTATGCGATCAGCCGCTATGGTCCTTCCAACGTCTCCGTCGTCTCTGTACTGGAAGGGCTCCGGTCCTATTTGGGCGACAAGGCCACCCTGGACTATTCGAAGGGGTGTGAAATGGTGGACAGCGCCTGGCCGGAGAGTGAGCTTATTCCAACTCCGGTCACTAAGTCCGAGCAGGACGGCATAGAAGAAGCCGTAGCCAAAGCCCGCCAGTCAGACGTCATCGTTGCCGTATTGGGCGAAGATGAAAAAAGAGTCGGAGAGAGCATGTCCCGTACGGGCCTGGACCTGCCTGGCAGGCAAGAACAACTGCTGCAGGCCTTACAAGCTACCGGCAAGCCCGTAGTGCTGGTGCTCATCAACGGGCAACCCCTTACCATCAATTGGGCCAACCGCTATATCCCATCTATCCTGGAAGCCTGGTTCCCCGATTCTTATGGCGGTCAGGCTATTGCGGAGACGCTCTTCGGAGACTATAATCCTGGAGGCAAGCTGACGATTACCTTCCCCAAGACAACGGGACAGATCGAATTGAACTTCCCCTACAAGCCCGGCTCCCAGCCCATGGAAGGGAAGAACGGAGCAAATGGCACCAGCGTATTCGGCCCCCTCTATCCCTTTGGGCATGGACTGAGCTATACCAGCTTTGCCTATAACAACCTCGTCGTTAGCCCCGAACAGCAGCTTCCGCAGGGGGATGTCTCCGTCTCTGTCGATATAACGAATACGGGCAATCGAAAGGGAGAGGAAGTGGTGCAATTATATGTAAAGGATGAGGTGAGCAGCGTGACCGTCTATGAGACGCAGCTCCGCGGATTCGAACGGGTGTCGCTTCAGCCGGGGGAAACTAAGACGCTGAAGTTTACCTTGCACCCGGACGACCTGGCCCTGCTGGATAAAAATATGAACTGGACCGTGGAGCCGGGAAAATTCCAGGTTTGGATCGGGAGCAGCTCAACAGACATCCGCCTGAAAAAGGAATTCACCATCCGGCCATAGATTCGACCGGCCTTGCCCGCCATGCGGCGGCAAGGCCGGGTAATTTCCGTGCATTAAATATCAAAAATGAGGAAGGGCTAAGAAAGAGGGCAGGTTACATTTGATAACACGAAATCAATGACAACTGCAATGAGAACATCCTCTTTCCATGCCAGATTCATCTGCATGGGCGTATTGTCGGCTCTTTCGCTGTGGATGCCCGCCCTGAGCCATGCTCAGCAGGCCGCGGCATCCCAGCCCAACCCGGACAGCGTTCGCGCCCAAAGGGCCCGCATGATCCAGCAGGCTACGGAAGAATACAATCATAAAGTGTTCACACACGCAGATACGTTGCGGGGGAGTATCACCCCCGAGCGGGCCTGGTGGGATGTCCAGCGATATGATATCACTGTAAAGCCCGATTTCGTCCGCAAATCGGCAGCAGGTAAGAACCTGATCACCTATAAAGTAATCAGCGACCAACAGCCGGCTATGCAACTGGACTTGCAGGAGCCCCTGCACATTGATAGCGTCCTGGACAATAATGGGCATTCCCTTCCTTTCACCAAAGAAGGGAATGCCTGGCATGTGCAGACCTCTGCACAAAAACTTTCTTCTGTCAATACCGTGGAAGTTTATTTCTCCGGTACTCCGCATGAGAGCACCCGTCCACCCTGGAGCGGCGGATGGACGTTTGCTAAAGATTCTTTAGGCCGGCCCTGGATGACTGTTACCTGTCAGGGGTTGGGCGCCTCCATCTGGTACCCCTGTAAAGACCATCAAAGTGACGAGCCGGACAAAGGCGCCTCCCTTACTATGATCGCGCCTGATACCCTGGTGGCCGTCGCCAACGGCAGGATGCAGTTTTCAAAGAACAACGGAGATGGAACGACCACGACGAAATGGGCGGTAGTCAACCCCATCAGCAATTATTGTATTATCCCCTATATCGGTAAGTACGCGCATTTCCATGAGGATTTCCAGGGTGAGAAGGGGCATTTGGACCTCGACTATTGGGTGCTGGATTATAATCTGGCCAGGGCCAGGACCTACATGCCGGAACAGGTACACAATATGCTGCATAGTATGGAACATTGGTTTGGCCCTTATGCCTTCTACGAAGATGGCTACAAGCTGGTGGATGTACAGCATACCGGCATGGAACATCAGAGCGCCGTGGCTTATGGCAACAACTATGCCTTCGGATACCGCGGCAGGGATGGCTCCGGCACCGGACTGGGGCTGAAATGGGATTTTATCATCATCCACGAGAGCGGCCATGAATGGTACGGCAATAATATTACCACGAAAGACCTGGCGGACATGTATGTACATGAAGGTTATACCAATTACAGCGAAACGCTCTTCGTGGAATATATGTGGGGTAAGGATGCCGGCAATGCCTATAACGCGGGTATCCGCAGAGGTATCCGCAATGACCGGCCCGTTATTCCCCGTTACAATGTGAACGAACAGGGCAGCGGCGACATGTATCCAAAAGCCAGCAACATGCTGCATGCGATCCGCCATAGCATGGATGACGATGAAAAATTCCGGCAGATCCTGCGGGGAATGAACAAGACCTTCTATCACCAGACCGTCACGACGCAACAGATCGAAAATTATCTTTCGCAACAGGCAGGGTATAATTATCAGAAGGTATTCGATCAATATCTACGGACAACGCAGGTACCCGACTTTGAATTTTATTTCAGCGACGACCATAAAAAAGTATTTTATCGCTGGACGAACTGTGTGAAAGGCTACGACTTCCCGCTGGTACTGAAGAGCGATAAGTCCAGGATCCGCATCCTTCCTACGGAAGAATGGAAGAGCAGCGAACTGAAAGGCGATGAGGCCGCTCTGTTCGATGAGGCCGCTATTACGAAGATGTATTATATAGGCCCGCATTTTTTACAGCGCTAAATGAATTAAAAATAACTATAGTATGAAGCGATTATGGATGATAGTGAATATTGTCTTTTTGACCTCCGGCGGTCTGGTAAAGGGGCAGCAGGGAAAGGATTATGCCATTCAACCCGTTGCTTTCACCAGGGTAAAGCTTACGGATAATTTCTGGGAACCGAAGATCCGGGTGAATGCGAAGGTGACCATCCCTTATATCCTGGATAAATGTAAAAAAACCGGGCGCGTGGATAATTTTTTAAGGGCATCGAAAAAGCTCGGCGGGGATACGGCGACGGAATTCCCTTTTGACGATACGGATCTTTATAAGGTCATAGAAGGCGCTTCCTATAGCCTTCAGGAAAAGCCGGACCGGCAACTGGAACGACAATTGGATACCCTGATCGCTATCATTGCAGCGGCGCAGGAGCCGGACGGCTATTTATATACTTTCCGCACCATGCATTCCGCGCATCCGCATCCCTGGCTAGGGGCCCAACGTTGGGAGAACGAGGAAATACTGAGCCATGAATTATACGACGCGGGTCATTTATATGAGTCTGCCGTGGCGCATTATCAGGCAACGGGGAAAAGATCCCTGCTGAATGTGGCTTTGAAGAATGCCGATTTGCTGGTGAAGACTTTTGGTTACGGAAAGGAGGTAAAATACCCGGGTCACCAGATCGTCGAAATAGGCCTGGTAAAATTGTACCGGGTGACGGGAGAAAAGAAATACCTCGACCTGGCTAAATTCTTTCTGGATGTAAGGGGGCCGAAGGGCGATGCGTATAACCAGGCTGATAAGCGGGTAGCCGATCAGCATGAGGCGGAGGGACATGCGGTAAGAGCAGCTTATATGTATACTGGAATGGCGGATGTGGCTGCGTTGACAGGCGACGAAGGTTATCTGAAAGCGATTGACGATATCTGGGACGATGTGGTGAATAAGAAATTATATATCACAGGCGGTATTGGCGCTACAGGGAATGGAGAGGCATTCGGGGAGGCCTACGATCTGCCGAATATGTCGGCTTATGCGGAGACCTGCGCTGCTATCGGGAATGTATACTGGAATAACAGGATGTTCCTTTTGCATGGCGATTCCAGGTATTTTGATGTATTGGAGAGGACGCTGTATAACGGGCTGCTGTCAGGAATTTCCCTGAGCGGCAACCGTTTCTTTTATCCCAATCCCCTGGCATCCATGGGACAACATTTGCGCAGCGCCTGGTTCAGCTGTGCTTGCTGCATTACCAACATGACCCGTTTTCTCCCCTCTGTGCCGGGCTATGTTTATGCCCAAAATGGCGACAACTTATATGTCAACCTTTTTATGAGCAATACGGCCCGGATCACGCTGCATTCAGGTGCAGTGAATATCACCCAGCAGACGGATTATCCCTGGAATGGAAGGATCGTCCTTACGGTAGACCCGGCCTTTTCTTCCCCTTTCGACCTGCATGTCCGGATCCCCGGCTGGGCTACGGGCCAGGCCGTTCCGGGCGACCTGTATCATTTTGCAGCATACAAAGGATCGCAGATCCCTATTACGGTCAACGGACAAGCGGCGACCTATGATACCCGGAAAGGATATGCTGTCATCAGCCGTCACTGGAAGAAAGGAGACAAGGTGGTGATCGACCTTCCTATGCCGGTGGAAAAAGTGATGGCCAATGAGCGGGTAAAGGCTGATCTGGGAAGATTTGCTTTTCAGAAGGGCCCGGTGGTCTATTGCCTGGAGGGGCCGGATTATGGGGACAGCACCGTGCAGAGTATTGTAGTGGATACCAGTGCCTCCGTTACTTCATCCTACCAGGATACGTTGCTCAATGGCATCACCCTGCTGGTGGCCAAAGGCATGTCTTCGGCCCGTCAGCCGAAGAGCGATCAATTGATAACTACCGCCACGACGGTAAAGGCAATCCCTTATTATGCCTGGAACAACCGCGGCTCCTGTGAAATGGAAGTATGGATCCCATACGAGGCCTCTGCCGCCCGGCCCAAACCCGCTGCTACCATTGCCTCAGGTAGTAAGGTAAGCGCCTCCCTTCATAATAAAAGAATGTATAGCGCGCTGAACGACCAATATGATCCGGTCGATTCCAAAGATAATAGCGCACTTTATCTTCATTGGTGGCCAAAAAAGGACTCTAAAGAATGGGTGCAATATGATTTTAACGGAGAATATACCGTCTCTTCATCCAAAGTATATTGGTTTGACGATGGTCCCTGGGGTGGATGCAGAGTTCCCACATCCTGGAAAATTTACTATAAGAAAGGTGGGGAATGGGTACCGGTAAACAATACCAGTTCCTATGGAACGGAAAAAGACAAATACAATAAAGTTACATTCGATCCGGTAAAGACGACTGCCTTGCGTTTGGAACTGCAATTGCCTGCGGATAATTCATCCGGCATTCACGAATGGATCGTTGAATGACCCTAAACGTATATAAAAGAGAATCGTCTGTGTTATGAAGACAATAGCTTGTGTTGCGAAGAGAGTTGCCTGTATGATGGCCTTCAGTGCCTGCATGAATACTGCATTTACCCAGTCGCAGGCTATTATCCGGGTCGATCCCGGAAAGGAGGGGGCCAGGATATCGCCCACGCTGCATGGAATATTCTTTGAGGAGATCAGTCATGCCGGGGAAGGGGGGCTATATGCTGAATTAATACAGAACAGGGGCTTTGAAGATAGCAGGCTGCCCCAGGGCACGACCTTGCAGGATGGTAACATTGTGCCGGAAAGAACTCCCCATTTTATGATGATGCCGGGACAGGCGAGTGACTGGAAGATGCCCTGGATGGTGAAGAGCCCCTGGCCGGCATGGACCTCGCGGGCGACCGGGAATTCCACTCTGCATCTTTCCCTGATGGAAGAACATCCTTTGAACAAGGCTACCCCTCATTCGCTGGAAGTGAAAGTAACAGAGAAAGATGCCTCGGGAAAGGCAGACCTGGTGAACGAAGGTTTCTGGGGTATCAATACGGTCGCAGGAGATGCGTATAATCTTAGTTTCTATGTAAGAAACCCGGGCACTTATAAAGGCGCTCTCACCGCCTCCCTGCAATCGAATGACGGAACAGTCCTGGCTTCCTATCGTTTTCCTGTCATCAGGAAAGGAGAATGGACAAAATATACCTGTATTTTAAAAGCCGGTAAATCCGATCCCCGGGCACAATTTGTATTGTCCTTTGGAAGTAAAGGAACGCTATGGCTCGATGTCGTTTCCCTTTTTCCGCAGAAGACCTTCAAAGGCAGGCCCAATGGTTTACGGGCAGACCTGGCCCAGTATATTGCCGATCTCAAACCCTCTTTTATCCGCTGGCCGGGAGGTTGTTACGTGGAGGGGATCAATATACAGAGTGCTCCGGACTGGAAGCGCACCCTGGGCCCGGTAGAAAAAAGGCCGGGTACTTTCAGCCCCTGGGGCTACTGGTCCAGTGATGGATTTGGCTATCATGAATACCTGCAGTATTGCGAAGACATTGGCGCCGCCGGGCTCTACGTGTTCAATGCAGGTGTCTCCTGTGAGTTCCGGAGCGGTACTTTTATCGTGGATGACAGTCTGGCGCCCGTCATTCAAAATGCCCTCGACGCTATCGAATATGCCATTGGCCCTGTCAGCTCCAAATGGGGGAAGCTACGGGCGGCGAACGGCCATCCCAGCCCTTTCCCGCTGAAATATGTGGAAGTAGGGAATGAACAGCATGGACCCCGGTATGCAGAGCGGTACAACAGGTTCTACGAGGCAATCCGGAAAAAATACCCGGCGATCCGGATCATCGCCAGTATGGGAATTGCGGACGTCAACAGAAATACCCTCGATAGCATGCAGCAGGTGGATATGGCAGATGAGCACGCTTATAAAGGAGCTTACTGGTCTTTTACCCATTACGATCATTTTGATAAATATAAAAGGGGTAACTGGGACCTGTATGTAGGTGAATACGCCACCAACGGGGGTGTAGGCAGGGGCAATATGGCCGCTACGCTAAGCGATGCGGTTTATATGATGGCGATGGAAAGGAATTCCGACCTGGTAAAGATGAGCAGTTATGCGCCTTTGCTGGTCAATGTAAATGATGAATCCTGGCCGGTGAACCTGATCAACTTCGATGCAGGACACAGTTTTGCCCGTATTTCCTATTACGCTATCAAACTATTCAATGATAACAGGCCGGATGTAAATCTGGCGACAACGGTGACGGTGCGGCACCCTGTTGAGCAGACTGCTCACTTTTCCGGAGGAATAGGGCTGGGTACCTGGGATACACAAAGTGAATACAAGGATATCCGGGTGGAGAAGAACGGGCGGACCCTGTACAAAGCTGATTTCGCGAACAGGCCGGCTGACTGGTCATCCGTAAGGGGCGACTGGAAAGAAGGAGATAGCTCCATCCGGCAGACGGCGGCAGGAGCGCAGTTGCTGGCCCTGTTGAAAGACAGCGTGTTTGATACGTACACCCTTACATTGAAAGCCCGCAAGACAGATGGCTACAACGCCTTTATCATACCTTTTGCCGTGAAGGACAGTAATAATTACCTGCGGGCGCATATCGGGTCTTATGTGAACAGCCATTGTGTCTTTGAAAAAGTTACCGGCGGCTATGAGGTATCTGACCTGACTGATCAGAAACGCCTGAAACAGCCGATCGTAAAAGATCGCTGGTATACCATCCGGCTGGAGGTACAGCCGGAT
>Ga0307511_10001803_pt1 | contig 22496 bp, 35 predicted proteins | sample 13_EM_MG_FD_200266 | JGI IMG/M metagenome (GOLD analysis project Ga0307511, IMG submission 200266) | Populus trichocarpa ectomycorrhiza microbial communities from riparian zone in the Pacific Northwest, United States - 13_EM | ecosystem: Host-associated > Plants > Roots > Unclassified | place... | reverse complement strand
CTTGAGCGGAACAACCGAGGACAACGCGGATGATCGGCGCGGGATCGTCCGGCGATCTGGGGTAGACAAGACGTACTCGACGTTTTGTGGGTAATGCCCCTTCCACACTCGGCGCAGAAAGGCCCACGAATGACGGGGATGCCCCAACTTTGTCGTACATAAAGGCGTCGATGGTCTGGCCTCAGGTCTGAACCCTCTTGTTCCCCTGACTCCCATGCCAAGCTGTGAGCGCTGTCGGTGAGCATCCCATTTCCTGCCCCCAATACCTCTGCCAAGTATAACTAAGCCACGCCGCCCTTCGCAGTCAAAAGAAGCGGGTCGGTATTTTTCGGTTCTATTTACGTTCCTATTACCAACCCTCTTACAGAGGTGCGACAATGTCGTGCCCATATGTGCACCATGCTCGAAGGAAGAGAGTACCACAGAATGCGTCTATCCTGTGCAAAAACCGGGCGCAGCACTCAAGAAGGGGCAATCGTGCATCACATGCCGGTAAGTCCCCGTCGGAACCTGCCCCGTGGCCAATTCAATTAACGTATACTATTCGGTTACGCAGCCAAAGGAAGAAGGTTCGTTCCTCCATTTTATGGAACCCACTCCTCCCGCTTACGAGAGCAGAAATGTGATGGAAGGCGTCCCGTGTGTGACTACTGCCGACTTTCCGGAAAGTCAGACGAATGCGTGTACGAAGACACAAAGAAGCTAGTTGACCCAAACGAAAATGCCCAGCGTCGCGAGATCCTCCCAGCGGATACTTCCTCTACCGCTGAGGCGGTTCACACTTCCTCCGGCTCCTCGCTTGATCCGCCCAAGGACCTTTCGTGTGTGCTCCCTGCCCCCTTGTCGAAGCTACACCCATTGGTTGCGGCATTCATGAAACAGAATGCCAATATTCCTCCTGGCCCCTTCTTCGATGCTGTGTCAAATGTATCCCTTGATGATCTCACCCTAGCCTTGTAGGTTCTATTGCACTCAGCGCTCAGAGCGTAGCTGACAAACCTCGGGGTCCCAGCCGAATTATCTTTGATAGTTACAGGCTGTCGGTGGGGCTCGTAATCAGCGAAGACCAGAGGAAAGCTCTGATTAACGGAGACATGGAGGGTGGTGCAATTCACGCCTTCTTCATCCACTATGCCCACATCTGGGGTTGTCACCTTTACCAGCAGTTCAGATACGATTTCGTTTTGCTCTTCCTCCAATCCATCTACGTTTACATGGCGGTGGAATCCCTCTCGACCATCAAAGAAAAGGAGAATCCTATGCTGTTCGCTCAAGCGCTCCTGCTGCTCTCAGAAATGTACTTTCACACCCACCACCTGGACTTCGGGCTGAAGTATCTCGAGATGGCCGCCGGTATTGCGAAGAGAAACGGGTTGCGATTTGTCATGCGCCCCCCTAACTCAGCCACCGGACCCATCGGCGTCACCGATGATATCAAACAACGCGTTGGACTACTCGCACAATTGTTGTACGTGGAAACTGAATTGTTCCTCCTCGCGGGTCGGAAACCGAGCTTGTGCGAGGAACTCGAAGCAGAGTTCAAGTTTGATTTGCCGGTCTGTGGATGCTCACCGGTTTGATTGCCACACCCCCAGTTCCGTTGTTGATATGTTACAGTAGATCGCTTATCCACGCCTCTCCAAGATCTGCCCAATCGTTCTACGTACCAGAGGTGTCCTGTTGATCAAGGATGCAGCTCGCGTGAAAGAGGAATACGAAAAACAAAGTGAGTGTTCTGAACCCCTCGATCTCCGGTTGTGTATTTACAGCGAATGCGAAAGGTGTCCCGAACAAGGGATGGTTTAGTGCCGCAACGGACTTGATTGGAGCTTTGGACAGCCACACAAAGGAGACGCTAGCGCTCATGAACCGCGTGCAGGAGTATCAGAGAGGACCTGAAGCAATTTGTTTCCGTTGTGGGGCCATCGCATGTTTGGTCACCATTGCAGAGCTGCATGATATGACCTTCGATTCCAAGCAAGATGATCAATATTCGAAGGCTTGTATAAAAACACTCGAAGGTGTTTCTGTGGTTAGTCAGGGGTTGCAGGAGAATGAATACTACTTGTTGGATCCGTACGTCGGGGTGAGTAGGAGATTGACTATGCGGGTCCGCGTGTGCATGCTGAAGGGGCCCTTCTAGGTTTGTTGGAATAAGGTGGTGGGGCTGATGCGGAAGCATTGGAAGCCCGCCCGTATCGGGCCCCCGCCTTCCTCGGGTTCACCTGGCGCTGAGGAGGACAGCACATCCGAAGCGGTCGTCAAGTCTCAGGACCCACGTATCGACGCAATCTTTCGTTCAAAAACCACACTGGATATGAAATCGAGGCTAGTCCCTGCTGGGCCTGGCTCTCTGTGTGCGAAGTTGGTGGCAATGAATGAGAAACTTAGGACCAGGTGCCCCGATCGAGTCGCACCTGATGAGGTTAATAGAGTATTTAGGTACTGAGCAAAAGGCTGTTGGTGGCGTTGATGCCCGAAGCAAGGTTAACACGACCCTGACCGGTCTTTCTTGTCATCCGCTTCTTTTGTACCGTACTGCGATCGCATCTCGAGTCTTGAATGTAAATAATGCTGACAACGCGTGAGTTATCCTCTGTCGACGTCCATCGGAGTTCCACGGTTCCGACTGTTCATGGCCTGTTGAACCTCCAACCTTTCAAGAACCGCCTTTCGTAAACTGGAGTCGGCGCGCGTCTGTTTTTTGGGCGCGGCGTCCGTTGATGGATTGGCGGGTATCAAACCGGGATCGGAGACCGCAAGCATACGAGGCGGGACGATGATCGGGGCCTGTTGTGGCGGCGGCGGCCACTGAATGAACGCTCGTCAATAAGTAAGCAGAAGAATGATGTGTACCGACAACCACCTCTCGATTTGGTTGGTTCAAGTGTAAGGCGGCCCACGGAGGGAAGTCTCGTTCGAGCTGTATGATGTGGTCTTCGATGAGCTTTAGTCTGTCCATGTTTGAGTTTGGGGGTAGCGGGACTGGGAGAATTTTGTCAGAGTGTCAGGTCACAGGGGGGGTCGCTCCTGCGAGTATACCATAGCGGATAGCTAGATGGTCTTCAACGTCACGGAGTCTACTCTCCAATACACTTCGGTCGACAGAAACGGGGGGTTGTTCCGCGCCCGAGGTTGCTTCTGTTCGCAAGGTCGAACGTAGAGGTCCGTCTTCGTTCTTGGCAATGTCGTACTTCATCTGTACGTCTCTGTTAATCGGTTTGGCATCCGTCCGTGCGCAAGAAGGCGCGTCTCCCTGTGGATCGCCTTCGGGATTTGGGGATCCCCGTACGAGGAATTCTGCCCGATTAGAAGCGTCGTTACGGGCACGATTCCTCGCAAGGAAGAGCGATATATCTTTGATTGTCTGACTGGCATGTGAGGGTGAGTGGGTACCTGACGTGAATTCGGATGACTCCCTCGGCGCGCACCTTTGTGTTCTAGGCTCAGTTCCAGGACGTAGGCTCACATGCTCCAACTTGCGTTGATCGAGGGACCTTTGAGGCGAGCGTTGTGGCTGTTTCCCCATTCGCTACCGGTCCGGGACCATGAGAACCGATACGTTGTTGGTGCGGAAAGCCGACAGGCGTAACTTACGGCGAGAGAATCAAGAAGGTCGTCAAGAGCGCCGGGAACGATGTCACGTTCGAAACTGGGGTTCATTATCACCATATCTGCGTCGAAACCGCGCACAGCCTGGGTTAGGCCTGCTGCAGAGAGAAAGTCCCTAATCACCGCGTTCCATTCTAGAGGGTTATCAGGAGCATGTGGTGCTGGAGAAGGCTGTGTGCCAACAGCTGGCGCGGGTTCCAGTCCTTCACAAATGAAACGATAAGCGAGTAAGGTCTAATTTTTTTTGGCCCAGTACTTACCTGTATCTTCCTCCATCTCCATCTCGAGTGATCGCCAGTTGTGTAAGGGCGCCTCCGCCAGATCAGTTCGCACGTGGGAGCCACGTGAGCAACAGGACACGGTAGCGATGATAACTTTCGGCAGTTGCCAGTTGCACCAGCATCCCACCTTCTCCATACCTTCCCTTAGCAGGTCCAATGCTACACATTCCCACCACACTCCTTTTCCTTTTCCTATCATCCCACCTCATCAATGCCGGCGACGTAGGCGTGGGAGGCACATGCCAGGTCAACAACAACAGACTCCAACTCGGAACGTACGAATTCTCGTCCGACTGCAACTCCCTCACATTCTGTAATCCTCAAACGGGCAAGTGCGAGCCAAAAGGGTGTAGGCGTGACGAGTTTCCCTTTGGATTCTCGCCCGGCGCAGCCCTTCCGGCCCGATGTGAGGAAGGCCAGTTCTGCCCCGACGAACAGGACCGCTGTCAGGCGAAGATGCCTGTCGGCAGTGATTGCCAGCTGAACAGAGACGGTACGGTAGTCTCATCGTATCGGACACCAAAGGAAGTGCTCATTCCCGTTCGGCTAGATGAATGTCAACCACCACCGGATGCTAAGGATCTTAAAGATACCTCACCCCATGGTCTCAATGTCGACGGAGCCGTCTGTCTCAATTTCAAATGCATGTAAGTTTGGGCATTCCTCATCCCTTCCGGTCGTGTGTGTTGATGATGGATGTCTCAAGGTGGGCTAACGTCACACTCGGCCTGCCGTGCGTGGTCGAAAACACCGCATACATTTCTTATGGGGTCAGTGAAGAATACATCGACATCGTCTCACGGTATGATGCTACCTCTACATCCCCTTTGCGACGAGCCGACTCTCCCACAGTGACAACTGCCGGCTCGGACTCTACTGCGACACGAGCCAGAAAGTCTGCATCAAGCGGAAAGATGTTGGTACCGGGTGTACGGCCGACAAGGAGTAAGCTCCTTCAGACTGCATAGATGGTCCAGCATGGTCTGATGTTCCGCTAGGTGTGCCTCCTACAATTGTGGGTTCAATGGAACGTGTGAGAAGGATGTCAGAGATCCCCACACCCTACCCGTTTGGGTATACGTCATAGTGGGCATCGGCATCTTCGGTGGTGAGTGTCATCCTTCCTCTTCTGCATTTTGTGGTTTTTAAATGTCCGCCTCTAGGCATGTTTGGCACTCTCTTCGGATTGTTCTTTCTTCACGGAAAGCAACGTGAGGCCGAGCGTGAAAAACGCATGCAATATTGGCGCGAACAGGTTCGCAAAGCCGGCGGTACTATTCGCTCTCATGGAACTCACGACGTTCGTAGACTGCTTTCCGACAGAATATCCTGCAGATGAGAGAAACTGCGAGGAATTCGATCTTGTCTCAGGGCTCTTTGAGCGCGCGCAGCAGTGTGCTGCAACATCACCGCGACCGTGACGGCTCATCCGACGACTCTCATGCTCCAATCATGCAGTACGCCTCTAAGTCCAGTAATCTTCGCCAGACTATTCCAGACGACCGAGACGATGCCAGTTCGATCTTTCACATGTCTCAACCTCAACCTCAGACGGTGTACAAAGGGGGGAGGTTTTAGCTGGGCTTTCTTTATTACCCTTACTTCACTTGTTCATATTTTTTTACCCGGACTCCTTCACCCTGTCGGATACGATTCCATTACTTAAGGACTACTAGACGCCTGCATTCTACGAACCCGTTTGGGCTTTTTGAGCGCTCATGGCAAAGCGTGACACCGGATCCAACCTCGGGTCACAAACCTTACCCAGATCCTCCTACCTTCGCAGTTTCCTCGGTACCAGTTCGCCCTTGGCCGCCTGAAGACGATACCACGGCGAGAATGTCTTCAAAGGCGACGACGGCAGAGCCCCACCCGCTCCCTTCGCCTCCGCCGTCTCCCTCGCCATCGCCCACGCCCATGGAGCAGGACACCAACAATACCTACCTAACTCCGGGCTCGCCAACAGCCAATAAGGGCAAAGGACGCATGATGGACGCCTCGACGGACTCGCTACCGAGCGACCAGGATGATGACAGCGACGGATACCCCCCAGACGAGACGGAAACGAGACGGATCGAAGAGGTGAGTGGACGTTCGTGTTCCCAGTCCCGTCGCTCATCCACATTCTTTCAATCGGTACGCAAATATTTTGTAGACTCTTCGTAAATGGGAGATGGAGGAACGAGAACGAAGGCGGTTAGCCCGTGAATCCGGGTCGTCCTCCAAGTACTCGGTGCGGGGCGCCACTAGGACCGCGAGTTTGATCTGGGCGGGACTGCGCAGTCAACGACCTCGACCTGGGGGAGCTGAGGGCCACCATGTAATACCAGACAACGAGAACGAGGACGGGGTGCCCCTCGAGGATCTCGATCGCACCCCACCACCCTCCGGCGCCAACACTCCCACCATGAACAGGAAGTTCGATACCTCTCCTCCGCGCTCGAGCACATCGACGATACAGAACCCGTTTAGGGACCCCACCCAGAACGCCTCCACCTCTTCCTTGAATACCCCAGACCACGATACGATTCTCTCGGAATCCTCCGAGTTTCCCCCTATCCTTCAAGATTCCCCTGTAGCAGCACAGAAGAGGAAAAAGGGCCCTCCTCCTCCTCTGCCACTTGGACTACCAAAACCACGGACACCACCTCCGCGGGATGATCCAGACCAGGAGTACATATCCGAACCACCAGATCCAGCCCCTATGCCATCCACCACAGCGAGAGGGGTGGAGAATCCCGACCCGGTTGAGCCTGAGAAGGAAACGAAATGGTGGACAGAGTGGTTATGCGGTTGCAGTGAAGGTCCAGACAGAGGTGGTTATAACCAGGTTCGTCCATCGCCATTGTCCGTCCGCTCGGGAATTGAAACTAATGGACCTGGGTAGTCCGGAAGGACGAACCCCAACGAATGAAGACGCCTAAAGGCCATAGCCTCCTTAGTCTTCCTCCCATACCTTGGTGCTTTCCCCATGGTGGTCGAGTCTTGAACGCTGCTATATTTAACCCAACGATGCAGTATTATATTCACCCCAAATACCGCTGCCACTTGTCTTTTTCACGGACACTCTTTCGCAACAGCGGGACAGGACTACCTTTTGTTCCTCACGACGAATACGATGCGCAATCTTCGGACCAAAGTGTGCTACGGATATTCATATTGTACTATCTTGTAACTTATGGAATCGGTGTATTTCTGGGGCGACTTAAGTGAAGACCATGAAAATAAAACCGGTGGTCTCTTGGTACTCAGCTTGGCGTATCCTCGCGTAACACTGGGGGTGAATGGGATATTTCGTGCGAAAATCGGAAGGTACAACATTACGACTAGGAACACATGGTCTCTTTTTCGTTGTGAGCGATGGAGTTGGAGATGTCCAAATGTGTAGTGTTTGGCAGTGCCACTTCTGTGGCACTGGCGTGTGTTATTCAGCGACGGACATGGTGGAAGGGAACCTGACCGCTTTTACGGGCTGTCCAACCTCAGATGCTCTAGAAGGTGTAGCTTCGCCGTCACCTCGCAGAGCCATGATTTCCTCAGGGCTATACGAAGTCGAGTTGGCCTGGACATTTTCCTGTATCACGCGAAAAGAACAAGCCATGCAAGGGAGTCGAAAATGGTCAGATTCAAGGTTCGCGATCCCAACCGAGCGAACCTTTCCATACCTTGAAACCAGCGGACGTGTCCTCGATTATAGCGACCCCCGATATCTCCTCAACACCAGTCGGGGTCCCGATTTCCTCGTCGCGTCTCGACACAATTTGCGAAGCAGGTTCCGACCCGGGCCGTTTGATCCAAGTAACCCAATCCGCCTGGTCGGGGTTCCCTGGGCCCTGGTTGGAATTCCAAGTCCTCGTCAGGGACACCGTCCGAGAGTGGACTTCACGGCCGAAGGAGAAGAACGGGATTGACAGGCCATCTACGGTGTTCCGTTTAATCTCTTGTCAACATTTCTGTTGACCGCATGGATTCTGTGGTAAGACCTACGGATGATTATGGAACATAGGACGATAAAGGAGACGATTATTTGCAAGGTGGCCGCCAAGAGCTCTTCCTGACCTTGAGGCGGGTTGTGTGGAGTTTGCAGTTCGGAGAGGGCGAGGGTAGAGATGAATATCGCCCCGACACCCATCTAAACAACCAACTCATTAATATGTAATCTTCGATTCGCGATAACCCAGACGGTGAGGGTGATCGCCCGACTTACAGGCCCTGGGACAATATCAGTACACAGCAAGTGGGACCGTAAACAATGAAATTTACCAAAGTGTCCAGTGAACAAAGCCTCCTTCCAAGTTTTTATCTCCGGAACCCACTTATAAAGCGCGAGCAAGGCTGGTATCCTACGGAACGCCGCGATACACATGAAAAGGATAACCAGCCTCCACGGGGTGATACCCAATGCAGGGCTATTGAAAGACTTAAAGTCCAACCAAGCGCCGATGTAGATGAAACAGGCACAGTTAAGCATGAGATCGACCACAGAAGCAAACGATTCCGCCTCTGTCTCCTCGTTGAATCTGTAGTCCCAGGACACCGAGGCCCCTGTAAAATCCACTAGGGTCAACCCAATTTTTTGACGAGGATGGCTCCCGCGTACCTGCAGCGAATGCGGCGAGTAGATCATCCATTCCGAGGGAACTCGCAACTCCGATGGTGAGCAAAGCCAAAGCGAGGTACTGGGCTACGAACGATTCGCGGTCCGCAAAGCCTCTGTCGTGAGAGAAGTTCAGGAGCTTGCGGAATCCATATCCTATGGAACCCTTAGAAATCGGAAAGCCACACGTGTTCTCAACCGTCAAAGAACTCACCCATCACGGCGCCGAGCAAAGTTCCAACAATGACTTGGTCTGTGAAGGAGGGAGGGTAAGTTCAAATGGGCCATTGAGAAGAGGTCGGAGAACTCACAGAGCCACCCCACGAGGAACCACTTCCCAAACGCCTCCCTCCTCGAAGCCTCGACCGTGAGATAGATGGAGATGCTGAGGAACGGATAAGCAAGCCCGTCATTCGCCGCGGATTCAGCAGCGATAATCCGTCTCAAGTTAACCGGCACGTGTTTATGTGCATACCTTCCACCTGTGGCCGGAGAAGACTCCATTTCGTCAATGCCCACCTACACTTTGGACAGCCTGGCACTTACCAGTTATAGCGGCGGAGATTACTGGATCGGTTGGGGTGAGACAGGCTGATATGGCCAAGGAGGAGATAAAGCTGAGCGATGGAAAGAGGAGCAACATGAACCCTGGGGAATACGTTCAGTTAATCGTTCATGGAGAGGGAGGAATGCACACACCAGCAACGACGAACCACCCGACCGCCATCGTAGGGACGACAAGCACGAGCAACCCTCGAGCATGTTCCTTCATATATGGTCCCGGCAACTCGATCCCGATAGCGAACAGGCCAACGGCTAGCACCACTCTCATAACTTCAAGCGTGATCACCCCGGTCTCGTGTGCCCAACTACGAGGGTCGAATATGCCCGCGCAATAGGGGCCAATAATCACCCCGAAAGCTGTTCCGATGACGACTTCGCTGATATACAGCTATTGCCGGTGAGCGTTCGCCAGTCCTGGGGTAGAAAACAACACGAACTTTCTCTCGAATAAACAACGAAAACACGCTGAACTGAGTGTGGGTTTAGGATACCGGACTTTCGTGGTCAGGGAAGTGGCTAAGGACATACCGCAACGACGAAACCACCAAAGACGATGTAGGCCAGCCTTGGCACAGTAACCTAACACGTCGGCGAGTTTGTGAACTGTGGAACGTAGAGATGGCAAACGGACTTCTAGGAGGTCTATCATCTTGACCTCTTAAAGCTTTGGGAAGAAACAGAAGGTGGTTATGACCGACAAAGATCGAGAGACCAGTAAACGGAAGAGGAAGGTGATCGAGAAGTGGCCGAGGGCCGAGTTCAACTTCCGGTTCGCGTGCCAAAACCGAGACTGGTTCCCGATCTTCAAGTTCGCCCATTCCATTCATCACCACCGCCGCCACTTGGGGAAGCTTATGAATATTGTGAGGACCACGAAATTAACAGGCTGTAGCCCCTTGGTGCCAACCCGACAAACCTCCGCACGACGCTGGTGGGTGAATGGTATATTTCGTAAACGTTGGGAGTACAACATTACAACTAGGAACTGATGATCTCTTATTCGTTGTGAGCAATGGACTTGGAGATGTCCAAATGTGTAGTGTTTGGCAGTGCCACAGCAGTGGCACCGGCGTGTGTTATTCAGCGATGGACATGGTGGAAGGGAACCTGACCGCTTTCCCGGGTTGTCCAGCTTCAGACGCTCTAGAAGGTGTAGCTTCGCCATCACCTGGCAGAACCGTGATTTCCTCAGGGTCATACGAAACTAGGTTGACCTGAACATCTCCCTGTATACCAGAAAAGAACGAATCGTGCGAGGGGGATTGGAAACGGTTAGGTTCCAGACTCGTGATCCTGACCGAGCGAACCCTTCCATACCTTGAAACCAGCGGACGTGTCCTCTGTTATATCGACCTCGGATATCCCCTCGACGCCAGTCGGGGTCCCAATTTCCTCATCGTGTCTAGATGCAATCTGCGAAGCAGGTTCCGACCCGGGCCGTTTGATCCACGCCACCCAATCCGCTTGTCCAGGGTTCCATGGGCCCTGGTTAGAAGTCCAAGTCCTAGTCAAGGACACCGTCCGAGAGCGGACCTCACGGCCGAAGGAGAAGAACGGGATTGATAGGCCATCTATGATGTTCCATCCAAGCACTTGTCAGCATTCTTGTTAACCGCAGGGGTTTGAGATTAGACCTACGGATGATTATGGAGCATAAGACGATAAAGGAGACAATGATTTGCAAGGTGGCCGCCAAGAACTCTTCTTGGCCTTGGGGTGGGTTGTGTGGGGTTTGCAGTTCGGAGAGGGCGAGGGTAGAGACGAATATCGCCCCGACACCCATCTAAACAACCAACTCGTCAATACGTAACCTTCGATTCGCGATAGCCTAGAAGGCTAGGGCAGTCGCGCGACTCACAGGTCCTGGGACATTGTCAGTGCATCGCAAGTGGGATCACAAACAATGAGCCTCACCGAAGTGTCCAGTGAACAGAGCCTCCCTCCAGGTTTTTATCTCCGGAACCCATTTGTAAAGCGCGAGCAAGGCTGGTATCCGACGGAACACTGCGATGCACATGAAAAGGATGACCAGCCTCCACGGGGTGATACCCAACGCAGGGCTATTGAAAGCCTTGAAGTCCAGCCATGCGCCGATGTAGATGAAACAGGCACAGTTAAGCATGAGATCGACCACGGAAGCGAACGATTCTGCTTCGGTCTCCTCATTGAACCTCCCGTCCCAGGACACCGACGTGCCTGTGAAATCCTCTGGGGTCAATACAATTTTTTGGAAGGTATCCTCAACGTACCTGCAGCGAATGCGGCGAGCAGGTCATCCATTCCGAGGGAACTCGCGACTCCGATGGTAAACACGGCCAGGGCGAGATACTGAGCTACGAACGATTCTCGATCCGCCAGTCCTCTGTCGCGAGAGAAGTTCAGGAGCTTGCGGAATCCGTATCCTACAGAGCTCTTAGAAACCGGAAAGCTGTTCGCACGTTCGACCATCCAATTACTCACCCATCACTGCGCCGAGCAGCGTTCCAAGAATGACTTGGTCTATGAAAGAGGTAGGGTAAGTTCGAAGTGGATCATCGAAAGGAGGTTGGAAAACTTGCAGAGCCACCCAACAAGGAACCATTTCCCGAACGCCTCCCTCTTCGAAGCCTCAACGGTAAGGTAGATGGAAATACTGAGGAACGGATAAGCAAGTCCGTCATTCGACGCGGATTCAGCAGCGATGATCCGTCTCAAATTAACCGGCACGTGTTGATGTGCATACTTTCCACCTATGGCCGAAGAACACTCCATTTCATCAACGCTCATCCACGCCTGGGACGGCCTGGAACTCACCAATGATAGCGGCGGAGATTACCGGATCAGTTGGGGTGAGGCATGCAGATATGGCCAAGCAGGAGATAAAGCTGAGTGACGGGAAGAGGAGTAACATGAACCCTGGGGAGGTGCGTTCAGTTAACCGTTCATAGAGGGAGGAATACACACACCAGCAACGACGAACCACCCAATTGCCATCGTAGGGACAACAAGCACCAGTAACCCTCGAACATGTTCCTTCATATACGGTCCTGGCAACTCGACCCCGATCGCGAACAAACCGACGGCTAGCACCACTCTCATGACCTCAAGCGTGATCGCCCCAGATTCAGGTGCCCAACCACGAGGGTCGAACACCCCCGCGCAATAAGGTCCCATAATCACCCCGAAAGCCGTTCCGATAACGACCTCGCTGGTATACAGCTACATCTGGTGAGCACTCATAGGTCCGTTGGAGTCCAAAAAAACACGAACTTTCTCTCGAATAAGCAACGAAAACACGCTGAACTGTATGGAGAGTTAGGAACACCGCTAGGGAAGTGACCCAGAACATACCGCGACGACAAAACCACCCAAGGCGATGTAGGCCAACCTTGGCTCAGTGACCTAATTTTCGGCGAGTTTGTGAACTGAGGGAACGTCGAGGTGGCAAACGGACTTCTAAAAGATCTATCATCTCGAGCACTTGGAGCTGGAGAGAACGAGCGGATGGTTGTTGGTATTCGTGATAAGACAGCGGTGAACAAGAGAGGTGAGACTGTACGGAACAGAACGGGGATTGGGGAGCAGTAGGCGCCATATATATGCACTCGCTACAATTTACAAGACTCAAACGTTCCATGTGGACGCACCACCCCACGCACCACCACCAGAATCCCAACTGGGACTCGTCGAGTTCCAGCCCGTGTTCGAACTGGGACTGGTTCCCGATCCTCGCCCACTCCATTGATCACTACCTCCACCCCACGTGCCAGTTTGTCCACCACCACCGCCAGTACCACTACCACTTGGGCTAGAATATGGATTATTTGGGGAGGTAGCATGGGGTGGACCCCACGTTGGGGCTGCGGGTTGCATGCCCATTTGAGTTGGAACGTCAGCACCCTCAATGCTCGGCATATCCGAGGTTGACTGAACTGCGAGAATGAGATTGGCGAGTTTCGCTTGCAGCTCACGAAGTCCCTGCGTGCGATTTAGGTTTGGCTCCAATAGCCGCATGCATTGCGATCAGATTTTGTGCACACCTTGAGAACCACCTCTTGTGGACTCACGCTGCCCACCGTCTCCACCTCGAAGTAGAACCGTTTTGCTATCGCGCCGTAATCAAATGGCTCGTTCTCCCTAGGAGGCTCCTCTTCCTTCGCATTATCACTTAATGGCCACTCCGCTCGCTCGTCGGCTTCGAACCAGTACGACGTATGCCTGAGTTTGTTGTGCGGGTCGTATTCAAACGACACCGCTGAGCACGCAGACCATTTTGCATGCTCTTTTGCAATCCCCTGGAACGCAGTCGACAATGAATGGCCAATGAAAGATATACGGGAACACCGGGGTGAACACGCACCTTTTTGGCGGTGCATTTTACCCGCAGCTCTTGCCCCTTGCGAATTTTGCAGATTAGAACCGGCTGGTGGTTAGGGTCGCCTGGAGATGAACAATTAATGAAGTTTAAATTCATAACCTTCGACAGTCCACGTAAACAAAGCGTACCCTTGCCCACCGGATGTCCAAATTCTTCGCTCCGCTTGGATAATTCGTCACCGGCCTCGCCCTCGTCGTCATATGTGGTGCTAGCGACGACTTCTAGGTGGTCGCTCGTAACATGCAGGGTTTCGTTATCATTACATGATATCCGTAGCACGAGTTGGATCGCGCAATATCGACACGACACGCTGCAAGTGCAATCCTAATAAACCGTCCCTCAATCACCTTAATCCCGTTCACAAAGGCGATAGACGTACCCTGTTGTACCTCAACGCCTCGTCGCAGTTCATGCTATTGAGCGGTATCATCCCCAAACGGTGGACGATAAACTCGTCCGGAAGTACCGTGGTGTTCATTTCGACTTCCACGATGTCGATGGCTGGATTACACCCGTTTCAATCAAACACGTTCAGAATCGGATTTTGGCGAGCATCGCGTAACGGTCGTCGGACTGACCGACAGTAGGGATTTCTGCCATCATAACGCGTCGTAGGGAGTTTGCGAATCTGGAGAGAGGAGCATTAGCGGGCTAAACCCTGGTCATGTGTTATTGAGATCGAGGCGTACGACAAATCGACATTCTCGAGAACGAAGTTGACCCTATCCCGCTTCAGATCTCGAACTTGCACCGAAGGTTCCATGAAGGCGTGGTTCGAGTTCAACTTTGCGTTTCTGAGGTGAGTTGGTTGTCTGTGAGAGAGCCGGGCCGTTGGAAGCTTTCTCACGCGTTTCCCCCTCTTCTCTCTATCCTCAACTATCTCTGACTCCTCTTCTTCCACTCTGTGGCTTCACTGTCGTTCTTGGTGGCCTCTCGTTGTCTCTCTGCGGAAAAATGTTGGATCCTCTGCCCTTGGAACTATCGAATCTCCCCGCCTCCTGGACCCCTCATCCTGATGGCGATCCCGTGTCTGATGTTGACAATCATCCCGACTCTGTCCAACCGCTTGGAATGTTTGCCGAAACCAGATCTCTGTCTCTGTCCTTCCTAAGCTCCCATTCTTCCTCCGGCTCGTTTGATCCTCTTCCATGCGACCCCCTGGACGCGGCCACGTACTCTCATCGATTCCCGGTTGGACACCAGCTAAACGAACATTTCGCTCGCTCGTACACTCTCCGAGAGGAAATCGGTAGCGGAGGCTACGGTTTTGTCATGGTGGCTTCGCGACGAGGCAATCCTGTTGATGTTGCCGTCAAGTTTATCATCAGGAAGAAGGTGCCTCTGCACGGCTGGGTGCAAGATTCGAAACTTGGTCGACATCCGACCGAGATCTGGCTTCTCAGCAGGATACAGCATCCCAACATCGCAGACTTCCTGGAGTACTTTGAGGACGACGTCTATTACTACCTGGTAAGGTTGATGATTCGAACCAGGTTTTGGTGTCGCTCAACTGCTGTGGAAAGGTTCAAGAGCTACACGGTTCTCCTTGGGTCGACAAACGGACGCTCGATGCGGATGGCTTCTGCACGTCAAGGAATTACACCATGCCTGGCCTTTCTAGTTCGCTTTCGAGCACCTCAACCACCGATTCCATGCTTCTCACCCCAATGGGCTCACAGTCGCCAACAACGGAGGCTTCCGAACCGCAGCTGTTTACCCCGACCCCAGATGAGGGCTCTCCTACGCACGCCGAATGCCCAAAGACCCGCAAACCCGCTTCACGGAGAAGACCTTCCCATGACCTTTTCGAATGCATCGAGCAATCCCCTGGGAAACGGCTTCCGGAACATCAAGCCAAGTTCGTGTTCAAGCAGGTGGTTGAGGCAGTCTGGTACCTGAACAGTCAAGGGATTATCCATTGTGACATCAAGGACGAGAACATCCTAGTCGATACGCAACTAAGGGTACGTCTGTAGTGTATCGTCCTCGCATGGACGTGGCTCACATGCGTGCGGATCTTCATCTTTAGGTGAAACTCATCGATTTTGGTAGTGCGGTCGTCGAAGATCCTTCGAAACCTAGACCGTTCTACGACGTCTTCTACGGCACGACCGCGTATGCTTCTTCGGAAGTTCTACGGAAGCAAGCATATCGTGCGGGACCGGCAGAGGTTTGGACCCTCGGCGTTCTACTTTCGTATCTCCTCACGGGAAGTTCTCCGTTCCCGACGGAACGCGACGCGATTGAAGGGAGGGTGCGGTTGAAAGCTGAGATGGAGAGAAAACTGAGCAGGAGTGTGGTGGGGTTGATGAGGGTATGTTTAGAGCCGGAGCCCGACAGTCGTGCGACCATCGAGGAGGTTAGGAATCACAGGTGGTTGACAAAAGAATGAGCCGGATGAGAGAGCGGCCTCGTTCGGGATTTCCATGCAGACTATCTTTGCGACCCTTCGTTAGATTATTTCCTACTTATTCTCAGCCTCCTCACCCTGTTTGTAGCAGCGTAATCTGGATTTGTACTCACCCATCCACTGCGCGGAACGGGAAAGATGGGTCACCCGGGAGTTGCCGTGGGCCAATCGGGTGTGTGGGTTTGTCAAGAAGGCCTTCCGACTTCCACACGAGCTACAACAACCCAACCATGTCCCTCTCCGTCCTCAGATCCGCTGGTACCGCCATTTCGCTGATACGCTGTCTGAATTGGCTTTGATTTCTTTGGTTTTTGAATGAAATTAGCTGGAAATGCGGCAACGAGAACGGCGTTGAGACCGTCGACCTCTCTCGGTGTAGGCGGTCAGTACACACATTCCTATTCTCTGAAGCGCTGTTCCTATCTCATACCCATGCACACTTTGCGTCAAATCTCGTAGGCCTTCGATCCTTACACTCTTCCAAACCGGCTTCCTCCAACGATGCGCCTCTATTCTCGACAAACCCGAACGAACCTATTACCACCATCGCCGAACGGGGGTCAACGCAACTGAGCCTCCGCGAACCACAAAACAAGGCCGGTACGTCCCACCCGGACCTCCCAAAGCTTCCCACGAAGTAGTTGACGCGTCTGGCATCGGGACAGAGTACGCATTGTCGACATTGGACAAGATTGCCAATTGGGCTAGACAGGGTTCGATGTGGCCGATGACGTTCGGTCTAGCCTGTTGCGCAGTGGAGATGATGCATATGGCTGCCGCTCGGTATGACCAAGACAGGCTCGGAGTGGTCTTTCGTGCCAGTCCTCGACAGTCGGACATTATGATCGTGGCCGGAACGCTGACTAACAAGATGGCGCCGGCCCTGCGAAAGGTGTACGACCAAATGCCTGAACCTCGTGAGTGTTTTGAGTCATTCTCTGTCATCCTAGCGCTTTCGAGTTGTTTGGGCGGACTGTTGATTACTTTTTTACTTGTGGCGTCCGGAACGGATCAGGCTGGGTGATTTCCATGGGCTCTTGCGCGAACGGGGGTGGATACTATCATTACTCGTACTCGGTCGTACGTGGCTGTGACCGTATCGTCCCTGTCGACATTTATGTCCCTGGCTGTCCACCAACGGCAGAGGCACTGTTGTACGGTATGTTGCAGTTGCAGCGTAAGATGAGGAGAAGCAGGAAGGGTGTGATGTGGTACGTTCACGTTTTGATGAGCTGCAGAAGCTGTGTGCTTGGCGTGCTGAGAGCTCTCGTTGCAGGTATCGCAAGTGATCTTCGTAGTCTACTTATCCGAATCGTACAACCCACGGTATACGTAATAGATCCCCACGCTCTCGGACTCGGGACCATTTGGAGATTCACCCCCTCGTTTTTGGTTTACGCCGCAAATGTCACTTGTGTGGTTCCGGCCGCCCGGAACGACTCGTCCGAGGTCTTGTTCTCCGGATCCTGAGAAGGTTCGGTCGCTTTCTCGGGATCGACCTCGAGCAGAGTTGGGCGATCGCGGATTGTTGATCCGGGTTGGTATTGTGCCGGCACGCTGGCCGAGAGTTTCGGTTGTAAGCCCGCGTGAGTACTAAGGGCGGATGGTGGCGGGGAGGGCCAAAAACGGGTGATGGTTCCGCCCGTTGTCGAGGGGGGGGGAGTTTATTTAGGGCGGTGTGATCGCATGGAGGAAGTCGCCAACCAGGAATAACGCAAGCGCTACGGAATCGTGGAACGCTTGAACGAAACAGGAGGTTTTCGAGCGGCGCGCGGGTGTTGGGTGGGGCATGTGGACAAGTGAAGTGCGCTTGTCAGTTGTCTCGCGTTGGTCAGTGTACGTTGGTGAATGTGGCCAAGGTGAGAAAACAGATCCGGATGCGGACAACGTTCAGGAGTTGGCCGCCCTAATTGAGATCGAAAAAAAGAAGCAGGCAAAACGAATTTCCACTGCGCAAATCCCACGTCAGCCCGCTTAGACTCGGGTAGTGTAAATATCGCGGGATTTGCGCATAATTGCTTTGGCTAATTATACTCGTAAACGCACGGTTGACAGGGTGGAGATCCGTCCTGGAGAGAGGGAGACAGGCCGTCGTTGTGGGTGGTTGTGTACCCGGCAAGGTCGATCCTCCTGGTCCGAGAGAAGGAGGAGGGGGGGGGTGAAGGATGTGGAGCGTCTGATGGTGGCAAACACATCGGGGCAGATCAATGTCCGATTGTCATACAAGGCACACGAGAAAGGGAAGCAAATGAAACCTGGTGGGAAAAAGAAAGAAAGAGGAAGGAACCGGTCTCTAACGCCATGCTTGTTATGGAAACAAGGCCGTATATCGTATATCGTCTCGGCGGAGTCCTCCCTTCGTTCTTTTTATGGGCTGAGGGATAAAGTTGACCCGGTGCGTAAATCCCGGAGATCCCTGCAGTGCGGCTCCCGCAGCTATGTTCAGGGGCGCGCAGCGTGGAGAAATTCCGACGTCCGTCCGTCCGTCGCCCTTTCCACTGCTTGGGTGGGAACGTTGTGCACTTGGGGGTGGGTGGGTCATGGTGTTATAGGGGGACGGCGTTTCAGGATAGCCGTTCCCATGCGGGTTTGTGCCACGGGCTTGTGTTAGCCATGGCCGGCTGGGCAAGTACGCACCGTCCCATTTGGCTTGGTAACGCAATTTCGCCCACTGACGTAAGGTTACGCGTCAGTGATGGCCTGCTCCGACAATCACGTGGACCGAAGCGCTGCCTGTGTGAATCTGGACACCGAATCTGGAACACTTGTTTTTTTTTCTCGCTTCGGGAGACGCGAGCGTGAATCGTGCAGATCTCCAGGGAAGGAACGCAGTCTTGGGCGTCCTCGGGAGAGAGAGGAGGAGGGTGGATATTATGGATCATCGTCGAATCAGCTCATTTGCGCGAGATTTGGCGGAATCAGGAGAGAAGTATCAGATAAAGGAATCGTTTCGGGAGGGAGATGGTGAAAGGAGATGGGGCGGGTGAAGATCCCGGGTAACCCACGATCGGTCTTGCCGGTCTTACCTTAATTTGGAATTCGATGATCTTGAAACAGTATAAGGGATTTACATCCCCGGGGAGGTTGTCGCCGAGGCTCGAGTGCTTGAAAGAGATGAAACGAAGGGAGCGGGGGTGGTGGAAATTCGCGTCTTCGTCGTCGTCCTTTGTTATGAGAGGGATCATTTGTTGGGACTGATTGGCTGGAGGGACCCAAGGGAACGGGAGGATGAGCGTAGATCTACCGTATAAATATCAACGAGCGGTTCTCTCTCGCACTCATCCCTGCGATTTGATCGTGATCTACAGCACCGGCTTGGGTTCGTTCCAGATCAGACGGACCAGCTGTTCGAACCGACAGATCCTTTTCCGATACACACACCCCCTTCCAGTTCCCTTGTGGGCTCGTGTCCTTTCCTTCTCTCGTCCCTGTTCCGCGAAGCCAAGGGACCGTGTGGGGTAACAGTCAGGGCGGTCGCGCGGATTGGAGCCGACCGGAGTAACGGAACCCACTCGGCGGTTCCGTCCAACCTTTTCGCACACTGACCACATCCAATTCGTTCGCTTTATCATCGCCTGGGCCTAATATAAACACATACGGGGCTCTGTCTGTTAGCCGCGGATCGTCCCCCCACCCTCCCTCTTACCCCCTTCACAATATTTCAACCTATCTCCGCTCTGTCGTCATCCCTCTGGGTATAAATACCGGTGCCAATCCTCCATTCCACCCTTTTACCCCCTCCAGCCCCCCTCACCCGCCATATACCATGCCACAGGGCGTGTTACCCCCCATCCGGGACATCTTACCCGGTGCGCCTCTTCGTTTTCACAGAGCCCTCTCGCCACAGATCGCTGACTGCGCACTCACTCACCCAGGTTTTCTCTACAACGAACGCCCCTCACCAGAAGTTTCGCCACAGTCGAGCTACACAACGGTGCCGATCTCGTACATTCCATTGCCTGGCTCAAAGTCGAATGGGGACCACAAGGATCGTCCGATGATCTCTGTCCGGCCCAGTCGAACGCCACATAGCCCCCGGTCGATCTCTGCGTTTATCCCTACCCCGAGCTTTCAGTTCGGTAACTCGCCGAAAGGTCCTTCGCCGACTTCACCGGGCTCCCGGTCATTGATTCACAAGAGATCTCGGTCAAGGTCCTCGGACGGCTCATCACATTTCTCGGGCCCATCAGACAAGACCCATTACGATCAAGAGTCCGAAGGTGAATCGGCCGCGGTCCCTGCGCCGCCGCAGAAACGTAGACGCGAAGAAAAGAAACACCAGTGTCCGTATTGCAAGAAATTGTTCCATCGGCCGGTCAGCCTCGGAGTTCACATCAACACACATACAGGTGACAAACGTGAGTCGAAAATCTTTTTGACTCTTGAATCCGAACTGAGTCGCCACCCTAACCCAGCGTATACATGTCCGTTTCCGAACTGCTCGCGGCAATTCAACGTGAATTCAAATATGCGGCGCCATTACAGAACTCATTTCACCCCTGGTGCGTTCGACCTGACAGAATTGTCTTATTCTACGGCGGACGAACGGTTCTATCCAATGGCTGTCAACAACACGTCGCCAGCCAATTCGACGAACGCGGCCGGTCATCATCCACGGGGCCGGTGCAACACTGGGCCTTACATACCGCCTATGCCGTCAGCGTCATACGGATCTTCTTTCTCCCCACCCCCAACCTCGCAGTCGTACCCACCGTTACGTATCCCACCTAGTTCGGAATCTCGCTCCAATCGCCCTGCGCCCTACGTCGTCCCAATCACAGTTTACCACAACCAACGGTCTCGGTCAAACTCGACCCGCGATCGTCTCCTGTCCCCACAACTCCGGTCACCGACCCATCGCACACATCCTCCTTCAGAATCAACGCTGGTCGGTCGTCTCAAACCTGCTTCTGATTGGAATCTATCTCGCGATCGTCGCCAGGATGACGATACGGACGATTACAGCGATGACCAAGATGACAGTAACGCCCTAGATGATGACGATCTCGCTTCTCCTCGATGACGGATCCAGAGGTCCTCTTTCGAACGAGAGAGAGTGACAAAGGTTTATTCCCTGCTCCCCGTTCTTCGTCCATGCTGTTTTCTTTTTGCATCTGCCGTTACTGTTCCACTACTATACGTTCTTCCGTATTGGACTCGTCTCACTCGCTATTTCCGGGCTCTTGCATACGCTTGTATCACCACCCCCAATCACTTTACGACGAATGTAGCCCCCTCACTCTCTTACACACACACATTTACACACGTTTCGGTGCGCAACAATCTGACGAGAAATAGATCCTCTGCCATTGATTGGTGATTTATCTCTCAGCGACAGGGTTGTGTGTGCATTTGCGTGTGATATGCGCGAACGCCATCCAACTGCATGACGCTTCCGTTTCAGCGCTTGGGTACGGGCCAACGTTGAACCTCCTTGCCCCCCCCTGACTGCTGCGCAGGTCCTTTGGAAGGTTCGCTGGACGCCAACTGCAAAATATTTAAATGCCGGGGGTTGGACCATATGGGGTGTCAAATGCATACGGGGAAGTTATGCCATCGAGTGAGCTACAGCCAGTACATAAGTATGTATGACGTTCGCATGCCATCATCATCCCAGCTCGACCCTTCCAGTCCGTTTTTTTGTTCCTTTCCGATTTCGAATGGGCTTCGATAAGCAATATAAGTATCCCAAACCAAACCCGGTTTAATTCCTTTCTGATGGGGGGGATCACTTGTCCAAACTGTCCAAGCCGATCGAAGCTTGCGGTGATCTGCCACTTGCTATGACACTTGCGATGTCACTGAATATCCCCCCTCGGTTTGTGAGTGATTTCTTTCTCTCGTTCGCCCCTGCATTTGTGTGGGGGTTGTTCGGGCGAGCGCGTGGGCGTTATTACTTGGACATCAATCTGCATACTAGGCGATCGCTCGGTGGCAAGGGCGCGGTCGGATACAGTAGTTTGTTTGAGGGACCATGGGGATAAACCCCGCGCGTACTCTGAGCGGAACGCCACAGTGGGGCAACAACATTCGAACACCGTTTACTTTTCTCGGGTTTCACTCGATTGATCAGTGTCCCGAGTCTCGGCTAGCGGTTCGGAAAAAAAAAACGATTATGATCATATGGATCGCGCCGGGGTATGTGGATCATTGTTGGGTAAATCAACCCCTTTTTTCGTTATGGTATGGTATCCACTCACTTACTCGCTTGGTCGGACCTGGATCCTCTCTCTCGGACTCTTCACATGACGCGTGATCGTCGGCAGCGGTTCTCGATCCTCTCGACCCACAGCACAAAACCTCTTCTCTGGGGTTGGGGTTCTTTTTTTCATTTGTTTGGTTATTTGGCAGAAACCCTGGCGCGTGACACACGTCTCTGTATGTATGGATGGCGTGATGATGAATGTCTGTATGTGAGTGTGTGCAGAGATGTAAGGCGTCCTTTATCTCTTCGATTCCTCGCTCTCTCTCTCTCTGAACCCGCAGTTGGCGAAGAAGCGGCCGGGGGGTTTAGGATGGAACGGTCGGTACCTATCTGATCTCACCTGGTCGTCGTGAGATCAGACGGGTCCTCCTCCTCCCCTTTCTCCGTTGCTTTAGAAGAACGCGGAGAGATGAAAAGCCGATTCGGCTCCTAGTTGGTACGTCTACTCGCTCGTGAACGCTAAGCTGCAA
>Ga0307511_10001802_pt1 | contig 22498 bp, 21 predicted proteins | sample 13_EM_MG_FD_200266 | JGI IMG/M metagenome (GOLD analysis project Ga0307511, IMG submission 200266) | Populus trichocarpa ectomycorrhiza microbial communities from riparian zone in the Pacific Northwest, United States - 13_EM | ecosystem: Host-associated > Plants > Roots > Unclassified | place... | reverse complement strand
ATAAATTAAAGGTATCTTATGGTATCAGACTTGTTATTATAAAACATGCTTTAGTTAAGGAGTTATTGATACTTCAAGTGCAAAATGATGATATAAAACCTTGATAAAAAAACACTTTTAAGTACTAATCATCTGTCTGATACCTCGGGCATGAACACATCAGCCTGACGGGACAACGAATCATCTCGAAGTCTCACTGACTCGCCACCTTCAGAGTACACTGATGTTGCAGGTATATGAGAGGAGGTGTCTGCCAAGGGATCCCCGTCTGGATCACTTTCATTTCAAAAACTCTGGTCACTTCCCCGAACTGGGGATGGATCAGTCCTAGCTCCTTGCCTTGTTCTCACCATCCTGCAACACATTTCAAAATCATATAATCATTCTTGTCCCTGGAATAGCAACCTGAGCTCTGATACCAAAACTGTAACATCCCCCATTCTAGGATAAAAACAACAATCTCATGTCCACCGAAAAATAGAGTAATTAAATTTATATATATATATATATATATATTCATGGTTTTCATATTAAAATCTATAGAAATTTCGACAGAGTCCCCCTATACCGGAAGGTCCCAAGTTATCGACATGTAACCTATTTACACTTTTAATAACTCGCATCTCATAACTTAAATCCCGACCCAATCATCCTAGGTTTCAATTTCCACAAATATTCTCACACCTATCAACCATAATATTTATGATATACATTATATAACAAAATATCATTATAGATGGATAAAAAATATAAATACATAGACATGAAATATGGTTATATGAACTACAGAGCTAAGTTCATTCAATCAAATTTAAATATTAATTATACAAATTAAATTATACAAATATTTTCATTTTTATAAAATACAAGGGTATACCCTCTAGAACCTAAATTACAAGAAAGGAACATAAACTAGGATCTACTCTTGTCGTGCATGTGATGATCCTGAAACAAAATACATATTATTGAAAGGTGAATATCACATAAATGTAACACACGAATATCTAACAATTTCAACAGGGTAACATGCATTCATATTTTGTTCACTTCTCCCTTATGGTTTTCATTAGAATCTCTTCCTTTTTCAACTATTAATAATCGTGCCCTCTACCACTATTAACCATTACCGATACCACTTTCACTGGTATCATCATCACCCCGTAGGAGTCGATGCAAGGTGATCCACTTACCCGGGATTCTAACATACACTAAATGTATGCTAGCCAATACATTGTGATCCCCTTACCCGGGATCCTAACATACACTAAATGTATGCTAGCCAATATGTGGGAATCCCCTTACTCGGGATCCTAGCATACACTAAATGTATGCTAGCCAAAACATGGTAATCCCCTTACCCAGGATCCTAACATACACTAAATGTATGTTAGTCCAAACGTGGTGATCCCCTTACCCGGGATCCTAACATAACACTAAATGTATGCTAGTTTACGCCTCAAATCACACCTCTCATATTTCCTTTATCAATGATAATTTCATCACTTAGCAATTCACACAACAACCTTTCCCCTTGAATACACATACATTCAGTAATTCACATTTCACATTGGTAATATATATTAAATCATGGAATTTAACTAGAAGGTATAGGTGCGATTCACCTATCTGCAATAGAAGCTCTACTCGTGCTCCCTTGCTGCTGCTGCTGTTGTTGCACCACACTTGTGGTCCCTCCTGCACATCACAAGTTTATCTCATAAATTTTCCTCGCTTAAGGATATGTTTTATAATAACCATATCAACAACCAATAAGTCTTTCTTTCAGTCATTTCTTAATATTTTATGTTTTTCTCATTTCACCCATTAATATTGTTGTTCTTTGTCCAACCCCAGTTATCATTCCTTTCTTTACATTTGGACTGTTACTGTCTCGTTTTTTAACTGCTACTGTCTGACCTCTCCTCAGATTTTTAACTATATCTAGAGTTATAGAACTCCGATTCAAGCGAGATCAGTCTAGTTGGAAAGTTAAGACATGAGGCTACAAGTTCTATGAATAAAGGAGAACTCAGTTCTGCCTCTATGATAGTCAAAATTGCTCATCAACAAACACTTAGACTGTTACTGTCTCTTTTTTAACTGTTAATGTCTGACCTCTCCTCAGATTTTTAACTATATCTAGAGTTATAGAACTCTTATTCAAGTAAGATTAGTCTCGTTGGAAAGATGAGATATGAGGCTACAAGTTCTATGAATAAAAGAGAACCCATTTCTGCCTCTAAGATGGTCAAAATTGCTCATCAACAAAAACTTGGACTGTTACTGTTCAACTATTACTGTCTCGTTTTTGAACTGTTACTGTCTGACCTCTCCTCATATTTTTAACTATATCTGGAGTTATTGAACTCCGATTCAAGCGAGATTAGTCTCGTTGGAAAGCTAAGACATGAGGCTACAAGTTCTATGAATAAAGGAGAACCCAGTTCTGCCTCTAAGATAGTCAAAATTGCTCATCAACAAACACTTGGACTGTTACTGTCCAATTGTTACTGTCTTGTTTTTTAACTATTACTATCTGACCTCTCCTAAGATTTTTAACTATATCTAGAGTTATTGAACTCTGATTCAAGCGAGATTAGTCTCGTTGGAAGGCTAAGACATGAGGCTACAAGTTCTATAAATAAAGGAGAACCCAGTTCTGCCTCTAAGATAGTCAAAATTGCTCATCAACAAACACTTGAATTGTTACTGTCTCATTTTTGAACTGCTACTATCTGACCTCTCCTTAGATTTTTAACTATATCTGGAGTTATAGAACTCTGATTCAAGCGAGATTAGTCTCGTTGGAAAGCTAAGACATGAGGCTACAAGTTTTATGATAAAGGAGAACCCAGTTCAGCCTCTAAAATGGTCAAAATTGCTCATCAATAAACACTTGGACTGTTACTGTCTCGTTTTTGAACTGTTACTGTCTGGCCTCTCCTCAGATATTTAACTATATTTGGAGTTATAGAACTCAAATCTATAATTTAACATCCAGGCATCAATTCACAATCGACTTCAAAACAACTCATAAGACCATGTTTAGAATATCTTACCCGATACGAATCAAGCTCTCGATCCCTCCTTTTCTTTCAAATGACAGCCGGCCCTCCCCTCTTCTCTTCTTGTTCAATTTTTCTTGTTAATCCCTTGCCCACCATTGTTTATTCTACCTATAACCCTTAATCTTGGATGGGTTCTTGAAATTTGGTGTTTCTCTCTTGATCTGTAAAAATAAATACCAAAACTCCCTCTCTTCTTTCTTCACAACAGTTGCAGATTTGTTTTTGGTAAGAAAATGAATATTTATGCTCTATAATTATTCTTATTTGCATTTAGGCCCCATTTTCTTTAAGTGTATTCGTTTTGCCCCTACTTCTATAGTGATTTCCTAAAATGCATATGGAACGTTCGATTGGTTGATGATTAACTTCGGTTAATGACATCCTGAGCGGATGATCGGGATGAGCAAATGATTAGTTACGGCTAACGAAATCCAAAGCGGATGACCAGGATGAACAAATGATTGATTAGCTTTGGCTAATGGTATCCGAATGGATGACCGGGACAAATGATTGATTAGCTTTAGCTAATGGCATCCGAATGGATGACCGTGATAAATGAAAATGATTGATTAGATTCGGCTTATGGCATCTGAATGAATGCGAATGGATGGCCGGGACAAGTGATAGATTAGCTTCGGCTAATGGCATCCTAAGTGGATGGTCGGGATGAATAAATGATTGACTTCGGCTAATGTCATTCTAAGCAGATGACCGGGATGAACAAATGATCAGCTTTGACTAATGGCATCCTAAGTGGATGACCGAGATGAATAAATGACTAGCTTGCTAATAACATCCTAAATGGATGATCGGGATGAATAAATGATTAGTTACGGCTAATGGTGTCCAAAGTGGATGACCAAGAAGAATAAATGAGTAGCTTCGGTTATTGACACCCTAACTGGATGACCAGGATGAATAAATGACTAGCTTCGGCTAATAGCATCCTAAGTGGATGACTGGGATGAATAAATGATTGACTTAGGCTAAGGACATCCTAATAGGATAGCCGAATTTGAGAGTTATGAGTTAGTTTGAAGAATTGATGCATTCATGTATACTATGTTTTGTACATACCAAGTATATCAAAGAACTACCTATGATTGTTGTGCTTTAGCAAAGAATAACGTTAGTTCGGCTAACGGTATTCGAGATGAATGACCGGGTTTGAGTATTGTAATTAGCCTCGGTAATTGACGAATTATTAATGGTGGTATTTACATAAGTAAGGAGAAATGAAAGAATTATGCTCTTTTGGTTCATGAATGAAATGTAACGTTAATATTCTTTACTATGTTTCTTTTAAATTGCCTATAATGCTGGAAATTATCTTGTGCTATAATAGGGACATCATACAAGCATGGCGCATGAGGAAATCTGTTTCACGTCTCACACATTTTGAAAAAGAACTATATATTCACGTGTTATGGGTGATATGAGTTCTGCATGAACGAACGTGTTAATCACTCAATTAGTCGTCTGACCCCTTTTGCAAAGACTAGTAATGAAAAATTGAAATGGAACACAGATGTGCATGTACGAACAAGTTGATATGATGTGTATATACATATGAGGCATACATCTAATAAGGATGTCGTGTTGTGAAATTACATGAGGTCAGGATAACGAAAGTACTAGTTGTGTAACTTGTTGTTCGATACTCTTGTATGAACTTGTGATGATAACAAGATTAGAACAAGAATGTGAATTTATGGGAATGTCGATATGATGTAATGTAAACCTATGGGTATGGAAATATAATATTATGGACACGTGTATTGAGAATCCGTTCTATGGGAATGTTGATTTACGTTATCCTACATAGATTATGCCTTGTTAATGAACAGAATGCAATGATAAACCTGGAGAATGATATGGTGAAAAACACCCAGAAACCAGATGATTAAAAAAAAAATTTCCAGCGATTTTGGCCTTGAAAAAGCTAGGTCGTTACAGTTGGTATTAGAGTACCTGGTTAGGATCCTGAGGGTCAATGATAATAAAGTTTTTGTGATCTATCTCAGGATGGTGCACACTTGATAAGGGGCATAAACCAAGCCACCCTTCATAGAAAGGAGGAGTGGAGGCCAAAATGCCCAAGCTTCACTAGACGGGAGACCTCTTGGATGATCAGTTTCTTATACCCCGATGAGTATCCATATTTTAGGAATGTGGATTTACATAACTATATTCATTGATGCCATAATAAAGAGGGAATGCCCTAATAGAAACATTGGGCAAGGATAGAGGATGTAGCAGCAAAGTTCAAAGTTGTCGATAGTCCGTCACAATGAATAGGCCGACGAGGTTTCCCAATCTAAAGCGAACTTCAACCGAGGGAGGCCAGGGGCACAAAATGATCGGACTTTAAGAAGAGTCTTCCACCTTACATGGGAAGAAGTTAGGGTTGCATCCGATGTGGTAACAAGTACACTATCGACGAATAACTTTAATACGTTTGTGTTGTTTAAACTAGGTACTACCCACTTATTTAGTACTAGGAGAATTTTACAACAAAATGGAAAGGGAGTTTGTATTTGGAACTCCGACAAGAAATAGGGTATGAAACAGAAGTAAACATGATGCAACTTGAGTGTGATTGATGTAACATAGGAAAGTGATCGCTTATGTGTCAAAACAGTTAAAGACCCACGTAGAGAATTAACCAAAACACGACCTGGGGTCGGTTACTATGGCATCTGCTCTGAGAATCTAGAGGCACTATCAAGACGAGTCCCATTAATTTCGAGGACGAAATTTATGTTAGGAGGGGAGAATGTAAACACCTAAAAAAACAAAAAAAAAAAGAAGTAAAGCTGAAATGACTCCACTATTGCTGCCGATTTCTGAATCGGCAGCGACACACTTTTTGGCTGCCGAATTCTGAATCGGCAGCAGAAAAGTTTTGGCTGTCGATTTCTGAATCGGCAGCGACACTGTTTTTGGCTGTCGATTTCTGAATCGGCAGCGACACTGTTTTTGGCTGCCGATTTCTAAATTGAATTTGCATGTGTTCATGCTAAAATTGTATGATTTTGCTGGATCCAAAGAACGAATTGTGTTGTCGGTAGTGAATCAGTTTCACTGTCGAATTGTGTGGTCTGCAGCGAATTAGTTTTCGCTGCCGGATGGTGGTGTCTGCAGCGAATCAGGTTTCGGTGTCGCATGGAGTTGCCTACAGCGAATCAGTTTTCACTGCTGAAATTGTGTTCTCTGCAGCGAACAAGTGTTCGCAACCAAAAATTATGTTGTCTGCAGGGAATCAGAGTTCGCTACCAAATTGTGTTGTCTGCAGTGAACAGCATTCGCTGCCGAAATTATGTTGGGTGTAGCGAACTAGTGTTCGCTGCTGAAATTGTATTCTCTGCAGCGAATCAGCTTTCGCTGCTGAAATTGTGTTGTCTGCAGCAAATCAGTGTTCATTGCTGAAATTGTGTTGCATGCAGGGAATCAGCGTTCGCTGCCGAAATTGTGTTCTTTGCAACGACCTAGCGGTCGCTGCTGAAATTGTGTTAGGTGCAGCGAACAAGTGTTCGCTGTCGAAAATTTATGTTGTCTGTAAGGAATTAGCGTTCGCTGCTGAAATTGTGTTTTGTGCAGTGAATCAGTGTTCGCTGCCGAATTGTGTTCTCTGCAACGAACTAGCATTCACTGCCGAAATTGTGTTGGGTGCAGCGAACTAGTGTTCGCTGCTGAAATTGTGTTCTTGTAGCGAACAAGTGTTCACTGCCCAAAATTTTTGTTGTCTGTAGGGAATCAGCATTCGCTGCCGAAATTGTGTTCTATACAGTGAATCAGTGTTCGCTACCGAATTGTGTTATCTACAGCAAACTAGTATTCGCTGCCGAAATTGTGTTGTGTGCAGCGAATAAGAGATGCTGGTTCAGTTCAAACTGGAACACCATTCGGTTATTGGATCATAACTGGAGTTGTAGAACTTGGATTTAGGTCTAGTTTATATGTATGGAAAGCTAAGACATAGTCCTAAAACTTTCATGAAGAGTCCAAGATTCAAAAGGACCGTTTTCAAGTTCAAATTGTAGCAACAACAGAGAAGTCGGAATATGTCCTGCAGCCCAAACACTATTTAGTGTTCAGCCCATATCTCGAGTTCTAGAAGTTCAAATGCACCGATTCTTGTTTTGTTGGAAAGCTGAGAAAATTTCCCAGAACTTTCATTAGGACTATCTGCTCAAATTTGGATGTTAGCAATGACGTTTTCTGCAGACAAGAACATAAGGACTGTTACCAAGTCAAGAGGTGGCCACCCACTCAACAATTAGTCATCAAATCAATAGTTCTGAATTTTGGCCTATAAAAGGAGGCATTTGTCATGCATTTAGGCATCTTGATTTTCAGATCAAGATCATTTCCTTACTTGCTTTCTTTCTTTGTAGTTTTAATGTTCTAATTTTATTTCATGTTATAGTTTCCTTAATATCTTGTTTATGCCTTTCATTTCCTTTACTATACTTATATAATTATGTTCTCATCTTGTTTATTTATGTTTCTCTCTTTCATTATGTTTAGCTAAGTTTAATATGTCAAGGTGAAAAGGTTTCACTAATGGTGTTAAGATATGTATAATATAAACTCAATATGGACTGCAATGCTTACATCCAAGAAAGTTTGCTATTAACATGTCTTATCATTTTTATCTTATTAATTCTTAATACCTTACTTGTTAAATGGTTAATCTAGATTTGTGTTGTATAACACTTGGTACAACAAATGTTTGGCACTTTCATAGCCAACTGTATGGTAAAACCTACACCTGTGCTATGAAAGGAACTTGATTTATTGTTAACATAAGTTAACATCATGAATTCCTGATAATATTTAAAAGTTTGGTGTTACTTAAATAAAATAATTAATATGATCATGTTAATAATTTATAATGAGCTATTAATGACAAATCATGTGATTGGAACCTCCTTTGTATGTGGTTTCCATTTGAGTAATAAAAAGAGTTTATATTATACTTATTTGAAATATCATTAGTAGATCCTCTAACCTTGACAACTATTTTTATCATTGTTTAGTCTTCACATTAATCTTATATCTCAAAGTCCTCTTTAACTCATCATCATCATCATCATCATCATCATCATCATTATTATTTATAATTTATATAGTTAACCTCCATGTGGTTCGACCTCGGTCTTGCCGGGTTATTTATTACTTCAAGTTTTTGTCTGCTAATGTTGACCTTTGGCCATTCCAACTTCAATATCTTGAGCTAAAGAAGTCCATTGTATGCAAACTTAATTTTTTTGGATTCCTGACTCGAAGACCTATCAGCCTACCAAATTTCAGAAGAAAATGAGCTCATATAAGAGAGATATGAGTTTTCTAAGATGACACATGAATTCTACCAACAAACAGGTTTTGTGAAGAAACAAGTTCAAATTACTTCCCAAAGCATCTAAACCGACATCCAAGTCTTTATTTCGGCAATTTAACTCCTCTAAGTCAAAAGTTAAAGCTTGAAGATTTTATGCAAGGCTATTTCTGTTTTTTTAGGAAAAATTTAAAGGTTGAAGATTAAATGTAAATTGTCTATTTAGAAAACGACTATTTTGTATAAAAGGGATTAGAGTTTTATAGGATATAAAAAGAAAATGAGAAAGGAAAGAAAGGGGCGGCCAGAAGAGAAGAAAAACACATCCTTTCCTCGAAAACCCGAAATCATGCATTCTTCTTTCTTTTTTATTAGTTGTTCAATAGACTTGCAAGGCTAAACTTTTTTTCTTAGTTGCAAGGTCACAAAAACCTTTGGATTTCAAGAACTGTGAGATTTATTTTACCTTTTCTTTTTAGTTTATATGATGAATATGTTTGTTTTCCTATGCTTATGTTTTATGATTGTTTATTTTAATTGCTAAAACAAACTCTAAGTTATTATTGTGAACAATTTATTGCTAAGTTTGATATCAAACATGAACAACTGAGTTTAATAATTGTGGCGAATCTACGTTATTAGTCTTAGGGAGAACATTTGAACAAATCAAACATGAACTGCAAATAGTTACGTAGTCTAGATTAATCAATTTATCTAGTTCTTAAGGCTGCCATTGAATTAAATTCCTAGTGCATACACTGTGATTGTTTGTTGGTTAGGGTTAGTTATATGGCGAATCTGTAACAATCCGGCTTTTCAAGCCTAAAACAATGGTAAATTTTATTTTTTGTTAATATGTACTTGACACACATCGTGTCGGTAATCGGCGAACTTGTTCCCTCATATCATCAAGATACAATCCATACACCAACAACAATCAACATTTCATTTAAAAGTGAATCTTACCTAAACACATATTATTATGTTTGCATGATTAGAAGTTCACATTAAAAATGTACATACATAGACATGAGTTTGCACTCTTATCCTACTAATAGTCATCACAAATTTAAACAAAAAGGATCTAATAATAGTTATATGTTTAGTACATTGATTCATACAAAATACATCGTGATTTAGAATGCAACTACATGATTCCTTGCAAAAGTAGGTTCTCGTGTATTGGGTTTCCTAGGCACCTCGTTGGTGTGACGTCTCTGCTGCAGTACAAAACATTTATAAGAATGCGATTACTTAATAATAATAATAATGATAATAAGTAGTCTGGCAGTTTAATGAAGCATTAACATTATCCCATATTTGAAGCATGACATTTGTAGTTCCTTGATGTACTTGGTATGAACGACTCGCAGTACATATAAATGCACCAATTCTTGCAATCAGCCACAATCTTAAATCCAGCAATCCTCTTAAGGCATCATTTGCCAAGGTTAACTGTTCACTCGACCCGGCCATCCACTTCGAATGCCATCAGGCGAAGCTAATCAATCGTTTGTCCCGATCATCTGTTCGGATACCATTAGCCGAAGCTAATCAACCATTTGTCCCGGTCATCCATTCTGATGGCATTAGCCAAAGCTAATCAACCATTTGTCCTGGTCATCTATTCGGATGCCATTAGCCAAAGCTAATCATTCATTTGTCTCAATCATTTGTCCTGGTCATCCGTTCAGATACCATTAGCCGAAGCTAATCATTCATTTGTCCCGGTCATCCGTTCGGATGCCATTAGCCGAAGCTAATCATTCATTTGTCTTGGTCATCCATTCGGATCCATTAGCTGAAGCTAATCAACCATTTGTCCCGGTCATCTGTTCGGATGCCATTAGCCGAAGCTAATCATTCATTTGTCCGGGTCATCCATTCGGATGCCATTAGCCGAAGCTAATCAATCATTTGACAATCTGATATCTGTACTAACACAATACGGTAACATTCATGATAAAGTATTCCATAATTCAATGTTATGAAAAAGGAAGGTGAAAGTCACCTACCTGCTCCACTTGCGGGTTGTCCTTGTCCTGATGATGGTCCGATCCCGACCGCACCACCTAAGACATCAATAATCACAAATCAGTACATTTGTGTCTTTGAATCACATTCATCACCATACTTATTTCAAGAGTTCATATGTTCACATTCAAGTGTTCCACATTTTACACCATCATACAATAAAATTGTTACAAGCATTTGAGTCATTTCTGCCTGGGAGGCCTATTATAGAAATCAGCAGCAAAGATTGACTCGTAGCAGCCCAGATAATTCAGCAGCAAAAATTGGTTCGCTGTGGGTTGCACAATTCGACAGCAAAAACTGGTTCGTTGCAGGCTACACGATTCAGCAGCAAAAACTATTTCGCTGCAGGCTACACGATTCAGCAGCGAAAACTATTTTCGGGTAGCAGCGACGGTGGGGTTGCTTGGACTTTCATTTTATTTTATTTTTGGGTGTTTACATTCTCCCTCCCTTAACATGAATTTCATCCTCGAAATCTAAGAGGTTTCATAATCCATACATGGTAGTTCAAATAAATTGGGGTATTTTTTCCTCATTTCGGACTCCCTCTCCCAAGTTTCCTCTTCTATTTGAGCATTTCACCATAAGATTCTAATGATGGGGATCTTTTTGTTTCGTAGCTCCTTCACTTCTCGATCCAGTATCCTTATGGGCCTCAATTCGAGCATTAAGTCTTCTTTGACTTCTACTGAAACTTGAGGTAGAATTCGGGTGGGGTCTACGACAGCCTTCCTTAAAAAGGAGACATGGAACACATCATGGACCTTAGCTAATTGTGGGGGCAAGTCCACTTTATAGGCTACTGGCCCCACTCTCTACAAGATTTTGAAGGGTCCGATGAAACGGGGAGTTAACTTGCCTTTCAATCCGAACCGTAACATGTTCTTCCACGGGGCTACCTTCAGGAACACCTGGTCCCCCGCACTGAACTCGAGAGGTCTCCTCCTCACATCAGCATACTTCTTCTGTCTATCCTGTATGGCTTTGATGCGATCCCTGAGTGTTCTCACTTTCTCCCTGGTAACTTGAACCAACTCCGCGCTATACAACTTCCGGTCCCCAACTTCTTCCCAACATAAAGGAGTCATACACCTCCTTCCATACAAGGCTTCATACGGGGCCATCCCTAATGTGGCTTGGTAACTATTGTTATACGTGAACTCCACCAATGCTATGTGTTTCTCCTAGTTTCCTCCAAATTCTAGCACGCATGCCCGTAATAGCTCTTCCAAGACTTGGATGACTGTTTCTGATTGGCCATCAGTTTGAGGGTGAAATGCAGTGCTCATATCCAATCTTGTCCCTATGGCACGTTGTATGATCGGCCAAAATCGAGAGGTGAACCTGGGATCTCGATCTGATACAATGGACACTAGAATCTCATGGAGTCGTACCACCTCATTTATGTAGATCTTAGCAGGCTTGTCTATCGAGTCAGTCATCTTTATGGGCAAGAATAGTGTGGATTTTGTCAACCGATCTATGATGACCCATATCACATCATTTCCTTTCCTCCCTTTGGGAAATCCCGGCACAAAATCCATGGTGATCATTTCCCACTTCCATTCCGGAATTTATAATGATTGTAAGGGTCTCGCGAGCCTTTGGTGTTCAACCTTGACTTGTTGACATATCCCGCACTTAGACACATACTCAGCTATTTTCCTTTTCATATTAGGCCACCAATAAAGGTGCTTCAAGTCTTGATACATCTTAGTGCTGCCAGGATATATGGAGAACTTGGACTCATGTGCTTGTCGTAGAACCATCTGTTTGACTGTTTTGTCATTAGGCACGTACAACTGTTGTCCCATCATCAATGATCCATCATTCACTACCCAGAATTGCGTTTCACCCCCGGCCTCAATGTTCTTCCTAATCTTGGGCCCCTCATTGTCACGGAATTAGGCTTGTAGTATTTGTTCCCGATACATTGGTCGCACCAATAGTTGAGCCACTAGCCTACCTCCTGCATTAATGCCCAATTCTGCACCCATCCCTTTCAATTTCGCCAATTGCCGATCCTTTCCCACTGTTGACTTACTCAGGGTGGCTCTATTTTTGCGACTGAGGGCATCTGCCACCATGTTTGCTTTCCCCGAGTGGTTTTCTATAGTGCAATCATAATCTTTAATGAGCTTTATCCACCTTCTTTGTTGCATATTTAACTCATTTTGCGACATCAAATACTTCAGGCTCTTATGATCAGTAAAAATTTGGGTTCCAGACCCATACAAGTAGTGCCTCCATATCCTCAATGCAAATACTATATCAGCCAACTCTAGGTCGTGTATCGGGTAATTCGCATCATGATTTTTTAACTGCCTTAATGCTTAGGCGATCACCTTCCCATGTTGCATCAAAACACACCCCAATCTCTTCCCTGAGGCATCACTGTATACTACAAAACCCTCGGTCCCTGAGGGAAGTGTTAACACTAGAGTGGTGGTGGGCCTCCTCTTCAATTCTTCGAAGCTTTCCTCACATTCTTCTGACCACACCCATTTCTTATTCCTCCTAGTTAGTTGGGTCAAAGGGGTTACAATCAGGGAAAACCCTTCAATAAATCTTCGGTAGTATCCTGCGAGCCCTAGGAAACAACGTATTTTAGTGACCGAAGTCAGTCATTCCCATCTCAAAACTGCTTTAACTTTCTGGGGGTCTATGAAAACACCTTCGGCTGATATGACATGTCCTAGAAATGTCACTCTCTCCAGCCAAAATTCACATTTACTCAATTTTGCATACAACTAGCGATCCCTCATGGTTTGTATGGTCTGCCTCAAGTGTTCTTCATGTTCCTCGAAGGAATTCGAGTACACCAGTATATCATCAATGAATACCACCACAAACTTATCAAGGTATGGTTGGAAAACCTAATTCATTAAATCCATGAAGAGGGCTGGGGCGTTCGTCAATCCGAACGGTAGCACCAAAAACTCATAGTGTTCGTAACGGGTTCTAAATGCGGTCTTTGCTACATCCGCTTCTTTAATCTTCGTTCTGATAGTACCCTGATCTCATATCTATCTTAAAAAATGCCCTCGCTCCCTTTAATTGATCAAATAAATCATCTATCCGAGGTAACGGGTACTTGTTTTTCATTGTTATTTTGTTCAACTGTCGATAGTCAATACAAAGCCTATAGGTCCCATCTTTCTTTCTTATGAATAGAACCGACGCTCCCCTAGGGGAATTACTAGGTTGTATAAACCCTTTGTCTAACAACTCCTATAGTTGAGTCTTTAACTCATTCAGTTCTGCCAGAGCCATCCAATACGGTTGTTGGGCTATGGGTGGGACTCCAGGTAAAGTGTCTATAGACACCTCTACCTCTCGCTCTGGGAGCACTCCCGGTAGTTCTTCGGGAAACACATCTAGGAATTCCTTTACCATAGGAATATCCTTTAGTTGTGGACCTTCATCATCGGAGTTTAAGATGTATGCGAGGTATCCCATACATCCCTTTCTCAAAAGTCTTTGGGTTATTACAACTAATATTAAGGCGATCGGTTTGAGAATTCTCTCTCCCTCAAAAATCATCCTCTCGCCCTCAGGTGTTTGGAATGTAATAGTTTTAGCATAACAATCTATTAAAGCCTTGTATTTACTCAACCAATTCATGCCTAGGATTATGTCAAAATCATGCAACTCTAAGGGAATCAAGTATATAACCCCCACATCCACATACACAATATTTGTTTCAACCATATTTCCCATTGGAGTTCCAATCACGAACCCCTTCTCTACTACTTCTACTCCCTTTCTCAATGTAGTGACAATTCTCCAAGCAATGAATGAGTGGGTGGCACCCGGATCAAACAACACATGCACATTAAAATTATTCATTAGTGGCGTACCTGCCACCACATTCAATGCAACCTTGACCTCCTCCTGTGTCAGGTGGAAGACCCCCCCGGGGTCCGATCATTTTGTTTTCTCATGAATGAGAAGATCACACTGGCCTATTCACGGTGACTGACTGTTGGTGGCTCTAACTCGGCTGCCCATAGCTCTATACCTGTCCAGTGTTCTTGTTGGGGCAATCCTTTTTATAATGACCTCTTCCACCACAATAATGACACCCTTGCCCCCAGTTATTGGCAGTTCCTCTACCTATGACCTTCTCCCCTGCACATAAAGCATCGCCCTAGGGAAATTGAGCAGTCCCTAGGGTGTTTTTGTCCATATTTTACACAAAAAGGATAGTCAACACCCTTACGGTCACTGGTCCCAGTTGAAGAGTTGGCTCTCTAGTGCGACTGTTCAACCATCATTCTCCCACCTGACTGTTGGTGGGGTGATACCATTGAACTCCCCCTTTTCCTGTACTGCTCAAACACTCCACTTTTACCTTTCTTCGGAAGTGGTAGTCTGCCACTAAAATAGTCCCTATCTCTCTTTTTGCCTATACCTTGATGTCCCCGTTGGCTTTCTCCAATACATGCCTCTAGAGCTTGTGCAGCCTTAACCAACTCCCTCACGGATTTAAACCGTAAGGCGATCAATCCTTGTCTCAAATCTTGTCACAAACCATCTCTCAACTTCTCAATCATATGTTCCTCTATCGGCACATAGTGTGGGGTGAACAATGAGAGATCATGGAACCTCCTTCGTACTCTAATACTGACATATCACCATGTCTTAATGCCAAGAACTCTTGTTCCTTCACCTTGCGATGGTACCTGGAATAAAACTGATTCTCAAAATCTGTCTTGAAGTCACTCCAAGTTAGTGTCTCGGTTACATGCCTCAGCTGAACTGTTTCCCACCATGTTATGGCCCTATCAGACAATAATTGGGTTGCACAATTTACCCTCAAACCCTTGGGTATGCTTATTTGAATCATGGTCTTTTCTACCTTCCTAATCCATCTCCCGGCCATCTCTGCATCTTGTTCCCCCATATACGATTCACAACCCATTTCCCTCATACTCTAGACTAATAGCACCACGTTGTTTGTGGTCATGCCAGTCACAAGGGCTGCCTGTGGAATCTGTATGGCGGGAGTTGTTTGTGTCACCGAGCTAGCCATGCCCTCCATCACTAATTTAACTATTTATACAAGGAGTCACGCATCTACATACTGCGGGGGCACACTAGTTGGAATAGTTGACGGTTGTGCTTTTGATCTTTCTTGTTGCTCTGCTGCAACTAGGGTACTTCCTCTGTTTGGTTAGGCCTCCAACCTTCCACCGCTACCGTGGCTCCCCCCTATAAGGTTTCGGGTGGTATTACCAGAGCATGAGATGTCGTATCGTCCAAGGGATATTCATCGTGCCAACCTTGGGCACCTTGTCTCCTAACCCTCCTTTATAAGGAGGGTGGCTCAATTCGTGTCCCTTGTCGAATGCGCACCTTCCTAAAATTTATCACAACAACACAATTATCAATGATCCTTAGGATCCAAGCCAAGACCTCTGATACCAACTATAACAACTCGGCTTTTTAAGCCCAAAACAACGATAAATTAACTTATAAATTTGACGTCCCTATTAGACACAATCGAAACCGAAATACCATGCAAGCGAACGCCCTCCTGCAGAAATAATGCAGCAACTTTTGACGCATCATAAGTTTTGTGGCATGGAATAAAATGGGACATCTTGGAAAAACGATCAACCACCACCATAATTGAATCATGTTGCTGAAAAGTTTTTGGCAACCCAAGAACAAAGTCCATGCTAATATGCTTTCATGGTTTGTCTAGAATGGAAAGTGGCGTATAGAGCCCCGCTTGTTGCTTGGTTCCTTTATTTAATTGGAAAATCCGACACCGATAAACCAATGTATGCACGTACTCTGTATTCGAGGCTAATAGAATCAATCAGCAATAATAGCAAAGGTCTTATCATGACCAAAGTGCCTAGCTAAGCCCCCACCGTGGAGTTCCATAATTAGAAACTCCCGAAAAGAACCATGTGGAACACATAGACATGATTTGTAGAATAGAAATCCATCGCACAACAAATACTCATTACCAGATGTGCGCCCATGAGTGGAGATATCATTCCATACATTGCCGAAGTCCTCATCATTGGCATACTGTGTTTTCAGACTATCAAAACCTGCAACATTAGCTGAAAACATATGTAACAAGTGTGGTCTCCTGCTTAAGGCATCAACCACCTTATTTTTAGTCCCTAACTTATTTCTAATAACAAATTCGAATTGTTATAGATAGTCCATCCAACAAGCATGTCGTGCATTCAGTTTACTTCAGGAATTTAAATGCTTTAGAGAATCATGGTCTGTAAAAAGGATAAACTCTTTATGGATCAAGTAAGGTTGCCAATGCTTGAGAGTTTTAATTAAAGCATTGAATTCCATATCACATACCAAGTATCGTCGGCGAGTGTCATTAAGCTTCTCACTATAAAAAGCAATGGGATGACCCTCCTAACTCAGCACACCACCGATTCCCACATGCAAAGCGTCACAAGCCACTTCAAAAATTTTAGAGAAATCTGGCAACTTGAGCACTGGTGTTTACCCCATCTTTTCTTTAATTTTTGTGAATGCCTTGGCAGCTGCAGCACTCCATGAGAATTTTTTTTTTTTCAAGCACTCGATGATTGGGGCCATTATTATGCTGAAACTGCGAATGCCAAACTATGAAAGCTTCTAAATTCGGAAACATTCTGGGGCATTGGCCATTGCTTGACAGCCTGCACCTTTGCGGGATCAGCCTCAACATCTTGATTAGAAATTATGAAATCTAGAAACTTGGCACTTTTCCTCATAAATAAGCACTTGCCTTTATTAATATAGAGCTATTCAGCTCTCAAGACCTTTATTACCTACTCGACATAGCTCAAATGCTCCTGCACACTTCGACTAAAAATTAAGATATCATCAAAATAAACGACAAATTTTCCCCAAGAATGGTTTGAGAACTTGCGTCATAACACGCATGAAAGTGCTTGGCGTGTTGGTTAATCTGAAGGGCATGACTAGCCACTCAAATAAACCATCTTTCATCTTGAAAGTCGTCTTCCACTCGTCACCCAACCGGATACGAATTTGGTGGTAGCCACTTTGAAGGTCGATCTTAGTGAAAATAGAGGAACCACATAACAAATCAAGCATATCATCAAGACGAGGAATGGGAAATCGGTACTTCATAGTTATGTTATTAATTGCTCGACTATCGACACACATCCTTTAGCCACCATCCTTCTTTAGTGTGCCGGAACAGCACAAGGGCTGAGACTTTCTCGAATGAACCCTTTGTCCAATGATTGTTGAATTTGTCGGCTAAGCTCTTCATTCTCTATTGGGCTCATGCGGCAGTGTGGTAAATTAGGCAAGGTTGAGCCAGGGATCAGATCAATGGCATGTTAAACCTCCCTTATTGGAGGTAGTTGATTCAGAATCTCATCCGACATGATATCCCGAAACTCTTCCAACATTGCCGAGAACTCTACTGGAACATTGCCATCCTCCTACTTCACTTCACGTCTCACTACTAGTAGCACCATATTATCGTAATGCATAACTAGAGAGAGTTGTCGCATCGCCAAAACTGGGACAATCTCCTTTTTTGTATCAAATTCTGAAATTTTTGTAACAAATTTCTTACCTTTGAAATTAAAAGAATAAGTATTAGCATACCCATCATAAAGAACCCTTTGGTCATAGAGCCACGGACGTCCCAGTAGCATATGGTAAACAGTCACAGGAATTACGTCACACCAGGCTTCATCCACGTATTTTTTTTTACAATGAAAATTTAACCAAGCAACGTTATCTCACTAGGACTGAGTTGGCTTCATTGTAAACCCCCGGTTATAATTTTTCTACGTTATTAAAATATGATAAATTTAACCAATAGTAAAATAGGTTAAATTAAATTAAAGAAACATCAATCAAGATAAAACAAAATAGTGAAATTAATGAAATGAAAAGTGAATATAGTACTAAATTGTTGAAAAGAAAAACATTTGTGGGACAAAATAAATATGTAAGACCAAGACAGGTCAATATTCAAATAACAGAAGGTTAGAAGTTCATATACAAATGATAAAAAGGGGTGGGAATAAATGTGCAATTAAGATGATAGCACTATAAATATCATTTTATTTTCTCTCTTGGAGTGACTTGCAAGAGCAAGAGAGAGTTTAGAGAGCGGCTGGAGAGAAGACATATTGATGGCAGAAAGTCCGACAACTATAACTCCACCTTCCACCATTGGATCTGAATGGTATTTGATATGTTGTTCTCCTTCATGTCGTGTAAATTTTCACCGGATGGATCTTCTATATCAGTCTCCGTTTGAGAGATATTTCTGAGAAAATACACTTTTGGACAATCTTTGTCGCCACCTGTTTCCTCCTTCGGCCACCGTTGGATCGAGCTATAATTTAGATATGTTGTTCTTCTTGATGCTATCTGGAGATCATAAACAAACACTTGGTATAGAAGGTGTGCTTCTTGCACAGTAGGTCTGCAAGTTTGAGGTCAATTCGGTTAAACCCATGTTTCTAGATATTTCACCATTTGATGAAGTTGATATTTGGATATATTATACTCATAATAATGCATTATAACTTGATCATATGGATTGTTTGGAATATTATTCATTTGTTAATTGTGGTTGATTGAAACTGTTGTCAAAATTGGTTTTGTGTGAACTGAAACAGCCATAAAATTAAAAAGAAATGGAGCATTAGAGAGACTTAATTTTTGGGAAACTTTGGGGCTGCTGTGACAGCCCTGAAAGTGTATGTTTAGGGGGGTAAATACCTCTCCAAAATCAAAAATAAAAATGTATAAGGTTATTGTGTTTGTTATCCTAATTTCTAAGAACAACTTGGATTGATATAAAAAGTCGGCCACATGAGTGGGGGTAAGGAAAGTTAGCCAACCATATGAAAAGTGAAGAGGAAAAGGGGGAAATTATGGTTTTCCTTAATGAATTTATTATAAGAGGTTGTTTTCTTTTTCTTTATGTGAATGTGTGTGTGAATTGAATGAAATTAGCATGAAAAGAATGAGGGAAGTCTTAGTTCCTTAAGGCCAAGTTTTCAGTCAATTATGCATCAAAGGGGGAGGATATTTAATTTGACATATCTAGCTTGATGATGTGTGTTTAATTGTGTCAAAATAAGAAGAAAAAAAATGCATGTTGGAATGTCAAGGATTGTGTTTGGAAAAATATTGTTCGGAAAGTTTGTAAAATCGATAATAATGTTTTATTTTGACGTTAAAAGGGAAGATTGAAATAAATAAGATAAATTGGCTCTTAAAAAGATATTTTTGACACTCTTATATGGCATGTGATATGGCTAGGGGTTAAGATAAAAGAGAAAAAGTTCAATTGTAGATATTGTGTGTAAATGGAAAAGGTTGATAAATCTGGACAGATTCATCTCTTGAATTTTAGAGAGAATTCGACTAGGAGAATAAGGGAATTAGGATCAGGTTCCTTCATAGTAATTGTAGTTTTGGATGTTAGCTAACTAAGGAAATCGGTCTTGCTCAATTTGAAGTTGTAGAACTCCAGTTGTGGGTCACCAACCGAGACTGGGTCATGACTGACTCTGTAAAGCAATAGGAGTGATTAGTGGATGAGCAATTTTGACTATCTTAGGGGCAGAACTGGGTTCTCCTTCCTTCAGAGAACTTGTAGCCTTGTGTCTTAGCTTTTCAACGAGACCAATATCGCTTGAAACGGAGTTCTAGAACTCTGGATATAGTTAAAATCTTAGGAGAGTTCAGACAGTAACAGTTGGACAGTAACAGTCCAATGTCTAGACAGTAATGGCTGGACAGTAACAGTTTAATGCCTAGACAATAATGGTTCAAGACAATAACAGTTCAATGTCTAGATAATAATGGTTTAAGACAGTAACAGTTCAATGTTAAGACAGTAACGGTTGGACAATAACAGTCAAAGGTCTAGACAGTAACAGTTGGACAATAATAGTTTGAGATTTAAACAGTAACAGTTCAAATATAAAGAAATGAATGATAACTATGGTTGGATAAAGGATGACAACATAAATAGGTGTAATGAGAAAAAACATAAAATATAAAGAAAGAAATGATTGAAAGAAAGATCTATTAGCTGTTGATATGATTATTATAAAACATATCCTTGAATGAGAAAAATTTATGAGATAAGCCTGTGATTGGAGGAGGGACCACCGGTGTGGTGCAACAGCAGCAGCAAGGGAGCACAAGTAGAGCTTCTACTGCAGGTAGGTAGCTTTTTAGTTAAATTCAAGAATGTAATATGTTAATAAAGTGAGATGTGAATTTGCAACGTTGGATATTATGTGAAAGATGGAAGTTGGTGTAATGATGTTGTTATTTCGGATACTATTCTGAATGTATGTGTGTGTTCAAGGTAAACTACCCTTGTGTGCATTTCCAAGTGATGGGAGTACCACTAATAAAGAAAATATAAGAAGTGTAATATGTGTTTTGAATAGCATACATTTAGTGTATGTTAGGATCCCCGGTAAGGGGATCAGCATGTGTTGCCTAGCATACATTTAGTATATGTTAGGATCCCGGGTAAGGGGATCACCATGTGTTGGCTAGCATACACTTAGTGTATGTAGGATCCCGAGTAAAGGGATCACCTTACATCGCCTCTTACAAGGTGATGATGATACCAGTGAAATTGGTATCGGTAATGTGTTAAGCAGAAATGATCATGGTTGATCTTATGAAATCTTGAATGGAGGTTGATCATAGAAGAGGAAACGGTTTAGTAATTGAAGGAGAAAGAGTTTCCAATGAAAACCAGAAGGGAGAAGTGAATAAAATATGAATGCATGATTGTCTCTTTAAATTGTTGGATATTTGTGTTGCTATATTATTGTGATTTTCATGTTTCAATAATATGTATTTTTTTGTTCCAGGACCATCGCATGCACGACAGAAATAGATCCTAGCTTATGTTCACTTTTTTGTAGTCTAGGTTCTAGGGAGTATACTCTTGTATGTTGTAATATTACAACTTTTATATGACTTAATTTGTATAATTGATGTTTAAACTTGAATAGATGAACTTAATTCTGAAATTCATATAATCATGTTTCATATATGCGTGTTTATCTCATTTATTCCCCTATAATGATATTTGTTGTCAATGTATGTTATATATGTTGTGGTTGTGATGATGATGATTATGTTTGTGACATTGAGACCCAGGATGATTGGGTCGTGATGCAGTTATGAGATGTAAGATATTAAAAGTGTAAACAGGATATGTGTCAATAACTTGGGACTTTCCAATATAGGGAAGACTCTGCCGAAATTTCAGTGGAAATTTCGGTAGACTTTTATATGAGAACTGGGAAAAAAAAACTACCCTTATTTTTACGTACCAAATCATAGGAAAGTAACTATAAACACATATGAAAGTGTGGGGCATTACATTCATTAACCCAGCTAATTCGGTAAGGAGTGGGATGTTTCTCAGTTTTCAACCCCAAATGCTTAATGACAGTCTCGAAGACCACATTTATGTCGCTGCCATTATCAATAAAGTTATTCAAAGCCCGACCATTATGTTCCATGCGAGTGTGAAAAATATTGGTGCGCAACCACTTGGGATTAGCCTGGAAGTTCTTTCTTAGTTCCTGTCAACACTCGATGGATCATGCAGTTGAGTAAGTTTGACGCACCCAAGTGCTCTTCTTCACAGTGACTACTCCCATCGGTCTCTTCCTGTTGCGATGTCGCGGTCGCACAAATTAATTACCCTAGCTTCAAACACAACACACAAAATAGTATAGAGCAAGCAAGGGGTCGATCCCACGGGGAAGATTCAAGTCAGATTTTTATGCTAGATGATATGCAATTTGTGGGGGTTTGGATGTTATCTAGGCTAAAGCAAAAGAAAACAGAAAACTTTCAAGCAAAATTAAATAAAATCAGAAAATTATCAAGAGAACAAACCTTGGTCACAAACACACATCCACCTACAGAAATCAGAACTGATCATGGAAACGAAACATCAATTTATATTCTGAATATTTATCTCTTCTTAACATTGGTTAGTTAACGGATCCGCCGTATAACTAGCCCTAACCATCAA
>Ga0307511_10001801_pt1 | contig 22500 bp, 20 predicted proteins | sample 13_EM_MG_FD_200266 | JGI IMG/M metagenome (GOLD analysis project Ga0307511, IMG submission 200266) | Populus trichocarpa ectomycorrhiza microbial communities from riparian zone in the Pacific Northwest, United States - 13_EM | ecosystem: Host-associated > Plants > Roots > Unclassified | place... | reverse complement strand
CTTTTACTCCCCCGCCTCCACAATCGGTGCTCTCGAGAGAAACTCCCCAGGTCAGTTGCTTATTTTTCGTCGAGGGTTAAAAAGGCCGCATGCTAACTCTGACAAAATTGGAGGGGAGGAACCCTGACGTTGAATTCTAGGGTCTCGATTGTCACGCATGAGGACTCTCGGTTATCTCTATAGGCCGTTGGTACTGCGACTCTCGACAAGCCTATCTACTCCCCTTGTACCCACCCCTTGGGGTTGGTGTCCTACCCTCTGAGGTTGGTGCCCCTCGTTGTAAGTGGTGACTTGGGAGAAAAAAATGATATGTATCATGTTTGTAATAATATACATGTATTGTTTGGGTTTCATTAAGTCACATAGAGCTGTCTAAGTCATATCTGCTTACGGCGTAGGACGGCTGAGGTAGATATCCGGTATTCTTGAGCTCTGCAGCAGGGTAAAGTGAAGCACGGAGTTGATGAACCTCAATCAATCATAGGAGGAATTTTTCACGCAAGTTATACAGAGTGTCCGAATTGCTCCCTTTCATTTCCATTGTGCCGCATTCACATTATCTAGTATGATGAGACATGTCCCCCGAGTCAACCCCCCGGAACATAGATATACATGAGAGGAAAAACCTAGATACCACTATAGAATCCATACAAATGACTTCTTTCGCAGTTGAATACCCGCACTGTCACTGTCTCAGAACATTACCGGGTATGCCACCATTCCCTATTTTTATACAGCTAGGTGGCAAAAAGAATTGGACGCTGCATACAAATGCAACGTATGTCATCCACCTAAACCCATACAAAAGTCTCAAATATGCAGCGTTTGGGCCTCTTTATGCAGGGGGGGTGTCCAATTCTTTTTACCACCTGACTGTACCACCATTATGCATTCCACCATCAGACGGATGAATCAGGAGAACCCTCGCGAACCCGTAGCGGAAATCCGTAGAGTTTTCTGCGTTCTCTAGTCACTGTTTCCGTCACCATTGCTGCCAGAGCACCCAAACTAACAACCACTGCAATAAGCTGCCCCGCAGACCTTAAGCTGTTCACATCATAGACCTCGTTGGCCACAATGGTCAATTCGACCTTTAGGACGCCGAATATGAGGAATACACTGTTCCAGATGATCCTTGCCTGAAAACCATCAATACGGTTTTTAGCGCGCCGAAGGGCCCTGAGTGAGGTCCACAAGTGCTGCCGTATGTTACGCAAGAAATTCGTTATGCGCTGCCAGTGTAACTTGCTCGAATCCGTAGCCGATCGAGAGCCCAAAGACGTGAGTATTTGTTCAAAGGCATTAGGTGGTAGCGAATACCGCTCTGTAAGATACTCGCACCACATTGCTGTGTATTCTTCCGGAGTTTCCTAAAGAAACACGCCAAGTCAGTGAATATGATTTCACTATGCAAGCGGGAAGACCCAGAACAGTCTGAGGCTAGAAGTTGATCACGAGGCCTTGAAAACGCCCAGTCAGGTGACGCGATTTGAGATCACTCACCGTATCTAACAGGGCCTTGAGATCTCCTAGGGGATAAATGAACCAGAAATCAAGAAACGTTGGCCACCATGGTGACTGTTGTCTTGCGCCAAGCAAGGCATCTTTGACGATAGCCTTAATCTTGCCACGATGGTAGATTGGCCCTTCAAGCATGAGACTTACCAGGGCTACCGGGATGGCAAGGAAATACGTCACGAGATTGAAAATTCTATTGGAATTGCGGGTAGCGTGGGAATCGACAGTAAAGAACCACTCGAAATCGCAATGTGGATCTTTCGGCACATATATGTATGTGGGCGCAATAATCCCGCAATAACCAAGCAATGTGATCCACCGCATAGTCCTGAGGAAAACAGTCTCAATGTCCACCTTCCTCGTGGGTGGCAAGAGTAGCGCACCCACATTAGCAAAGCTAATAGTATTACCCAAGGCACCAAGTATAATAACATCAGGATACCGAGTGGGATCCGTACAAAGGCGCAGGGCGATTAGTAAGGCCCATAGGAACCACAAGTTCACGGAAGCCAGAGTAGCGGAATACTTAGGGTCGGCAGAAATTTCGCCGAACATGGTCATTACGACTTGGAGGTATGTTGCAATTCGAATTCCGATGCCGTATATGTCGGAGATGCCCCCATATGGTGGACAATCTTTTCGCTTGTTGTGGGCCTCTGAAATAGCGGGAATGCTCAGTGTGAGAGAGAGAGTAACCGAGGCAATTCCAAGAAGAGCCGCGAGCCACCACCGGAGAGTGCGTGACATTAATGTGTTGACAACTCGTTGGCGGAAATAATAATACCAGAGCGCCCACCGAACTTTTATCAACACCCGGGGGACCTCGTTGTGATGAACGACTGGTAGAGTCATTGAGTTTGCCGACATATTAGAGGTCCAACAAAGAGTAGCGAGGGGCTGGGGGGAAGTTGACATGACGTTCTAGGACGTAGGCCATGTACCATCTATCTAGTTTTCAGATATATTCATTGATGGACGCAGAGTTAGGGGTTCATTAAATAATGGTGAACTACCAGCGGGTTGCAACTCAACTCGGTCAGATTTCGTGATCAATTGACCCTGAATCAGGGCTCAGTAAAACGCATAGACGCCTTGCATCAGCCTCAAGATAAGTGATTCCCATTGAATATTCCTATTAAAGTATACACCTGGAGAACAATATCAGTTAGACTGCTCGTAGATACCTCTGAATTTAATGATTTTCGTAATACACTAGCTAACAGGGCACCTCCCGATAATACAGTATCCAATGAAGACACCTCACGTGCAAATGCTTGATTATACAGCCAATAATAGAACCACCAGTTTCCCAACCACCGGAAAACACAAACCGGTGAGCTCAAGGGTCCGAGGGCAGATAGCGTCTTGCACTGATACGTATACAGGCACCTGCCTGCCGAGGTAACTAGAAGGTGTGCACTCTGTTTTACCTAAGAGGGGGCCTTCCAGTTGGCTTTCCAAATAAATTCGAAATGATCCTCAACTCTCAATTGCAAGGTCGCGTAACAGGGGATGCAGCCTCTTCGATTAGGAGAGGCGAGGTGGTTCCAAATAGCTTGTCAGCCACTCAAGAAACCCTATAGAAATACTCTAGATCAGCTTCGATAGCAGCTGTCACCTGTGCGGGACGTAAAACATCGTAGCGATTACGCACCCTATAGGTCAGCATGCGATGGGTTCAAATCTACCCTGTGTGCAGAATGCTAGAGTGTCCGGAAGTGGTGGAATGAAACGTTATCCTGTAACGGAAGTAGTTGCATTTTGAATCCTTCGAGACGGAAGCACGACTCATGTCAACCTAGTTTTGGGCTATACTGAATATCCAGATATTCCTCACGCAACTGCACAGCTTATATCCGGCTGTGAATTTTCCACTAATGTGCTATAGGTAGTTCCCGTGGAATCAGAATTTGCTACCACCGCTTGTAGTCCTGGTTAGAACTTTTTAATAAATCATCCCTCACTCACCTCGATCTCCAATGCGATAGTTACGCAATAGAGGCTGTAAGCTCAAGCACATGATGAATGCCATAGAGCAGCTCCTCCCCGAGAACCGATGAGGGAATGAAAGGGCTGGGATTAGGACGGATTCCATAGTTCTCAAGTTCAAGTTCGGAAGCTCTACAGTAGGATATTGAAACACTGGTGTTTTTGCAACTAAAGCGAAACAGCGCTGCGGCTCTAGCTGCTCTGTTAGCCATATTCGTTATCGCGGCCCTTCCCCGGTTTCGCTCAGTGTTGTAGGTTTTCGTGATTTGTAAGCAATTGGTTTTGTTATCCGCGGAGATATTGAAACATGTACATGTACCTGTTCAATCGGCTGAACCGTAGTCTAAGCGAGTCACACAATAGCCCTATGTAGAAGGTAAAACGCAGATCCTCGCGCCCCCGGCCATGAGATAAGTACCCGATAACAGCCCTGTATCATTACCAATCCCCGATAATCTATAAGGGTGTCTGGCTGGTGAACCAATTGAAGATGTTTAACGTGCGAATGGAATGACAAGTGACAGCCTTGCTTCCACTAGTAACAGCGGGATCTGCCTTGATGCTCCGATGGGGCGGAATAAAGCCAATTGGAGTGCAGGGCAACGGGAGGATGGAGCTGCGAGGCCACATACATATGTATGCCTTCACCATTTCTGTTTCAGTGCACGTTCGGCTAGGCATGGGAACAACTCCCGGAAACGTGTTGCATCGACCCGGAGCTTTTTCCAGTGTGGATGGAGTCCCAGTGTTGTAAAGCTTGCTACACCAAGTCCATGTATTTTGCAGTGAGTTTTAGGAAGGATATTCAAGTAGGCACTATTGGGAGGTTCATTGTATGTTTCGAAAGTGACTTTCTGCTCTAACGCAGCTGAGGTAGTGCCAAGGCCCAGAATCACATGCCAATGAATGACTTCTGGCGACTTCTTTCCGCATGTGTATATTGGTGTAAACTCTATAATAAACTTAATTTGAGCTTCTAAATTTATGCCTGAAACATGTTTTTTTGGTCAGGGCGGACCACGAGGGGTATGTGAGAGGGAGACTTTACTATTGTTCGAACCTGAGATCCAATGTCATGATCAGGTACCCGAACGGCAACAATGCTACGCAGCCGGCAAAGTAATCGCCCGTTATAAAAATATCCGGGACAAGGATAGGTATGCGTATAGCTCCTATCCGCTTATACTGCGAATACAGAGCGTCTGTATGCATCTCCGGGCTCATGTACCGATGTTGCCTAGAATTAGAAAAATGTTAAAGTGTGTTATGCTATCCGGCTCCTACTTATGGCCTGTGGGAAGGGAGTCTACTAAAGTCTTGGCTGCACGGATCCGACTACTGCATATAGCATAGAAGGGTTCCTATCACAGAAGAATCTTTACAACAAACTCGATACACATGGTGATCACGTGACCTCGCATGTAATTCAAAAGTTAACCCTGGTAGTAGCGTAGGGAGAAAGACAGTGTAGAAACAAACCAGTTACAAAGATGTGCTGCGGGAGAGGCCTTAGAGCCTAAAGTTGCTGAGAGAATTCGAAACCCCGAGCTTTGCTGGGAGGGGTTTACCGGTAGTGGGGTATCTCTTATCGATAAGATTGCCCAATTCGGATGTAGCTTGCCAATCGCGCTAGCTACGGCGCCCACTACCAATATGGCTTAGTCACGACGACAAGTGTTTCGTAGGCCCTCCGACTCCCATTATGCATATATCTAGTCTGGTTGGTATGTATGCAACGGGATCCGGATCTTACTAAACCGGTCTCAGGAAAGCATGTAGGCCCCGCTTCAAGACTCCCGAAGGTGCATTTCAGAATGTGAATTATGTCAGTCTGCCCTCACACAATGCGGAGGAACCAATCGATTCAGAGGTTTAGTAACCACAAACGCCACTCCTGATAACTACATCTCCACCAGTACTCCTGATATAGATGTATAGGAAGGACTCACCAAAGGTCAAGCCGACACCCCCACATTCCGGTCAGCGGAAGCAGCAGGATGCATGACTACTACATACCAGTAACGGGAGGTACCTTACCACCCCCGGTATTTACACAGCGAAATCACGAAGGATAGTTCTCTGTGGGGATCATGTGGTAGTTGAAAAGCATACTAACGGGATGTAGATCAGTAGTCCATGGCATCTGATGGTTAAAGAAGGGGGGAGGTGGCGTCAGTGGTAGTCTGCATGAGTTAGCGGAGAAGGTGAACCCCTGTGGATGAGTAGGAGGCATTTCCGCACGACGAGATACGACTGCTGGGGCTGCGGCAAGAAGGATAATAGTTTAACCAACCTGCACGGTTCTCACTGACATATTTTATTGATATTTTTATCCGCGGGTAGTAGTGATTCTGTCATTCTGACTAGGGAGGGTCTGTCCATGTACGAAGATACGACAGTAGGGAGCGGTACTGGTGCCGCACTATCCCCTGGGATTACTCAGGTTACAGGGTTCTCTCGTACTGACAAGCATCCGGTACCCTCCAGACCGGGTGCATACCCCGGACTGACTAAGAAAAAGAACGTGGTGCCTCGTGAATAGCTTCAACAATAATGGACAATCTGGCAGGCACTGGGATAGAGTTGAGTATGATGCTGATATTATTTCAGATTCCAGAAGACTACTCTATTGGGCAATCATTCTAGATCATTCCACAAGCCTTCCCATACGATAGTAAAATTGCCTACCGACAACCCCTTGGGTAAGCTTGAATTCTTTTTGCTAGATACATAGTTAGCATTACCCTGAACTAGACCCCCCCTTCGGGGTAAATTAATTAAATCACTCTCAGTTGAGATTAGGGTATTGCGCTCGTGGAAACTATGTTTCTGGGAGCGGAAGCCTGATCCACTTGAGATCCTGAGCAGAGATTACTTTATTGTCAACGGGATCAGGCTATTTACTGGACTAGCAACCAGGCACTCCTACCGCATCAGACCCTGATCTAGAATACTTGCATCTTCCAGAATACAATGGAGCAACGTTTTATTTCTTTACGGGATCGGGGAATAGTTCCCGGAATCATGAGTCGCCCCCGACCGGTTCACACGTCGCACTCAATTACCCTGAGCTTGACCCTACCTGGCATATGCTGGTTCTTACTTGAAAAAAACAAAACAAAGACATTCCGGTCTAAAGAAGTAATAGGTACTTAGGACGTAAAGTAAAGGCCAGGGAGTGATATTATGCATACTAGACCCTCATCCCAATACCTGATAGCTCGAGAAGAGTGAATACTATAGAACAATTGAATGACAGCATAATATATTGTGATACGGAGGAGGAGCCCGGAAGACACATGACCCTGCACTGCACATGCCGATTTTTGCATAAGATTTTAAAAGTCTCAATGAGGTATCCTACAACGCTTTAGGGTCCCTTGTAGCTCTGCTACCAATATTGGCGGGTAGACCACTTGCAACATCTATCATTAAGGCTAAGTGCTCCATCTACCCTTCGGTTAGCGCACTACCCCTTGAGCTTTCATTATTTACCATTGTATATATGATGCCTGAGTGAAAACAATAGGAATATTTTCATGACTACGATCTCATGATGTTGGTGAAGCTGGTAATAGTTCACAAACGTCACTAGATTACGACAGGTGGAGTACTTAGTACGCTAGCTGTACTCATGTCCCTGAAAAGTTAAGCTCACACACTACTCATAAATTAGCGTGTTGATCTGAGTACTGCCCTTGATAATCGCGAAAATTGGTTCTAGACCAGATTCGAACCACTTAAACCCGCATTGCTCCCCACGCCTGGCATATAAGGCTCTAAACCATCTCCTCTCCGCAACTGTCCCCAACTTGGGGAAATTATTTCTTGCGGGAATAATTACGTATTCTTCAGTCTCGGTTAAAAAAATCCATACTATCCGATGGACAAAAGCCCAACATCTACAGTTTCCTCCGAAGTGCTGTAAACTTACACTAAATTTCCATGCCCCATAGGTAAAGTCGTTGGAAGCTGCAGCTTTATCATTGCCCAAATCCCCGAATAATACACTGTCAAAATTCAAATGATTTCATAAATTTACTGCTTTCGTGTATGAACAAATGGAACAGTTTTTTATATTTTTATATAAAACTTAGGACTCGGTTTCTGCGAGCCCCTTAGGCACCTCGGGAAGCATATGTAGGAAAGTCAATAGATGACAAAGGGAATTACTAACACTTTTTTTTTTTTTCAAAAAGATGAAATAAAATTCGTACTAATTGATCACCGTCTCGCCGCCTCCGCGTACACCTCTTGCTCGGAACAAGTAGCCGAAATAACACTGCACTAAAGTAAGGGAATAATCACTCTCCTTGATCAACGTCTCAGATTAACAAAGGAGATTCGTCATTAACCTATGCACGGTGGGAACACCACTGAGTCCTGCACACCTCCTCCAGAATCCGCCCCCGCCTATTTCCAACCTCTCTACCCCGCAATAGATATGCGCAACAAGCGAGACTGGCCTACCGTTTATCACCTACTAAACAAACAACGCATTGATCTTCTTCAAGGTCGAGTCCATTTTCCCGCGGCCTAGAACGAACTCACTGCAGGAGTCTGTTCTCAGAACCCCTAGCTTTCTCAGAGACTCAATCTCGGCCGTCTTTATTCCTTCCGACGTCGTGTAATTTTCATGCCTCTTTCCAAGGGATTCGCACACAACCCAGTTGTTGGAGTTATCCGGATATGTGGTGACAAGAGTATACTGCCCGGAGGTGGACACTTCAATCGGCTTTTGGGGCACGTATGGGTAATAGAAGGCGAAGATCTTGTTCCCAATAATAATATCGATCTCGTATGGGTGTCGTTCGTTTGTTTGGCAAAGACGCACATCCGAAATGGCCCAAATATCTGAAACCACAATGTGCTCGGGCTTCTGAGCTTGTCCTAACAGTAGATGTGCCTGATTTGGTGACCACACTGCTACTTTATGGCTGAATGCCGGGTCACGGTCGGGCCACTGCATCAGCTGGCTCCATGCTGGGAACCATTGCCTACCATGATTGGGGTGATCGTCGCCGCCGTACGGGAAGTCGAACAAGATCTCAATTTTACGCTCAAAGGGAAGGACGTAGAAACCCTGGGCCCATGCATCTCTATCGCTGATACCCGCACCGTATGTTGGCAATTGAGCTGTGCGGAGGAGGTAAAACAGTCCAGCAACTTTGTCGGTAGGTTGAGTTGCATAACGGTTAGTCATTTGCTTTACAAGCTTATAGACACTACAGCCATTCGGGCTATCTACTTGACCAGCAAGCTTGACAATGGGATGCAGTGCCTGTCTCAACGTGATAACATGGCCACCTACCACGCTCTTGGTGTTCATAATATTATGGGCATATCCACTGGTCTTCTGCGATATCCCTGCGTTATACGTCGTACTTTCACTCTTGGTCTCCTGCAAGGTCCAGGCCCGGCGCAACCAGTGTCGTGGGTCGTCCCAACCATTTGCACTGAAGGCCTGTCCAAGGCCATTGAAATAGCGTGCAATCCCTACTGCTGTGTGGTATATGTTGCCAATTGTGGGAACGTCCAGCTTCCATTCATCATCCTTGGGGTGGCCGTGCTGCCGAAGGCATAGGACATCCAGCCACACATAGTCTGCCCCCGTATTGAGAATTTCCTTTCGCACATCACGTTCAAGGTCGATCCCTTCAGGCAGCGGTGCTAGCCACTGATTCTGATTAATAGATGTCTTCGCCGGCGACATGTCATCAGTCCAGCTGTGTGAGATGGCCCAGAAGGTAGGGCATGGTGCTTCCGCATGATCAAGATCGATAACAACCCCGCTAGATAGGTATTCTCGTGCGAGGACGTCAGAGTGAAGCATCCGGAATTCTACCACCCGATTGCTCTTCAGGTCCCATATCCGACGTGGCATGATACGATACGGAGATTTTATCAAGCCCTGTCCATTCTGATCCATGTAAATTGAATTTTCCCTCGCTTCATCAATTTGCCTCGCCTTAGCTAACCACTGGGCCCTGTGAGCTGCAACGTTGAAGTCTGGGTCATTGAAGCCCTTCCACGCAATACGAGCTGCGGCATATGCTAGCCCCAGGTCATATTCCTGGTTAATAATATAACGGATGTCGTTTCGGATCCACACCTGCGGCTGGTCAGCATGCTTTAACACGAATAAGGCCAGCTATCTGGTTGAGTCATACCTGAAGACGCTCCGCTGCCTCCTGATGGATCTCTACAAGCGCCACAAGTGCGGTCCTAAGCAATTCCTCGTCGACAGCCTTACAAGGAAGGTCGGCCTGGGCTGGAGTAAGGTTGCCGCCACACGTATGCGCCTGGTTAAGGCTGTTGAGGAGAGTCCCAAGGAAACCATGGGTTGACGTGAGGGGAGTATCTCGGGTGATGTGCATTGGTACAATTGAGCTTCTGAACGGCACCGGAAATGGAGGCCATGGCGTGTCATCTCTTTTGTGGACTGGGTTATTCATGAACCTTGATAGTAGTGTAACAATATCGTCATTGGCTTTTCCAGCTCGAGCTGCATCTAGCGCAGTCGGATATTCCCCCGTAACAGTTTCATACTCGCCGCCGACATGGAAAGCATCAGCTCCACTAGCTAGAAGGAGCGAGACAAGTTTTGTGTTGCCTTCATACACCGCCTTACCTAATAGTGACCCATACTTACAGTCCACGAGGTTGATATCAGCGCCAGGACCCAAGAGTAGCTTGGCGCACGGTGATGTCTGGGTATCGGACGGCTCGGCTGTAGCAGCAGGCCCCTCAAGCGAGGTTCCAGAATGACCGCCGGTGGATTTAGCCTTGGCTCCTGTGCTTGGATATTGTTGTAGCATTGACACGATATCTCTGTGGCCGTTGTGTGATGCCGCAGCCAATGCAGACCCATAGACGCCACCGGTGGTATTAGCATCTGCTCCACGGTCCAACAGTAGCGATACGATTTCCTGATGCCCCTGAAATGCAGCTGCACCTAATGCACAACCATAGTCGCCACCGGTACTGTTGACATCTGCTCCTCGATCTAGCAATAGTGATACGATGTCCCTGCTTCCCCCATATACAGCTGCACCTAACACAGACCCATAGTTACCACCGATGCTTTTGGCATCCGCTCCTCGGCTCAGTAGTAGTGATACGATTCCATAATGTTTCGCACATGAAGCTGCACCCAATACAGATCCGTAGTCGCCACCAGTCCTGTTGACCTCTGCTCCTCGATCCAGCAGTAGTAATATTATTTCTCTACTTCCCGCATATGCAGCTGCACCTAAGGCACAACCATATTCGCCACCGGTGTTGTTGATATCCACTCCTCGATCCAGTAGTAATGATACGATTTCCCTACTTCCCCCATATGCAGCTACGCCTAATGCACAACCATATTTGCCACCGGTACTGTTGACATCCGCTCCGCGATCCAGCAGTAGTGATACGATGTCCCAATTGAAATCTCCCGTATATGCAGATAGACCGAATGCAGCTGCACCTAATGCAGAGCCATAGTCGCCACCAGTAAGATTGACATCTGCCCCTCGATCTAGCAGCAGTGAGACGACTTCCTGATATCCCTGAAACGCAGCTGCACTTAATGCACAACCATACTGGCCACCAGTACTGTTAACATCTGCTCCTCGATCCAGTAGTAGTGATACGATTTCTCTACCTCCCTGATATCGAGCTGCGGCTGCACTTAATGCGGACCCATGATCGCCACCGGTAAGCTTGACATCTGCTCCTCGATCCAGCAGTAGCGATACGATTTCCTGATGGCCCACACACGCAGCTGCAACTAATGCACAACCATATTTGCCACCAGTACTGTTAACATCTGCTCCTCGATCCAGTAGTAGTGTTACGATTTCTCTACCTCCCTGATATCGAGCTGCAGCTGCACTTAATGCGGACCCATGATCGCCACCGGTAAGATTGACATCTGCTCCTCGATCCAGCATTAGTGATACGATTTCCTTATTGCCACAACCTGCAGCTACCGTTAATGCAGACCCATAGTCGTCACCGGTAAGGTTGACATCTGCTCCCCGATCCAGCAGTAGTGTTACGAGTTCCAGGTGCCCCCCACACGCAGCTGCACCTAATGCACCACCATAGTCGCCACCGGTAAGGTTGACATCTGCTCCCCGATCCAGCAGTAGTGATACGATTTCCTTATTGCCACAACCTGCAGCTACCGTTAATGCAGACCCATAGTCGTCACCGGTAAGGTTGACATCTGCTCCCCGATCCAGCAGTAGTGTTACGAGTTCCTTCCCTTCGTGCCATCCAGCTGCCACTGCAGCTAATGCAAATCCAAAGCTCTCAGACACACCCACTGCCATAGATCCATCCACTATGGTATTCACGTTTATCTTGTCAACATCCAGCAATTTCAATACCTTTTGAATATTGCCATAGTATGCGGCTGTGAGCAAATCACCTGCGCTCATCTTGCTAGCGCAGTCTCTCGAGTCTGTGTGCGCCCGTCGTGATCTAAAAGCTACCGCGCGGGTTGTTCTGGGTCGATTCGGGGAATATATATGTATATATATACTGTATATATATTTATCTAACTACCCGTGACTATCAGTATATGCGCTTCGCCTGTTCAAGGGCTGGAGCCCTGCCTATCGGAGGTCGGTTTGGTGTTCAGGATAGGTGTCGATATGAGTATATGAATTCGGTCAAGGCGGAGGTTGCTAGGCACAGTCGAATTCGAATATCGTGCAGACTGTTGACCCCGCATTTGCAGTCACGTGGCCAGCTATCCTGGGCACTATCGGCAGCCCTCCACTCATACGTACTTTTGGTAAATCATTAATTGTATTCAGGTCATCTAGCTATAGCGACAGCCCTTTACGATTACTCAACACTCTGCCCCGTATTCCCGTACAAGACCATATGCGCCATGGAAGAAACAACGAACGCATCACGAACAGTGAACAACTGAACTGTCCACCTACTAGCAAAACACCTCACACAGGCGAAAAGACTAGATCAAAAAACCGCACAAGATCCATCATCAGAACCGCAACCGAGAAAACAAAAAAAAAACATTCAGGCGGAAAACCCCCCCAAAAACCATCCCCATAATCTCCAACCCGGAAGGAAATTTAGTAACCGCACGCAAGTGGAAATCCAGAGAACAACTGGTGGATGCCTCATACAGAGGTCCCTCTCTCCAGCTCCAGACGAGGCTGTTCCAATCGTAAAATGTAGAGTAGAATAGTCCCATACCCAGTCGCAATCGTCTAACCTCCATTATATTGCGCAAGGAGATGACCAGGGAAGACACCATCTATCCCCTTCGGCTCCCCCTAAACAGCCACCTGATCCCCAAATATTTTTCGCTGGCCATCCTCCCAATCCAGCCTTTTTGCGGTTCCCGTGGGGGGCACGTAGGTTCTCGGTAATGGTGGTGTTGTCCTCCGTTGCAGGTCTGACTCCAAGAGTCCGCTCGCCTCACTTTTCCTCCGCAAGGGTACGGTTCCGCTGGGGGGGGGGATGCCTCTCCCAATTCCGTGCTGCTATCGGTTGCGGTGGCTTCAGATCCCATTCACTTCGATACTGGCGTTGATGTTGATTTTCTGGGAGTGTTGGCGTGACCTGTATTGCTGCCTCCACATTCAGTGTATGCCCACCGGCAGATCCAGTCTCGCTCGCGGGAGTGGCATCTGTGATTATTGTTTCCGGTGCTGGTGGAGTTTGAAAGTCAGTTCCTGTTGCTGTGGAGGGTCTAGGGAGTTTACCCGAATACCCCGCATTCTGTCCCACCCATTCCAATAACTCTGTAGCCTGAGGCTGGGTCCGGGTGCTCTGCTGAGGCTAGCTACCACCTGTAGCTATCGCAAGACCGGTATAACCGTTGAGCGTGTTTGTATCTTGATCATTCAAGTGGGTTCACATTCTTTCTCTCTTCGTCCTCCCACTACCTACCGTCGGAAATAGCGTGGATGCCGATAGGCATACCTGGCAGCGTGTCGCCGGTGCTCTCATTGGCTGTGCCGACATTATAGCTGTGGTTGGCTGCACTGGTAATGCGAAGTAGGTAATCCGTAGGTATCTTGGTACTCCGGGGTCGTCTGGGTTGCGTCCTACGTGTGTACCTACCCGAGTTGGACCCATACATTCGCTGCAGAATGATACCGTAGCATGACTGTGATTAGGCTTAATGTGCGATGCCTAAAGGGAAAATTGTAGATCATCATTTTGAGTCTGCTTGGCACGTCATACTACGGATACATGTTGCTAGCATACAAGCAAGTGTCCCCCTCAAGCGAAAACACCTACATACTTAGTTATGACTCGAAAGGTGGGGAGAGATGGTAGAGGCATAAAACAGCCCTGCCCTCTTGCGGTATGTCTGCGACTGTACCCTGTGTTGGGAATATCCTATGCTATGAAGTATTTTTATAACCTAATACTTGCGGTTTGGTGTAAAAGTGATGCCGACTGGAAACATTCTTATGTACACACATGTGGCAAATCAGCGGCACTGGACATTGGTCCCGCTGTTGCATTTTAGAACACACTCTTACCTTACTCCCCGCTTCTACCAAAACGAAGTCAATACTATTTTCAGTTCAAATTCGAACGACCTGAACCACACTGCGATTGGTATCATCAGTATTAGGTTTTCCTGTCAACCAGAAGTCCTGAAACTACAAATGCATAGAGCGTTGGGGCGAGCGGTAGCAAAGGGCAAGCAAGGGGGTGCGTAAATTGATGGGGACAGTTGATTCACCATCGGAGTTTGGCCCGAAAGAAATCAATTCCTACTGGCTTGGCGTAGATTCACCCTACCTATATCGCCAGTGAGGGTTTTTTTTATATTCTTCGCGATAGTATTTATCGACCGAATACCGTATTACCGTACATAACTCGCAAATAAGACAGACCCAGCGGCAGGACATTATGTACTTTTTTTGTACAAGACAGGCAACTAGCACGCTAAGCGTGGTCCGGGTATATGAATCGCACACTGGACGTAGATTTTCATATAGCACAGTAGTTGCAATATATTAAGGCTCCCACCGTGCGGATCAATGGCTCTCAAGGCTCTGAAATCCATATCGGGGGAATCTCCGAATATACAAGACCTGATTGGCAAATGGCCGGCCCTTAGCCAATTTACCAGACATTTTGGTGAGTGGCAATTATCAATTGAAGCAAAGTTGTGGGTGCATACCGTTGCTGTGCGCCGGTGAAGCCGACCGATATGGGAATGCTCTAAGCCTGATGAGGTCTAACGTTTATCGATCCGAGACTAAGTTCGGGTTATGACGTCAGTGTGTACTTGGAAACTGTCTGAAATCAACAGCAGTAAGCGGACCCCAAACAAGCTCTATTAGCTTGCTGTTAATTTAAGCATCATGCATACGCCCTGATTCCGAAAATTCCAGAAGTACTCGCGATCAACTACCTTAACCCGCAACGCTTGATCTTCACGACACCCTTCGGACCACCGCTCCTGACGCACATTTAATTATCCGTAAACCTGCTAGGCAAGCAATCCCTTGTGAGCATATTGGACCGTACCGTACAATAGTATTCACCGCAACTCAAGTAATACCCACTATCTATGTACGTTCAGCACCCCCTTATACGAGGGGTATACAAAGTCCAAACTTCTAGGCTCTTCATAATCTGCTACTAGGTCCAGTAAACTCTCCATCAATTTTAATTCCGTCTCGGAAAAGTGGCAGGAATTAGCAGATCGATAGTCCCACGTTTGGGGGGATGGGCGACACCTCACGATTCCTCTTGATATACAATGCGCATAGAAGCAGAGAACTTGGTGGTTTTGTTGAATGATAAGCTAGATGTCCCAAGTAAAGGAGATTCAAATTTCCGGCCGAATTTTCAAACTTTAAATACCACTAGTAGATTTAAATCTAAGCCGTCTCCCCCTCCTTACTCGCTGTACGCGAACTACCTAATTCCTTAGATACTCATGACCACATCACTCCTTACCTCTCAGATTTCCCGGTAACAGCTAAGCGGATCCAGACATATATATATCATTCGGAAATTGCCACTGAAGCATTCCCCTGACAGCCTGGTATCGGTGCGTACACAGATACCAGGCAATATCGAGCCTGGTCAACCTTCCTCTGTATTAAACCCAAGTATCAGCTAAGACTGACTCCAGCACCATAGTTATTGATGTAGACATCTAGATGTATTATGACCGCTTATTATGACCGGACATTTCCCCACCAGTGTCGCATTGTGCGGGGAATGCCCCATCCCCGGAGCTAAGACTACACTATCTACCAATCCCAACAGCAGCTTAACTGGCCTCTCGGATATATATTCAGCAGTCAAGACCCAGTCTTAAATCCTAATTTCCCGTATCGACCTTCGAGGAAAGCCATATGTGTGTTCAAATTTAACCAATTTTCCGCTCCCATTGCGGCGCCGGCACGGAGACTAAAGCCCGTATATACATACATGCCCTGCTTATCCGACTTGGTTTAAATTGCGCATGGGAGACTCTGCCTTACAAATTCGAAGTCAGTGGTATTCGTGTACATGCTGAGACAGACAGTACGTAAGTAGTTACTGACGCATGTACAAGTCACCTGACATCAGCCAGCTGCAGGATCTAGGCGCTTTCAATGCCAGTACTAGAGGAAAGCCGTTACATAGGCCAATACCGGTTGCTGGAGCTCCCTGGTATTGATCCTACGGAGTACAAGAGCAGATACATTATTCTTGAATCTCATAACATTGCACGGGAGATGATTCATAATCAGCGCACAGCACAGATAGGCATGACCCCCTACTTCTTTCTTTCCAGATCGGACATGGCATTGGGTACGAGAAAAGGCACTGCTGTTACTGATTTTCACTACGCCAGGGTATACATTGTTTTCCGCGCGGGCTTCCTGAGCACCCGAAGTAGTCCGCTCATAAAGATAAGTGTGTCCACCTTATAAGGATGCTAAGTATGTAAGTATGCACATGTATCTAGTTTTAAACATACACAACAATAAGGAATACCTACATACTTACTCACCCCAATTCATCTTGGCTAGGATGTGAACACCCACCACTCTAGACCCTGCAACGTTCCCGGCAGATTGTCTTTCAGTCCTTGGGGAGCTTTGCTGCATTATACCCTCGAATTCCTAGGCCTTCTGGTGAAGAGTTCCCGACCTCTGGCGAGTTGCCGTAAAATTTTCAGACATATATATCCACCGGCGCTGGCCGTAGCCATGGAATTTCTCCTGCTCCGTCTAGCTGCAAACGTCGAATTGGAGATCTGATAGAAGAGAATTAAGTTTTATTTCTGTCGAATGTTAATATAGGGCGGGTATATGCCAGATGTTCCTTTAATATTACAGGGCCGGGAAAACTGGGGAATAAGACTCCTTGTCTGTATCTGACTCATAACTGTAGAAGAAGTCAACATCCAAGCCAAGAACATCCATCTGCCTACAAGTAGTAGTAACTCTACTACCGCAAAAGGGAAAGAGCAAAGAGACAGACAAGTAGTCTTATTCACCAGTTTCGCCTGCTGCTTTGTGATTGCGTCAGCAAGGCCTCGACCCGGAGTAACGTAGTACATAAGACAAGCTCGACGGTACAGATATGAATACAGTAGTTCGGTCGACAAAAAATTACGTATATTTCCGCCCAGTATCAGCTAGCTAGGTGGAGTTTCAGGTAATTCCGCCATGATGTCTACTTGATAGACCTAGAAGCCTCCGGAGTATATAGTTCCAGCCAACCTTAAGTATGTACGGTACAGTTGAACTGTACCCGGTCCAATACAATCAAAACATAATGATTAGTTGAATTCTAGTCTAGATGCATGTCACTACCAATACCAAACCGATTGACATACCACTCGTAAGAGAGCAGGTTACCTATGATGCAATATGAAGGTAAAATTTATTGTCAAATTTTGTTCCGCCAAATATGTATGCGCTTTGATATATCGTATGTTCCTTAAAGGGTTCCACCGATACACTGACTACAAGTCCGCTACTTTTATAATCCCAGCTAGTTTCTCCTGAGATCACGTACAAGTGGGTTTGATTTGGTAAAGGGATGAGATACCGGAACGAGCCTGTCGGGATTGTCTCGATAACTCGGAGAATGTCAATGAGAACTTCGGAGCTTTTTGCTTCGAGAACGTGCAGGAGATCATGCATATTCGGAGCAGCCCTTTTTGATCACACAATACTCTCGAGTAAGAGTCCTTTCTCACGGCAGACATTCAAAGTAATTCCCCGGTAGAGTTCGGAATCTTCCGAATTATAATTCTTACGTATGATCGCCGATGTTACCTTCAATGCCGTTCGAGAACTGTTGTTTGAAACATCACAGGGGCTTGAAAATGAGAGACGAATTCAGGATATTTAAATCTCTCCAAGTAACGGATAACTAGTTATGGGGGTGTGAGGCTCAGCGTTAGGATTTGCTGTTGGTGTTATAAATATTTGCAGCAGGGCTTAAAAGTTTGGTGTTGGTCAATTACCGGTACCCATGGGGAGTATCCCTGTGGAGATACGGAGTACCGGGAATACTGGTGAATAAGACTCCTTGTCTGTATCTGAATCATAACTGTAGATCAAGTCAAAATCCAAGCCAAGGACGCCAATCTGCCCACAAGTAGTAACGCTGCTACCACAAAAGGAAAAGAGCAAACATACAGACAAGGAGTCTTATTCACCAGTTTTCCCGGGGACTCAGGTGTGGGAGAGGAATTATTGGTGGTTGATTCATTTTCGCTGTTACACGTGATTGCACACTACTTACCGGCGGATCAGCCGCAACCAATCTAATCTTATCTAGTAGACATGATTCACCTGCAGTATCGCCAGTACATATATTTGCTTCTATAGGATATCGGTCTCCCCGCATTTACACACCCAGCAGTCTTCGGAGCTTGTTCGGACTTCCTCACAGTGATCCGACTCCCAAAACAACCGATATCTGCGGTATACGGTTTTCCTGTCCACCACAACACTACACAATCCAAGGTTAATTATGCGTCAAAGGTTCAAGAAGAAGGCCCGCGGATGGGTGGGAAGATCCGATTCACCCTCCAGTGCCAACCAGAGTGCATCCCAATCCCAGAGCACTCTCGACTGTCCAGAACCTATCCCCACGACGAATGTGTCCCGCACCTCTATGCTTCCGATTGGGGACAAAGCTGGCGCATCATCAGTGAGAGCGACGACCCCCACAGACCCCGCAATACAACTGGCTCAAACGGTAACGGAGTCAGCTGGAAAAGCAAGAAACAGAGGTGAGGAAATTGCAGCGACGGACAATGATACATCTATTTCCTCCTTCAATCCATCCAGTGTGTCAGTGCCTCCGAGGGTAAGTGCCGCTGATAAATCGGGGGTATCATCTGCAACCCCGGGGCAACAACTTCAGACCTTCCCACAGGCTGGGTCCCAATCACCCAGCCCAGATCGGTCCAATCAAAAAGCTAGCACAGGGAATACTATTGGCACCCCGCTTGCAAATGAAGTTGGACATGAGGCAACCATTCCACTCGTCTCACCAGCAATGAACGATGCCAAAATTCAATCTTTATGGAACAAAGCTGCCAACGACCCCGATCTGTCCGCAAAGGAACGTGAAACACTTGCGACGATCGGAATCCAGGCTCACACTAGCGAAATCTCCTCCGCCTTAGAGAGCGTTATGGGCGGCATCCTGAAGGAGAAAAAAGGAAAGGAGTGGAAGATCAAATTTAGGGGTGACGATATTGTGCTAGGGCATGTTGGGATGAAAATCCTCCATTGGCTGAATAGATTCAAGGAGATTGGAGACATCATTATACAATTTGATCCTGTCCATGCTGCGCTTCCATGGGCAGGACTCCGATTTCTTCTTAAGGTTGAGATATGCATCTTGCCCCTGAGTATCGGACACCCAGCTTACATACATGACCAATAGGTTTGTTTAGACAAAAGGGAAACATTGGACGCAATTTTGATTGGACTTGAAAAGATTGCGTCCCTTGTTAACCGATGCACCATCTATGCTTTGCTTTACCTCCAAGTCAGTACTACAGCATCAAAAAATTTGGAGAGATCAATACTCCGCCTCTTCGCTGCAATTTTGAAATTTCTGGCAAACTCTATCCATAGGTTGAATGGTGGGAATCCAGACAGCGCTATATGCTACTACTAATCATTTTCTAGAGAATCATATCCAGGCGGTTTTCACGGCGGAAAACATATCCGAGGACCTCCGGGAGCTCGAAAATCTGGAGAACACGGTTGGACTCGATGCCGCTGCGGCAGAGGCTCAGTGTAAGGCCCTCCCACAAATATTCAATGCTTGTTTTGACTTGATATTGTAGCTACATCTACCGGGTTTGAAAGGCTTCAAGAGCTGCTGGAAGAGGTCAACTTGACCGTGTTAAATATTGGACCTCAAATGGGCGCCATAGAGCAAAGACTTGAGAGTACGATGCCCCATCTAAGACTGCCATCAGTCTATTGACACTAGGTAGTCACTCGGAGGACCGAGATTTTGCAATGGATCTCCGAGATCCCATACACAGAACACCATACGCGCATCAGCGATGGGCGCCTCAAAGGGACAGGCGAATGGCTATTTGAAAAGGAAGAATACCGGAATTGGCGCGCAACAAGTGCCTCGAAACTACTACTTTTGCGGGGAATCCGTAAGTCTATTTTAACTCCTACATTGGCACTGGCTTGACTAATTTACCAAAAATCTCCAGCTGGAGCGGGTAAAACATATATTGCGTAAGTGATATTTACCTCTCTAGCACTTACCCTAGTATCTAATAGGTGCTGCAACAGATCAAAGGTTATCGATTCGTTCCGCAACTCGCCGGAGAAACTTGCGTACTTCTACTGTAATCGAGCTGAGGAAAACCGCCGAGAGCCGAGAAAGATCCTGTCCACGCTCATTCAGCAGCTCGCTCAGACTGGCTCGCAGGCGGACCCTAGCTTGCTGACACAAGTTGTGAAAATATATCAAGACCGGGAAAAGCAGGGGCAAAAGTCAGCCCCGCTCAGCCTAGTAGAAAGTCAGGATCTTCTTGTTCAGATGATTGATATTTATCCTCAGACTACGATTTGCATCGATGCAATGGATGAAGTTGACAATGATACGCGGATTTTTTTGCTAAAGTGCTTAAAGCATGTCATCGCAGCGTCAAAGAATGTTGTTAAGATCTTTGTGACAACTCGGATGGACACGGACATCCTCACGCAATTTCAAATGTTTCCCCGGCTTGAGCTTCAACCTGACGACAATATTGGCGATATCAGCGGCTATGTACGGACAAAGGTTCAGAGCATGATTGATGATAGCCTACTACTGCATGGCCAGGTCCCTCATGAGCTTCAACAGGAAATATGCGACGTGCTCTGTCAGCGATGCAAAGGCAGGTATGCTCGCCCTTATTACTAGTACATGAACTTTTTACAAATTATGGGCACAAAGGCTGATGTAATATGACAATGACAGTTTCCAACTTGCCGCCCTTCACCTTGACTTTCTCCAGAAAATGCATACAGAAAAGGACGTCAAGCAAAATCTAACCACTCTTCCCAAAACCCTGACGCTCGCATACGATAAAATCTACGAGGGAATTTTTGCGCAGGAAGGGAGTGCTTCCCAGATAGCACTCAATGCCTTCCAGTGGATCCAATGTTCAAATGAACCGCTATCATCCGAAACTCTGCTTGATGCAGTAACGGCTGGGGTTAACAGTGAGGGGGTATTCTCCCAGACCGGGCCCGCGAATGTTATGCAATTATTGACCATTTGCCAAAATCTTATCATTTTGGACAAAACTTTGAACGTTTTTCGATTTGCCCATCTTTCGGTAGATGAATACTTGGATACCAAGCTCCCCAAGGCTGACTCTCATTTGGAACTCTCGAAGGTCTGCTTTTCGCTGTTGTGTACTCATAGTGCTTGGAATGCCTATGACCAAAATATACAAACAGAAGCAGGGTATTATCAACGTCGCCATTTACTCTTGTATTCGGCAGTGTTTTGGCCGTGGCACTTTGGTCGCTGCGGAGATATTAATGTTGGGCGCTGCCCAATCTTGAGTTCTCTATGGGAAAAGCTGATTATAGGGGATCTATACGAACGGTGGCATCAATATCACCACAAATGCATCAAGACCAGTGACTGGTTAGTTTCGGAGTTCTGGGAAAGGCTTTGGGTCATACAACAAAATGGATACGGCCGTCTCCTCTGTATTTGCGTCTTTGGCCTATATCGAGTATTCTTGCCTGTGTTCACCTCGGAAGCCGATGTTGAAAGGTCCCAGACACAGAACTCGCTAGCGTATGCGTCCAGATTTGGGGAACTGGAAATTGTACGACGACTCATAGATACAGCTGACACAGATGTGTCGGCCGCTACGGAAGATGGCAGCACGCCCCTGCACTATGCCTCTTCTCGAGGACACCAGGAGGTTGCCAAGCTGCTCATCGATGGAGGAGCCAATGTCTCGGCCGCTACGGAAGATGGCACCACGCCCCTGCACTATGCCACTTATTTCGGACACCAGGAAGTTGCCAAGCTGCTCATCGATGGAGGAGCTAATGTCTCGGCCGCTACGGAAGATGGCACCACGCCCCTGCACTATGCTTCTTCTCGAGGACACCAGGAGGTTGCCAAGCTGCTCATCGATGGAGGAGCTAATGTCTCGGCTGCTACGGAAGATGGTACTACGCCCCTGCACTGGGCATCTTCTCGAGGACACCAGGAAGTTGCCAAGCTGCTCATCGATGGAGGAGCCAATGTCTCGGCCGCTATGGAAGATGGCACCACGCCCCTGCACTATGCCTCTTCTCGAGGACACCAGGAGGTTGCCAAGCTGCTCATCGATGGAGGAGCCAATGTCTCGGCCGCTATGGGAGATGGCACCACGCCCCTGCACTATGCCTCTTCTCGAGGACACCAGGAGGTTACCAAGCTGCTCATCGATGGAGGAGCTAATGTCTCGGCCGCTACGGAAGATGGCACCACGCCCCTGCACTATGCCTC